>JACLAC010020048.1_pt1 | contig 20705 bp, 9 predicted proteins | sample 8027881 | NCBI WGS metagenome assembly JACLAC01 (sample SAMN15725517, study PRJNA655200) | protist metagenome | isolation source: fluorescence activated cell sorting (FACS) single amplified genomes of... | place: Spain: Blaines Bay Microbial Observatory, Mediterranean Sea | collected 2016-01-19 | reverse complement strand
GTGGTGGTCTGCTATTGCCTGTACTTTTTCACTAGGCGCAAATGTCCAGGCACAGAGCACCGACTAACTTTTTTTGGAGAAAGTGCTAGCTAGCGTGGCACAGGCAGGTTTATTATTTTTCTTACTATACAAATATATATAGGTAAATATTATAAGTACAATATTAAAAGTTTTTGCGATAAACGCGTGTTGTACTTGTAATATTTACCTATATAAATCCATATAGCAAAAAATGCCCCCAAAAAAGTTAGTCGGTGCTCTGTGCCTGTATATTTGTGCATAGTGAAAAAGTACAGGCAATAGCAGACCACCACTTCACCGATTTTCGGATCTCAACAAGACTTCTTCTTGTTGTTATTCCATCGTATTATAATAGTTATACCGCTACTGTGATAATGTAATTAGTCTAATATATTTTATTTAAATATTATTATAAATATTATACCGAAGACAAATATGAACAACGACAACAAACCTTCGAAAAGTAGTACACGACGAAGGAGAGTAATATTTTTTCGTTTCATAATTCATAGACGACGACTACGCGTATAACATTAACATCGCACGGGTTTGACTATTGTAGACGACCATTCAAATCGGCACAAAAATAAAATAATACATGCCTAAGAATTTAGTTTACGAACGGGAAGTCAACCAGTTAACTGTGTAAGTAGGAGTGCCCGTTCAATTTTTGTGAATAGTTAAGTGACATGAACCTTTTGCGTTCTTTGCTTCCTTGTTGCGTCTTCCTTTTTGGTGTGTTATTGGTCACGTCGTACGATATCAAGGACGAAAAACTTGTTGATAGTGTGCGCGAAGTATTGGCGACGGACCTTAGTGCCGAAAATATTGTAACCCTTGATGACGCTATTGCGAAGTTGAGCCATGCGCATGACCTGTTGAAGCGCGTGTTTGAAAAATCAAACCAGTACTACGATGTATACATTAATGATGACGGAGAAGTCGAACTTCCTAAGTTTCTGAAGGACGAAAGGGCCGCAGAGTCTGAGAATCCAACCTCATCCCCTTCGAATTTTCTTGAAGACAGCGGTGAGCAGAAAAGCCCTGAATCGATTAATTGTGCGAACTATTTAAACTGCAACCTTTGCCGAGCTAACGGCTGCGGCTGGTGTATTGCTGGGCGACGTTGCATCGAAGATATTGCATGGGTCTGCCGTGGGGACCACGACCACGTTGGTAAAGTTGGAAAGCACAGCACCTGTCCATCAGAAGAAGACAACAGGGACGCTCACAAATGGAGAAAATTGCTAAAAAGTGGGAGTGTTGAAAATGACAAACTTCCCGCTGGAACGTACAAAGACTCGTGCACCGAGTGCCTGTACGACAAAGAAACGCTGCTGCTGCGTTGTGCTGGGTGCATGGGTAGTAACGGGGCTTCGCGCCCGTCGCAGCTTGATGTGTCCAGTTGCGCGGGCGGGTCTGGAATCGGAAATAGCGATGGCGCGCTGGTATGTAATCAAAAAGCAGGCAGTATGGAAATCGAAGAGGCGAAACTGCGTGCAAAAGCCCGATTGGAAACGAGGCAATTGGAAGAGCTGGAGAGGGTGAAGCAGGAGTCCGTTGAAGAAGACACCGAATCAAAGAGCAAATTAAGTGAAGAGGAAGCAAAAGAGCGGGCTAAGCGTGCGCAGGAAATTGAACAGCGGGCCAAAATTGCTAGTGAGTCAGGCACGTTAGGGAAGTGTCACGGGGCCAGTTTTCCGTACGAGACGCTTGGAGTTTCATCAGGCGCTACGAGCAAAGAAATTAGAAAAGCCTATCGCCACTTGACCCTTAGGCTTCATCCCGACAAAAACCCTGCCTCTCTAAGAGAGGCGGCCTTAGCTGCCTTTCGAGACATCGTTGCGGCGTATGAAGTAATTGGGAACCCGGACAAGCGTGCTGCCTTTGACGATTATGGGTCCACTGATAAGGACGATGGGGGGTTTAATACGTTTTGGGAGTACGAACAAAGTGGTGAAAAGGACACTCGAGATTTTTACTCTCACCATCCACTAATTACGCAGCTGAACGAAAAACTCTGGGATCGCCGCATCCGAGGAGAGTCGATCTGGCTTGTTGAATTTTATGCCCCATGGTGCTCTCACTGTCGATCCCTGGTGCCAAAATGGAAACAGCTGGCGGAAGAACTTAAACTTGACTCGATTGAAATCGGTGCTGTCAATTGTGAAAAATCATCTACGGTATGCTCTGAATGGTTCGATATTCCCTCGTACCCCACCATTATGATTTTGAACAATGAATTTGGAACTCAGCAGATATACCATGGAAACAAAGACGTTGCTGGGATTAGTGAATGGGCTCGCCAGGTGGAAAAAGAATGGCGATACCTATTTGCGAATTCGAACCTGGTACGTTTAAATCACTCAAACTTCCAACGGACTGTTTTGAACACCACGGAGTTTTGGGTCGTCTGCTTTCTTGACGGGCTGGATTGTTCGTCGTGTAAAACTGCTTCTACTAATATGCTGCGATTGGGTGCTGCCCTTAACGGGATGGCCCGTATTGGCATTGTGGATTGCTCGGAGGAGTCTGAGCACGATTTTTGCTACAGTAATCAAGAGATTCCAAGGGCGCCCCATCCTGCCATTGTAAAGGTATGGGGGAAAGGCGAAAAGCACGATACGGAATTGTCAAACAAGGGCGAAACGCTTTACAACTCCAATGAGCTAGAGCCACATTTGGCATTGCAAATAACCGAGAAGGCCGTACGTTTGTCTCTAGCGAGTGACATGATAGGTTCTGGGTCATTGACAAACGGTGATGCTGGTGAATTTGACAAAGACGAGAAGAAGGAAGAATCTCCTCCTTCTCCGCCTCCACCACCTCCTATGTGGAATGGTCCTAAGAGGGCTGCACCGCTTCCCTGGGATGGCTCTGGGGGTGGGGGTAGGTCGAGGGGGAGAATTGCTGGCAGACTGTGATAGCATGCTTATGCGAGATCATACGTCATGTTTTTTTTTTACAAAAAACAAGAAAAATTGGCTGTTATTTTATAGTAATTAAAAAACAAGAAAATTGGCTGTTATTTAAGTAATTAAATTTAGCTTCCTCCTACCCTAATCCTAACTTGGTTCTGTAATTTTGTATATCATATGAGACAATCTAACTTCAGACGTGTCTTAATTTATTGTGAATGTGATACGAAGTGTAGCCCATACTACTAAGAGTCCTTCATCAGTTTTCTAAAACTCTTTGGGAGCGCCTCAAGGAAAATCTTCCTCGTCTTTGCACACTTCGATGGGCTCGTCGTTTGAGTCATCGTAATCTTCTTCCTCACTGATAAGTTTTCGTTTTGTTGGAGATACTAGCTTCAGAAATCGCTCCGGGCTAAACATGCGATCCTTTCGGTCGAATTCCGTAGTTGGGCTAGCATGTTTAACAGAATACAAGGTACTATGATGGGGATTGCTAGTGCCAGTTCGATCTGCTACACTAGAAGAAATGTTGCCTGGCTCTGCAATGATGGAGCAATCATCTTTGTCGGTTTTCGCAATCACCCCCTCGCTTTCATAATTTATTTCGGTTGCAAATTCAACTGCACTTAAAGCTGATCTTTCGTTTAGGCTTTCGTCAAAATTTTCTGCTTGTGGCTTTGCCGATACTTCCGCTCTAATTTCTGTGGTCGTATCTTTGGCTTGGCTTTTCGGGGATTCCCCTGTGGGAGTCGCATCGTCCTCTTCGTTTAGAGCAATACATTCCACGTCACGAACGCTATCTTCGACCATTGGGTCCTCTCCAGCTCGATCATCGGCAGATTCGTCCCGTATAATTTCTACGATTGGTACTGCTACCAATCGATCTACGTTGGGGACTTCACCGCCTGCATTTTTGTTTTCATACACAATCGGTAAAGCGTCATTTTGTTCCCTAAAAGGATCCTCCGCATCTCCTGCAAAATTCTCTTCTATCTCTGCCACCTCGTTCCTTTCCTCCGACCCACATTGCACTTCCACCTGCACAGTTCCGCTCTCTATACCTTTAGGTTCTGACAGGCAAGAACCTAATTCCTCGTCGGAAAATCCGTTTTGATCTTTCTCTTCACTTGTCGTCTGCGGTGAAATATCTATTTCTGTACTAACGCGGTACTCTGGTGTCGGTTGAATCTGTTCCAACAAACCTTCTACGTGCATGGCCTGATTCTCCTCCATTCCGTTATCGGATCCCTCCATTCCGTCATCGGATCCCTCCCTTCCATCATCACTGGATCCCTCCACTCCGTCATCCTCGGATTCCGCCACTCCGTCATCACCGGATCCCGAAAAGGCAGAAAAACCTGCGATGGCATCAATCACACGAACCACCGGGTCGACTATTGGTATAGGGAACAACGTGGTTTCTAACGTTTCATGGCCAAAGTTGATGTACATTTCACTATCACTCTCTAAATCGCCGTCTAAACTATCCTCTTCCATAAACACGTCATCGACCGAAGCAGTACCTTGCACCTCGGCACTAGCCGCACGCTCTTCAATGTCTTCCTCTCCATGCAACTTCCTGCTGATTGCGTCGATTGGTGTGGTGCTCTCTGCAATAAGGTCCTTGTCGCTGCCCATAAGTTTCCCGCAACGGCCACGGTCTTGTTCTTCTACTTCCTCTGTCACCGGCCTACTCCCGTTTTGAAACGGTATCGAAGGCAGCACCATCGTTGGGCGACACAAAACGTTTTTTCGAATCCACCGACATTCTATAAGACTTTCTGGCAAGCAGCAAGTATTTTCTAACTGTTTAACTATTTTCTCAAACGCACGTCGTGGTTTTTGCACATGAGTTAAATAGACGTTATGCATTCGCCAGGCCGCTTGGATTGTTACTGATGCATTTTCCTCTACTTGTGCTCTATTCCCCGCCCAACAAGGTTGGGAAGACATGGTACTGGTCTGAGCAAGTTCTCTCTCGCGGGTATCCTGTGGTAATTTAAACCAGGATCACACCTTTTGTAGATAATTACGTCGGCGTATTCCTTGACAGCATCGTGATTTATCACATCTATATCTATGATGCTAAATTGATTTCGCGTGTAACTGGGCATTCGTTTTACAAGATACAGGTAATTGAACCGTATTAGTCGGAGGAGGAGGGGCAGGATTAATTAATTAAATAAAATGATGATCAGAGAAGAAGATGATCCTCTGCTGAGTTATTATTGTACCGTATAATATTAATACCTGTACGTACCACCACATTGAATAAGAGGACTGGGAAGTTTGTTGTGTTATTTATTTGGTTTTTTTTTTTAGATAAAATAATTAAAGAAGAAAAAAGAAGAGGAATGAATTCCCTCCCGCAGTATTTCTCATTGCTATTGACCTATTATTTATTAGACTATGTGTGACCTCGCCATATTACGTATTATTATTATATTGATAATAATTTTAATTTTTTTGAAAATGTAACCATCACAAGGGCATCCCTCGTATCCTCGTGATATTATAATTTACTCAATACTGTCCTGATGTTGTTGTTGCCTCTGCTTTTTCTTTTTTTTTTTTCAAACAACTGTCTTTTTTTCCTTCTTTGTTTCTGTCGTCTTGTTCCTATTTAATACCGTGATAATACCAACCGGTACCGGAACCGGATACAACAAATAATGATCACGAATAAAAAAAAAATACAAATAATAATAAAATTTAAACTATCTTTTATAGAAGTAGTATACAGTAATTTAAATTAGTAGACCATGGCGCCGGTCGTCCGTCTTCTATCTAAAACATTGCATTGCTGAAGCACACATAAAAAGTGATATGACGAACGGAAATTTAAAAACTAGTATGATTTTCTGGTTTTGAAATACATTGTATTAGTTCGTCCTGCTTCTAATTCAAATTACAAGATTTTAAATCTGAACAAACAGGCTTTTTAAGACAAGGTCACGAAGGTTAGGATATTGAACCTCCTCGAGGGACGTTACAAAGTCTATTGAGTTCACAGTTTGCGCAGCGGCTGGCCTTCTCCTGCCCCCGTGTTTTATAGTATGAGCTTGTTGAATCCTGATGCTGCGACTCCGTCGAAACAAAACTTAGTGTCGACCAGACCAAAGGGGCCTAGATTTCCCATTCATGATCTTTCCTTAGACTTGCTGGACCGCTTGCCGCCCTCAAAGGAAGATGCAAAATTATTTGCTATGAAATTAGATGACAACGAACTCCGGGAAATGAATGCCGAAGTACTTTGTTCGCGGTTCCCGAGCCTGAATCGCGTTAGTGCTCGCCGAAACAAATTGACCCGCATTTTATGCTTCCCATGGTTCGCTAATCTGCGAGAACTTTACCTGGATGGGAATTCGCTGACCGTGAATTCGATAACAGCATCCAGCTGGAAGGCGTGCGCACGTCGTTTAGAAATTCTAGGCCTTTCTAGGAACAGGCTTGACATCGTAGTTGCAGACCACTTGAGTGTATTGAAAGCGCTCCGCGAGCTGGACTTGCGTGGCAATCCTTGTGTGGAGGAAGATTCGTACCGGGACACTCTGTGCTCCAAAATCCCATCGTTAAATAAGCTAGATGACATAAAAACGAAAACGGCCATGGTACCGCTGTACCAAGACAATAAACAGCGTGTGCACCCAGACGTGTTTAACAAAGCGCTCGATGATGTACGGGAACAGTCCAGTGTTAAGTACAAAGAGGATTTAGAAGCGCAACTGCGGCATGCGAAGAGCTCGTTCGAGAGTCAAATTCAGATGGAAAAGGATAACCAAGACGAGAATCATCGTAGAGAAATAAAGAGCATTCGTGATCAGGTTCGGAGAGAAACGATGGAGGAGGTTACTGAGAATTTAAACCAGCGGCACGAGGCCACGATCAGTCAGCTAAAGCTTCAGCATGAAACTAGTGTTAAGCGCCTTGAACAACAAGCGAAATTATCGGAAGAAATTGCCGTTCAGCAGGCGTCCATGGTGGTAAGGGAGGAAACCACCGAAATGCTAAATGCTAGGAACAACGTGGAAATGGAAAGACGGGCCGCACAAATAAACGAAACGCGCGAGTCCGATATATCTGCTTTGAAGAGAAAGTTTGACAACGAGCTGGAACGAGCCACCGAAACGGCGGCACGCCAAGCAAAAACTGAGACGGCAGAAGAGATGTCTGCGAAATATGAAGTAGAGAGAAAGCGAGGAGATGATGAATTTCAAGCCCGCCTTCGAAATATTGAGCGGCAATTTCGAGATAAATATGACGAAGGAAAGAATGTTGCAGTGAATGCCGCCGTTAGTGCGGCCATTGAAAAAGTCGTTGGGGAGAGGGAAGAGTTGCGCGACGAAGTCCTCTCACTACGGAAAAAGCTAAACGCCACTGAGAAACAATTTGCAATCCAAGAACGAGTGCTAGGTTGGGGAAAAGCGAAAGAAGACGACGAGAGTGAAGCGGGTGCAATTCATTCCTCAGAAAACTTTAACGATGCTGTAGTAAAGAAAGATACTGCCTTGAGCATTCGTCAGACTGCGAACGGGTACACTCGCCTGCTCGCAACGTGGCGGCAGAAAGTCTTTGAACTGCTAATACCCACCACTGAAAGGAAGCTTGAAATCTCCGACCAGAGTTCCTCTTCAAACAGCAACAAAATGGACAATAGAATCGCTGTAATGCAAGCAAAGCTGGAGTTTGCTCAGTCTGAAGTAGCGCAGTCACGAGCGTCTGAGAAAGCACGAATTAGAGCGGAAGAAAGGGCATCCTTCCTCGCCACATCCTTGGAGGAATTGAAAGACCGGCACAGAGCTCTTGCGTCCAAAGTGTCTTCCCTTGCCCAGCAGGCTGAAGCGGCAAATTCTCTGAAATTAGAGAATGGCGTAGTTGAGAAGGAGCTGGTGAAGCTCCAAACTGCGCTGAAAGAGAAAGAGGCTGAAATGGAAAAAAATCAAGGGCTTTATAGTGAGTCCATCGGGAAACTTAAACAAGTAGAAATGCTAAAAATAGAAATTCAAGAAAAATCAAGGGAAATTTTGTCGCTGTCGAAAGGTAAGTCGAACTTACAAAAAGAACTAGATCGTAGTCTTCTGCTCTTGAAAGAAAAGGAGTCGACACTGGCGGCCGCTGTGGACTCGCAGGCAAAACTAGAGAGAACCAACGCACAACTGAGAAATGCGGTCAAGTTAGCAAAAGACCAAATGGCAACATTTTCCCCAAAGTTAGATGCTGCAGGGAAACAGTTGGAGGAGAGCTCTGCCCGGGAAGCCGGGCTAAAAGACCAAATTGAAAGGATTGAAAAGGTCTCGGAGGAGAGGGGTTCCGATCTTAACGCAATGAAACAAAAAATAATGAAAGCTAGGAACGAGTGCGCCAACATTGTTGTAAATGTTCTTGAACCTATCATTTCTGAAATGAAGAATCATATGCCAAGCAAACGAATGATACAGGCCGTGAACAAGTTGAATATAGAGCAAAAGGCGAAATTTGATGAACTTTGATGTTTTGTACAAATGTTGAAATATAATCTTCTTTTGAAAACGAAGTTGTAATTATTATATTATTCAATTATTTAACCTTAAATAATAATAGACGTAGTCTATATGATATTCCTTAAATATAATTTCTCCGGAAGATCGATCTCGATTCTCAATCGTTCTCAGCCATCAGAAATCCTCGTACTCCTCATATCACTGCTATTTAACACCAAGTACCATTGAATGAATAGAAGAGTATAGTCGTTCTATTGTATTACATCATATCAGACGACTAATTATTAATTAAAATATAATAATATCTAATAATCTATTTGGTACTACAACAACAAAAGGAAGGTTTGTGTTCTGTAATTTATTGTTTCCTTTTAGAAAAGAATTGAAGTAGTTCAAAGGTTGTTTCTCTTCATTCGCCTTGGGATAAAAGTGCAGTAAGAAGCAATCATCTACTACAATTTATTATTCTGTTTCTGTGGTCTTGAATCAGGTCTCGAGTACTGTAATAATTGCTACTTAAAAAAACAAACAGCAGAAGGACAACAAAGTCATGTCTGATATTAAAGAACTGTCCACTTTAGTGTCCAAGTGCGGACTGGAGGTGAAGGAGGCCCGTTCTTCCAATGATGCCGCCGCTATTGAGGCGGCGCAGGCCAAATTTAACGACGCTAAGAAAGCGCTGAAGGCGGCACAGAAAGCGGCCAAGGCTGCAAGCAAAAAGGCAAACGCCGGTAAAAAGAAAAAAGCAAAAAAGAAAGTGACTGGACTGGGGCTCGGTGTCAAAAAGTCAGAGGACTTTGCTGGGTGGTACACCCAAGTCATCACCAAGGCAGAAATGATCGAATACTACCCAGACGTGAGCGGGTGCTACATTCTTCGACCCTGGTCTTACTCCATTTGGGAGAGTATTACCAAGTTTTTTGATACAGAAATAAAGGAACTTGGGGTTGAAAATGCCTCGTTTCCAATATTTGTTAGTAAGAAGGCGTTGACTGCTGAGGAGGACCACGTCGACGGCTTTGCGGCGGAAGTCGCCTGGGTGACAAAAAGTGGCAGCAGTGAGCTGAAAGAACCCATCGCCATCCGCCCCACGAGTGAAACCATCATTTACCCAGCCTTTAAGAAGTGGATTGGAAGTCACCGTGATCTGCCAATTCGTGTCAACCAATGGTGCAACGTTGTACGATGGGAGTTCAAAAACCCCACGCCTTTCATTCGCACGCGTGAATTTTTGTGGCAAGAAGGACACAGCGCTTTTGCCACACAAGAGGAAGCCGACGAAGAAGTGCTGGATATTCTCGACTTGTACGCACGTGTGTACGAGGAATTGTTGGCAGTCCCCGTCGTTAAAGGGAGAAAGAGCGAAAAAGAACGATTCCCGGGAGGTTTTTACACGACCACGGTAGAAGCGTTCATCCCAGAGGCTGGCCGATCGGTGCAAGGTGCCACCTCCCATTGCTTGGGCACCAACTTTGGAAAAATCTTCAACATCAGCTATGAGGCTGCTGATGGAAGCAAGCGTAGAGAAATACCGATCCAAAACTCGTGGGGTATTACAACGCGCACAATTGGGGTGCTTACGATGGTTCATGGGGACGACAAAGGGTTGGTGCTACCGCCACGAGTCGCCCCCCACCAAGTTGCCATTGTCTGGCTCTACAAGAGTGGCGATACCCAAACAGAGATCGACGCCCTTGCGGACAAAGCAGCCAACATTGGAAAGGTGCTGAAAAAAGCAGGCGTGCGCATGAAAGTTGATAACCGCACCGACAAAACGGCAGGGTGGAAACGCAATTACTGGGAACAAAAAGGTGTCCCACTCCGTATTGATATTGGCCGGGCTGAGCTCGACGGTGGCAAAGTTGCTATGAATCGCCGGGATACCGGAGAAGTAATTGAGTGCAAGGACGAGGAGGTTACCGATGTGGTACAAAAGTTGCTGATAAAGATCCAGGAGGACATGCTCGACAAAGCACGCCGCGAACGTGACGCAAGAATCTCCATTGTTACAAAGTGGGAAGATTTTATCGCTGCTTTGGACAAGGGCAACATGTGCCTGACACCATGGTGTGAATTGATAGACTCTGAAGTGTGGGTGAAAAACACTTCGAAAGAGATTTACAACACACGAGAAGCGGAGCGAAAGAAGAAAGCTGGAGAAGCTGTTGTGGAAGATGATGGAAAGAGTTTGTCCGGGGCTGCAAAAACGCTCTGCATTCCTTTTGCTCAACCCGAGATGCCAGAGGGCCAACTTTGCTTTACCTCGGTGGAAGGCTCTCCCGGCTTTGGTAAGAAAGCGACCGCATGGTGCCTGTGGGGCAGAAGTTACTAAAGGCGATCAAATGCGACTTTTAATAAAAACTTGACTTTTTTTTTTAAAAAAAAGCCCCCTCTTAAACTAAATATATGTGTGCTGTGTACAAAAATTAAAAACAAGAAAATTCTGCGTGTTTGTGTGTTTTAAAGAGATTACTTCCCCCCCAGTACTAAATACTTTTTTAGGCTAGTTACTATATATTTTGGTTTTTTTTTCTACGAGTACTATATAATTATTATTTTTTTTCTAGTTTATTATTTTTTGTACAAAAAGTAATCTTAATAACAGCCATTATTATTAGGGTACGACGAAGCTAAAATTTATCATTTTTTCTTATTATCATAAAATTAAAAACAAGAAAAATTGGCTGTTATTTTATTAGTTATTATTATTTCATTTGTTATTACTTTGATTATTTCCTAAGGACTCCTCGTTTTTCATTATTATTAATATTAATACTACTCTGCTTGTATTCTTTCGCCGACCTTTCGGTACTTCTCCTCGAGACCACCACAAAAAAAAAAAAAAATATTATTTATTAAAAAAATATTTTGTACCTGTGGTAGTCCTATTATTAAATACATATTTTTACGGCGGCAGTTCAAGAACAAATATTTAAAGTGTCTGTATGAATTTGGACCAAACTTCAGTGTGGTTGGGTATTTTTTAGTTTTCTTAGTTTGTTTAAACAGATATTTGATCGACATCCTATTTGTGTGTATATATGTCTATGGTCGAATGATTGAATAATGAATTTCGTAAAGGCATCAACAAAGTCGACTCCAGTTGACACGGGGTCGACGGCGGGTGGGGGGGCTGCTGGCGGCGATGGTCAGCGTGCAGGATTAGGAGCGGGGGGTGGCTCTACCCCTGCGAATCAACAACCCGACTTTAAACCTGTCACGTATGATAGGGATTGGGGAAAGTTCGAGAAGCACACCAAGGGATTTGGTTCGAAGTACCTAGCGAAGTTTAACTTTAAGGGCCGCCTGGGTAAACAAGAACAAGGTATCACTAGGCCAATATCTGTGATGACAAGGCTGCCAGGGGCAGGGCTAGGGGCGGTAAAGGAGGCAACGAACTTGCGCGAAAACAAGGAGATTATGGAGGATATATTTGGAGTCCAAGAAAACGATGACAAAGCGGAAAAGGGAGACAACGACGCGTCTGGCGAGGTGGAAGTCCCTCTGTGGCAGCGTGCCTACGGCAGTGCAGGTGCCAACCATTACGGGCACGAGCACGGTAAAAAAAAAAAGAGGAAAAGAGAGAGGACGCGCCCCCCGATAGCTGGACTGGCCGGCGCAAGTGTATCTGAACCCAAAAAGAAAATAATTAAAAAGAAGGCGTATGGGGCGGAGTTGATGTACAATCTGAAAGTGCTGCACGGACTTGCAGAAGATAAAGTCATCAACGCAAGGCGTGAAATGGGATTTACAGAGACAAATTTACATGCTTTGAAGGCGACGAGAGAGGCCGCCGAAGAGTGGGTCCAACGAGAGGAAGAGAAAGTGTTGAACCTGCAATCGGCCAAAAGAATGCTCGTGGGGTGCCAAGAGCTGGTAAAGGGGGACGAGGGGGTGGTTGCAGACTCGCAAGGTGGCGAAATAGACGCTGAGTGGATCACGGCGTTAGGCACGAGGTTGGAGCAACTACGGCAGCGACACCGGGAATTCTTCTTTGTGTACAAGGTACGGCGCTTGATTCCGAGCCTGGTGACTAGTCGGCTGCAGCGAACGTTGTCCTGTTGGGAACCACTACGTGAACCAAGCTGCATCGTTTCGTTCATGGCAAAACTCAGATTGCTGTTTGGAAAAGATCGTATGCCTGAAAGTAGTCGTAACCGCTTGAACATGTACGATGGAATCGTAGAGAACGCCATTCTTCCCGCAGTAAGAGAAGACTTAGTCAGGTCTTGGAACCCATGCGATTATATTGATGAGGGCGTGCAGCTGATGGACAGTGTAACAAAATTTGCTTGCGCTTTTCACGTCGAAGGTTTACTGGAGGAGCAGGTGGTACCAAAACTGAAGCGTCAGCTCGCCCTTCACGGCGAGGGCGGTGTTGCGGATGCCAACGCGCTCCGGCCAGACATTTGGATACACCCCTGGCTGCCGCTCTTGAAAGACAAAGCAACTCAGCTCTGCAGCGCTCTTCGCCCCGTCCTGACCCAACACTTGAACAAGAGTTACAGGTCCGCCGGGTTGAACCAAGTCACTATCGATATAATAGCCCCGTGGAAGGGAGTTTACGCACATTCTTTTGTAGATCGAATAATTAATCAGTCAATTTTGCCGAAACTCATAGATTCTATGCACGACTGTAAATCCTCCCTTGCCTCAATAGATTGCAAGTTTCGCCAACTGAAGACTTTGATGAAATGGGAAGGCCTGATTGGAAAGAAAAATGTATTTTGTTTGCTGGAGGGAGAATTTTTTCCGCATTGTTACAGAGGATTGAAGAAGCTGCTGGAGGGCAGCCCGCAGTTTGAAAATATTCTAAGCTGGTACGAGAGATTAAAGTCGAGTTTTCCAACCCACGTTCTCGATGGAAACGAGTATTCCCCGAAGGCGAGGATAAACGGTTTGCTTGAAATTGTCAACGTAGCTTTGACTGCGGACAAAAATATGGATGGAGTGCCACTTCCTGAGTTTTCTTCGTACGAAAGGATACTGCGATCGATAAATGGGTCGATTGGGGTGGTGAAGCCAAAATTAAGAATGCATAAGCCGAACTTTCAAACCAGAATTAATCTTAAGAAACTGATGATGATTGAAGCGGAGAAGAACAATTTGGTGTTTGCCCCTCGCCTCGAGCACAAAGTTGGCGGCAAACAGGTGTATTATTTTGGCAAGGAACAAATGTACATCGATGCAAACGTGGTGTTCTGCAGATCCGACGCGGATCCCGCTTGCTGGAGCGCCACAAGCATTGACGATTTGGTCTGCCGGGCGTCGTCGAAAACGAAAGCCCCAGTAGTCCCAGCTTCTCGTGCTAACGTTGCAGCAGGCATATCCGATTTGGACTAATTCGGTGGCGTTGCCGTTGCAAAGACAAGCCGAGAGAAACCCCAATCTCGTAGAAAATTGTACAGGAAATAAAGGTGCTCTTAGTAATTTTGTACTCTTACGCTCAGAATTCGTACTTCATATATGTTACTTTTATTCCGTTATTTACTCCACACAACAATGGCCAGATCACGAAAACCTATACGCAAACATAGCATCAAACCCGTGCTTCATATCCATATTGGTCAGAAGCACCCCGGCATCCTGGTACGCGGTTTCGTAGCCACTGTTGTTACCACCGGTAAGAACTGTAAAATTCGAAAATTTTCGCTGCTTGTCTACATCTGAGCCAGCTACCCCTTGCCCTAACCTGAGGTACACTTGGGATGCATTGTTGCCCATAGACGGGGGACCGCAGTCCACGAGCACATTCATTTCTTCGTCCGTCATTTTTTCTTTCCGCATATTTTCAAAAACTTCCAACAACTGCCGATCTTTTTTTTCCCACGCTGCGAGACGTTCGTTTTCCAAGACTTTATTTTGCTTATTTCCTTTCGTTTTTGCGACGCCCTGTTCTTGCTCCCTTCGCGCCCGTTGGTGCAAGTCTTCTAAAAGGTTTTTCCGCGCACGCGCTGCCTCGTATCTATCTATTTCATAGTCCAATGGCCACCGTTCCTGCAGCCTCGTCGTCAATTTGCGCCCGCGCGGATTCAGGGTCTCAAAAAATTCGGTGCGCATCAAGTTCATGAAATCCATCACGTCCGATTCCCGCCCTTCGACGACAAGACCACCTGGCTTTCCCGCAATGGCCAAGCCTGTTATTGCAAGTCCGCGCTGATTGGCGAGATTGTTCAACACCTCAAATCGGTTGGGCCCCGCAATGTACGAGTCCTTGTACAGAGATACGAATGAACACCATTCCCTCATAAAACCGTTGCATATGATTTTCGAGGCCGGCGATGACACAGACGACGCGTTGGCAACAGCGGCCGAAGAGTTTTGTTTGTCTGCCGCGGCAGCCTTGGAGCTCTTTAAAGAGGCTTGTTGTTCCAAATATTCCTCGATATGTTCTTTCAACCAGTCGATTGCATGTAAGACCTTCATAGGTTCCTCCTCGAGGTCGAGCCCATCTAGCTCCGAATTCAAGTCCTGCGTCATTATGTCAAAGGTCGAGCGCTCCAGCGCAGGAATCTGCAAGCTCAGAATGGATTGTGCTTTTGCGTCCGGGTATTCAGTCGAGAGTGTCGCGTGTAACGTGACCTCATGTGTCTCTTCCATCATCAATTTTATATCAAACTCGAAGCTCTTGCCGAATGAGAACTCCATTTCTTCTTCGTACATAGACTGTAGCACCATTATTTCTTGCCCGCGCGGGGAATCCTCATCGTCGTCCTCCTCGAAACCATAGTCGGCCTTAGCAAACGATGCCATTGTTCTGTCATCGGTCGCTTTGTGGATGAGTGCGCCTGGCTGATGATGGTGCTGCGGCGGAGTGTCTTGCAACTTCATTTCACTTTTTTGGTCCCGGAAAACTCTTGTGTCGATAATTTTATAAGCACCAAACACGCAGGTACAGAAATCTGTTCCGACGAAGTTTGAACCCCTTGTGCGGAACTATTTTTTTAGATTCTTTTTTTTTTTTACATTTCATTTTAACACTATCACACCACCGAAAAAAATAAGAAAAATTAAATCTTTTTCTTCTTCTTTTTTACAAGGACCACCCATTCTAATTTCCTGTATTTATGACCATTTTTGTTAAAAAATAAAAAGACGACCGTCGCTGTTTTCCTTTAAGTAAACTGCAATGATAGACACCTGTTTAAAAAAGTGTTCAGTGTCCTTGGCGCGAAAAAAAATCCGACTCGATTTTCAAAGTATGGAAGCATTCTGACAGAAAACGACAAAAGAAAGGAAGGGGGACGTCTATCTCCATAAGTTTAGATTAGGCGATTGTTCCTCGCGCGGTGTCCGGCCTTCAACGAACGCTTATGAATTGTTTGCCTTCAATTGACTTGGAAATGTGGTTCCTAGGGACAATTTTGTATGAAATGGGCGATTTGGACCAAACGCCACTCGAACGATCGCTTATTTTTTTGTGTGTTCGGAAAAAATGGGCGGTGGAGCCAAAATTTTAGGTATCTGAAAGGACGTTTGACTGTTTAAAATTGTAAAAATTATCTTTTTTTCGTAAAGATCTCTGTGTTTCAAATAGTTAACACAAAGTCGTGTGCCTGTTTTCAATTCCGCGCCAAAGATACTTGCATCTGCAATATTTCGTCTCTCTCTGTGATCAATGCTGTGTCCATATACAATATAAAAGTTGTAAAATTGAGTAAAATACATGATGATTCGTGTGCGCCGCTTTTATTAATACGAGCTAAAATACTATTAATAAAAGTCCTCCTCGTTAAAAAAAAAAAAACAAGAAAAATTGGCTTGTTGTTAGACGACTATTATAGTCTATTTAATTCTTTATTAAAAACAAGAAAATTGGCGGCTGTTAAAAACAATTAAAAAACAAATTAGTCCTCGTAGACTATTAATACTACTACTATGTTTTAATACGATTAAAAAAAAAAGAAGGTTAATAAACAATTAATAATTAAAAACAAAAAATTTGGCTGTTATTTATTCCCCATACTTGAGATGACTGTCATCCCAGTCAACCGGTTCGTCCTACAATTAATTCCTTCTCTTGCTGAATAAAACTAATTCTTAATTCGGTTTATCTAAATTAAAAACGAAATAATGGCTGTTATTTAAGTAATTAAAAATTTATCTTCTTCATGTACCGCGAAAGTGAATCTGCTCCTTTTGTCCATTTGAGGTTTACGTTCCTTCATATACTGCGAACTTATCTCTGCTCCTGAGATTTTACTGATCAATATACCCGTGTCACTTAGTTTTGACTATCATTCTATCAATACGCATTTTAAAACAAATTCTTCTATCACTCTTCGCGCTTGCGTTTGAAGTTGATTCGAAGTTTTAATTTAGTGCCGGTCTTTGCATTCGGTGACGCCACAGGCTTACTGCTACCATTTGACAGTCCAAACAGACCACCTGTACGAGGGCTGCTGGTACTTTGCAAAATACTTGAGCCAGCGTGCCCATTTCTATTGGTACCTAAGGTCGACTGCGAGGCCGCCTCCCCTAGCCCAAACGCCGGCAACTCGGCACTAGTCCCACGAGGTGCAGCCCGTGGCGAAACCAGCGGCGTGCCATATTCTTTGCCAACCACGCGCGGGGATTTCATGGGCTGGATCCTGGACATAAGGCATCGACTCTTGTACCTGGTTGATTGCGACGTCTGTTTCGACCACTTCGAGGGGGGTTTCAAAGGATCTGCCCAGTCATCGTCTTCCCTCTCGTCGTCAACGCCTTCGAACGGTTCTGGGGTTTTGTAAGAGAAGAGCGCCTTGTATGCAGAATACATCTTTTCCCGCACGTACCAATCGTAACACGAAACTTGGTTCAGGCACTCCCACAACTTTTCAACAAATGCCTTCTTCAGCCCTTTTTTTTCCCCATTGTGCAGAATTTCACTGTCTGACAGAAGAATTTCCTTGAACGCTGAGTCAGCAATTCCACCGTTGATAATTTTCAGCAAAATGTCTACGACAACGCGCCTCGAACTGGCGGAGGCCTCGAACATGTCGCTCGTCGGAGACAATCTTTCAACCAGCCACCCTACGGTCTGAAAACCATCACCATGATTCCCAATCAAGTACACCCGCATGATTGACTCGTATGCCGCCTGGCGAACACGTGACGAGGGAGAGAACATGGCGTACGAATGAAACTCAAACGAGGCCGGCTTTGCACCGCAACTTTCCATGTCCGCGATTCCTCGAATGCAAGCAACGAGAACACTTCGATATGGGCATGGAAGGACAGCTTGGTAGTTTATGTACTGCTGGTAAACATCGAGGGTCTTCTTAACTTCCAGCTTTTCCTTGGAGACTTTCCCCAACGCCCGCAGCAAAGAAGCGATGTAAGTCACATTGACTTCGTCTCCGCTGGTGGGCGCATCTATGTTGTGTTTCAGCAAGCTAGAAAAGAATTTGTACAGTGTTGGGGGCGGGCATCCTTCGCTGTCGCGAATCTTTGAAAGGCTCTCGATAAATTTGTTCCGTAGCGAATTGGAACGTTTCAATAACGTCGTATCATTCGGTAAAATCTCGTACGATCTTGTAGAAGCGTCATAGTACCAAAAATACGCCCTAAAGGCGGCAATCAGCGCGTGCAACCCGTACCACCCATCAACAGGACGGGCTTCGGGGGCACTGGTGACGGGCTTCGGGGCAACGAACTCGCCTTTGTTTTTTGCCGCGTTCTTGCCTTTTCCACCCCTCCCCGGGCCACGCCCCCCCGTGGCCTTCCCATTGCTCCCCTTTTTTGCTGGATTGTTGCTGGGCCATAGCTTGGCATGCGTCAGACCCCCACAGTCTCCTCTGTTGCTCGCAGCATACGTGTTCGGAGTATGGAGGTTTTGCCACTCGGCCACCGCTTCTACCGCGCGTTCTTTTACATCGTTCGAGTATTTACCGTTGGGGTCCAAGGACATTAAAAGAAATTCACACGCCTTGATGTCCGGCAGCAAAACTCCCGCGTTGCTGCTTGGCAGGGCTGCTAAGTTTTTAATCGCCCGGTATTGCAGGGCCAGGTCCCCATCGTTTTTCCCTTTTGTGTTCATCAGCATTTCACCATAAAACTGCACCTTGGTGATGGCCGGGGGAGTCTTCAACTCTTTAATGTCGTGGATGAGTTGCATCTTGGGATCAAACTCAATAAAGCGCACGTGCAATCCCTGCCGCTTGGTCCGGTCTTTCTTCTTGCAGTCTATTTTCTGCGTTGCCTCTGCAACGCCAGAGTAGATACCGATCGAGTGCAAGTCTACCAAATCGACGCCCTGGTGTATGCTGACAACCATGTCGCCCTCAAAATTCGTTCCCGCAGCTTGGGTTATGGCCAGTTCGACCTGGTTGGCTTTTTTGCTGTCGTAGTACGCAAAATCAGCGGTGAACATAGGAATGGAGTTTTTCTGCAGCCAATGGCGAATAAAGGCATCGTCAAGCACCCGTTGGCACCCACTTAAGAACGCTAATTTCCGGATGAAGGGTATGCTGCTGTCGCACACGTCAGGCTGGAGCTTTCCCGCTGCTAGCGGCTTGCTGCCACTCGCTTCCGCGCCACCCGCCCCTGTCTTGCTGGAAGGTGGCAACGCGATTCTCTGCCTAACTTCCGGGTCGGCCTTAAAGGTACCATACAAATCTAAGTGGGATTCACGCCGATTGGCGGTCGTATCTTTTAGCCACTGCCTCAGCAGCGACAAGAATGATACGTGGCCCGCCAAGTTCAACCGGACAACCACGGCATGAATTGTCATGGATGCGCGAGAAGCAAACGGGGACGAAGAGTGCCTGGGCCCCAACTCGAATATTTCTTCGTTGTTTTTCGCGATGAGGGAACGCAGCGAGCGGCGCTTCGCGGCGTCTCGTACCCTTTCCATTTTTTCGTTCAAACGCACCCTGTACAAGTCCTCACCAAATTCGTCCTTGATGAACAGGTCTACCATGTAGTTTGCTAATCCAATAGACAGCCAGGAGTCTTGCCAGTGCTTCACATTGGCCAATACCCCGAACCAGTTCCAAACAACGCCCATCGCTAGCTCGGCAGCAAGATCGACAAAATTGATCAGTTTGCTGCTTCTTACGCTCTTTGGGAGCAAGCAATCCCTGGACAGCACGGTCATGGACGCGCTGTGGGACCCGACCAGTGGACGTGACGTTGGTGGGTCATTCACAAAAACTACATTGTGGCACCCCATTGGTATCTGGCAATCGAATATTTCCTCAAAAAAGTGAATCGCTTTAGCGACATACTTTGTGCAGTTCTGGATGCATGCCGTTGTTTCGTCAACGCCCCAGTTCGGGGCAAAATAGGTGACTCGTGACGGGTAGAACTTGTCTGCAACGACGACGAATTCGCCGATCGCTAGGCCCACCGCATGCGGCGGAATTGGGTCTGCAATTTTGAACTCAAACGTGTTGATTACCGTCTTCCCGTTTTTGACGGAACGTTTATTCACTAAATTCCCAGAGCACACCGGCACCAAACCGTTTCCGGCTTGTATTGTAATGTTGTACGTGCATCGCGAGTCCAACAGATCAATGCTCGGCAGCCATGTTCGGATTCCGGACGCCCCCCCAAGGACTGTGCCAGCACACAACGGTTCGTTGAACGTAAAAATGTGCAATGGGCGATCACCATTTGACCAGAACGGCCCATCGTAACTGGAGTAAGCATCTGGCGCCCTCGTGCCGTTTCCCGCTTTTCCTGACCTGGGATAGCCGGAATACAAACCAGACGATTGCCTTTGAACCTCAAACTGAAAGTGGACGGCGACCTTGATCATAACTTCCGCCGTCCTACTTTCTGCCTCAAGTTGTGCAAGTACATTTTCAGGTAGAGAGACGGACAACTCGCCCTGCTCTGCAGCGCTAGCTTTCTCTCGATATCTAACATCGAAAGCATCCAAGTCAGTGAAATTATCACTGTTGGGAACTATCGGGACGGACGGGTTGCCCAAGTAGTCCCGGTGCTGATGCACCTGCACTTGGTCGTTGACATACGTCTTCAACACCTTGCACTGCTTGCAGTGGATGCGGAATATCTTCTCGTCCGCATAGTTTTCTGCAGCGGGAAAAACAAAGGTAAGCGTTGAGACACCTTGTACACAAGCACCCTCGTTCAGGTTGGGGACACTTAAATGTACGTCCGTATGAACGCATACCCAGCCGTCCATATCTGTTGTCGTGTTGCACAAGAAAGAAACAGAGCCGGGTACCAAGTGCACACACACACACACACACACACAAGAAACCAACGCCAACACAAACAAAAGCTTCCTCAGGAAATACAACGCTAGACAGCCCAGAAAATTAACAAAAACTTATTT
>JACLAC010011187.1_pt1 | contig 20715 bp, 15 predicted proteins | sample 8027881 | NCBI WGS metagenome assembly JACLAC01 (sample SAMN15725517, study PRJNA655200) | protist metagenome | isolation source: fluorescence activated cell sorting (FACS) single amplified genomes of... | place: Spain: Blaines Bay Microbial Observatory, Mediterranean Sea | collected 2016-01-19 | reverse complement strand
GAACGGAATGAGTTGGCTGGAAATGCAAAAACCCGACCAATACGGCGTCGTTTATTTTGCGGGGTATACCAAAGACGGCAAACTGGCGAGACCCGCCAATGAATTCTCTCCAACGACCCGCTTCTATAGAAACATTGAATTAGCAACCGGGCAGCTTGCCATTCCCAAAGGAGATGTAAATCGAAATGGAGAAGCACTTCCCATTTCTCAAATTCAAATCCTGGTCCAAAGCGCTTCGGAAATTACTGAAGGGGAAACCGCAGAAATTGAATCACTGTTTAATTTTGTTCGCAACCAACTTTTATTAAGTTCTCGTTTCGCAAACCGAGATCTTTGAGCACACCGCAAATCCCTACTTCCCGAAAAGCAAAACTACTAGCGCTCGATAACGATTCGAGAACGATCTGACATGAGTTTCATTAAAACCATCCAATCTAAATACCATGCGTGGAAAAGAAAACGCCGCGGTTTGCTCGATGACGACTATGGTGATCGACCAATAGGGTATCGTTCGCCTTGGAAATCAGTGCTGGACATTGCCGTATTTCCGCTCAAAGTGGTTTTCTACCCATTGCGGTTGGTTGGACTCATTGAAACCCAAGACGCCAAAACAGAGGGCGAGACAGAGGAGCTAGGATTTTCCCAGAGACTCCTTTTCGTTTTAAAACAAATACTAACACTGCCGTTTTTACTCCTCCGAGAGCCAGTTCGTATTTTTACGTCGCTCAGACGGGCGAAACGAAGGGATTTATTGTTCGCATTGCCTGCGATTGCGATCCTTGGGTTCTTTGGATTCGTCTTTGTTCAAATCTTTGCTTATGGCACTGCGATTGATAATCGATATGCCCGTGGAGCCCAAATAGCGACAGAACAAAAAGATTTCGAGCTGGCCAAAACTTATTATCAACGAATTCTTGGCGACAATAATATCACGCCTCAACAACAATATGACTGGGCAATGATCCTCGCTCAAACCGGGGAAGACGAACAAGCATACGCGTTGATAGAAAAAATTGCACCGAGTGACGCAATGGGATTCGGGCCCGCCCACAAATTAGTCGCTATTTCGATTGCCCGGCAAATTGACGCAGCCAAAGACAAAGCATTGCTTTCCAAACTCCGACACCATTTGGTCGCATCTCGTGACCTAAGTCCGGAAATTGAACAAGTTTGGGCGGCTTATTATATTGCGACAGAACAGAGAGATAAGGCGATTGCCTCCCTCGATCGCGCGGCGGAAAAACGACCGGCATTCTATATTACGATTTCAAATCTTTATAAACAGGGCGGCCAAAATGCAGAGTCTGCGAATGCATTGAAGAAAGCGGAGATTGCATTTCGAAAAACGTTTAAAAAAGACGAACTGGAACATCAGAATCGAATTGCCTTCGCAAATGTTCTCGCCCTTCTTAAAAAGTATGACGAAGCTGAAGGACTGTTACAACAGGGAGTTCGTGTAAAACCGGATGAGTTGATCAAACGTTCCCTCTCTGATTTCTATGCCATGCGATACGACGTTGCGCGAAAATCCCAGTCCGATGCCCAAACTCAAATGGACTTTTTGACGCAGGCGATTGAAATTGACCCCAACTATAGCGCTGTTTACTCCCGAATGATTCAGCTATTTACAGAGGTTCGAGAATCACCAGATCAGGCTAAAAAGATACGCTCTCTTTTTGAAGAAATTGTCACCGGTGACCGCCCAACCGCATTAGCCCATTTCGCACTTTCCAATATTTTGTGGATAGTCGATGAGCGAGACCAAGCTAAATTCCACCTCGAACAAGCGTACCTACTCAACAATGATTTTGTGATCATCATCAACAACTTGGCGTGGATATTAGCTCAGGGGGAATCTCCTGACTTAGAGCGAGCCCTCGAGCTGGCCGAAACCGCCGTAAATCGAGTACCCGATAGCCCCCGATTCCGAGATACTTTAGGAACCGTGCTAGTCAAACTCGGTCGGCATAGAGATGCCATTTCTGAGCTTCAACTCGCCCTCTCCGGCGTTCCCGATAAGAACACTGTCCACAGAAAACTTTCAATTTGCTATAAATCCATTGGTATGAATGACTTAGCCGAAATGCATCTCCAAAAGATTCAATCTGCAGCGAATGAGAAATAGGGCGTTTCTTGGATCGTTTTCCTCGTAAAAACGTTCCTTTCCGGCGAATAGCATTATTTCCGGTTATTTTGATAAATTAGGTTGACTTCGCCGTCTTTCGTAATTTTAATGGTGTGAATTAGGCATAATTGTTTGACGCTTTTAGCACTTTGAGATTCAACATGATTAAGAATTTAAACGTATCAGTATTGTTTTTCGTCCTATTATTTACATTTTCAACTCAGGCGAGGGCTGATTTCGTTACGATGGACTTCGTCTCTGGCTTGAACCCCGATGTTACAAGGACGATAAACGACGGTTCTTTTACGGGAACGAGCAGTATAACCCCCAACGCTTCGAACATAGAGTTTACCGCAACTAGTGACGGTGCATCTCATACTGGCTCAGTCCGCTACGATTTCGATTATGGACTATTTCATTTTTTGGGTGGCTTGCAATCTTCTCAAGCTAATCTGCTCGTTCGTTTTGAGGTTGCCATGGATAGCAACGTTGCCTTTACCGGTGGTGATTTCACTGTTACAGGTCGTTACTTCAACAGCGGGTCGTCTACCGGCACTGTCTTCTCGACGCTGACTAGTCCGAGTTCCACCGGGAGGTTAGCGATGTTTACCGATCGAACAATGGGCGAACTGCAAACCAATGACATCGACGCAGTTGAGTGGACGGTATCATTCAGCGGTGGTGGAAATGCTGGTCTTAATAATACGTTTACCTTCGGCAGTACTGCCGGACTGATTGCTGCTCCCGAGCCGACTTCTGCCGCAATGATTGGTTGTGCTTTGGTTGGTCTGGTAGCTAGGCGAAGACGAAAGGTCTGAACCTGGCAGCTACACTAAAGCTTGAGCCGGCCATTAGGTCGGCTTTTTTTATGCGCAGGAAAATGGCAAGAGTGATCATCATTATGATCGCTAAAATCCTTGAATAGCGTGCTGATATCCTCTTAATTGAGCCTTTTCAGTCCGTAAGTCTTCTGCTGCAATCAAGTTGTGGGATGATAGAATGGGTTTGTCTCAATTCATTTTGACATTCAATCAAAATAATGAATTCGGTAGCCATTCTTTTTCGTCCAACTTGATCGTCGTACTCTAACCTTACTCTTATCAAGACCTGATGACGCAGTTCAATCAAACTAAGCACAAGATTGACCCAAAAGCGCTTGAGCGCTTGGAGAACGATTGGGATTACGATATCGATTCCCCTGATACCGAGGGCGACTACAAGGGGCTTAATTTTTCATTCAAGGGCACATGCGCCTTCGTAGTCCGGGTAATTCGCACACCGCTACGATCCACTCGAAATGATACGCCTAACCATTCATCTGATGCTGAACTTGATGAGTATGTGTCGCCCGATAAACCCCAAGGGACGTTCATTCAGCAACTGATTTCTCTACCGGGAAAGCTAATATTCTCACCACTAAGCCTGCTCAGCTTATTCTATGTATCGTGGCTGCATACCGACGAACTAGATCACGATCTCAACAAAAAAGAGCGGAGCAGTAAACTTTTTGGACGCATGCTCATCTTGGTGATTTTGATCTTACTGTTCCCGTTTCGGTTATTGTTTGCCGTACTATCCGTACTCGCAGGCTTCTTCGATGGCCGGAAAACAGAGGCTCTATTCGTACTTCCATCGTTCTTGATGGTAGTACTTTTTAGTTACGTAATTTTTTACCAGCTTACTAGAACAAATCGCATCCAACAGCGATATCAATTTTACGCCGTCGAGGCGATGAAAGATAATGATTTCGTTCGAGCCAAAACTTTCTTCGAACGACTCAAATTGATGAAAGATTTTGAACCTGATGAACAGTACCAATGGGCGACCATTTTAAATCAAACTGGTGAGCCAGATCGAGCAGAACAAATCATCAACGCGCTCGCTCCAGAGGACTCAGTTGGCTTTCCACCCGCGCATACTCTCAAGGCGCTCTCCCTGGCACGTGCGATCAATACTGCTGAAGGAAGAAAGCAACTCGCTTCGCTTCACTGGCACTTGCAAAATGCTGATGGCAATTCAGAGCAGTTGAGCCAGGCCTGGGTTAATTACTATTTGGTAGTGGAAGAATGGGAACTTGCCGCTGAAAAATTAGAAATAGCAGCCCAAAGCAATCCACTCCTCTATGAAGCTCTCTATCGCCTCTACGTAGCACAAGGCAAAAAAGCCGACAGTGAATTTGCACTTAAAAAAGCTGACAAAGCATTCCAAGAGTATTTGAAAGAAAACCCTATTAACCCAAAGGCTCGAATCGGATGGGCCTGGGTGGCCTCGAATATGAAGGATTATGCGAAAGCGGAAGCGATTTTACTGCAGGGAAAAAGAATCAATAATGACGGGGCAATTAATCGAGCTCTGTCGGATTTTTATATCCTGCAGCAAATTCGAGCCCAACAAAACGGGGCAGAACTAAGCCAACAACTTCAATTGTTGAACCAGGCTCAAAAAGCGGATCCTAGTTACGCCAGAGTTTACTCTAGCATGATGGAGATATTTGTCCGCGGTGGTAGAGACGAGGACAGCCGAAGGGAAATTCGAACAAAATTACAACAGGTTGTCGCCAGTGAACAATCCTCACCTATGGCTCACTTCGCGCTTAGTAATATCATCTTCCAGGACGGCGACCAGGAAAAAGCAATTTTTCATCTGGAGCAGGCCTATCAGATGGACAGTTCACTCATCTCGGTCATGAATAACCTCGCCTGGATGCTGGCTCACTCCGAACCACCGGATCTTGATCGCGCCTTAGATTTGGCGACGGCTGCGGTGAGCCGCGTTCCCAAGGACGCTCGATGCCGGGATACACTGGGTACAGTTTTGATGAAACTTGGACGCAATAAAGAAGCGATTCCCCATTTAGAACTGGCGCTCTCCGGGGCAGCTAACAAGCAGGCTGTGCACCAAAAGCTATCTGCCACCTATAAATCTCTTGGCATGAATGAGCTCTCGCAAATCCACGCGAAAGCCTCCCTCACCCCAAAGTAATCAACGCTTTGCGATTTCTCTCTGTTTAATTGCTTGCTCCTAAACATTTGCTCTTATTTTTCCCGCTTCGGAAATCGCCTGACGAAAACAGTAGATAAATTCATCAACGGCAAAACAGCGACTCTTCGTTTTAACATCCAAGGGATGCGATTAATTCGAAATAGGCTGTTATAATCTTGTTCAGCGAATACTCGCTTCTAAATTTTTCGATTGCGTTTTCACTCCAGAAAGGAATCCTCCGTTGAGCGATTCGAAAACTTACCTGGTTACTGGCTGTGCAGGGTTCATTGCCTCTCGGGTAACCCAACATCTTTTAAATGACGGGCATACTGTCGTCGGAATCGACAATTTAAACGACTATTATGACGTCTCCCTAAAGAACCACCGCATCCGCCAATTAGAGTCCTCAAATTTTCAGTTCTCTATCTTAGATCTTGAAGATACATCGCTTGTAAACGCGCTATTCGAAAAATATAAATTTGACGGCGTCATTAACCTCGCCGCGCGAGCGGGGGTTCGTTACAGCATGATCAACCCATCGGTCTATATGACAACCAATGCGATGGGCAGCCTCAACCTGCTAGAAGCGATGCGGAACAATGGGGTTCGTAAATATGTATTAGCCTCAACATCATCGTTGTACGCAGGGCAGGAAATGCCATTTGTCGAAACGCTACCCGTAAACAAACCACTTTCCTCGTACGCGGCTTCGAAAAAAGCGGCGGAGGTTTTGGCCTACTCTCACCATCACCTTTACGACCTTGACATTTCCATCTGCAGATATTTTACGGTTTACGGCCCCGCGGGTAGACCAGACATGTCTTACTTCCGATTCATTCAGTGGATTGATCAAGGACGTCCGCTTGAAATCTTTGGAGACGGAACGCAGTCGCGTGACTTTACCTACGTTGATGATATCGCGTCGGGTACGATTGCGGCGTTGAAACCGTTGGGTTACGAGATCTTTAATCTGGGAGGCGGCAAACAACCAACAACGCTGCTCCTTATGATTGAAAAACTTGAGAAACTTTTGGGCAAAAAAGCTAAATTAGAATTCAAGCCATTTCATATCGCCGATGTCAAATCAACCTATGCCGACATCAGCAAAGCAAAATTGTTGCTGGACTGGGAGCCAACCATTTCGCTCGATGAAGGGCTCGAGCAATGCGTGAAATGGTACCGCGACAACCAGCCATGGGCTGGATCGATTGAACTTCCATAAGTCATTCGATTAATCCGCGACATATCTTGGCCTCTTGAACACTTTCTTTTGATAACGAAAGCAACTCGGGAAAGCCGTATCCGATCGTTAATTAGACGACCCACGTTATTCAGTGGTCAATTTTTTGAGGCCACTTAGCGCCTCCTGACAGACGGACTCTACCGATTGATCAATATCAACGCTTAAAACTCCCTCCTCGCCAACAGGGGACTGGAGGTCGTCGAACTGGCTTCTCAGAAGTTGAGATGGCATAAAGTGTCCCTCCCGATTCGCTAATCGCGTTTCGATCAACGCCTGGCTTCCCTCGAGAAAAACAAAATACACCGGCACAGCAATCGACCGCAGTTGATCACGATAGCTCTGCTTCAAAGCGGAACAGGCGACGATCAGCGAGTCTCCATTCACGACAGCTATTTCAGCTCGACGCACGATCGCGCCAAGCCACGGCCGCCGAGCGGAATCATCGAGTTGCTGGCCACTCTTCATTCGAGCAATATTGCCTGGCGGGTGAAGATCATCTCCATCGATAAATTCAAAACCAGTCGAATTGCCTAACCATTTTCCAACAAGCGTCTTTCCACTTCCTGAAACGCCCATCACTATAACTAGGTAAGCCAAAACATGCTCCGTAAATTAGGAGAAATAGGAAGTTCGCGTGCCACTATTTTCCCTATTTAGCCAAACTAATCAACTCGGATTTATCAGAACCAATTCTACTGCCGTCCTATCTAAATTAGACGCCTGCAGAACTTAAGTAGTGCACAGAATCTTGCATTTGAAATAGGAATCGTTTGAAAATCGTTTGGCAAGCTAATGAGTAATTTAAAACCTCTCGGAGTTGCCTTGTAAGATCGGCAGGAACCTGTCAAAAATAGGTCACCGATGCCTTCACAGATAATTGGAACCGACTTAAATGCCCATCCTCGGAAAAGAAAATGACATTTATCCCAGTGACCTATTGGCGAACGATGATTATTTAACGAGCGAAGATCGGCAGTGGTGGTGTGTCTACACACTTTCTCGACGCGAGAAAGATCTGATGCGAAAACTTGCGGTACTGAAAATAGCACATTACAGTCCCGTCATTCCGAAACGCTACCGCTCACCCAATGGCCGACTGCGCACTTCCTACGTTCCTCTCTTTCCCAATTATGTTTTCATGTTTGGTACTGAGGAAGATCGGTATGAAGCAATGACAACCAACTGCATTTCGAAATGCAGCCCCATCAAAGATCGGGAGCAACTGCTTCACGATCTAAGGCAAATTCATTACGTCATCGATTCCGGAGTTGCCCTCACACCTGAGGCCCGACTGGAACCTGGAAATAAGGTGCGGGTCAAAACAGGTCCGTTCGCAAAATACGAAGGTACAGTCATTCGCAGAGAAGGCAAAACCCGCCTACTTTTGTCGATTCAATTCATTGAACAGTGCGTCTCGATGGAGATGGATGAAGGACTCTTAGAGCCCGTATAAATCCTCTTTAACCCAAGCCTCGCAAACGCCCAGCTCTTTCTAAAGACCGTTCAGGTAGCGAGTTCGTGACATGCGAAAGCACGGCATTCTCGGTAGTATATTTTCAACCGGCATAATCGGTATTAAGAGATCGTTTTCTCGACTTACGTGCCCCTTGAACGTGTCAGCTTTTTCTATCTGTTGTTAAGGTGGATATTAGCGAAAAACCCCGGTTCATTCGTCGAATACAGGGCCAACGTCTTGTTAGGCTTATCTTTTAATCATCGGTGTCACCGACCGGGACGGAGTCCGCGCAGTCGGTCCAAATTACTTTTCTCCATCTAATATCCCGCCCCCGATTATTCTCCACCGACTGTGAAAAAAATACTCATTACCGGAGGGGCAGGGTTCATTGGTTCCAACTTGATTCGGCATCTGCATGACACTACCGATTATCAAATTATCAATCTCGACAAGCTAACCTATGCAAGTAATTTAAATTCCCTCAACGAGATAAAGAACAGCTCTCGTTATCAGTTCTTAAAGATCGATATCGCGGACGCCCAGCAATTAAAAAAAGCGTTTGCGCTTTCGCCAGATGCCGTCATTCACCTTGCCTCTGAAACTCATGTCGATCGCTCAATTGATGATGCGGCGGCGTTTATCCATACCAATATCATTGGAACTTATAACCTCTTACAACAATCACGAGAGCTGTACCAATCACTCAATGGCGTGCAAAAAAGCGAGTTTCGATTTTTTCAAGTCTCCACAGATGAAGTTTATGGCTCACTTCAATCGAATGACCCCCCGTTTACCGAATCTACGCCCTACGATCCACATTCCCCATACTCTGCCAGTAAAGCCTCCGCAGACCATTTAGTGAGGGCTTGGCACGCGACCTATCAATTACCCATTTTGATTTCCCACAGTGCAAACAACTATGGGCCTTACCAACATCAAGAAAAATTTATCCCTAAAATCATTGCCAATGCACTGCAGTTATCTCACATTCCGATCTACGGAAACGGGAGTAATATTCGCGATTGGATTCACGTTGAAGACCATATATCAGCAACGATGGCGATCTTAAAGAATGGGCAACCTGGCGAAACTTATAATATTAGTGCTAATTTTGAACAAGCTAATATGGAAATAGCTTTGAAGGTGTGTCGCATATTGGATGAACTCTATCCAATCGCCCAAAACCCTCTGCAAGCCTCAAGGTCATCAGAGGCTGGCGAAATTTTGAAATCATACGAGCAATTAATACGTTTGGTTGAAGATCGGCCGGGCCATGATTTTCGCTACGCCAGTGACTGTTCTAAACTAAGGGATGAACTGGGCTGGCAGGCTCAACACACCAGCCTCACATCGCTTACCGAGACAGTGAAATGGTACATTGAGCATCTTACCGGCTGCGATCAATAAGTGAATTGATTTTGCGGCTCAACTGCTATCAATCAACCACTGCACTCCATCCCATTTTGCAAATTGGCTATGATATCTAACCAGGCCTCTCAACTTATATTTTAAAAATCAAGCACATTCAATTTTGAACTCCCAACTCCAATTCGAATCTTTGAAAAGTCAACGTATCTACGTAGCGGGCCATCGTGGAATGGTAGGCAAGGCGTTGCTGCGTGCTCTTGAGTCCATCGGCGTCCAGGATGTAATTTGTAAAACCAGAGATGAACTCGATTTATGTGATCAGCAAGCTGTCAATCATTTTTTTGAAGTAGAACACCCTGATTGCGTTCTCTTTGCTGCGGCAAAAGTTGGTGGCATCCACTCCAACAACACCTATCCAGCCGAGTTTATTTACCAGAACCTTTCGATGGCAACCAATGCGATTCACGCCGCATTCGAAAACAAGGTTCCCCGATTTATTTTTCTTGGAAGCACCTGCATCTACCCGCGCATGGCCCCTCAGCCAATGCCGGAAACCTGCTTGCTAAACGGACATCTTGAAAAGACAAATGAAGCCTATGCCATCGCGAAAATCGCTGGACTGAAGATGTGCGAATTTTACCGAAAACAATACGGCGTGACGTATCACTCAGCGATGCCGACGAACCTGTATGGACCGGGCGACAACTACCATCCAGAAAACTCCCACGTTCTGCCCGCACTGATTCGGCGATTCCATGAAGCCAAACAGAGCAATTCTCCAGAAGTTGTGATCTGGGGTACTGGTTCGCCTCGACGGGAGTTCCTTCACGTCGATGATCTAGCCTGTGGTGTCCTTCACTTATGCACTCTTCCCAACCCGCCCGATTTAGTCAATATCGGGACTGGAAACGACGTCACGATTCTTGAGTTAGCAACCCAAATTGCAAACGTAGTTGGGTATCAAGGTGAAATCAAAACAGACCCACAACGCCCTGACGGGACGCCTGTTAAACGCACAGACATGAATTTAATGCACTCGACTGGTTGGAATTCCAAAATTTCTCTGCAGGAAGGTCTGAAAATGACTTACGACCATTTTCTGCAAGAGGCCCAAGATGGTAAACTGCGGGCGGTTTGACCTGGTAGCCTTCGAATTCGCAGAATGCCATTAGTTTCAAAATGACAGCTCCGAACCACTTATTATTTATCTAAGCTTAAAACTAAATGACCAAAAAAGCACTGATCACTGGAATCACAGGACAAGACGGATCCTATCTCGCAGAACTTTTGTTAGACAAAGGATATGAAGTCCATGGAATTGTTCGCCGTAGCAGCAGCTTTAACACTGATCGTATCGATCATATTTATCGGGATCCCCACGAGACCGACGCCAAGCTCTTTCTGCACTATGGCGATTTGACAGATGGCCAAAACCTCACCAACTTGGTCCTTGATGTTAAGCCGGACGAAATTTACAACCTCGGCGCCCAAAGCCACGTTCGCGTATCGTTTGACGCCCCGGCCTATACAGTTCAAGTCGTAGGCATTGGAGCGCTCAACGTTCTCGAAGCCGCGCGGCAACTCAATAAAAACCACCTGACCAAAGTTTACCAGGCATCTTCTTCGGAAATGTATGGTGACGTCATTGAGACACCCCAAACCGAATCGACTCCTTTCCAACCACAGAGTCCTTATGCCTGTGCGAAGGTTTACGCATTCCACCAAACGGTCAATTACCGACACGCCTACGATTTATTCGCTGTCAACGGAATTCTCTTTAACCATGAATCACCTCGGCGCGGCGAGACCTTTGTAACTCGAAAAATCACGCGGGCCGCGACCCGTATCAAACTTGGCCTGCAAAGTAAACTCTTCCTTGGAAACCTCGATGCAAAGCGCGACTGGGGTTATGCCAAAGATTACGTTGAAGGCATGTGGCGTATGCTACAGCACTCGGAGCCTGACGATTTTGTTTTGGCGACTGGCGAAACACAAACCATCCGCCAGTTTCTTGATTACTCGTTTGGTCGACTCGACTTGGATTGGGCAAAGTACGTGGAAATCGACCCGCGTTATTTCCGTCCCACCGAAGTCAATTTGCTACTCGGTGATGCATCAAAGGCCAAAGACCTACTTGGCTGGACGCCTCAGACTAGCTGCAAGGAACTTGCTGAAATCATGGTCGATCACGATCTCGAGCTCGCCCGGCACGAAGCAACGCAAGCGAGCCTGCAAGACAATTAACCACTCTGAGTAAGAAGTTCGTATTAATTGATGCGCACAGAAAACCAAGACTACACCAATCACCCACAATTCTTGAGCCAGCGGAATTACTTAGTGATTCGCTGGGTAGGCAGCCTGGTGTTCCTGCTGTCGCTTTTTGGCGGTGCCAAGTTTCAACCTTTGCTGGCCGATGGTGAAAACTTGATGGTGGTCGTTAACGCAGCGTCCGCTGATTCATTGGCAGTGGCAAACGAATACATTCTTCTGCGGGACATCCCTCGTTCAAATGTCGTCTATTTAGATGAAGTCACGATTATCGAACGAATCGATGACGAAACCACAAATTCGGCAAACTTCAAAAAAGAAATTATTGATCCCGTTTTGGCGGCCATTGAAGGCCGCGGACTGGCCGGAAGGATTAACTGCATCGTCTACTCGACTGGATTCCCAACCCGGGTAAATGTTCACGCAGAAATGTTGAAATACCTTAAAAACATGGACTTGGAATACAACATCCAGCGCCACGCGCCATGGTGTTCAATCACAAGTTTGACTTTTTTTAATGAAAACGCATTTTCAAGCAATCCAGAATTTTTCAATTTCAAAGCGAATCGCTATGCATCGCCTGAAACCAAGAACGTACTGAGCAACCCGTTTAGTGGAACCACAGCGGCTGAATTTGGAGCGGCCGTAAACAGTTTTAATGAAAACGATTACTCAGAAGCAATCACACTGTTTGACCAACTCGCCGACGAGTTCCCCGAGCAGGCAGTCATCCACTATTACTTGGCCAAATGCCATGCAGAACAAGGCGATAGCGATGCTGCAGCGGCATCGCTCGATCGGTGTATTCAGCTAGGCTGGGCCTTTCGATCATTCGTGAAGAGCGACCCCTCTTTTGAAAACGTAATTGAAAAAACACCGGTCAAAAAATGCCTCCAGAAAATGCTCGACTTGCCAACCGACCAAAGACAGAGCCGACACTTTCAATCAAACGATTACTGGGGAAAAAATGGCTGGATCAACGGCTCAGAATCACAAGGCCAGCGATATATTTTATCGACGATGCTGGCGGTTACCGGGAAAAATGGCTCCACACTTGACCAAGCTTTGAAGCAAATCCAGTCCAGCTGCAAAGCGGATGGCAGTCATCCTAGAGGAAAGTTCTTTTTCTCAAAGAACAAAGATATTCGTTCCACCATCCGCCATTCCCAGTTCAACTTCGCAGCCAAAGAATTGTCGCAAATGGGATTCGATGTTGAAGTTTCAAATCAGCTTTTTCCAAAAAACGAAAGCCGCATCCTTGGCGCGACGCTGGGCAGCCCAACGATCGACTGGGGGAAATCAAACAGCCGATTCGTAGGGGGCGCGTTATGCGACAATCTTACAAGCTATGGTGCCTGGTGGGCAAAATCCGGTCAAACAAAAATCACCGACTATCTTAATGCAGGCGCTGCAGGGGCCAGCGGCGCCGTTTATGAACCCTATGCCATTCCGGCGAAATTCCCCAACGCAAACCTTCAGGTTCATTACGCTCGTGGCTCCACCATGGCGGAAGCTTTTTACCAATCAGTTGATTCTCCGTTCCAGCTCCTAATCGTCGGCGACCCCCTTTGCTGCCCATTCGGGAACTTCCCGAAGTTCTCGGTAAAGGGACTCAAAAATCGTTCCGTGCAAACCGAAGACATAACACTGAACCTCACCGAAAGCTCCGGCAGTCCTCCAATCGGCTCTTACGATTTTTTAATCGATGGAAAATTCATAAAAAGCAATTCGAGATCCGGACAGGTTTCCATTTCGATTGAAGGACTCTCTGAAGGTTATCACGAGATGCGTATTATCGCAGTGAGTAACTCATTGTTGAAAACGACCAAAACAAAAAAGATCGAATTCTGGGTCCGAAAATCAGGGTTCAAGCTCGCCATCGAGGTAAATCAAAACAAATTAGCGTCGGACAAATTTCTAGAAATCTCAGCTTCATCTCAAACTGAAAACCCAATCGAGATTCGGCAAAACGCCCGTGTGATTGGTCAGGTTCGAAATGGAGAACCGTTAAAAATCAAAGCATCTCTGCTTGGCCTTGGCCGATTCAATGTACAAGGCTACGTGTCGCTTGAGAACGAATTGATTGCGAGTGTCCCTGTCGAAATCGAAGTTAAAAAATAAATCTCCGGATTAATTTTCATCGATAACTTCAAAAGCTTTCACCCTGTGGAATCACACTTCCAGTCTTTAAATAAAACGACCGCATAACTTTTAATCATGTCGAACAAAGTACTATTCATCGTCGCCCCAACACAATACCTACCCAGTGGTGGTATTCAAACACAAGTAAGGCGCACACAAGTTGAACTTGAAAAAATGGGCTACGAGATCGAAATGTTTTCGAGGACGAAAGCATATCACGCATCAGAATATCTTTGCGGTCATGTTTGGCGGGCGGGACTTGAGACCTACATGGATACCCTTTCTCTTGCCAATCAAGGAATACCATTTGCCTTGTCCACCATTTTTTTACGAGGAACGTTAAGTCGATTTTCCCGGCTTCAATACCGCTACGTTCATAATTTGCTGGAGCGAAACCCTTTCCATTTAGTGAATGATACGCTCTGCGCTCGAAAGCAGGCACAACTCTGCGGGGCAGCTTTACCCAACACTCAGTTTGAAGCTGAGTATTGCTACGAGACAATTCGCTTAGACGCTGAAAAGACCACTGTCATTCCAAACGGGGTCGATACGGATTGGCTCGTTGAAAAACAGAATTACCGCAAAGATCAAACACTTTTTGATCAACCGTTTGTTCTCTGTGTCGGCCGAATCGATGATCCAAGAAAAAATTTCGATTTAGTAGTTCAAGCATGTCTCAAACTAAAAATCCGCTGCATACTTGTCGGAAGCCTCAGCGCGAATTCCACACGCGGCCCCGGAAAAAAAATTCGACAGGCTGTCGATGACAATCCGGATTTAATTAAATACTTGGGGGTCATTCCAAACGGCGATCCTAGCCTTGCTGAGCTTTTTCAAAAATGCACCATCCTTGCGTTGCCCAGCGATTTTGAAACTCCCGGTCTAGCCGCTCTGGAGGCCGGTTTTTGTGGATCTAATATTATTATCACGCCGGTTGGTGGTACCCGAGAGTATTTCCAAAATGACGTTGAGTATGTCCAGCCTAAAAAACTTCGACCTCTTGAGTTAGCGATTATTAAGTGCATTGACCAAACTCAACCTAGCGACTTGAGTCTGCGGATTGGCAAAGACTACACGTGGGCCAACGTTGCCCGATTGACCGCGGAGGTGTACGAGTCATTTCGGTGATGATTAGTTATTTCCGATTTACACGTATTCAGTGATGGCATCTCGAAAAATAAAATTTGAACGACTGTTAAAAAAGCCCATTTTTCGAAGTGTCGTCTGGAACGTTGCCGGTGGTGTAATTCACAAGTGTTCTTTGTTCATTGCGATCACGCTTGCAGGTCGCCTTCTTGGCCAAAAAAACTTTGGAGAACTCGGTTATGTGCGATCGACAATTAACTCTTTTACCTCGTTAGCGGGTTTCGGAACGGGCAGCGCTCTCACAAAATTCATTTCGGAGTTTCAGGAAAAGGACGCGAAATCGACCGCCAGTTTTTTATTATTTGGCCTCTCATTTGTCAGCATTTTAGCGCTTTCGATTGCAATCGCAATTTTCTTTTGTGCCAGTTTAATCGCCGGTCAAGTTGGAAAAATCGAACTTACTTCGAAACTACAGATTGGCTGCCTTTTAGTCATCGGAATTTCGCTCACGTCTGCTCTTTTTGGAGCATTGGCAGGTTTCAAAGAATTTCTCAAGACAGCTATCGCACAAATGGTGACAGGCGTCATTGCGCTACCGCTGATCTTGACCGCCACGTATTACTATCACGTCGAAGGGGTGATTGTAGGCCTTTTTCTAGCGGCAATGATTCAGAATGCTCTGATGGCATGGGGACTCTATTCGATCTGCCGACAACGTCAGCTCAAATTTTCATTTAGGGAAATGCCCAAAACGGGCCGCACGATGCTTTGTTTTTCGCTGCCTTTGGTGTTATCGGGATTAATGATAGGCCCCATGAACTGGCTTGCCGACTCGATTTTCGCTAAATCAGAAGAGGGGCTTGCCGAACTGGGTGTCTATTTTGCAGCGTTGCAGATCAATTTAATGATTCAAACAATTAACTTAACTCTTGGCCAAGTACTATTTCCCTACTGTGTTGAAAACATCGCAAAGGGAAGTAAAGCATTTGAAGCAGTTAACATTCTTTTGCCTTGGGCTATCGGACTGGCAGTCACTCTACCGGTACTGATATTTCCTGAATTACTGAACCTGATATGGGGCGATAAATTTGCTCGCGACTCGCTACGAATCGTTGGTGTTTTCGAGTGCGTTACTGCAATTATCATCGCATCTAAACAAGGCATTGCCCGGGATGTAATCGCCAAGCATCGAGTTTGGCTTAGCTTTTTAAGCAGTCTCGTCTGGGGCGTGACGCTCATTGTATTTGCATTTCTACTTCAGGACTTGGGCGCGATTGGCCGGTCGTCTGCTGCCGTTTCAGCATACCTAGTCAACACAGTAATTTTCATTCCAATTTTTATCATGCAGGGTGTCTGTAACCGAAGATTGGTCGTTTGTCTTCCCGCCATGGCGATTTGGAGCCTCCTGGGTTTGATTGTCTTCCTGCAACTTCAATTTAATATTTCTGTACCCGTTCGTTTACTCATTTTGCTGGCCTCTGCCAGTTTCATTGGCTTGGCTTTGAAGACAATTTATAAGAAATTTACACTCGAAAAATCTGCTTTCATTCATAACTAGGAAATAGAATTTCGAAATCGCATCAGACACATCGCCAAAGCAAACCCTCTAGATTTTATGCTTGAGAAAGACAACACCCAACGATGAGCCAAAAATCGATTATTATTCGTGGTGGTTACGGATATTCCAATTTCGGTGACGATGCTTTGCTATACGTTCTCTTTAGATTTTTAAAAGAGAATCTTCCAGAAGCAAATATTTCGCTGGCATGCCCGACGGCTCGCTATATTGAGCATCTACTTGGTCAACCGGTCGCATTTTCAACAACTGAGTCGAGGTGTGATTTTTTTATTCTTGGTGGTGGCACTCAGTTTTACTGGTTCCCATTCGACGGCAAACCGGCGTTAGCTCAAAAAATCCTGACTGAATTAAAATCTCCTCATCTGTTATTTGGGAAAATTAAAAATCGTCTGCTGAAGACACGCCCAAATTTTCAACACGTTAATCCAAATGCTGCTCGTCAGATCGCGGTAGGAATTGGACTTGGGCCATTTTCGGCAAACGAAAATGCTGAAAACCAAGCCAGCTCAACCCTTAGCCAATATGAACATGTGGTTGTGAGGGATATCAAAAGCAAAAGTTATTGCGATTCTTGGAATTTACAACAGCATGCTCTGGGCGCTGACATCTGTTATTTTCCAGGATTTTACAAATTAGAAAAAGTTGACAAAGCAACTACTCCCAATAAAGTTGCCGTTGTGTTGCGCGACTGGGAGCACACTGAAGAGGGAAACAAATATTGCGAGCAAATTGAATTGGCTGTCGAGCAAATGCGGCGAGATGGGCTAACGGTCACCTATGTTTTGTTTGCAGAGCCACAAGATCGCCATTGGAAATCGTGGCTGAATAAACGAGGCGAAACCCCGCTTGTCTGGCAACCCGACAAAGAATCCGTCCCCTCGTTCATTGAAAGCCTAAACGCTTTTGACTTTTTTGTTACCGCACGGTATCACGCGGCAGTTTTTGGGGCAATTTTGAACAAACCAGCTATTTGCATCAACATCGACGAAAAACTCAAACTAGCCTCGCAACTATTAATCCCAGACCTGCCAGTCTGGAACCCACCCTTTCGGGTGCCTGAATTATTAAATGCGATCAAACAATTAACGTCCAACTATGACGTTCATTTAAAAACTCTAAAGACAAATACAAATCGACAAGCCATACTCGCCCAGGAAATGCTTCATGGTGTCGTACAACGAATCGCGGAATAGAATGGAAGGCCGTTGAAAATTAGCACAGACATTCTCAGCAAAATATCGTTGCGCTCAACGGCTTTAAACTAATGCTTCAAATAATAATTTCCATCATACTAATTTCACTTTTCGTACTCGCGGTGGGCGTGCTCGGGAAGCCTGGAATCGCAGCTGCTTTAGCGTGGTCGATGATCGCTCTGGAATCGGTCCTGCAACAGAGCAACCAATTTCTGGTTTCCAATTCATCGTTTGTTAATTTTTTTATTGCAGGCCTGGTAGGATTAACCATTGGCTGGGGGATTATCCGGGGTAAGTATCGAAAACTCAAAATTCCAAAACAATTATGGCTCTATTTAATTCTTATTGCGTATTGCGCGCTCTCATATTTTTGGAGCCAAAGCCAGATAGACACATTCGACAGGCTGAAGCTGCAACTCCCTTATATAATTACGTTCTGCCTGTTAGCTCCGTTGTGTTTAATTAATGCCAAACAGCTAAATACAGCGATCACCGTCTTAATCTATTTCGGAATTCTCATTGTCATTGCGATCAACCTGAGCACGATTGGCATGCGAGGAATCATTATCGATTCAGTTCAGGGAAAAGCTGTCGAGGCTAACCCTTTGGCAGCCGCTTCATTTTCGGCCTATGTTGGCTTTGCCTCGCTGTTTTCGATTTGGGGCAAAAAATTATGGAACTTTAATTCGCTTCTAAAACTCTGCTTTGTCGGATTTTGTGTTACTGCGATGTACAGTAGCGGCTCCCGCGGCCAAGTAATTGCTTTTGTAGGCATTAGTGCGATATTCCTTCCGCTGATTGCGGGCGTCGCAGCCAGACGATCAACCATCCTCGCCATCGTGGCTATTGGGATCGCTACCTTTGCCATCGTTATCTTTGTCGAACGAACCGAATTAACGACTCGATGGCAATATCACCGGATGATGGAAGATCAAATTGGGCGTTTCGATATGCTGAAAGAAGTAATGAAACACTGGATTTCTGCCGGCCCAACGGCATGGATCTTCGGAATCGGTTCGTCAAGCTCCTTTAAGTATCTCAACATCTATCCCCATATTGTCTTAGGCGAAACCCTAGTAGAAGAGGGAGTCGTCGGTTTTACTTTACTGCTTGCAATCATCTCAATTACGGTCCGGCAAGCGTTCCGTTTAATGAGCACGCCTAACCTTCCTCCTGAAGTCAGGGTAAACATCGGTATTATCTTTGCCATCTTTACATTCAACCTACTGCTGTCTTTCAAGCAAGGGAGCTTGCTCGGTTCAGCTTCCACCATTTTTTGCTTTGCATTGAGCATTGGCTGGCTTCACTCAAGGTTGTTAAAAAAGAACAAACAAGAAAACAGACAATATGTTGTTAGTCAGCAATTACCTGATAGTAACTTAACGCCATTAGGCAAAAAGACGCCTACTTGAATGTCGCTTTTGAATAGCTTGAGCAATGGCTGGAACACACCTCTTCTCCAACAACAACTTGGCTTTCTTAAAAGCAATTGCATCCTGCCAACCGTGTTGGATTCCCAAGCGAAATTTATCGATATACCTCGATTAGCATTCAACAAAACATTTGTTTTCGCTAGTTGTTTCTAACTAAAATGCCCAAACCAAACGAACTCAATTCAGACTTAGAAACAAGACCAGTTGTTGTCCTGCAATACTTGACGTTGATTCACTACCGCGAGTCAGTTTTCAATCGAATCGCCTCAGATCCTCGAATTGACTTTACCATCTGCTGCGGCCAAAAATCACCGTATCAAAAAATGCGAAATTTTGCTCCACAGCCTCCACTAAAAGTTAAGTGGATTAAGAACTTTGTCATCAACATAACCCAAATGCACTTTCTAGTTTGGCAATGGGGAGCCATTGTGAATTTGATTCGGACACGGCCAAATGTCTTAATTTTATTGGGAGCCGATCCGCATATCCTTTCAAGCTTCCCGCTATTTTTCATCGCTAAAATCCTGAGAGTCAAAGTCTGCTGGTGGAGCCATGCTACGCTCTCCGGACAGGGCTTTTTAGGTCGATGGCTACGGTTGTTTTTCTATAAACATGCCGATGGAATTCTTGCTTATGATGAAGTTGGTCGTTTAAGGTTAGAAAAGGCGGGCGTTAAGCCGTCCACGATGACAACGATTTGGAATTGTCTAAATGATGGTGATTACAAGTTATCTAGTAGTGACCAGCGAGTTGCGAAGAAGGACCGCACGATGCGCGTACTGTACATCGGTCGGCTGTATCGCGATAAAAAAATGAACCTTTTGATCGAAGCCGCGGCAATCCTAAAAGACCGGAACGTTTCTTTCGTGGTTGACATTGTTGGAGACGGCCCTGAATTAGCAGCCACAAAGGAGAAATCAGTTTCCCTCAAACTCAATGATGTCGTTCGTTTTCACGGGGCGAAATACGATGACGAGCTTACTCCGTTTTTAGCTGATGCTGACATTGGCGTGATTCCCTCCTGGGCCGGTCTCTCTGCCATTCAATACATGGCTGCCGGCATCCCTGTTATTACCGAAGAAAACCGGGGAATGAATCACCCTCCGGAAGTCTCAGCGATTATCAAAGATGAAACTGGGGCATTTTTTGATTTTGAATCCGCCGAATCGCTTGCTAATACGATTGAGACAACCTTTCCCAACGTAGAGAGTTTATCAAATTCCTGTTTAAATTTGGTTCGGGAGCGATTCACACCCGAAGCTGTTAAAGAGGCTATTATTCTTGGTGTCTTAAAAATTAACGCTTCCTAACCTCGACCTGCTTCCGTAAAACATACAGTGCAACTTAGCTATCCTCTAAATCAAGTGTTCTCGCTAAAAGCCCGCAAAGATTAATGTTGGGAAAAATCAAACAACGAATTAAATCCAACGACAGACTTGCAAGTTACGCGCGCCGTTGGAGGACTTGGCTTTACGCAAATGTCCGCTGCGGTCTTCGTAACTATGGAGATAATCTGCAATTTAACCGCGGCGTCGTGGTCTGTTTTCGTGACCTAAAAATTGGGCACGATGTCTTTATCGGCTACGATTGTTATTTTGGTGTGCAGAATATTCAGATTGGCAATTACGTCCAACTCGCTCCAAAAGTTGCAATTACCGGCGGTGATCATTTGATCGAAATCATTGGCACGCCAATGATCAAAACAGGACTGGATGCCTCGCGAGAAATTCAAGCCACTCAAAAAGGTGTAGTAATCCAAGATGATGTATGGGTTGGACTCGGGTCAATTATCATGGATGGGGTTACGATTGGCGAAGGTAGTATTATCGGAGCGGGAAGT
>JACLAC010024097.1_pt1 | contig 20721 bp, 8 predicted proteins | sample 8027881 | NCBI WGS metagenome assembly JACLAC01 (sample SAMN15725517, study PRJNA655200) | protist metagenome | isolation source: fluorescence activated cell sorting (FACS) single amplified genomes of... | place: Spain: Blaines Bay Microbial Observatory, Mediterranean Sea | collected 2016-01-19 | reverse complement strand
GTAGCAGATCCAGTAGCAGTCGAAGATCCTGCGAATCCAAACAATTGGTTGTCTTGGGGTGCACTAGAGGGAAAGCATGGAGATGACCCTGTGACCCCTAGCGTAACTTGGTCCAAAGATTACAAAGAATTTTTCAGGGACGTGAAGCCACCACTATTCGATCAGTTCTATGTCATTGTAGTAGACGACGATGATACATGTTATAAAGGCTATGTTCTCAACAATGTTGGCTCACCGGCGCCCAAATTATTTTCATATTCAAAGCTGTTAATTGCAATTGTAGGTGTTATTGCATCCTTGGTCTTCAATTAATGCTTCATGAGTGTCTGCATTCAGCAGACGCTTGTAACCTTTCCAGCAATGTATCAACATTTTGCTTCTAGATTGGTTCTTGATAATTAAAAAGAAAAATGAACAGTATGATTAATGTTTATATTAAAATCATTAAAAATACACTTTTTCTAATTATAAAACATATTTTTAATATGAAATTATTGAAAAAAAGTCATAATTTTCTTTAACATATATAATTTTTGTGAGAATTTTTTTATGCCCTGGCAAAATCAACATATTACACGTTACTTTTTGCAAGCCACTTCAAATGACGCTTCCTATGTTGCATTTGCATTTTTCTTAATCGTTTTATTTTGCTTTTAGTTAAAGGTAGATTATTATGATCTGCTAGTGGAAATCCATTACTATCAAATTTGTTGTAAGCTGGATCCTGCAGAAACATTTGTTCGGGAGGCAACTTTATTTTTTCGGCAATTTTCAGCTTTTCTCGGTTCACCTTTTCCTTATTTTTATGGCCAATTTTCCTATGATTGTTGTTACGGTGAATCAGTTGCATCTGAAGCTCGTTAATGTCAACATTCAAGCGTTCTATCTCATATTTCTCCATTATTGATTCGTGCTTATTGGTCCAACTACGCAAAATTAACATTGCTGCCAACAGTTTTTGTTTCAACTTGGACTGGTCAGTGGCGCCTTTGTCACCGCTATCATTTAACAAGTTTGTCAAAATGTCTTTTTGCCTCAGTACACTAAGAACTGCTTTTGATGCATTACCTCGCCGTATTTCCATCTTGCCTATTTCGCCATATGTATTTGCAATGTCAATATGGTTCCCATCGGTGGCTGCATAAACTTTGCTTTGTATGTTAAGAGCGGATTTAAAGTGTGTCTCAGATTCATCATATAAACTTAATCTGTAACACACTATACCTAGCTGGTATTCAATGCCGTAAACATTCACATGCGCTGAGTTGTCTTTGCCATAAATTTCTTCATAAAGCTTTTTAGCGTCCTGCAAACATTGTAGAGATTCTTCCAATTTTCCTTGCCTATCCAAAACACGTCCTAATTGCCGTAAGGTAGCAGCACGCCCGCCTTGACCCGCTTCTGACTCTGCCGACAGAGCACATCGAAAGAGCCTCTCCGCTTCTGGTAAATTGTTCTCTCTTAAATTTACAACTGCCAGCTGGTGTAGCGTTGCTGCTTCATCGCCCGAGAAAGTTAGGACTACACTCGAAGACATCCCCTGAGGCTTTTGCTCACTCACTTTTGCATCGCTACCTCTACTTTTCAAATCTGCATTAAGAAGCCCCTTAATTTTAAGAGATTTCAAAAGACTGTCTTTTGCGTTTTTAAAATTGTCCGTTTTAAGCGCCAAAACCCCAATTTCATGGTATATAGCAGCTATATCCCAATCTTCAGTAGCATGCGACAATGCTAAATTCATATCTTCGTCAGAATTCCTGTATTCCCCGCAATATCTTGCGATCTTTCCACGAGTAAGGTAAGCATGAGTAAGGGCATTTTTAATCAGCATTTTATTCTCAAAAATATCAATCGTAACAGCCTCAAGAGTAAAACAAGCCTTGTCAAGCAATAATTTTGCGGCTGTAAAATGACTAAGAACCATTGACATGTACAAACCGCATTCGCACAGCATTCGCGCTGCATTAACAGTTATCTGGACAGGAAAATTTATTTCCGCGGTGTCGGTACAAATGTACCTGCATATGGATTTTGCATGAGGCAACAAGGTACCTGCGCTCTTCCAAGTGGATGATTTAGCTGGATTAAATCCCCATAGTGAAGCAATGGCACGATAACAGCATACAATGGAGCTTTCTTGCTCATGCTTACTCTGGGAGCTTCGCAACAGGGATTGCAACAACCGATGGATTGAGGATGTGTTACGCTTCCGTACTGTCAGCATTGAAAACGTTTTCAAATCACCCCATACCGCATTGGCTTTCATGAATATATCCGCGTTATGAGTATCGGACTCTTCACTTCTCCTAATATCATTCGTAAATTCGCTAAGCGGTGACTTTTTAGTACCGTTTACCCATGCAAAATTACCGTACTGTCTAGCCACGACTATAGATGCCGCTAGTGCACCACCTATTCCTAAAACAAGTAGACCACTGTCTCTTTGACGAGTGCGTCTTGAAAAAAAGTATGAGACGATACATGCTGTGAGCCCAAAACACGTGGCAATACTATTATCAAAAATGGTATGTTTGGCTGTATCAAGATGTAAGCTCCACGACGACTGAAGGTGATTTTCAATGCTATTGTCCTGACCAAAATCGAACTTAATTATTCTTTGTAGAATCTCTTTAGTGATCCCATCTGGCGCTAAATATGAAATACAGTATAATACCCTCTTGCATAGCTTTCCAACTTTGGAAATTGACAAAGACAGAGATGCTCCCAGGCCAACGCTATAATCTCCTACGTAGGATTTTTGCATGAATACAACCTGGTGACTTTTCTTCAAGAGATCCAAATATTCTTCACAGATCAAATCACATCGCCGCATGAAAGCAGCTGATATTGCCAATGCAAGTGGCAAGTGCCCCAAAACATTTGCAAGCTCAATAGCCGCACCAACATTCTTTATTCCATTAGCGCCACAACCTAATTTTAAGAGATTCACCGATTCTTCAGAGCTAAAACAACCCAAGGATATCGAACTTTTTTCATCAAATCCAGGCAGCATTACTCTCGATGTCACTAAAACGTGCGAAATACCCTTTGATCCAGAGCTTCCATTTGGGATGTAGTTATTTAGTAGATCCATTGGATTTTTACCTTCCCAGGGCTCAAAATTATCAAAAACTAGTAGCCAAGGCCAATCAGAACGGTATAACCGGCTTTTAATCTCCTGAATAATATGCTCTTGAGCCATCGTTTCAATACCTTGTACACCGATATCTACACCAAGATCATGAAATGATTTCGAGACGGATGCTTTGGACTGAGCATCGATCCATACAATTAAGCCATATCTTTGTTCGTCGCCTCGCACAATAGCTTCGTAATGCCGATAGCAATATTCGATGGCTAATTGTGTCTTGCCGACACCACCAATTCCAACCGTTTCTATCAACGTCAAACCGCCATAATTGTTTGACGAGTACTCTAGAGCTTTCCGTATTCTCCGAAGCTCTGTTTCCCTGCCTATGAACTGTTTATGCCTTGCTGGGACCCCCCACATACCCCTCAATGAGGGCAGCAGCCAATGCGCAGAGAATTCCTCGGGGTGCCTTCTATCAGAAAATTTTGTATGTGTTTTGAATCTCATCAAGATTGAATCGATTTTTTTCCATTGCTTTGGCCGTGACAACCACGGTCGTCTAGATGTTGGCGTATCGTACAAGTAATATTCAGACCATCCAACGGTATTCAAAATCCACTCCTCTGTAAACTGCTGGCTAATCTCCATACAACCCTCGAGGACAGTATCTACATAAGTTTGGCACACTGGGAAATTCTTATCTGCCTTGTGGGAATTTTCAAGGCATGGTACATACACCCAAACTATAGCATTTTTGCGAAAACTTGTAAAACTCTTAGTAGCAGAACCGTTTGCGACAGCAACAACACTCACGTGCTTGGTTACATCAATCTTCTCATAACCAACTTCTCGACGGTCCAACTCACGGAAATCTTCCGCCGAATCCATTTTCACAATAAGCCCATTAATAGGGAGACTAGGGCATTGCCCATCGGCCCTCTGTAACCCTAGGGCAGTAAATCCAGTTTTGGAGCGAAAATTGAAAGCTCGGTAATATCCCGCAGCTGCGGCAATCCTAGCCTCAAGAGTTGTTGAAGTCTGAGACGCAGCGGTAGTTGTTCTCTCGCGGCTAGCCTGATTCAACAAAGATCCATACGCGAATACATACTGATCCATACCCGCAAAAATGTTTTGCCCTCTTGACCTCCCCGCATGCCTTGGCCCGAGGTTGTAACTGAAATGTTTGAGGCTACTTGGTGTCTGTGATTGCCTTCACGGCTGTTCAGCTACTACGACTGCATAAAGGATAGGTGGTGTGGTGGTAGTACTTTATTACATTATTAGAGGAGATAATAATACGTAATAATATAATAATATTTTTTTGGTTGAGGAGATGACGATGCTTTGACCTTTGATGGGTCTACTAACGCCAGTCCTAGATAAACACCGTGAAGAATACAGAGGCTGCCGTAGTGAATGATATACACTGCTATGTCCTATTACTAGACGACTACGTATGGTACACTAGTGAAAACACTTTACCTATCTCCATCTTACTATGGTGTACGTAGTGATGATTACTACCATATTCGATGACACGAGCGGAACAAAAGATTTCTTGACGACATATTAACATTATTTGCATAGCTAGAGCTAGGCTAGCAATAAATATTAATAATATGCAGTACTACAAAGAAAGGCAAAAAAATTCAGACCACCATTCGATGAATGGAGAAAGCTGAGAACAGAATGGGACAATAGATTGGCATTGAAATAATAGTAAAAAATATAGTATTGTTTATGTTGTAGTAGCTATTAGGTATATAAGTCCAATAAGTAGAGATCATTTCTTTCTTTTTTCAATTATTTTTTAAAGAGAGAAGAAAAATAATAAAATTAAAAAATATCTTCTTTTGTAGTATTGTCAACATATCATCATCATGTTCATATAATGTATTATACTTATTATTATTACACATCATGTATAATTTTTAATTTTTGAAGAAGGAAGAAGACATAATAATATTGCTCCAGTAGATAAGTAGTGTTGTCATTTTAATTAGTAGTAGTAGATAGTAGTAATCGTAGCAGCAGCAGAAGAAGAACCGAAGAAGAAGAAGAAGAAGAGAAAAAAAAAAAAACAATGATGTAGTAGCGATGGTGGAGCACGTCCCTTCACACTCTTACATTGCTGGCCTGCAATCCAAGATACAAACCGCCCGAACTGCAAAGGGGCATCCGGTAGTATAAAGATGAGAAGCCAGGGAAAACAAGTCCAACTGCAGCCCCGACCGCCCCCAAAAGTAGAGACTGTGGAGCATACGGATTCCGAAGAAGACGAGGAGCAACCAGTGACAAACGCTGCAGGGATTAAGGATACTTCGGGGGAAATAAACCAAAGAAAAAAACATCATGCAGCTGGTATGGTCAAGCATATTCTCAGTAGACGCACCCGTGTAAAACCCAAAGATGGCATTGCCGGGGAGAATGAGATTCTAAGCTACCGTCAAACTTGGAAAAACATGCGTGAGAATATGCATCGTAAGCAAAACCAGGCAGACCTGCAATATGTAAAATTAAGTAACAAGAACCGTGACAAGGACGAAGTGGTTGTCGAGCGTGCAAATGAAGACAGTTTTATTGATACTTACGCTGATGAGATTAAAGAAGACAAAGGTGGACTTAGTGCTGTAAATAGACACATTTCCAACGTTTATGACGAGTATGATTTTAACGCTCTTGTGCGACACCAAATCGTCAATCCCATCGCTGTGACTGAGTCAAAGTATGCAATCAGCGACAGCGAGGATATGCAAGCCGACAAATTAAATTATGCGACTTGGGAAAACCAAATTTCCTGGGGTGATGATGATTCATTCGATAATAATATTGAGGACGGAGACGAATCAAGGGATGAAAATGTACAGAACGGTCATGGTATGGATGTGGATGGGCAGGATAAAGCAAGAAAGAACACTGATAAACTTTCGGGCTCGAGAAACCTTCTTGAAATAAAAAAAACAAAGGAAAGGCTTAAGCAGATTCGAGAAAGTACGCCGTCAATTGGAATGAACGTTGGATTGAAGGACAAAGCATGGTTAAACACCGTCATATGGGATGATTCGGACCAGCACGGAAAGCAATTATGTGAAAGAGAGATTCCAATAAAATTGGACTATACTGATCCTGCATTGGTATTCCCTTTGCAGAGTAAAAAGGCAACACAATTCCGTACGTATGCCGAGAAACAATGGGAAACCAGTGGGATATCAATGTCAGCATTTCGTAGCAGTAGGTTTAATGAATTTAATGAGCAACAATCGGGGTCCAAGCAGCTTATGCTTCGAAACAAGGTTCCTTACCGCTTGATACACTGTTTTCCTGCAAGTGAACTTCGAAATAAAAGGAGAGCTCGCGATCACAGCGTTTCAAAATACCCAATAGAACATTGCGAAGCATGTAAAAAGCATCCAAAGTTTGGTCGTGAGCCTGTTCACTATTCTGTTCGATCTTTTGCTCCTTTGAATTTGTTAGGAGACAAACAAAATGCGTATCTTCGCTTGAAGTTTGGACAGCCCTTTGTGCTGCCGATAGATTTTGGATCTGTTCGAGACCATAGGAAGTTGTTCGCTAGTGCCAAAGACAAAGGCAAGATGGTCTTATTTGAGTATTTGGAAGAGCGACCTCCACTTTTGAATGAAGTTGGCATGGGTGCTAAAATTGTTAACTATCATGTAAAGAATAAAACTGAACTCGGAAATGTTGGTAAGAAAGGAAACGATGGTTTAGTATCAAAATCTGCTGAGGAGAAAAGCAAAGTAGAAAAAGAGACTCTTGGCCATAATGTGAACATTACCCCTGCAGATGAGGAGGAGGTGTTCCCCTTGCTTGGTCGTAAATCACTGAAAGCGGGTTCCACGACTAGTGTTTTATGGACAAACTTGAGTCGAGCGCGCGTGAAGAAGCAGAGAACGTCACATTGTGATTTTTTGGTTTCCATTGTTGGAAAGAAAAAATTGGGGAAAAAGCAACGTTTGTCAAAGAAGGCAAAAATATGGCCAATGCCACCCACATTCGCCGTTGGTCAACAAGAGGTTATTGCAGACACTTCAATGCATGGCAAAGAAAAGGCAGATTTTCGCAAAGAATATTACAAGCTTAAAATCTTAAAGATCATGAAAGATCGAGAAAATCAATTTGCGAATACTGCAGGAAATGATAGAATCAGTGAAGCAGAGCTAGAAAAACTATTGCCTTTAACGAAACGATATGCACCATTTACGAATACATATATTGCAGCAAGGCGCATGGTCCTTTCTGGTAATCCACGCGAAAAAGTATTGAAGCCAGCATATAGAGATCTGGACGACAAAATTCAAGAATGTGCGAAAAAAATTCGGATGGAAGATGTTGTGTTGCATAATTCGTTTGTAAATGAAATTGAATATACGAAATCAGTTTCTTTTTTAAGCTCTAAATTTATACCGGAATTGGCGAGCTCGGATGATAATTCTGATGCAAAGAAAAACGCTCCATCGGGGACCGCTGCTGCGCTGCCACAAACAGGTTCTTCAAAAGAATCTTCAAGCACAACTACTACGAAGGCGAGCCAGATGGGCGAGAAAAACAAAAATCTTCGGCCTCGCACTGCATTTAATTTGCAATCAAAAAAAAATGAGAAAGGAAAGAGATGGGTGCAGGAAATATTAGATCCCGAAAAGGGCCCCTTAAGAATCCTGTTGAACGTACAAAATCGAAGATTGAATCGTTTGCGAAAGTTAGAGGCTTTGAGAAAGCTCTGCGTTTCCGGGAAGAACCGATATTTTTCTTTGTTTCTTTTTGATAAAAGAATCGCGATGGTAAAGAAAGCCGTAGAGAGGGGAAGAAAGGAAATAAACTGCATCAAATCTTTCATCGCAACGTTGCAAACCTTGCCATGGAAATTGAAAAAAAATTTCCACAATAACCACGTGTGGATAAAGAAACGCTCTGCTGCTTTGCCGCAGAGGCTGCGTTTGATGGGTCCTGGAAATCCGCTCGGAATCGATGGTTTTGGGTTTAGCTACGTGGTTGGCCATGAAGATAGTAGAAAAGGGGCTTCCAGCCATCAGACAAATAAAGAACTGCTGGAACTTACGAAACATAAACTCACACAAATACTAATTGCCGAATTAGGACAAGACATATCTGAAATTCAAAATTTACAAAGGTACGAGCGCATAAAACTTATACAAAAATTACGGACGAAGCGTGCGGCAAAAGGCGGCCAATTTGATAATTGGCCGTCCAAATATAAAGAGCGATTAGCGATAATAGCAACGAAGCAGTATCATATTTTATCCGGTACATTTAATGGTGGTGACCAACTCAATGAAAACTCTGACAAACTATCTATGACTGGTACAGATGCTTCTACAAGTGAAATGCAGTCCAATGAAAGCAGAGATTGGACAGGTTTGGTGCAAACAAGCAGCAACAAAGATGGAGTAGACCGTGTAGAAAAAGTGCTGCATATGTATGACATAGTTTTTAAAGATAAAGATCCTGTAAGATCGGCTCCAGTAAGAAGCCACGCTAACAGACAGGCGGCTCGTGAGCAGAAAAGGAAAAGTCAACAAGTGCAACAAGAGAGAAAAAGTAAAAAAGGGAGACATGACTGCCGACGAATAATTCGTACGACATATGGGCATGATGGCCAAATCAAGAAGTGTGTTGTTACATTTGTTGCAAATGACCCTTCAATTGATATCGCGAAAGAATCACAGAAGAAAGAGGGTCGAAGGCAGGATTTTTTTGAGTACACTTGTGGAATCAAACTTGCCGGAAAAGTAGCGTCGAAGAGCCTTACAATAGGGCTGTCCCGAAGTAAAAGAAGGACTCATTCAAGTCCTTCCCACTCGCGCGCCTTAGATAGAAGAGGCTCTACAAAATTAAAAATATCAAAGAAGAGTTCTGTCGCCTCCAGCCAAAGCCCATTCAGTATTCCCCAGAGGAAAGCGTCGCCAGCGCCTCCAAAGCGAACAGCGGCGGCGTCAGATGTCAATTTGTATAAGAAGACATACAATTCGAACAAAAAGAAAAGAAGGACCTCATTTATGAATCCAATGAATGCAGAGCTGTTAAAAATCGTTATGCAAATGCGGAAGCTTGACTGGACAAGTCCCGATGGCATAGTTTGGTTGGTGTCAAACACATTTTTCGAGCCTGTAATTACGCAGTATCCAAATATCCGAGATAGTTACTTGGAAATTTTGCGACAACACAGCCTCAGCCCGATGGATTTTAAAACCATATCTGAGAAGTGTAGTGATGGTAGTTACGGCAACGTAGAGGAGTTTCTAGAAGACATTCAGCTTATTGCAAAATGCTGTGAAGCGTACAATAAAAATGCTTTTCCGAATTTGGTTTTATTTGCGACTTTTGTGCTTGAAGAAGCACAGAAGATGGTGAATAAAAGTGGACTACAATAAAGCTTCAATAGCGGGGCCCTTGGCGCTTTTGTTTAAAAAAAGTAACGACGTAATAATTATATAAAGAAAATCTGTCTGATAATAATAATTGGTGTATAATACTACCTGACCTTTACCTTGTACAATGTACGTGGGCCCTCCTCTAATAAATAGTACAGAGTAAGAATAGACGACTAATTAAAAAAAAAAAGATACACAAAATACACTGATAGTGGTGAGTCGAGAGTGTTATTAAATTATTACATCACTACTAGGGCTTAGCACTAGCTAATAATAATAATAATAATAATAAATAATAAACTAAAAAAAAAAAAGATTGTGTAATTCAATTACAACAATGTTGTTGTTCAGCACTCTGACATTTCTTTATTAGTAGAGTTTGCAATGGTAAAGGTATGAGATATAGTGGTGGTGGTGGTGGGGTTGGTGGTAGTAGGTGTGTTGTGTTGTGTAATAATATAGTAAATGATAAAAAAAAAGAATAATGGCTGGCGTGCATGCGATCTCCCCAACAACAATGTAAATGCCGCACCAGCCAAGCCGAATCTTATTATTAATAAAGCACCTACCTTGTCATAGATAGAGAAAACACGAGGTTTTGAGCGGAGGAAAAACTCCATTTCTATGCCAATTCGAAATATGCAGAGCCTCAATAGTGGCTCATCTTCGAAGCGATCGCCGCTGCTCATACAGCAGCCCAGCGGCCGTACACCACAAAGGAAGAAGGTCACGTTCAAAATACCCAATAAAGGTCCCAGCGACTCTATAGCTGACAGTTTTGATGAGTTTAAACCCACTGATAAGGCATTTGCGCCAGAAGTAGGAAATGGAAAGAATATACCAAGTTATCGGAAACCATCTTCGCGCCCTAGTGGGTTGGGTATAGGTAGTAGTGGCAACATTTTTCAAGGAAATACTGTACTTGCACCTGGGTCGTCTTCTGTTGTAGACTTGAACTATGACGATACCCTTCGACGGGTTAGCGTAGTCGTACAGCAGCATGTGGTGCGAGGGGAACGACATAAACGCAGGGACGCAAACAAACGAAAAAAACAAGTAGAGGTAGAAGAAAAGAAAAAACGCAATAGTACAATTAAGGGCAATTCATATGGTCCCTTTAGCGGGATGGGTACCCAAGAAGAGACAAGTGTCTTGCTAGAAACACCAGTTTCAAATATTAGCAATGGAGTTGTTACTAGCAATCCCATGGTCGAAGATACTGCCGGAGACGCAGATATGGCACGCCAATTTGCTATACAAGCTACCGCGGACTTTAATGAACTCTTTTATGCTAAGCCACGTTGGAAATACTCTTTCGTGAATGTACCTAATTCATTCATGATGACATACGGCTTAAAAAAAATGGATCGCGTATTCAAAGTTCCTAGCTCTGAAAAAATATATCAATTTTTGAAACACGTTTTTGTGCGATGCCAGCTAAGTGCGGAATGTAGCGTAGTATGCTTGATATATGTGGAACGTTTAATGGAAACCGCAGGAATAGATTTATTGTCTAATAATTGGCGCCCTGTGATGCTGTGCGGCTTGTTGTTGGCATCTAAAGTGTGGCAAGATTTGAATTGTTGGAATGTTGAGTTTGCAAGTGTTTTGCCTGATTTCCCACTGAAAAGTATAAATCAATTAGAGAGAACGTTTCTGAAATACTTGCGATATAGTTTGTTTATTTCAGGCTCTGTTTATGCGAAGTACTACTTCGCTTTAAGGAGCTTAGGTGAGAAGAAAAATTTTCGAAACAAGTACAACACAGTCGTAATGACTAGCAGTCGTCAAATGATACCATCTTCACGCCAGAAAGCCACCGTCGAGCGAAGGTCTGAAGCCATCAAGAGTGAGTTCTACTCTCGGTCAATGTAAATTGGTATGATATGCACGTGAATATGAACAATACACAGTCCACACACGTACATATTATTATATGTGTACATAATATTTTAATTAACTTTTATTATTAACACTCGCTTTGTATAAAAATTAGGTGTAATAGGCATCACCTGGGTCATTAATTGTTATCTTAAAGGAATTTTCACACTTTCGGCCAAAGTCTATCAAGAGTTCATTTTACAGCTTATAACGTAATGACAATGTCAAGGTCCCTTCATTTTCTCAGATTACTTGTTTGATGGTAGTTGCTTGGTCTGATTAATCGGTTAATTATCCTACGCTGTTTTTGAAGATGCTTATTCATCTTCTTATCAAACGCGTCTCCGTCGTTTAGCGCATTTAGATTTGACTTTTTCGTTTTCTGTTTTACATATTTTGGTGTAGGTGATCCTGCATAAGCTGGCGCAGATAATTTCTGAACTAATTTATTCCAATATTTTACTTCATTTTCGTGCGAATCTAAAGTTGGTGCTGCCACTGATTCCCTAACTACATTGGTTTCTTCTGTATTGTTACTTTCGAAGTCTGCTAACAAATCCAGACTTTTCGCGATCTGCGATGACGCGTTGTAAATATGAGTCTCCAAATCGCCAACGTAAGGATCATGCTTCTCTGTTGCGATGAAATTCATATGCTACATTGAAATGCAAGGGAATATTGCAACCCAAGAGGCTTTCTAAACTAGCTTTCATTGAGGATTCGAACAAACTTAGTGTGTAATAAAACAACAATGATTATATTTCATCTCATCGTCGTCTTCTCTCTCTTCTTTTTTTTTTAATTAAAATTATAGTTGGTGACACACTTGTCCTTGTCATCATTGTTTTTTTTCATTATTATTTTACAGTAATATTTATAATAATATTATTATAGACGGCTGTGGGTAAGAAAAAAACAGACGACCACGTCAAGCAACAAAATTAGCACAATAACACTCTGCTAATATAAGAGGTTTCTTGCCAATATATGAATAATTTCTAGATCGTTTTTTGACAATGTAAATGCGTTTAGCCGGACTTCTTCCAGAGAAAGATGCGTCGTCCTTTGTAGCATCATAGAAATGATAATATTATAATAAATTAATAATTTTGCACCACCTCTGTAATTTTCCCTCCCCGTCAAGTTTCATTGTCTTAGTATTACGGAAGAAGCTGTACTAAAGTATAGGTAACAGGCGTCATAATTCCTATGAAGCCGCATTCTGTAATAACTAGTGACTAATTATAATAGAATCGTTGTTGATTTATTTACAGTGAGTGATCAGAAGATAAAAAAAGAAGTTAAAATAGGAGATACTACGTTGCTATATATTGAAACCATGACACCATATTATTCGTCTTCCTACTTGTTATTTTGCAGAGTTAGAGTACTACTCTTTTTTTCAAAGCTGTTTTTATCATCTCATAGCTACACTAGCACTACTACTATCATTATTTATTGTGATGTGCAGTGCTAATACTCGTAGTAGTAGTATAGGAGGAAGTGAAGTCATTATTATGTTAGTGATTCCACCGTCATATTACTCTCGCTTCGATGTTATTGGCGCAATGACATGGTCGTCGCAGTTTTGACTAAATCTACCTCTTGTTGGAGAGGGAGATACAGAGCGCGCCTGTACGCCTGTCTGCTCGTGTGTGTATGTTTCACAGGTTCGTAGCCTTGGTCGTGACAGTTATTTTAAACCCTGAGGTACCACAGGTAGTATGGACCAATTCAAGATTATTAGGAGAATTGGCAGCGGGTCGTTTGGTGTTGCTTTACTAGTTCAGAAAAATGGTTTGGAAAACAACAAACAATTTGTCATTAAGCAAATCAATTTGAGTGGTATGACGCAAAAAGAAATTCAAGAGGCAAGGCATGAAGTTGCGGTTCTACAGACGTTGTCTGGGGGGAATAGTTTTATAATTGGATATTACGAAGCTTTTGTGGAAGGAAAAAGGCTAAATATAGTCTTGGACTATGCTGACGGTGGAGACTTGTCAGACTACATTGCAAATACCAAAAGAAATCGCCGTACAATATCTGAACGTGTTGTGCTAAAGTGGTTTGTACAGCTATGTTCAGCGTTGAAGTATATACACGGAAGAAAAATTCTTCATAGGGATCTAAAGACCCAAAATATTTTTTTAGCTACAGTTTCAAATGAGAAAGATTTCAGTGTAAAACTTGGCGACTTCGGAATAGCCAAAATATTGCAATCGACCTCTGAGTGTGCTAATACTATAATTGGGACACCGTATTACTTGTCTCCTGAACTATGTGAAGATAGACCATACAATGAAAAAAGCGACGTCTGGGCACTTGGTTGTGTCCTTTATGAAATGTGTACCTTAAACCACGCTTTTGATGGAAAAAGCATGTGTGCTCTTGTCTTAAAAATTTTGAAAGGAAAATACCCGCCAATACAGATTGGTGGTCGATCTGGGTATTCCTCTGAGTGTGCTTCGCTGATTGACCAAATGCTACAATACGATGCTAGCAAACGCCCATCCGTAGCCAAAATGCTCGAGTCAGACTTTTTGCAATCATATATTAATGATTACGAAAAAACAGAACGATTGAATGTTCATACCTTCATACGCTCGGCTTCCGATAGGAATATGAATGGTATGCGAACGCGTGAACGGCAACTACAAAAAGAGTCTAGAGAAAAAGCAATAAAGGCGTTGTCGCCTGATATAAATGCAATAAGAAAGCACCAAAGGCAGCTTAGTGCTGAGTTTCAGGAAAGTAGAAAAATAAGAAATGGAGAAAAGTATACAAATTACAAAAAAAATGTGGGAGATTATCATTTCAGAAAGCAAGGCTGGGTAGGGGGGCAGCAAGGAAAGTCTGCTGTGAGACATACAAGATTTCTGTACGGACAAAATAGCAGGAGGAGGAGCAGGGTGCTCGCTTATCAAAGTCATGCACAAAGAAACGTCAATAGAGCTGGTCTAAATCGGGGCAGAGAAATCCAAGCAAAAGCCCTTGCAAGCAAAATAATAAATAACCACAAAAAGCCAGTAGGTTCCCACGTTAACAGAGGACAAGGTCGACTGGAAATTGAGAGCAGAATTGCACGTGAAGTGTATGAAAAAGAGATGCGACTTCGTGACGAAAAGAAAAAGTTGAAAAGTCACTACAAAACGAAACGGAAAACTTCGCAAGAAATGGCAAGGTTGCATGAGAAGCAATTAAAAAAGCAGATAAAGAATGCTAAGCCGACAATAAATATAAAAGAATTGCGAGAGAAAGCCAGGAAGGCCAGGGATGAAGGCACTGACGACAATTGGAAATTCGATGGTTGTGTTGTACCCCTAAACTATAAGAATCTAACACCTCGCAATCAAAGCGATAGACCTACTGAAAATGCAATTAGCGACAGTTTGAAAAAAACAGAAAAAGATACGTTTGATAACTCGTTTTTGGAAGAAAGCATTCGTCTAAACCTTGATGATGCGTATGAAAGGCAGAGTAGAGAAGATGACGATGGGTTTGATCCTGCTGCTGATATACAAGTATTGTCAAACGAAGGTGGTATGCCATGGGAAGACAACACAGCACTAAATCATTTTGGGGATGATGAACGCTACTTGAGCGATATCGCTGAAGCTCACGATTTTACGTTGACGTGGCAACAATCAGATGAATTTTGTAAGAAGTTGAAGGCATGTGATGATATTGAAGCGCTGAAGGTGACAAATGATATTGAACGATCGCTGTCACCCGCCGGCGAAGTTGCTAGTTTATTTTCCAGCAGTGAGTTTGCTGATTTAAAAAGTCCTTCCCCAACGGAGCAGAACAAATATCGTAGTGCAAAAGTCGAAAAGTTGAGAGTGGAGTGCGAAAATATTCTTGGTGACACGATTTTCATCAAAGCATACCGCTTTGTGTCTGCTTCATTGTCGGCATTTAACATGGACGATGATTTGAAGATGGAGGAAGATTTCCACTTGTTAGTATCCACTTTAGATTTGACAGATGAAGAAAAATCCATAGCACTAGCAAAAATCCAGCTATTGCTACTGCTGGAAGAAAAATTGAATGAACAGATTAATCATGAAAAGCACTCGTTCGAGAAAAGGGAGCCAACGATTCATCAAAACAAAGGTGGTGGATATAGTTACACACTAAACTTGTAAAAATTCAATACAAAGTGTCTGATAACATTTACGTATAAAAGATACGAGTATGAACTAAGATGAGATTATAATTAAAATATATCTATGTTATGAGATATGATATTAATTTAGGTTCATTTGATAGATCAGGTGCGAGTCTTAGAAGTAACCTCTTAAAATTATTTTACATATATAAATTAACACACTCACTTATAAATTAGCGTAACGTACACCGTTTAAGAATTTATGTTCAAATATGTTACAATATATCTCCATAATGACCCCAATATTTACATTTGTATATCAAAACAATAGACAGCATAGTTCAATTCGTTTCGTTACGACAGAGTAAAGCCTTCGCCGCTCTGGCCTTTCATTTGCAATATTGTATCCGCCCAAGCATATGAAGAATTGCGATGTGCAATGACAAGGACTGTCCGTGCTTGGCTTACTCTTTCAAGAGTTTCAACAACAACTTTTTCGCCAGCAGGGTCTAGAGCACTCGTCGCTTCATCCAGTATCAAAATGGATGGGTTATTTACTACGGCTCTGGCTATTGCAATTCGCTGCTTTTGACCTCCACTTAGCGTTGCAGTTTGTATCTGCGTGTCATATCCGTTTGGCAAATCACAAATAAAATCATGCGCATTTGCTTCTTTTGCCGCCTTCATAATATCTTTATCACTCAAGTCCTTATCTTTGGCACCATATCGAATATTTTCTTTTATTGACATCGCAAACAACGTAGGCTCTTGATCAACTATGCCAATAGACGAACGCAGTGTTTCCAAATTCATAGATTCAATTTTTGTCCCGTTGAACAAAATAGCCCCACTATCAGCTGCATACATACCGCACATCAGCATTGCAATTGTGCTTTTTCCAGCACCAGATGTGCCAATAATAGCCAATACTTTGCCTTTTTTTATTGTGAAGCTAACGTCCTTCAATATGGGTACATCTGGGCTAGTTGGGTAAGAAAACGATACGTTTCTAAATTCAATGGGGCCAGCAATATTGCTTCTGCTGTTACCCATCGATATCATTTCTTTCGAGTCGCTCTCGTCCACCGAGTCCATCTTCTTTGTCGGCAAGGAGAGCAGCCGAAACACCCCATCAGCCATGCCCAAAGACTGTTTCATTGATGAGAAAACTGAAGCTAAATTGGCACTACCAGCGCCGACAAGTGCACTGTAAAATGCGAAGGAGGTTAAACTTCCTGCAGTCAGTTCACCAGTCCGGAGCAAATTGCCTCCCATATACAAAACACCTAGAGCGCTAGCATTTATAGCAAAGGCAAGGCCGCCCATAAACGTGCCGTCTGCAACAGCATTTTGCCGCATTTGTGCCATTGTTGCTTCCATTTGCTTTCCGTATGATTCAATTTCATAGCTTTCGCGGCCTGCTAATCTGACGGTCTTTATATTTGCAATGCGTTCTTGAATACGCGTGTTCGCCTTATTCACGTCAGATTTCAACTTTTTTGCCAGACGCTTTGCCTTCCTCGAGAAAAGCATGGCGACAGCTCCAACGAACGGAATTACTGCCACCGTGGCTAAGGTCAGCTTCGGTGAAATATAAAGCAGCATACAAGTACCACCAATAGTGCTGTTTAAACCCCTAAGAAATTTAGCGCTCTTGTCTGTGACAACTTCTGCAAGAGTTTCTACGTCGCTGGCCAAGTGGATAATAGTTTCCGCACTAGCATTCTTTTCCGTGTCGAAATATGACATATCTTTCGAAATCACGTTCTTCACGATCCGTTGTCTTAGTCTATTGGCGATTGTCATTTTCGCAATGTTTAGAAAATAAACGCGAAAGAAGGATGCAGCTGCACCGCATACAAAAAAACCAACACAACCAGTTAAAAATGTATGGAACTCGATTCGCCGTGCTGTCCGAGAGTTCAACACGCCTCCACCAAGGGTAGCTCTATCAACAACCTCTTGGAGTATTCTGGGCACGCATAGGTTCGTAAATGACGATCCGGCCAGCGCAGTAAAAGCAAGCCACAAGTTTGTTCTATCTCCGGGGGTTGCATCATTATAAACCCAACGCCATAATGTGGAAAACGAGGAGTATGAACCACTGCTGGTTGTTGCCGCGGCTGTCTTGGCCCCACTGCCCTCTGCAGTTGGAACTTTTAGTTGATGGGACCTACGCTCTTGACTACTGCCAATCTTGTTGCCTTTCTTGCTCATGCTAATGGCCGGGGGAGGGGGGGCGGAGGGGTAGGTGCTATCTCCCTCCCTTCTGCTCTTTGTTCTCTCTCTCTCTCTCTCTCTCTCTCTCTCTGTCTATGTATGTATGTATTTATCTATCTTTTTTGTTGTTCCGTGAATTTTCCGACTGGGTGCCATCGACATTAGCTTTAATACCGCAGGGCAAAACATTCCTCGTCGAATTTTTCTTCTTCTTCTTCTTCTTTCTTCTCTTATAATATTTCACTTATTTTTTCACTTATTATTTATTTCATTTTTTATTAATTATTCATATAAGATCATAATAGTGTGTTTTCATTCGTCGCCAGTCAAATATTTAATTGTACTGTGTCTATGTCCTACTTGAGGGAATTTGAGATTTGAGTTGCCCTCCAAGCGTGCATCGTAGTGTAGTGTGTACAACATTTGTATTGGAACATAATATCACATAGTCCACAGTGCATGGAGTGGAAATTCGTAATCCCTATTCCAAGCGTGCATCGTAGTGTAGTGTGTACAAAATTTGTATTGGAACATGATATCGCATAGTCCACAGTGCATGGACTGGAAAGTCGTAATCCCTATTATTCCATCCACAGCGTTTCGCCTTGCTGCTTGCATGGCGAAAAAATAAATAAGGCGCTCTCTCATATTTTGGCTTTAGTTATTATTTAGTTCGATGAATGCTTTGTTTGGTGATCGAAACTTTCGCGAAGAAGAGGGTGGCACGATGGACATAGCATGGTGCAGTCCATCCCATTTTATTGGAACCACACATTGCATTCATTGCATTGTTGGTGAATTCGCGAGGCCTTGCTTGTCCGGACGAGAGTGTTCCTATGTGAAAGACTATGAATGAGTACAGTTGAATCACTAGTGCAGTTGTTCGTTCTGCTGCTGGGGAGAGAAAAACCTTCTTCTTCTTCATTATTATTATTATTATTACTTATTCAGGCTTCCACAAACAAAAAACATATCTTCTTATTAATAATAATAATAAAACTAGCAATAATATAAATATATTATAATTATTATTATAGTGGATGGCGCTCGTGCGTTTTTACATACCATGCTCCACTCTCACGTATGCACACGTGTGCACACGCAACCTCTGTATCTGATACCACATTCGCATTCGTCAAATTTATTTGAGAGACACATTACTATACGCTAAAATGATCAATATCGGGCAAAACATTGTGAAACGCACATTAAACTCGTCGGCAAAACGAACATTTGCCACGGGAAAGGACATTCAATTTGGCACTGAAGCGAGAAGTGCCATGCTTGCGGGTGTAGAGAAGCTAGCGGATGCTGTCCAGGTTACTTTGGGTCCGAAGGGGCGCAATGTTGTTATCGACCAGCCATTTGGCGCGCCAAAGATTACCAAAGACGGTGTTACTGTTGCAAAGGCTGTAGAATTTTCCGATAAGTTCGAAAATATGGGGGCCCAGCTTGTTCGATCTGTTGCCAACAACACCAACGACCAAGCCGGTGACGGCACAACATCTGCCACAGTTCTTGCACGCGCACTGTACGTCGAGAGCTGCAAAAGCGTGGCTGCAGGTATGAACCCAATGGATATTCGCCGCGGTATTTTGCGGGCTGTGGACAGGGTTATTGAAGAACTTGATAGCATGAGCCAAAAGATTGCAGACCCAGAAAAAATCGCACAAGTTGCAACAATTAGTGCCAACAGCGACCATCAAATCGGTAGCATGATTTCCAATGCTATGGAAAAGGTTGGCGCAGAGGGTGTCATCACGGTGAGTGACGGCCAAACATTGGATGATGAGCTAGAAGTTGTTGAGGGAATGCGTTTCGACCGTGGGTACATCTCGCCATACTTCATGACAGATAACAAAGCACAGATTTGCGAGTTCGAGAAACCGTTAATCCTACTTGTTGAGAAGAAAGTCAGTAGCCTACAATCCATTGTAAGCTTGCTAGAAAGCTGCATGAGAGATCAAAGATCTTTGGTAATTATTGCTGAAGATGTCGAAGGCGAAGCGTTGGCAACCCTTGTTGTAAACAAATTGCGAGGAGGTATCAAAGTATGCGCTGTGAAGGCACCAGGCTTTGGTGATAACCGCAAAGCCAATTTGCAAGACTTGGCAGTTTTGACTGGGGGCCAAGTCATAAGTGAAGATGTTGGGCTGAAGTTAGAGAACATAACTCCAGACATGTTGGGAACATGCGGAAAAATTACCATAAATAAGAACGATACTATTGTACTGAATGGTGGTGGCGAACGCAATGCTATCGACGAGCGTTGTGAGTTGATCCGCGATTCCGTTGAGGCAACAAGTTCCGAATATGAACGAGAAAAGTTGCAAGAACGTTTGGCAAAACTGTCTGGTGGAGTTGCTGTAATCAAGGTTGGTGGCGCCAGTGAAGTTGAAGTCGGTGAAAAGAAAGATCGCGTGACTGATGCCTTAAATGCTACAAGGGCTGCTGTTGAAGGTGGTGTCTTGCCAGGTGGTGGCTCTGCATTGTTGCATGCTTCGAAAGTGCTAGATGGCGAAGATTATGATAACTTCGATCAAAATATCGGCAGGGACATTGTTCAACGTGCAATCCGTGTTCCTGTTCAAACTATCGCCAACAATGCTGGTGTCGAGGGTGCTGTTGTTGTAGGAAAACTTTTGGAGACATCAGAGACTACGCAAGGTTACGATGCCCAAAACGACCAATATACGGACATGTTTGGCGCCGGAATCATTGACCCAACCAAGGTAGTAAAGACCGGATTAGTCGATGCAAGTGGCATTGCTAGCATCATGGCAACCAGCGAATGCATCATCACCGATTTGCCAGAGGAAAACGGTGGCGCCGATGGCATGCCCGCTGGTGGCATGGGAGGCATGGGAGGCATGGGAGGCATGGGCGGCATGCCAGGCATGATGTAAACTTTTATTCGTGACCGAATTGGCTAAAGACGATGTAAACTAAGATGCAATTTCGGAACAGTGAAAAATAAAATTCAGGAAAACTATTTGTTTAGTTGGTTTGAG
>JACLAC010016599.1_pt1 | contig 20724 bp, 17 predicted proteins | sample 8027881 | NCBI WGS metagenome assembly JACLAC01 (sample SAMN15725517, study PRJNA655200) | protist metagenome | isolation source: fluorescence activated cell sorting (FACS) single amplified genomes of... | place: Spain: Blaines Bay Microbial Observatory, Mediterranean Sea | collected 2016-01-19 | reverse complement strand
AATGTGAGTGTGTCGGAGAATGCGACGACAGCAACGATGGTGCTGCGGCTGACCAACGGTGTCAGCGACAACTTCACGGTGAGTGTTTCGACGAGTGATGGCAGCGCCCGCTCCTCCCAGTATGACTATACAGCGATCAGCTCACAGACAGTGCGCTTTGCTGGTACAGACAACGAGACGCAGAGCGTGAGCATTTCTTTGACAGATGACTCGCAGGTAGAAGGTAGCGAGACGGTGACGCTACGGATGGTCAGCGTGAGCAACAGCGGGTTGGATATTAGTGATACGGGGACGTTGACGATCACGGATAACGATGTAGCAACAGTGACGATTGCTGACGTGAGTGCTTTGGAGAGTGGTGGTACAGCAACAGTGACGCTGGTATCGGATCAGAGTTATGGTCCGGGCTTCACACTGGATGTTTCGACGGCCGATGGGACGGCGTTTTCACCGGATGACTACACGGTGGTTACTTCTCAGCAGGTGAGCTTTGCTGGCAACGCCGGTGAGCAACAGACGGTGCGCATCACGCTGAAGAGCGATACGAGCATTGAGGGGGATGAGAGCTTCACGGTGAGCATGAGCAACCCGAGCAACAGCGAAGTGCTCGACATCAGTGACAATGCGACAGTAACGATCACCGATGATGACACGGCAACCTTGACGATCGCTGACCGAACAGTCAATGAGGGGGACAACGTGACATTGACGCTGAGTCTCTCTTCAGCTCCAGCGCTTCCCTGGACGGTGGTGGTTTCGACGGTAGATGGTAGCGCGGTGGTTGGCTCATCGGGCGACTACACAGTATTTTCAGAGACGGTGAGTTTTGGCTTTGGGGTGACGAGCAAGACGGTGAGCATAGCCTCACGGGAAGACAGTCTTGCTGAAGACAACGAGACCTTTGTGGTTCGTTTGGACAACTCGAGTGTCAGTTCGGTGAACATCACCGACAATGCGACGGTGACGATCATTGATGATGAAGCCCGGCCAGAGGTAACTCTCACTCCGAGTGCGAGCACGGTGAGTGAGGGAGTTGGGACGTTAACCCTGACAGCCACGCAGAGCCAAGTGTCCGCAGCGAACACGGTAGTGAGTTTGGACTTCTCAGGCAACGCCACGCGGAGCAGTGACTACAGTGTCTCAGAGAACATTACGATTGCCGTGGGTAGCTTATCTGGTAATGTCACACTGAGCCTGGTGGATGACAACACAACAGAGGCCTCTGAGGCGATCGTTGTGGACATTGCCAGTGTTTCTGGCGGCAACGGGGCCAGTGAGAACGGGACCCAGCAGGCAAGCATTACGCTGACAGACAATGATCCTGTGCCGGAAGTGAGTCTATCAGTCTCTTCTTCTTCGCTGAGTGAGAACGGAGGTAGCGTGACCTTGACGGCGAGTCTGGGCCGGTTGGCCTCCAGTGCGATAGTGGTGAGTCTGAGTTTTGACAACAGCACGGCCAGCAGCGGGGACTATACTCTCAGTAGCAGCACGCTGACGATTGCCGCAGGGAGCTTATCGGAGAATGCGACGCTGACGGGCGTGGATGACAATGTGACCGAGGGTGTAGAGACGATCAGGGTGGATATTTCAAGTGTGACAGGAGGCAATGGGGCGACGGACAATGCAACCCAGCAAACCATCACGCTGACGGATGATGACACGGCGAGTCTGGTTGTCTCAGATGACAATGTAACGGTGAGTGAGACGGGGACGACTTCGACCTTCACGGTGAAGCTGAGTTCAGAGCCGTTGAGCAGTGTGTCGGTGAGCCTGGGTTTGAATGGTTCCGATGAGTTCAGTGTTTCAGACAACCTGAGTTTTAGCTCGAGTGACTGGAACACCCTGCAGACGGTGACAGTAACGGGAGCCGATGATGATGTGTCTGATGGCAACCAGACGAGCACGTTGACGCTGAGTAGCAGCTCCTCGGACAGCTATTACAGTGGCTTGTCGGATAATGTGACGGTGACAACAACCGACAACGACACGGTCGGGTTGGTTCTTTCAGGGACCAACGCGACGGTGAGCGAGAACGGGACAACTTCGACCTTCACAGTGCGGTTAAACTCAGCGCCGACAGGGAGTGTGACCTTGACACTCACCGACAATGATACAACGGAGGTGTTAGCCAGTCCAACAGCGCTAACGTTCAGCAGTGGTAACTGGTCGACTTCTCAGGTAATCACGCTGACTGGTGTGGATGACAATGTCAGTGATGGTAGTCAGTCAACCCTACTGACGTTGACACCGAGCAGTAGTGGAGACAGCAAGTACAACAGCTCGTCGCTGGCTCAGAGTCTGACAACAGTGACTACGGACAATGATACGGTAGGTCTGGTCCTATCGAAGACGACAGCTACTCTCAGTGAGAGTGGGACGACTGATAATTTCAGTGTGTCTCTCCTCTCAGAGCCAACCGCTACGGTAACGCTGACGTTGAGTGATAATGATTCAACAGAGGTGAGCGCAACACCCAGCGCCTTGAGTTTTGGCAGTGGCAACTGGTCAGTGGCCCAGTGGATCACGCTAGTAGGCAAGGACGACAATGTCAGTGATGACAATCAGACGACGTTGTTGACATTGACACCGAGCGGAGGAGATTACAGTGGTTTGACGGCACCGACGTTGACGCTGACGACAACAGACAATGACACAGTGAGCCTAGTGTTGTCGAAGAGTAGTGCGTTGGTGAGTGAGAACGGTAGTGTGAGTGACAATTTCAGTGTGGTGTTGCGGAGTGCGCCAACAGCGAATGTGACGCTGACGTTGAGTGATAATGATTCAACAGAGGTAACTGCAAGCCCAACAAGTTTGTCCTTCAGTAGCGGTAACTGGTCGGTGGCTCAGTGGATCACTCTGACCGGCAAGGACGATAATGTGAGTGATGACAACCAGTCAGTGTTGTTGACGCTAACGCCGAGCAGCAATGACAGCAAGTACAACAACTCATCACTGGCACAGACCCTGACGGTGACGACGATTGATGATGATGCCCCTTATGTGGCAATAACGTCAGGGCATTGTGAAAGTAATAGCTATGATAAAATCACAAACGCTTCCACTTGTTCAACAGCGGCAACATCACTGGGTTACATTTACAGCAATACAATTGATAATTCTAGCGGGCAACAAAGATGCTTTGTGAGTTCCTCCAACAACAAAGCGTACTACAATCAGTATAACACAGGCAACGTCGATATTAACTCACAAAGTAGCGCTTATGTTTGTGAAAGATGAGACCGAAGTGTTCTCCATAGATATCGACTTGAATTTCTAGTTATTTAACTTGAGTGTCTGTTTTCAGCTCAAGGATTAGTAGTAGCATAGGCTTCTTCTGCAGAAATTCCTCTAGAGCCTGCTTGGTTGAAAGCTGCCACTCGGTAATAGTAATCCTGACCAATGGTCAAATTATTATGTTGGAAGGGATTACTGACCCCATCAATTCGCTGATCTTTTTGCTCAGCATTCTTGAACTTAGTCTGGGTGGGTACTGTGTTCCAGAAAATGGTATAGCTGCTCGCACTATTGACCTCATCCCAAGTCAGAGTAATCTGCTGAGAACCAGCGACAGCGATCAAGTTGCCTGGAACAGAGGGTGGCATCAGTGGATCATCACCCCCACAGCTGAGGAGTAAGGGTGAGAAGAGCAAGGTAGCTAGAATTCTAGTGGACATGAAGCCTCTGGTAGTGTGAAGTTTCGGAATCTATAATGAGATGCGCTTGAAGTTACATTTTTGTAGCACATAGATTTTTGATGTGCAAAGCTCAATCTGAGATGGAGATGGTTTAGTAAGGAATGAATAACGATGAACTCTCCTGAAACAACCCCACCAATATCTGAAATCGCCTGTCTAAACGGTCTGGATTCATTTCAAGAGCTTATTCCCCCGGATCAATGACTCCAGCGCATCCGTTGCCGTGCCTGCAATGAAGACATCACAACTCCCGCTGGCAAATGCTGTGTATTTTGTGCTCATGGATTTGTGGGTTGTGATTCAAGTTGTGATTCATCCGTATCTTGGGTTGCCTGAGCATCTTTATATCTGAACAAAATTTGACTCACTTTGAGGAAACGCCTTGGTTGGCACCTCCTTTGTAAGCATTAGTCGAGGTAAATATTTAGGTGTAATTGAGAAAACAGGGTTGATTCGACCCACACGTTGTCTGTCGGGAGAGAGTTTGTGATGAAAGGCGCTTGGAAATCCATCTGCTTGGCTGTAGGCCTCTTGACGTTGGTTCCACAACTGTCACAGGCTCGTTTGAATGAATCATTGACTCAATGCCGTAGCCGCTACGGAGAGCCCAAGCACTTATTGGCTAACTCTGCTGGTCAGATAGTCGGAGGTGTTTTTGAGAGTCGCGATGTCCGCATTGTGGTAGAACTCAACCGTGAACGCATGGTGACTGCGATAGAATACGAGATCCCTGCAGACTTTTTACGGGAGCGCAGAAACGAGTTTGTGGACCGGCTGGGTCAAATTTATAGTTTTCCGAAGAGCCAGGAGCTACAACCACCTACTCCCTTCGCTTCTTCTGCCTTTTTCAGCATAGTCAAAGGACGAGAGTACCTGGTATTTGACGAGGATGCCCAAAGCCAGTTTGACTGCACAACCCAACCAGATTTCTGCACTTATCAGCGCACTGTGGAGCAGATCACGGGTTGTGAGCAGAACCTGACCTCTACAGAAGCCAAGTACCGTCAACTGAGCCAAACTCGACGAGTCCCAGTGGTGCAGGATCCAGCATCGCCAATCAATCCCCACCACGCCATCAGCCCCGATCTGAAGACCATCTACTTCCTTGAAGAAGACTTGACCACCGGACGAGAACGACATCGCTTTGAACCGCTAGATCCTCAAGCCCAACTGAGCAAAGGACAAGCAGCGCTTCAGCAGTGTCAGGACTTCACCACCCGCTACGTCCGAATTATCGAATCTGCCGAACCAGGTTTTGATAATTTCTGAGTAGTCCGGGAAAACACCTTCCTGCACCAATCTGTAGATACTGAAAATTAAAATTGTATCTCAGTGTTGTCAGTCATCAGAACTCTGCCATACTGGATTTTTGCCTTCGCGCAGAAGTACCCTCTTGCTGTCTTTTTCTCTTCCTAGTCGAAAGCACAACACGTGACCTTTTCCAGAAAAATCGGCCTTGCTTGGTTGAAGTGTCGTCTTGGCTTGCATGAAGAAGCTGAGCGCCAGTATTGGGGTTTGTTGCTGCCCTTGTTCCTACTGACTCTGTTCTCGTGGATGGATCACCTGATTATGGTCCCGTTGAGTGCAGAGATTTCTGCAGCTACAGGACTCTCTCCGGTGCGTAGTGGTCTGTTGGTCTCGGTGTATCCAGCAGCTGCGGCTTTTTCCGCCTTTATTTTTGCTCCCTGGTCGGACCGGTTAGGGCGTAAGCGACCTCTGCTCTATTTGGGATCAGGTTTTGTGATCTCCACCTTTGGCTGTGCGCTAGCACAAGGGGTGGAGAGCTTCTTCCTTTTCCGTATTCTCTCCGGGGCTTTTGCAGGACCGATCATGCCGAATTGCCTGGCCTATGCTGGGGATGCACTGCAAGGGAACCGAAGAAACCGAGCCCTGACAAACATCATGCTGGGTTTTACACTGGCTTCGATTCTGGGTGTGCCAGTCGGATCAGCCTTGGCGGAATTGGTCTCCTGGCGCTGGACCTTCGGTGTGATTGGGGTAGGGGGCTTGCTATCACTACTCTGGTTGGGCCGAATTCCACCAATTGCTACAGGTGCAGAACGCGTTACGATTGGCCGTCAGTACATGCAGATGTTTAGTCTCTGGAAGCGTCAGGAAGTGCGCTGGGTGTTTGCGATGCAGTTTTTCATGTTGATTGGGCTGTTTGGTTTCATTCCGCACATGAGCATTTGGCTAACGACCAACTACGGACTTTCTGCCTCCACAATTGGTCTCTTCTACATGCAGGGGGGAATTGGTAGCTTGATTGGGAACCAGGTTGCTGGTTGGCTTTTGCAACGGGGATTACGTTTCAGCCTAATCGGGATCGGTTCTGTCTTGATGGGGACCGTGCTGATGCTCTCCACTCAAGATCTCTTACCGGGACCGTGGATGGGTGTCATGTTTTTTGGCATCATGCTTGGCGGGTCGATGCGGATGCCTGGCCTGCAAACTATCCTGATTGAACTGACGGGCAAGGAAATCCGTGGACGCCTGATGGCGATGAGCATGATTGTGTCCAACATGACCATGGGTTTGGGAGGTTTCTGGAGTACAGGGCTGCTCTCCATGGAGAGTGGCTATCTGAGAGGTATGAATCAGGTAGGTCTAGTTTCCATGCTGACTTTGTTGGTTGTACTTCCCTTGACGTGGCTGATTCAGCGGCAGCGTCGCAGTGCTCCCCAACCGGTAATGTGATTTTTTCTTTTTCGGATGAACCAAGCCTCCTAGGGAATAACCTCACTGCAAAGTTAGCGCACCATTCCGCTTGCCTCTCCAACAAACTGAGCCTAGTTTGGTCCCCTCTCTAGAACTTCTGGATTTATGCGCCGCTTGACATGTGTCTGTCACGACATCAAATACAACAAGCAAGACGTTCGCAAAAATTCAGGTGATGTTCCTCTGTTCAGACTTTGACTATGATTAGTAAACAACCAGCGTTGGTTCTGGCCTCTGGAGGATTCAACGGTAAGATTGCCAAGACCGCTTTTGGCCTGATTCGAAGTAGCGAACGCTTTCAGATCGTGGGAGTTCTTGATCCAGAACAGGCAGGACAAGAAGCAGGACAAATTGTCGATGGAAAAGACCGTGGAATAGGTATTTATGCCAGTGTCGCCGAAGCTTATGCCCAGGCTCAAACAACACCAGAAGTGGCCATCATTGGAGTTGCGATTGCGGGTGGAAAGCTTGATGACAATCTGAGAGGGGCCGTGACCGATGCCCTGCGTCAGGGCTTGAAGATTGTCAATGGCCTGCATAGTTGGCTTGCTGAAGATCCGGAGATGGTTGCCTTGGCACAGCATCATGGAGGAAGTTTGCTGGACTTGCGAAAGCCACGACCTCGAGAGCAATTACGCTTCTGGTGTGGTGAAATCCTCGACGTCAAGGCACCTCGTGTGGTGGTCATAGGAACTGATTGTGCCTTGGGTAAGCGGACAACAGCCCGCTGGTTACGAGATGCTTGTCAGTCAGAAGGCATGAAGACCGAATTAATCTACACTGGACAAACTGGCTGGATGCAGTCGGCCCATGACTATGGCTTTATTCTGGATGCAACTCCCAATGACTTCGTCAGTGGTGAACTGGAAAGTGCCATCGTGCGCTGTGATCGTGAGCTTGCCCCCCAATTGATTCTGATTGAAGGACAATCTGCCCTACGTAATCCGAGTGGGCCCTGTGGAGCGGAATTCCTCTCATCAGCGCAGGCCAAGGGAGTAATTTTGCAGCACGCTCCAGGACGAGAGCTGTACAAGACTACAGAACGTCCTTGGCCAATGGCGGAGATTGCGGATGACATTAAGATCATTCAACTCTATGGTTCAGAAGTGCTCGCTGTAACTCTCAATGGCGAAGGTGTGGCTGAGGCAGATCGAGAGGAAGTGCGGGCAAAACTGGAGCAACGCTTAGGTCTTCCAGTCTTTTTGCCATTGGAGCAGGGAGTGTCCGGTATTCTGCCACTTTTGCGTGACTTTTTTGTTCGTGAGGTCAAATCATGAAACTAACCTCCTTTCGTGTTTTTCAGGAAGAGATTCCTCTGACTCAGCCCTTTACGATTTCCTACCATACGACAGAGTCGACGACACTTCACTTTGTGGAATGTCAAACCGACACAGGTCATCGTGGTTGGGGTTCAGCGAGTCCGGGCCAGCGGGTAACTGGTGAAACAGATGAAGCCTGCAATGCTGCCCTTCAGGCGATGAGTGCTCTTCAGGGAGAGGATGTGCGCCACCTGCCTCGGTTGTTGCGCTATCTCGAGACTGAATTTCCAAAAGCTCCAGCAGCCTGGGCTGCAGTTGACATGGCCCTCCACGATCTGCTTGCTCGTCGGTTGGACGTTTCTTTGACGGACATGCTAGGACGCTACCACAACAGTCTGCCGACTTCAATCACGCTAGGACTGCGTTCAATTGAAGAAACCTTGTCAGAAGCAAAGGAGAAGTTGGGCAAAGGTTTTTCAGTTCTTAAGGTCAAGCTTGGTCAGGATTTAGAGTTTGATCTTGAACTGTTGCAGCGTCTGCGAGCGGAACTCCCTCAGGAAATCCTGCTGAGAGTTGACCCGAATCAAGGTTACGATCTGCAAGCCCTGCAAGCCCTGCTGGCAAAATTTGATGAATTGCGTCTGGAGTTTGTAGAGCAGCCCGTGCCTGTTTCAGAAACGGAGCAGTTACGGTCTCTGCCCTTGGATCAACGGCAGCAGTTGGTACTAGATGAAAGCCTACAAAGCCCGCAAGATGCACTGCGGTATGGGTTCCAAGATCCTCTTTGTGGGGGCTTCAACATCAAGTTGATGAAGTGTGGAGGTCTAGGTCCAGCACGCCAGATTGCCAATCTGGCTCAGCAGACAGGACGTACCCTGATGTGGGGATGCAATGATGAAAGCCGCCTCAGCTTGACAGCTGCGCTCCACCAGGCTTTGGCTTGCCCCAATACACGATATCTTGATCTTGATGGTGATCTGGATTTGGTTCGGGATCCAGCCCAAGGGGGCTATACCATTGAAAAGGGTGTCATGATTCCTCTTGATCAGCCAGGCCTTGGTATTACGGTGCCCTGAGGCAAGCTTCCCCAGTGGTAATGTGTTGTTCAACAAAAGGAATACTTCCTGCTTCAGATAGATTGTTCCCAGTGAATAAACTGAGAACATTACAATTTCTCTGACGGAGGATTGGGCCGCCGGAGAAATGATCCTGATCCTGCGACAATCAGGATCCGGGAGTTCTGCCGTGCTTGGCGGTCGGTGGAACTCCCATGCTTCCCATAAGCTGCCGCGAGATGTGTCCTCCCTCTTCTCAACTCATTTTGCTGAAGAAAACGCAGAACAGTTCATCATCTGAATCTTCTGTAAATTTTCTCGGTTTCCATTTCACAACTCTTCAAAATGCGCTGGATTCTCCGTCCTCTGAGCCTTGATCTGCGTGGACTGGCTGCACTCCGTATATTGATGGGTGTTTTGGTGATGCTGGATGCGTTGGTTCGTAGCAGCGACCTGATCGCTCACTATGCAGATTCTGGAGTCCTACCGCGATCTGTTCTGTTGACCGAATTTAGCAATCCCTATCATTTCTCTCTGCTGTTTCTCAGTGGACAACCGCTGTGGGTTGGACTGTGCCTGCTGGTATATGGATGTGCTGGTCTGGCATTAGCCTTTGGCTGGCGTACTTGGTGGAGCACCCTTGTGGCTTGGTTGCTGATGTTGTCACTCCACAATCGTAATCCGGTTGTCCTCAATGCTGGAGATGTCTATTTCAGAGTTTTGCTCTGTTGGGGTCTCTTTCTACCATTAGCGGCTCGCTGCTCGCTTGATCGAGCCCGGAGTCTGACAGGCTTCAAACCCGCTGCAAACTGGAGTGAACAGGAGGTCCTCACAGGTGGCTCGGTTGGTTTGGTTTTGCAGGTGGTGCTGCTATATGTCTGTACAGCAGCACTCAAGACCTCAACAGAATGGTGGCCAGAGGGGACAGCGGTTTGGTATGCGATCACCTGGGAGCAATTCACTACTCCACTGGGAGATTGGCTTCAAAATTTTCCTGAGTTACTGAAATGGCTGACGTGGGGAGTCTATGGAATGGAGTGGGTTGGGCCGTTACTGCTACTCTGTCCATTTTGGCATGTTTGGATGCGGACCATCGGTTTACTTTTGCTCATCTCACTTCATTTGGGTCTGATCCTGACGATGGAGTTGGGTCTCTTCCCTTGGATCTGCATTGCGGTACTACTTAGTTTATTTCCCAAGGAAATCTGGGACTGGCTTTCTTCCAGGAATTGGTTGCGCCAGGTTCCTGCTGAAAACCTAATCCTTTATTACGATCAGGACTGTGGTTTTTGCCGACGAATGGTTGGAGTGTTGCGCGAATTTGTTCTGTTTGGCAGAGCAGAAATTCGGCCGATTCAAGCCGATCCTGTGGTGCATGCGCTTTTCGATAATGAAGTTCCTAGCAGTTGGGTTGTGCAGCAGGGAGAACACTATGCGTTTGCTGGTGAGGGACTCTGGCTGGTATTGCAGCAATCTCCTTGGTCCGCATGGTCAAACCGTTTTTTTTCTGAAGTGAAAACCTTGGCTTTACTCGAGAGTCTGTATGCTTGGGTTGTACGCCATCGACCTAAGCTAGGTCATTCGACTGCTTGGATTGGTTCACGTCCATTTCCACCCAAAGCGGTTCCGAACCAATATCTTTCAACAGTGGCCTTGGTCTTGGTCGTTTTGGTTGTGGCCTACAATCTGCGCTACAGCTTTTTCAAGGAAGTTTCCTTACCTCTTCCTGTTAAAACGTTGTTTGCGGCGTTGCGGTTGGATCAATATTGGAACATGTTTTCTCCTCAGCCCAGTAAAGATGATGGTTGGTTTGTGATGGAAGGAGAACTTCGTGACGGGACTCCCATCGATGTGTACCGATCACAACCGGGAGAGGTCTCCTTTGAAAAACCAGATGATCCCTCTGCGTATTATCCAAACCAGCGCTGGCGTAAGTACCTGATGAATCTTTGGCTTAAAAAGTACAAAGACTACCGTCTTCACTACGGACGTTATCTCTGTCGTCAGTGGAATGGTCGAGAAACGGAACGAGAGCGTAAGTTAACCGCCTTTCGGATCCACTTCATGCTGGAAAGACCAGGACCTCCTGGTCAGCATGCAAAACCAACAGAGAAACGAACTATTTGGCGACACGAGTGCTTTAAAAAAGAAGGCTGAAACATTCTTGAAGTCATCGGTGAAGCTGTTGGTGGAGAGCCCAGGTGAGTAGGAATCCCCTCGCAGTCCAGGCTAGGGTGCGGATCCAGTTTGTTTGCACCAATAGTTGTTGGGCATAGGAGTCGTAACGCTCTGAGAGACGCAGGTGCTGTGGAACCTGCAACCAAAACGTGGAGACCCAAATGAGCACAAGCAGTCCTAGCGTGGTTCCCAACAGTGTCGATGATAAGCCGGGGGGAGGTGACCACCAGAGCAGCAGTGCAGAAAACAACTCCAGCAGCATGGGGCCAATCACCACCCAAGCCGTTCGATGAGTATTCTGACGTTCATAATCAGGAAAGGCAGCAGCGGGGATGTTGGCAAAGAGGGGATAGTGAACAACTTGAATCAGCCAGATCAAGCCAACCATATACCAGGTCACGATCAGATTCAGCAGGAGCCAGGTCATCAATCTTCCTTATGGGGTTGAGGGCAAGGATCTTAGGATTGATGGAATTTACTGGACATTCGTAGCCAGACAAATACAATTATTCGTTTTTCTGATTTTCATTGGAGTATCCAAAATGAAAGTGCTTGCATCCCTCAAGTCAGCAAAGCAGCGTCACAAAGACTGCCAGATCGTTCGTCGGCGTGGAAAAATTTTTGTGATCTGCAAGAGCAATCCTCGCTTCAAAGCACGCCAGAAGTGAGCCTGCCGAGCCTCGGTTGACTGGGGCTCGTTCTTTCTTCACTAGTTCCCCCTCAGATTCGTTTCAAAATGGACCGTCCACTTTCCCATTGATGAATTGCTGCAAAATTGGGTTCGGGTCTTCTTTAATTTCCTTCGGGCTACCTTCCGCAATGATTTTGCCCTGATAGAGCATCGCCAACTTGTCAGCAACCCGCATGGAGTTGGGAATGTGATGGGAAATGGAAATACAGGTTTTGCCAAAATTATCACGCATTTCCACCATCAGGTTGCCGATCGCTGTGGTTGTGATTGGGTCTAGCCCAGATTCTGGCTCATCAAAGATCATGATCTTGGGTTCCATCATCAGCGCCCGCGCCACTCCTACACGCTTCTTCATTCCTCCAGAGAGCTCGGCAGGCATTTTATCTTCTACATCGTAGAGACCGAGTCGATTAAGCGTAGAAGTGACCCTCTCGGCAATGTCACTTTCCTTGAGCTGCTTTTGGTGTTCACGCAGAGCAAAGGCAACGTTTTCAAAGACATTCATTGAATCGAAGAGGGCAGAGTACTGAAAGCACATTCCTGTTTTCTTGAGTACTTCTACACGCTGCTGCTTGCTCATCTCCAAAACATTGGCCTCATCGACAATGATCTCTCCTGAGTCTGGAATAATGAATCCTAGGATTAACTTGACGATGGTCGATTTACCGTGGCCAGAGCCTCCCATGATGACGGTAATCTTGTTGGCAGGAATTTGCAGGGAGAGATCGTCGATGACCTTTTTGCTACCGAAGGCCTTGGTGACGTGGATTAATTCAATCATGTCTCTCAGAAAGTGTAGAAGATCTGGCTGTAGATTTTTTCAGCAAAGTTTTCGGTCAGTTCCTGTATGCCGCGGCTGAGTCGCTGACCACTAAGGTCAGCACTGCTACTGCTATCGTTGCTGCTGGTAGAAACCTCAACCCTGAGATTTGAGACTTCCCAAAGCTGTTTATTGGTCCGTTGATCTTCAAGAATTGCGCTTCCCACAAGGGTCAGCTGCTGAGCAACAGCCAGGGCTTCGGGCTCGTCCAAGTTCAGTCGGGTCAACTGAGCCAATCGCACTCGCAACAGTAGATCACTACGTTCACTTCCACCACGAAGTCGAACAGCAGAATTACTGCGCAAACGACTGCTGAGAGCCTGCATCACGAAAGTTTCCAGATCAGATTCAAAGGTTTGATTTTCAATGGGCGCAATGCTTAGTGTCGCGGCTTCTGCCGGAAGGGGAGGATTGCCACCCTCAAACGTATACTGGCAACCAATGACGAGCAGTAGCAAACACGAACAGATAAATTTCTGAGGAGTTGAGTTGACTCTAAAAATTTTATTCACGGTAACAACTAAGGTCAGAGAGTCAAGGATAGCCCAAATTGTAAGCAGGGACGGGTCGTTTTTCGATTGCGTCTTCAATGGGCATTCGTTAAAAAGTGAAGTTTTGAACTTTTCTCCATCCATGTTCGCCAGACCGGTTTCCGTTTGGTCCACCGCAAAAGAGGTAGAGTGTTTTCTCCTGAAACGCAACAACAGGTTGACCGTCTTCTTTCCCGCTATCCGATTCGTCGTAACGCTCTCCTGCCCCTCCTACACTTGGCCCAGAAAGAAAATCAAGGCTGGTTGGACAGCAAGTGGGTGAATCATCTAGCTGAATTGTGCGAGGTTTCGCCTACCAATGTGGAGGGAGTAGCAACCTTCTACACAATGTTTCGCTTTCGACCGCCGGGCAAATATCATCTCCAAGTTTGTACCTGTGTACCCTGCTGCTTGGTAGGAGGTCCGGAAATTCTGGAGCATCTTGAGCACAAATTAGGCATTCATGCCGGTCATACTACCAAAGACGGTCTCTTCAGCATTGAAGAGATGGAGTGCATCGGAGCCTGTGCTTACGCGCCCGCAATGATTGTCAACGAGGACTATGTAGAGCAGTTGACTCCTGAAAAAATCGATCAGCTGCTGGATAGTCTCGCTACTACACCACAAGAGCAGGAAACCCATGCTTGAGGAAACGCTCGTTCTCTTCCGCAACATCCGTACCTCTGGATATGATGGTACTTTGGGTAGTTACCGCAAAGCTGGAGGTTACCAATCTTTGCCAAAAGCCTTGACGATGCAACCCGAAGAGGTGATTGCCCTAGTCAAGGAAGCGGGTTTGCGTGGGCGGGGTGGAGCTGGATTCCCCACAGGCCTCAAGTGGAGCTTCATGGCCAAAAACACGGGTAAGCCCAGTTACTTGGTCTGTAACGCAGATGAGTCTGAGCCAGGGACCTGCAAGGATCGGGAATTGATGCTCAAGGATCCACATCTTTTCCTTGAAGGGATGATGATCGGTTGCTATGCCTTGGGTTGTCACCATGGCTACATATACGTCCGAGGGGAGTATTTCCCGGCGATCAAGAGCTTGAACAAAGCGATCGATGACTGCTATCGAGCAGGAATCCTTGGCCCAAAATTGTTGGGTGGAGACTATGCGCTGGACCTGACAGTGCATACTGGAGCGGGTGCCTATATCTGTGGCGAAGAATCAGCCCTGTTGGATTCGCTCGAAGGCAAACGTGGCCATCCCCGTGTCAAACCACCATTTCCTGCGGTTGCTGGGTTCAATAGTTGTCCAACGAGTGTGAACAACGTTGAGACTCTGACCAATGTCACAGCCATCTTGGAAATGGGGGCAGATGCCTACAAGAATTTGGGCAGTCCCAATAATGCAGGAACCCACTTGGTCAGCTTGAGTGGACATGTCAACCGACCTGGTGTATACGAAGTGGCAATGGGGGTTGGCCTGCGAGATATTATTCAAGAACTTGGAGGAGGAGTGCGTGGAGGAAAGCAACTCAAGGGAGTGATTCCTGGAGGTTCCTCTTCTCCAGTGCTACGAGCAGATGAAATAGATATTGCCTATGACTTTGATTCTGTTGGTAAGGCTGGATCGATGATGGGCTCATCGGCAATCATGGTCTTTGATGAAGACACGGATGTGGTCAAGTTGCTGCACCGAATCTCCCGTTTTTACAATCACGAATCCTGCGGTCAATGCACTCCCTGCCGCGAAGGGACTCACTGGGCCCGACAGTTGCTCCGAGATTTTCTGCAAAACAACGGTAGTGAGCGCAAACTCAACCGATTGCAAAGAGTTGGGCGCAACATGGGAGGGACCACACTCTGTGCACTCGGAGACGCCGCTTCAATGCCGATTGTCAGCTTCCTTAAGAAATTCCCTGATGATTTTCGACAGTACTATGCAACTGCTTCCTGAGAAAAAGTGATGGAAGTCTTTTATATTGATGATCAACCGGTTCCCTTTGAGAAGGGCGAGAAGATTCTCTCGGCAGCGCTGCGAGCTGGCTTGGAAATTCCTCATTTCTGTTACCATCCTGCGCTCTCTGTGGTAGCTACTTGCCGCATGTGCCTAGTCGATGTGACAGATCTTGGCAACGGACGTCCAGCGCCAAAGTTGATGACATCTTGTTCGACCGATGCCATGCCAAACATGCGGGTCTCCACCAAGAATGACAAAGTTCAGGAAGGTCGGGAACTGGTAATGGAGTACCTGTTGGTGAACCATCCACTAGACTGTCCAATTTGTGACCAGTCTGGGGAATGTACACTACAGGATCACTCCTATGCCCACGGAACCGGGCACTCCGAGATGGAATACAACAAGCGAGTTTATGGCTGGCGTGACATTGGTACTTTTGTACAGTTGGAGCGCAATCGTTGTATTCATTGTTCCCGCTGTGACCGCTTTACTCGTGAGATCACAGGAACAGACGAGTTCGGAATGTTCAATCGAGGACATGAGCTAACGCTGGATACATTCTCAGACCGAGCAATGACAAATCACTTCCAGGGCAACATGGCTGACATTTGTCCAGTGGGTGCAATTACTGAGAAGGAGTTTCGCTTCAAGCGAAGAGCCTGGAAATTACGTAAAGTTCCCTCGGTCTGTACAGGATGCTCCACGGGTTGCAACATCACGATTGAACATGACCGCAACGAGGTGTTTCGTCTGAAGCCTCGTGAGAATCAAGATGTCAACCAATGGTGGATGTGTGATGAGGGTCGATTGACCTACCAGCAAATGAATGAACGAGAGCAACGTCTTGCCAAACCGATTGGGCGGGTCAAAGGGAAACTACTACAGGTAACATGGCAGCAACTCTACGATGCTGTAGCTGACCGACTAGAAGCCTTGAAGCCAAAAGGAGAGCAGGTAGTTGCCTTGGTTGATACTCACTCCACCTTGGAAGAAATGTTCTTGCTGCGCCGATTGCTCCAAGAAGTTTTCTCTTCTGATCAAGTCTTTTATCCACAGCAGGACTGGACACAGCCGGAATCAGAATTTTTTATTGAAACACTGATCACGACGGACAAGGCTCCTAACCAGGCTGGAGCTCGATTACTGGGGCTCAAGGGGTCCCAAGAGCATGATGTCATCAGTGCAATGAAATCGGCCAAGTTGCTACTGGTCCTTGGCAATCCCTTCGTTAATGAGCAACCACTACTGGATTTGGCTGGAACTACAGAGTTGATGATTCACATTGCTTCTCGTCAGAGTGAGTGGACTGATCGAGCAGATGCAATCTTCCCCGGGCAAACTCATGCTGAAAAAGAAGGCAGCTTCCTGAATAAGCAGGAGCATTGGCAGCGGTTCTGGCCAGCTTTGCGGCCTTCCCGTCATGTTCGTCCTGAATGGCAAATTCTCAGCGAACTGCTACACATGGGAACAGCCACTCCAGTACAGCAGACCCCTCAGTTCAGCCAGATTTTCCAACAGATGACCTCTATCGAACACAAGTTGTTTGGGAACTTGGCCTTGGAAAAATTAGGCGAGGGCGGAATTTCTCTGGCAGATCTGTGCCAGCAACCAGATACCCTGGCTCGAACCGCTTGATCCTCTAACTTGAACCATCCGTATGATTCTCTTCTACCTGTTTGCCCTGCTGAGCGTACTTGGAGCACTTGGGGTCCTTTTTCTGCGCAACCCCATTCACGGTGCAATGAGCCTCGTGGGTAGCTTCTTTTCGCTAGCCGCAGTGTACGTGATGATGCAGGCTGAGTTTGTAGCTGTTATCCAGGTGCTGGTCTATGCCGGTGCCATCATGGTTCTGTTTCTCTTCGTGTTGATGTTGTTGAGTTTACGGGACGAAGGGCCCTCATTCATTCGTTGGTCTGTCGGCAAGGTGTTGGCTGTCGTGATTGCCTTTGGCATTTGGGCTCAATTAGCCTTGGTGCTCGGTCAGCATGATCCAGATGCTCTGGTTCCACAGATTGTGTCTTCTGGCGAAGAAGTCGATTCGATCAAGTTAATTGGGCAGTTGCTGTTTACGGAATACCTGTTGCCCTTCGAGGCAATTTCCTTACTGTTGTTGGTGGCAGTGATTGGAGCAGTTGTGATTGCTAAGCGCCGTTATCCCGGATCATCCTCATGATGCAAATTCCACTGGGTCACATTCTGGTCCTAAGTTCACTGCTCTTCTCTATTGGAGTGCTGGGGGTCTTGCTGCGGCGTAATGCGATCGTAATCTTCATGAGCATTGAGCTGATGCTGAATGCGGTCAACCTTTCATTTGTTGGCTTTGCCCAATCAATGAACTCGCTCAATGGTGTGATGTTCATTTTCTTTATCATCGTTGTTGCAGCTGCAGAAGCAGTGGTTGGCCTCTCCATTATTCTGTCTCTCTACCGTTCACGCAGAACGCTCAACATTGATGAATTCAACCTGTTGCGCTGGTAGCGTTCAACCAAGGCAATCCTCTCTCTGTCTCAAGGCCTCATGGCAACGCAACTCTGGCTGATTCCTCTCTTCCCGCTGCTGGGTTTCGTCCTAAATCTGCTGTTGGGTCGTACTCTAGGACGAACCTTCACAACCTTGGTTGGACCACTGGCTGTACTAGCCGCATTGGGTCAATCCGTTTGGGCTTGTATCGCCCTGTGGAGTGGGAACACAGCAACAATTCAAGAGACACTCTGGCGTTGGATTCACATTGGTGATCTGCAACTGGAGGTGGGCTTTCAAGTCGATCCTCTGACAGCTTTGTTCTTGTTGATCATCACAGGGATTGGGTTCCTGATCCATGTCTACTCTGTCGGATACATGGCAGATGAGGAGCACTATGGACGATTCTTTGCGTTTTTGAATCTGTTCGTGTTCTTCATGCTGGTGTTGGTCTTAGCGGACAACCTGCTGCTGATGTTTGTTGGCTGGGAAGGGGTTGGTCTGTGCTCGTATTTGCTGATTGGCTTCTACCACGAAAAGATCTCTGCTGGGGAAGCAGCAAAAAAAGCCTTCCTTTTCAATCGAGTTGGCGACTTTGGAGTGCTTTCAGCAGTGATGATGCTCGTTGTCTATCTTGGCACTCTGCGCTTTGATGAAATCAATGCACAGGCAGAAGCCTTGGGCGAGGGTAGTTTGAGCGTCACCCTGATCACCTTGCTACTTTTCCTTGGAGCAACGGGTAAGTCTGCTCAGGTTCCTCTCTATGTTTGGTTGCCAGATGCGATGGAAGGTCCAACACCCGTTTCGGCTCTGATCCACGCAGCCACTATGGTCACAGCAGGATTGTACCTCATCGCCAAACTGAGTTTCCTGTTCATCTTGGCACCTTTCACACTCACCATCATTGCCGTGCTAGGGACTGTGACAGCTCTCTTGGGAGCGACGGTTGCCCTGACCCAGACCGATATCAAGAAGGTGCTCGCTTACTCAACTGTTAGTCAGCTCGGCTACATGTTCCTAGCCATGGGCGTTGGGGCGTTTGGAGCGGGAATTTTCCATGTGCTGACCCATGCGTTTTTCAAGGCTTTGCTTTTCCTGGGGGCCGGTGCTGTCATTCATGCCCTGCATCACGAACAGGATATGCGCCGGATGGGAGGCCTGCGCCAGCGGTTACCTTGGACGTATGCGACAATGTTGATCGGTACTTTGGCCATCAGTGGCATTCCATTGTTCTCAGGATTCTTTAGCAAAGACGAAATTCTCTGGAGTGCCTACAGTTCTCCATTTGGCAGTCCAGTACTCTGGCTCTTCGGTTTTCTCACCGCAGGTTTGACTAGCTTTTACATGTTCCGGATGATCTACCTGACTTTCCATGGGTCTTTCCGGGGAGCACATGAAGAGTCAATTCATGAACCTCCGATGAGTATGGTCTTACCGCTGATCGTACTAGCGGTTCTGGCTGTGTTTGGTGGCTTTCTAAGTGTGCCACACGCGCTACACTTCCTGCCAAATGGCATGGAAGCCTACTTCCACGGATTCTTTGCAGAGATCGAATTGCATGGCTCCGTGATTGAGGAATTGGGCCTGATGGTGATGTCGGTGGTACTGGCGCTCATCGCTTGGGGACTGGCCAGTCGACGTTATCGCTACGGCTGGCCACGTGCCATTGATCCAGATTCTCTATTGGCGGGTGCAGAGCGTTTTTCTCTGCAGAATTGGAATGCAGATGCGGTCTACGCAACTATGGTTGTTCGGCCGTTCCACCATATCTCTCACAGTGTTCTTTGGAGGACCTTCGACCGTTACGCAATTGAAGGACTACTGCAAGGAGTTGCAAAGCTGCAACGAACTGGAGGATACTGGTTCCAGCAAATGCAAAATGGAAGTGTACAACACTACGCCACCATCTTTACGGTCAGTACCTTCTTATTGCTGCTATGGATTCAACTCTGAAGAATAGAGTTGACTTCTCAAAAAGAATCAAAGATAAATAAAAGTTTACTTGCTAGCGGAACGGAATACAAACCGTTACCCCCCACCAGTTCTTGCAGGTTCCTCATCCTGCATTCTGCAACCAGTTCGCCTGTCAACAAGGAGGTCCAGCTGTGCAAAGCGCGGCCCGCGTCCAATTGTCTTCAACGCCTCCTCTGTTCCACCGGATCCCATGCATAGTCTCTCCCAAATACAGCACCGACCTATCTACTCTGCTGGCCTGTGTTCCTTTTGCTGAAGCCACCTCTGTGACTCAGTCAACTCTTTAACCCAGGAAAAGCTTCATGTCTGTCACGCTGAGCAACCGACACCGTATCCGGCGTTCTTTTGGGCAGATCAATCCGCCCATTGAAATTCCAAATTTGCTGAAGATCCAATTGGATTCCTTCGAGCGTTTTCTGCAGCGCAATGTTGCCCCTGAACAACGGGACAAACGGCGTGGTCTCGAAGCGGTCTTCCGCTCGGTGTTCCCGATCTCTGACTACAGCAATTCTTCGACTCTGGAATATGTCCAGTATCGCTTGGGCGAGCCCAAGCACACTGTGGAGGAGTGCCGGGTTCGGGGTGTGACCTATGCCTGTCCCATTCGGGTGGCTTTGCGCCTGATTGTTTGGGAGAAAGAAGAAGGTGAAGAGGAAGTTAAGCAGATCAGAGACATCAAGGAACAAGACATCTACCTAGGCGAAATTCCGCTGATGACCCCGACGGGATCCTTCATCATCAACGGAACAGAGCGTGTGATCGTTAGCCAAATGCACAAGAGTCCAGGAGTCTTCTTTGGACACGATAAAGGCAAAGGTCACTCCAGTGGTAAGTTGCTTTACAACGCTCGCTTGATTCCGCAGCGAGGCTCATGGTTAGACTTTGAATTTGATGCTAAGGATCTGCTCTATTCCCGCATCGACCGTCGCCGTAAGTTCCCTGCAACTGTGCTACTACGCGCACTGGGCTACACTGACGAGCAGCTACTGGAGTGGTTTTATCCCGCAGAGACTTTGGATCTCAGCGCCTGCGAAAACCTAGAAACTCCGGTTGAGGAACAAACCTTCTATCGTTTGGTCGATGAGCAGGTCACACTGGACCAAAAAGCAACACAGGACATTCTGAGTGAATCGGGTGAGGTCCTGGTGCGAGCGAACCAGCGCATTCATCGCCGTAACCTCAATCGGTTGATGAAAGCTGGAGTAAATCGATTAGAGACAAACTTCGATGAGATTCGTGGACGGTTCCTAGCTCATGATGTCTATGTTGATGACCAGAAAATCGCTGAATGCAACAGCATGGTGACTGGAGAACTCATCAAGCGTCTTCTGGAGAAGAATGTCCAGCAGGTTTCGCTGCTCTATATCTCACCGCCAACTACAGCCGGTCCTAGCTTCCGAGATACTCTGGAACTAGATCGATCTATCTCTCCGGAGCAGTC
>JACLAC010000895.1_pt1 | contig 20729 bp, 12 predicted proteins | sample 8027881 | NCBI WGS metagenome assembly JACLAC01 (sample SAMN15725517, study PRJNA655200) | protist metagenome | isolation source: fluorescence activated cell sorting (FACS) single amplified genomes of... | place: Spain: Blaines Bay Microbial Observatory, Mediterranean Sea | collected 2016-01-19 | reverse complement strand
ACTTTTAGCGGCCCACCGACCTGTCCAGGCTGCATGCCCTGCACCACCCGGTAGATGTCCGGGAAAAAACTCTGCGTATAGATATTGAGGTTAAGTGTGCCCTCGTGATGTAGTGCGCCCTCGCGCAAAGTATGGCGAACCGCCAATTCCCCGGGGTCGGCACCGTCTTTAAGTGCCTGCGCTAAACGCTGGGCTAGCGTGTCGGCCGCCACGAGGATCTCAATGGCGACCGCGGTTTCCGGCATGGTGAATTTTTCCGGGTGCTCGTCATAAAAACGGCGGACCTCCTCGTCAGAAACGCTCAGGTGCTGATCGACCTCTATCCGCCGCAACGCATCCAACGCCAGTTCCTCCCGCTTCAAATCTAAATCTGCGACAAAGAGGCTGTCGCGAGTGAGACCGGCGGTTTCAATCTCAGCGGCGAAAAACAGATCGGGCAGAACCCGATCGTGCAACATAGCAGTCACCTGGGCGCCATCGGCCACGCGCGCCTTGAGTTCGGTCATGGCCTCGACCTTGCGTAAAAAACCCTGCAATGTCAGTTCGCGATCGCCGTAGGTGCAGAGGATCTGGTCGCCCTCACCGGATTTCAGCGCGACAAAACCATAGGCGACGGCACGCTCGACGAGCAGCGCGATGGCCTCTTCGCGCACCTTAGGTGCGTAGGCCAAGCGCAGCGAATCACCCAGGGCCTCGAGACGCTCGGTGCGCTTGCGTATAGTCAACTCTTCGACAACAACCTTTTCGGAAGCACTTAAGGGCGCCGGAATTTCGTCGAGGATTTTGTAGACGATATAATAGTCCCCGTCTTCGAAAGTCTCGCGCACCGGCGCGGAAATCTGCCCGATCTCTAAGTCCAGTACCTGCTCCACCGTCGCCGGGGACAGTTGGTCGCGCACCTGATAGGTGCCGCTGTCGCCACCATTGGCGGCGGAAGATTCGTGCAGCGAGTGATCGCTGGCAAGCGCATAAAAATCTTCACCCGCATTAAGCCGCTCGATAATCGCTTCGGCCTCCTGCAAATTCTCGCTCATAATACCGCCCAAACGCAGGGCGCGGTCTCGACCGCTGTCGCGATAAAGTTGCTGCACTTCCTCGGGTGCGATCCGTATTTTGGCCATAACTTCGCGTTGCACATACAAATTCATCAGCCCCGAACGCTCATAACGGGCCAAGTCTCTCTTAAACGACGAGTCCTGCTCGATCTCGGTCGCCGCCCCTTCCAGCACCAATAGCGTCTTGTCGATCAGACTTTCCAGCACTTTGCGTTTCACCGCCTCATTCGACTCGCCTTGTTTCATCCCCTGAGGAATGCGAGCGTTGAACGCCTTAAAATCGGCGACGGTGATCACCGCGTTTCCCACCTCGGCGACCGCCGGTTCCCGCGTTTTCTGTAGTTCCTCACCACAGCCGGCAAAGCCGTAACCCAACAGAACCGCTAACGCTAACCTTGTTGATGCCGATCTACCCCACACTACTACACCTCTGCATCGCATAAATATTTTCCCACTTTAATCGAGACCGGCGAAAACCGTAATAAATGTCGTCGTTTCATTTCTACTCTTATTGCTCGTTTTAAATACTCCGGGGCGATCATTATCCTCGATAACTCGTTCCGTTAGCGTGCGACCGAGGCGCAAACCCACCTGCGTCGTCAGCTTGTAACCGAGATAGTCCGAGGTCGTCGACAATTGCACCGCGAGATTCGTCGAGCCCAGATCACCCGTCTCCTGCAACAGGCCCGCGGCCTTGAGCGCATCCTCGTCCTGCACCCGGTCGCTAAACCACAACTGTTCCAACCCTGACTCGATCACGGTATGTCGCATCACCGGTAGCCGCCCGATCAATTGCAGCGTCATCGCCCACTCTTCGCGACGGTCTTGCCCCGCGATAAAAGCGGTCTGGCGCAGGAACTCGCTCTTGAGCCGCGGCTGCAGGTCCAGACTGCCCAGACTGTAGGTATAGTCGACCTTGTTGATCAGTCCAAAAAAACTCGCGCTGTCATTGAGCGGCAATCCGCTGCTATCGCGCGGGTCTTTTTTGTTTTGGCTGAAAATTTCCCACTTGAGTTTATTGACAAAGCTGAGTCCTTCGATGCCCTTGTAATCGAAACCGACAAAGGCCGTATGCACCCAGGTGTCCTGCGCCGGGAGGATATCCTGTACCAGCGGCTGGATCGGCGCTCCGACAAAGGGCGTCGACTCGCGGCGAGGGTCGGGGATAGTATCCTTCGCCTGTTTTAGCATATCGAAGACCTGCAGCCGCCCCAGCCCCGCATAGTCCTTGTCGAAGGTGAACAAGGCATAGTTGGTCTGGTTAACCGCATCGGTCATCTGCGATTCTTCGTCGGTCCGGCCCAGTGTCAACCGGGCCTCCGGGCTCAGGTGCAAACCGCCAAAGAAATTATAACCGCGCCGGTCGGGTTTGTAGGGAAAATCCGGCAAGTCATCGTCTTCAAAGCGATCGACCCAGTTATTGTTATTGAGGTCAATGCCAAATAGAAACTCGGGCCGGTCGACATTGTAGCGCAGAAAGGGTTCGTCGTAATCGGGAATGGTATTGGCCGCAGTGGCGTTGTCGTTTTGATTAAAGTCGGTGATAAAATCGTTGTTCTGATCCCAACCCGGATAGATCGCCCGGTCCTGCGTCGAACCGAAGCGAATCCAGTCGGGGAAGCGATCTTGGTCGTCATTGTCGTCGACGAATTCGTAAAAATGCCGCTGCGAATTATCGTACTGCACCTCACCGACGCCATTGGTCAAAAAGGCCGTCGTCGCATAGGCCGCCTCGATCGAATAGGCCTCGCCGTAGACAAACCAAGGGAAATCCTGGCGCTCGACATTGAAATGCCAGGCGTCAGACGTTTCAGACGAGACCTTGTGTTTTTCGCCCTCGTTAAAAAGCGCGGCATTCGGATACTGAAAATAGCGCTTGTTACGGTCCAACTCACCGTAAAAATCGAAACCCAGTACCCCGGTACCCGCGATGGTAAAACCACCGACCAAATTAGCCGTCGGCAGACCGTAGTCGAATTGCATGCGCTGTAAGTTGGTGATATCGGTGACATTGCCCTCGGCGCGCTGCAAAGTGATCAGCGCCGGCTGCGACGAGTCGATGATCTCAGCGGTGAGCGGTGGCGCCGGTTGCGCTCGCTGGCCGGTCTGACGATCGGACCACATCTCAATTTTGAAGTCATTAGCCACGACATAGTCGAAATCGACGCTGACGATGCTGGTCGGATTCGGTCCGACATAGGCTGGGTCACTGAAGTCGTAGTTAACGATGATCCGCTCGGGGCCGTCCGCTGCCAAAAAGCCGGCGCGGCGGAACCCACCAAAAATTATCGGCCAACGGGCGCCAGGTCGAACCACTTCCTGCAAGGTGAACACGGTCTCTCTTCCGGTGTCGAAATCGCGGCTGGTAATGCGTACGTCGTGCGAAAACAACGCCGCGCCGCCGATCCCATCTTCGGGCGAGTCGTCGCTTAAAATTATGGCCACCGCCGTCAGCGGTGCCGTCGACTGCCCGGCGGTGAGACTGCCAGCGACCAAATCGCCATTGAACATGTCGAGCAGGGTATTGCCATTGCTCGCGTCGACCAGGGTCGCACCCACCTCGATAAAGTCGCCAACCTGGAAGGTCGCCCGGCCGCCAAATAACGAAGTGACATTGCTCTGGGTGACTGGCTCGGTGATCCCCCCCGAGGTCTGCGACGAACCGCGAATCGGCTCGCTGATTCTAGAAGCCAGGATCGTCGCCTGATATTTATCGGAGGAGAAATCGATCTGCACTCCGTTGAAATCGGGTTTAGAAAAGGTCATTGGCGTCAACGTGGTGCGGATTCGGTCGCCAACAGTGATCGAGTATTTGTACTCGCCCTGCGAATCGCCGCTGATCGTCACCGCGTTGAACCAGCGATTGAAGCGCGTGCTTTGGAAGATGCCGCTACCCAAGGGCTGTGGCTGGAACTGACGCCAATCGTAGATCAGCCAGCCGCGGGTGGTAAGATTGCCGTAGACATCGTAGAAGTAGTCGCCCTCGCGCGTCGTATTTACATAGCGCTCATAAGGGTCTTGTGCGTAATTCGAATACTCCGACTGGTGCCAGCCGTAGTCGGTGTAGAGTTCCTGCGGCACGTACCACTTCTTGACCGACGGGTCGAGTGCGCCAAAGAGCACGCCCGGCCCTTGGGGCTCAAAGCTGACGGCCCCGCCGCGCCGCACTCCCAGCCGATTGCCGTAGTCCTGCCCCGACGCGATCCCTGCAAAAAGGGCGAGCGCCACCAGAGCCGTTATAGTATGCGCGAGCTTCAACCTGATCCCTCCTGTGTGCTGTCTTGCGCCATGTCGCCTCAATACGTCACGCCCACCGCGGCCAATACCTTCCGCTGACCGGTCTTGGCCGCCAGTGTCACACTGAACACATAATTGCCCGGCAGCACGACCCGACCCGCATCATCCCGCCCATCCCAAGCTCGGGCAAAACGGCCACTGCTGTCGAAAGCGTCGTACAACCGTCTGACCGGCCGACCGGCCAAATCGTAGATTGCGATAAGCAATCCGGTAGGGCTGCCAACATTGGTCAAATCGTAGTGGATCATAGCTAGATCATTAACGCCATCGCCATTCGGTGTAAAGATCCGGGGTGCCGCCGCGACGTTGACCAACAAGTTACCTGAAATCGGCACTTCCACCGACAAATTGCCCTCGAAGGGCGTGCCCAATGGCTGCACATCCGAATCGCCTTCGCCCAAGTTGGCCGCATTGCCCGCCACAACGCCCTGGCCTAATAATTCACCGTTCTCCGTATTGAAGGCCCGGCCGCTAAAGGTCGTGCCAAAACGCAAAACGCTATTGCTGAAAACCACTTGCAGATCGGTCCCATCCTCATCGACTAGGGGAAATTCAAAGACCACCCTCTGCTCTTGGATCTCGACAATGGCGAAATCACCCTGCTGCACCGGCAACCGATCTAGGGCTACGCCGGTGAAATCCGCTTCCAACACCGTGCCATCAGGTCGCCGGATCCGCATCGCGCCCACGGTCCCGACCTTGAGTGGCGTATCGACTTGTAACCGATTAAACCCACGGTCTTGGCCCGGGCGCAACTTGGCCAGTACCGCATAGGTGAAATCGGTTCGCTCACCCACCGATGCCCGCCGCGGCACAATCTCGGCCATCAACTGCTCGGCAAAAGGCGAGGCCAGCACGTCAAAAGCCAGTCCGCCGACGCCGGTCGCCGCTTCGAACTCGTCGCTGAAAAACTCGATCATAAATTGCAAATAGCGCCTTGGGCTCGGCGAGACGATTTCTACGCCGGAGCCCTCCTGTGTCAGTAGAGCCATTTCGTCCAATGCATAGGGCGGCGACCACTCACTCCAATTGTCGACGTCGTTGCGGATCGCACCGCGATCACCGCTGCTCAATTTTTTATAATCTGCCTCGCTCAGCGCCAGCAAATTCTGTTCTGCCGGCGAAAGCGCGTTGAAAACCTGAATCGCGTCGCGCAAAGCCACCGTCTCGTTATCCAGCACGCCCTCGACCAACGCCTGCAATTCCTCATCCTCGATGTCGCGAGCAAATTTCCACGGCACCTCGTTATTAGCGCTGTCCAAACCCCCGGCCACGCCCCTAGCGCTGCTCACTCCGGCCCCATCTGATGTCAGACCTGCACTGCCGCCGCCGACGCGAAATATTCTCTCGCCGGGCCGTACTTTGTTGAATTGCACCGTGCCCGGATCCTGACCGGTGCGCGTGCGCACAGTAACGCGCGACAGTTGCCCGTCGCCGAGCTGTTGCTGCACCCAGCGCAGCTTGCCCAATAGAGCCAGATCGCCAAAATCGAAAATATTGGAGACATAAACCGCCTCCGGCACAAAACCGGTGCCAAAAACCTGAAACTCAGCCATATCGAAACCAGTAGCCGTCAGTGATTTAAGCCGCACGAAACGCACGTATTGTGGCGGAATACGAATATCCACAACCTGATCTTCATTCTGGCCCACCAGCGCCACACTCTCGCGGATCGGCACCCCTTCAAGTTTCGTTTCGGGGGTGCCGTCGTTGATAAAGATCTCGAAACTGCGCATAAAATCGTTCTGGAAGGGAAACTCGGGGGCGGGAAATTCGGGGGCGGCATTGCGCGGAAAGAAGCGAAAGCGATCGAGCCCGAAACGAGCGCCGAGATCGAGGTCGATAATCAGCCCGAGTACCCGAGCACTGGTAGCCCCAGCACTGAGGCGCAGGTCCATGCCGGTGCTGCCGTCGTCATCGATGATCTTGGGCAGTTCACCGCGAATGTTCTGGATATTGGGCGAAGTGATCGAACCGCCTCTCGCCGCAGAATTAGCGCCAAGGGCGATATTGAGCGTAGTATCGGCGCGCTGCGGAAAGATCCAGTGGTCAAAGCCGGCCGGTGAGAAAGCGATAACACCGCCGGGCGCGTTAGTGCTTTCGATACTTTGATCACTGCGAATGACCTGAGCCGGAAGCTCCCCGCCACCGCTCTGCCAACTCCGCCCATCCTCGCCACCGATAATAATGACTTCGGCTGCGACTGGCGGACCGCAAAGGGCGCAAATTAAGCTAACGCAAAAACTGACCCGTCTCATACCTGCCCCGCCGCTATGGTTTCGCACCGTTGAGGACGATGGCTTGATTCGATAAGCGCTCGATATACAAGAATCGGCATTAGTTCATAATAATATAAGTTTAACAGTTGTTAAGAAATAAAAATAAGATAGGATCTCAAATGGCTGAAAATACCAACAATATGTCTAATTATCCAGTTGGAATCCATCTATATTGTTATTTTCCTCTCGGTTCAATACCTTATGCGCTAGCCCAAATGATTAGGCGGATAGATCAACCTGATATCAAACTGCATTATTTCTAATGATTTACTTATGAGTTGTCGAATTCTGATGGTGGAGATCCAACATATTGAGCAGCAGATAATATGATACATTTGATTTATGTCTGTCGATGCCACTCAAGCCATTGCTCAAATGGTCTCTCCACCGCCATCTATCTGCTCACTGCACTTTGTACCTTGCTGCTCGCCACCCCGTCCGAGCCGCAAACAGCACCGGCCGACACCAGCATCGATGGCCAACGCTATAGGTTGCTTCCGATCGAAAACCTGATCGCGCAACTCGAACAAAATACTTCGCTTACGATCACCTACCGCCACACCGTTTTTCAAGGCCGCTTGTTCGCTGCACTCGACACCGTACATGCTGCCCTCGATTTAGAAGATATCCAATTTCTCGACGAAGTCGCTCTCAACGACGTGGTCTTCACCGCCCCTGCTCGCATCCGTCAGACCGTCTTTGCCAATGGTCTGGCACTACAGCGCAGTCGTTTCCTCGCTCCCGTCGACTTCAGCGCCGGCCGATTCCACAAACACGCGACTTTTAAAGAAGCTGAGTTTCGCGCCGGAGTGAATTTTTCCACCAGCCATTACACCGGTATCGCTTCCTTTATTGGCGTCAATTTTGCCGGCCGCGAAACAGACTTCAACCGCACCACCTTCGCCAACGCCGCCTACTTCGCCAATGCGCGTTTTACCAGCCGTGCGAATTTTCAGGATGCGACCTTTGCCGACCTAGCTTCGTTTAAAGAAACCCTCTGGCGACAAAATGCTTCCTTTGCCGGCACCCGCTTTACCGGCCGGACCCTGTTCTGGGATGCGCGTTTCGCCGCTGAAACCACGTTCGCTGCCGCACGCGCCGATGGCGAGATCGCCTTCAACCGCGCCGCCTTTGCCGGACCGGCCTCCTTCGCCGGTTTTATCTTCGGCCAATCGGCGCTATTCAACCGCATCGCATTTGCCGACGAAGCCAACTTTGTCGGTGCTTATTTTAGAAAAATAGCCAATTTTACCGATGGCACTTTTCGCAGCGACCTTCGCCTCAACGCCTTTTTCAACCATTCGCTCGATCTGCGCCGAGCCCGCATAGCCCTGCTCGATATGCAACTTCCCGCAAGTTCCGACTCCATCTTTGCAACCGGAGCACACCTCTATCTGCAGCAAGCCCACTACCAACAGCTCTTAGCCCGTTGGCCCCCACTCGCACATCACCTGACCGCCAGCGATACACTTGCAACCGACGATCTAACCCCCGTTTATGCAAACCTCTGCCGCCACCTACAGGCCCAGGGGCTCAAAAGAGACGCCGACGACTGCTACGTCGAATCACTGCAGCAGCAACGCCGTCATATGGGCTGGAACGATCCTGGATTTTACGCGCTTTCCCTATTGCAAACGACCACCCGCTACGGCACTGCCCCCACCCGCTATGCCAGCACAGTCCTCTGCATAGTGCTACTCTTCGGTCTGACCTATCGACTGGGCCGCTCTGCCCTTGAGACGCCACACGGCAACTCACCGCCCTCACTGGCTGACTGCTTACTATTTAGCGTCCAGACCTTTATTCGCTACGGCGCTTCATCACTGCACCCTACCGGCTATATGCGCTGGCTAATCTGCCTACAAGCGTTCTTGGGCTGGCTTTGCCTTGGCCTGCTGGTGGCGATCCTGCTTTCCCGACTCGCTTAACGACTCTTTTATGCGTGCCCGCCGGCATTGGCTCTATTCATCCCGTATAACTTTCGGCCTCTGGCTGACGCTTTGCCTATCGGCGTGCAGCGAAACGCCGCTTCCGCCCACCGCTTCCATTCAGTTCTCACAAGTCACGACAGAGGCCGGTATTGACTTCGTGCACTATAACGGTTTTTCGGGAGAGTATTTTTATATCGAGACATTTGGCGGGGGTGCCGCCTTCTTCGACTACGACAACGATGGCTGGTTAGACCTCTATCTTGTCAACGGCACCTATATAAAAGGCTACCCACCTGACCCCCTGCCCACCAACAAGCTCTTTCGCAATAGCGGCGATGGTCACTTCTCCGATATCACGGCAATAGCCCACCCCGCAGATTCACAATACGGTTTTGGCGTCTCGGCCGCCGACTACGACGGCGACGGCGACCAGGACCTCTTCGTCGCCAACTACGGTCCCAATGCCTTTTACCGCAATGACGGCGGCACTTTCAGCGAACTCGGCGTGGCCATCGGCGTCGACGATCCCCGCTGGGGCAGCAGCGCTGGCTTCCTCGACTACGACGCCGACGGCGATCTCGACCTCTTTGTCGCCAACTACGTGCATTTCTCGCTCGCGGATAACGCCATCTGCAAGCAGGGCAAAGTGCGCTCCTACTGCCAACCCGATGTCTACGAGCCGACCGGCGATATACTGTACCGCAACGACGACTCGACCTTTCGCGATATCACCGCCGCTGCTGGCATCGCCCTCAAAGGACGGGGCCTAGGCGTAGCCTTCTCCGACTACGACCTCGACGGCGACACCGATATATACGTGGCCAACGACGGCAATATGAATTTTCTCTACGACAATCGACAGGGCTATTTCAGCGAAGTAGGTCTCACCGCCGGCACCCGCTATAACGAGTACGGGCACGCCGACGCCGGCATGGGTGTCGACTTCGGCGACTACGACGCGGACGGCGACCAGGATCTCTTCGTCACCAACTTCACCAAAGAGACGAATAATCTCTACCGCAACGAGGGCCAGGGCGACTTCACCCTCGCGACCGCTATCACTGGTCTAGCCGGTCCTAGCCTGAAACCTCTGGGCTTCGGCACCCGTTTTTTCGACTACGACCTCGACGCCGACCTCGACCTCTTTGTCGCCAATGGCCATGTGGTCGATCAGATCACCGCCGCCGATCCCGAGCAGACCTATTATCAGTCGAATCAAATGTTCCGCAACGAAGACGGCAACCGTTTCACCGAAACATCATCTGAACTCGGCGCAGATTTTACCGACGCCAATGTCGGTCGAGCTACTGCCGTAGCCGACTACGACAACGACGGCGACCAGGACCTACTGGTGACTACCGTCGCCAGCGCACCGCGCCTGTTGCGCAACGACGGCTTTCATCACCGCCACTGGCTGCTCGTCGAATTGGTCGGGACTCTTCATCCGGATGCCTTGGGGACCCGTGTCACCGTTATCGCCGGCGATCGGCGCCAAGTGCGCGAACGCCAATCCGGCGGCAGCTATCTTTCCAGCCACGACCCCCGGCTGCACTTTGGCCTAGACGCTGCAACTCAGGTCAGCATCGAGATCCGCTGGCCTGACGGCGCGATCCAGCGCCTCAACGACATAGCCGCTAACCAGATCCTGCGCGTAGTGCAACCCTCTCCTTAAATTTGTGCCAGAGGCTCTCTTCTATATAAATTCACAGCGATAAAAAAATGGGCCACTCCCCCGTTGCGGTAGGCCGCTATGAAATCTGCTTTTACTTATAAAGGGTTGGCCATCGGCGCCTTGTTGTCCTTGATCTGCGGGGCCGGCGGCGTCTACGGTATGCTACTGGTGCGCGGTTCGTGGTGGGGCCTTAACGCCTCTGCGCCCGGTGCACTGCTGCTTTTTTTCGTGCTCACTTTCTTCGTCAATACCTTGCTCAGACTCATCCACCGCCCCCTGGCGCTCGGTCGCGGCGATCTGGTGCTCATCTACGCCATGATGCTAATGGCTCTGACCCTACCGACACAGAATTTCCTAGTCCATATCATCCCCACGATGTGCGTCCCTTTTTATTCCGCTACCCCCGAAAACAATTGGCGCGCCGTCCTCCAGCCACTCATTCCCGATTGGATCGTGCCGCAAGACTACGCGGCCATCAAACATCTCTACGAAGGACTGCCCGCCGGACAAGCCATCCCTTGGGACGTGTGGGTCGCTCCCCTCGGCGCCTGGTTCGCGCTCTTTATGGCCTTGAGCCTGATGATGATCTGTCTGTCGGTGATCCTGCATCGACAGTGGTCGCAAGCTGAGCACCTAGCTTATCCGATGGTCCATCTGCCGCGTTCGATGATCGAAGAGGGCAGCGATCCCACCGCCCGACTAGGGCCATTCTTCAAAAACCCACTGGTATGGATCGGGTTTGCCCTGCCGCTGTTTTTCTTCAGTTTCGACGGGCTCAATCACTATTTCCCGGAAGTGCCGACTTTCCCCCAATTCTCGCCCAGCCTGTGGTGGTTCGAAGACTCGGTGCGGGTAATCATCGGCTTCAGCTTCGCCTGGATCGGGTTCTTTTATCTGGTCAGTCTCGAGATCGTCTTCAGCATCTGGTTTTTCTATATTTTTAGCAAGCTGCAAGAGGGCGCCTTCAGCGTCTTTGGCATCGCCAGCACCGAAAAATTGAGCCGCTACGAGGCCTTCCAGTCTGCCGATCTGGTCCACCAGGGCCTTGGTGCTTTTGTGGTATTCGCAATCTTTGGCCTATGGATGGCGCGCCGTCACTTGCTCGCCGTCTGGCGCAAGGCCTGGGACCGCTCGGACCCACTCGACGATTCCACCGAAATGCTCTCCTACCGCACCTGCCTGATTGGCCTGGTCGGCAGTCTGCTCTTTATCTCCGGCTGGCTGTGGATGTCTGGCATGCCCTTGATCGTATTGCCGGTATTTTTGGGCATCGTGCTAATCTATTATGTCGTCATCACCCGCGTCGTCACCGCCGGTGGCATTCCCACAACCCGACCGCCCATCGTACCGCCCTTCTTTATCATTTCCGGTCTCGGGGCTTCGATACTCGGCGACCGCGGCCTAGTCGCCATGGGTTTTGCCATGGGCTGGGCCGCCGAAATGCGGCTCTTCACCATGATCGCTTGCGCCAATAGCCTCAAACTGGCCGAGATGATTCCCGGACCGAAACGACGCCTGTTCTGGGGTATGATTTTAGCTTTGCTCTGCGGACTCGCCGGGTCGACCTATGTGCTGATGCACGTCGCCTACACTCACGGCGGTATCAACCTAACCTCGCATTTCATCGGCGACGGCGGACAATGGAACCGCCTTGTGCCCCTGCTCAATTCCCAACCCGGAGCAGATGTACGCGGATGGATCTTCACCGGAATCGGCGGCTTGGTCGAAGGTTTGTTGATGTGGGCCAATCACCGTTTCTTCTGGTGGCCTTTCCATCCGCTCGGTTTTGTCGTCGCCGCCGGATTTATCACCGGCCAGATCTGGTTCTCGGCCTTTATCGCCTGGCTGTTGAAGGCGATCATCCTGCAATACGGCGGTCCCGGTCTGTTTACCCGGCTGCGGCCGTTCTTTCTCGGCATGATTCTCGGCGAGGCGACCACCGGAGGACTGTGGCTAGTGATCGATGCTTTGACGGGCAATTATGGCAACCGCATTACGGCGATGTGATCTCAGTGGACACACGGCAACAAATCAAGCCGCTGCTTCGTGCGAGAAAACCTCGCTCACCGCAAAATACGGATAATATCTTCGCTACTGTGCTTTTTTATTTTATGAGTCCACTCCCTTTGCGGCATACGATCTGTCGTGGTCGTGAGCAGATGGGTATGCGTTAATAAAATATGCTGTATATATTAGAGAAATCGATTTTTTCACATTCAATACGGAGACATCATGGAAAAAGTAACCGTCTACCACAACCCTAACTGAGGGAAATCTAATGGCGCGCTGAAGATTCTGCGCGACCGCAACGTCGAGTTCGACGTTATCGAATATATCAAGAACCCGTTGAGCGAAGGCGAGTTGAGAAAATATTTCGCAATGCTCGCCGTCGAACCCAAGGAGATGCTGCATCCAGGCTCCTTCGCCAAGCTCGGCCACGACATCGCCAACTATAACGAGCCGGACGCGCTGATCGGATTACTGGTAGAGCACCCCGAAGTAATGAACAGGCCGCTTATCGTACACGGAGACCGCGCCGTCATCGCCCGTCCGTCGGAGCGAGTCGAAGAGATCCTCGATTAAGAGAGCCTTTTCACACCTACTGATTTGGCCTGTCGGTCCCGTGTTATTTATACTCGGGGCTAACAGGCCATTTCTTTATTCTGCCGGCAATTTACCGCCATCGTTCCGCGATCTATCGCATATCTACACTTGACGGCACTGCATAAAAGCATACACTGCCCGGCTATGGTATCAGTGCCGCGCAACTAATCAACTGCAACTCCACTCACCTATCCGGCCTTAAACATCGGTTGCAAAAAGATCCGTCCCGTCCCACCCTCTGCTTCGAAACGCACATAGGCCTCATCGCCGGCCGCATATTGAAAACACGTGCCCTCACCCGTCGCCAACCGCTGCCCGCCCGGCCCGATAAACGCACCAGCGCACGGTGCGTCGACCTCTATCGAGATCCGCCCGTCGGCCTCTTCGACCGCCACCAATAACAGGCCGGTAGTCGCGTAACTGCGCCCGCGCTTGGCCGCCTCGACCACCCCCGCCGGCGTCGCCTGCTCCACCTGCACCATATTGTAGGCGTTATCGAAATCGTCCGGGTCGTGAAAGTCGTCGTTGGCGAAACCCCACATACGATGCCCCGCCGTCAGCAACTCGTCCCAGAAATCCGCGTAATAAGGCTGTCGCCCCATCTGCAAGGCCTGTTCAATCCCATAATGACCGTTATAGACCTCGATGCCATCGGGCCAGGTCCCCAATGCCTCCAGTTTTGCCCGCGTCCAGTATTCGCGCCGGGGCCCTTCCGGCTGCGGATGGCAGACGATTGTCAGCAATTCGCCTGCCTGCGCCAGCGCCTCCTCCAATGACAGCTTGTAAAGCGGCTCGACCTCCGGACCGACAAAAATTACATTTTCGCGGGTACTGTATTCGAAGCCGTGTAGAAGCGCCAACTGTCCATAGCTCGCCCGCATTACCGACAGGTCAGTGACGGTATCATGATCGGTAAGTGTCACAAAACCCGCGCCAATTTCGTCGTAGCGCTGTACGCTATCGACCAACGGCACCGAGGCGCAAGCGCTGTGCTCACTGCAATGACCATGGAAAGAGCCGCGAATCCACGCCCCGTACCCATCGCGATACGAATTGTGCAATTGAGTCCCCATCTGTCACCTCCGCTTTATGCTGCATTAAGTTCCGACGATTGCCCAGCATCGCCGCCGGGGGATATAAGGTCGCAATAGCCATGATCTCTATCAACTTGCGGCTCATCACCACGGCACAAAAGGCCAGTACTACAAACAAACAACCTGCGATTAATCACAATACGGCGAAGGCGGGTACAATCTATAAGCGAATAGGACCATATTCTCAATGCAGATACGCCCTACCATTCGCAGAGGACTATCGCCTGTAAAAGATAACGAGCGATTTTGAGGTCGATGCCTTCCCTCGTCCAGGTGCACACCAGTTCGCCCTCTTCAGACCAAATTCAGATCCGCCTTCTGCCCCTCTTCGACAAAGGCGGTCAACAAATTAACACCGGCTTTAAGGTCTTTTTTGTCGACCAGTTCAACCGAAGAGTGAATATAGCGGGTCGGCACTGAAATGGTCGCGACCGGCACGCCGGCCCTCACTCGTTGCATCGCCCCGGCGTCCGTGCCGCCCAAAGGCAGGATCTCCATCTGGTGCTTTATTTTTCTCTTCTTGGCCAACGCCTTGAGATGGGCGACTAAACCCGGATGCGAAATAGACGACGCATCCAATAGCTTAATCGCCGCTCCCGCACCCAGTTGTGTCACCTGCTCATACTCCGGCACGCCCGGCAGATCAACCGCCAATGTCGTGTCGAGCGCCACCCCCAAATCCGGATCGACGCCGAAGGCACTCACCTGAGCGCCGCGCAAGCCGATCTCCTCCTGTACCGTCGCCACAGCGTAGGTGTCGCAACCAAAGGTCTTCGCCTGCTGCATCGCGCGGATCATCATATACAGCGCGATGCGGTTATCCATCGCCTTGCAGGAAATACCATCGCCGATCTCGGCGAAATCGCGCTGTAAAGTAACCATCGAACCGACCTCGACCTCGCGCTTGACCTTGGCGGCGGGCAGATACAAATCTACGATAAAATCCTTAACAGCCAACTTGCGGTCCCGGTCCGCCGCCGTAGTGATATGCGGTGGCCGGATCCCCGGATAAAGCAAACCAGGCAGGTCGTTCTTGACGCCACTGACGACGACGCGCTGCGCCACCATATTGCGCGGGTCGTGTCCGCCCAAAGGCACAAGACGCAACCAACCGCGGTCGTCAATATGCGAAACCACAAAACCTATTTCATCCATATGCGCGGCGATCATCAGTTTCTTGGGCTTTTTGGCCTTGCTGGCTTTTTTCAAGGCAATCAGGTTGCCCAGCGCATCGACCCGTATATCGTCGACCAAAGGCGCCATCTCGCGGCGCACGATCTCGCGCAACCGGCCTTCGCGCCCTGGCACCCCCGCACTTTCGCACAACTCTTTTAGTAATTCCATTATCCGCTCCTTATATAATAATCCATACCGAGATTATGCCTGCTCGGCCGAATGCCGTCAACTCCGCCGCCGACTTGAACAAGACCGCTTAATTACGTAATCTCGCTGTCAGAGTCTGGCCTCTTCACAGGAGCATAACATGCCCGCCCCGCAATACGAAAAACTGAATTTCACCGAGAAGCACAGCGCGCAGATGTTGGCGCAGTCACACGCCTTCTACCGCGATATCAGCGAGCGTCGCAGCGTGCGAGATTTTTCCAATCGTCCCGTGCCGCGGGCCATTATCGAGAACGCATTATTGGCGGCAGGCACCGCGCCCAGCGGGGCCAACCAACAACCCTGGCACTTTGTCGCGATTTCAAATCCCGTGCTCAAAGGAGAAATTCGCCAAGCAGCGGAAGAGGAAGAACGGGCTTTTTATAATCACCGGGCCACCCCGGAATGGCTTGAGGCGATCGCGCCATTCGGCCTCGACGAGCACAAACCATTCCTCGAGATCGCCTCCTATCTGATCGTCATCTTCGCGCAGAAAGCCATAACTGACGACGAGGGCCAACAGCATAAGACCTACTATTCCACCGAATCTGTAGGCATCGCTACCGGCATGCTAATCACCGCCCTGCATCTAGCGGGCCTGGTAACCCTTACTCATACGCCCAACCCAATGCGCTTTCTCAACCAACTACTCGACCGCCCCGACAGCGACCGCCCCTTCCTGATCCTAGTTGCCGGCTATCCGAGCGAAGAAGCACAAGTACCCGTAATCAAAAAACACCCGCTCGAGCGCTTCGCCACATTTATCGAAGCCTAAACCCCGACCAGTCGGTTCAACCTTCATCGTCGATGAAGGCGGTTCCTTTGTTATAGCCCATTGCACCTGACTCTTGTTGCACTCTGCAACACAAGCTGTCAAATATTGGCCGACGGCGGCACCACACACAACTGCGGATCCGGATTAACCCGCCCACCGCGCTTAAGCTCCGTCACCACATTTTGCGCATCATCCCCGAGCCCGCCCACTCGAAATTTGCTATTGTCCAACCGCGGCACCGGTACTTCTTCCGGTGCGTCAGCCTGGGGTATCCACTCATAGGGCAGACGATAGGCGCGATAGATCATATTGTGGTTGCCGTTCTTGCCATAATAAGGGCTGATATACTCCCAGACGATTTCGTGGTCTCGCGTCACCTCGATCAGGCGCCCATCTGTGCCCTCCGTTATCAACGTATTGCCATTGGGCAACCGCTGTACCGAACTGACAAAACCGCTATAAAAGCGATGTGCTTCGACAACGGGGGGGAAACCGGCTTCAATCGCCGAATATTGCCAGACGATCTCGAGGGTAACCGGATCGAATTCGAGCACGCGCGAAAAGTCCCGACGAGCGTTGTTGTGCCCCGTCGGCGAAGTCGGATTCGGCGCGCCATAACCGGCCCAGCCGCCATTGTCGAATACCAGGATATTGCCCTCGCCCGGCAAGCCCCGCGGGATCATATGCGGATGGTGTTGTCCAACGATCCAACCCAATGCTCGGAGCTCGGGGCTCGTATCGTAATCGGGGCCTATGCGCCAGACAATCTTGCCGGATTTTTTATCGGTTATGGCGAAGATATTCGCCTGTCGGCTGCTCCAGATGAGATTGTCGGGGTGGAAACGCGCATCCCCGCCTTCGTGCCATTTGTTGGGCCCCAAGGTCGATAGGGAATTGATATGCATCCAATCGCCGATACCGCCACTGGCCGGCACGATATTGGGATTGCGGTACATCGTATTCTTAGCCTCTTCGCCAAAACCCATCTCGTCAAAGTGCTCACTGAAGATCCACTCCCAAACGATTTTGCCGTCCCACGTAACCTCGATGATCGTATCGTCGATTAATTTTTTTTCGCTGATTTTTGTATTCGTCAGATCCTTGTGCGATAACATCAGCGTATTGCCGCCGCTGACCGAAGGCGACATCCCCGGCACATAATAGCCCACCGGATTGCCCTCACGCTGATAATCGTGGTGTTGCCTGGCCATCCATCGGGCTTTGCTGCGCGGGTCTTTGATCCGTTGGTATTTGGCAAACTTCCACACCACATTGCCCTGCCAGTCGACCTGCACCAGATCGACATTGTCCATATAGCCGTATTTAGGGTTGCGAATGTCGGTGCTGCCCATCGCGAATCCTCCGGGGAGGATTTTGGCGGGAAAACCGATGAGCCCCTTCCAGACATTGACTAGGTTGCCGTTCATATCCATCAGCGCAATACCCAGCGCATCGGTCGGGTTACCGATGGGGAAGACGGTATAGCCGTTAAAACATTTGTCGGGATAATAGATGGTCGTGCCGGTGGGATAGATGCTCGGATAAGCCATGAAATGTTCCCTAATCGCTCAACATCATTGATTGAGAAAAAGCATCGGACGCGAGGATAGGCCTAAACTCAGAACAGCGACGCCGTCACCGCCTTGGCTATCATCTGTACCGCCGCGCAGACCATGCCCACTAACGCCATACCCACCCCATGGCCCACAGCCAGCACCATCGCGTATTGGCGCCATTCCTGCTTGCCATAGCGCGGCCAGAAATAGTATTTGGCCAGCAGCGCACCGATTACCTCAGTCAGCATCGCAAAAAAAGTCGCCGTGCCGGAGGAGGCCACCGCGCGGATATACCCCCAGACAAAGAACATCGGCATGCCGAAGAAACCCAATACCATATAGAACACCAGGCCAAAGCCGAGACCGATGATCGCGATCGGCCACTTCTCCCCACCTAATGGATGGCGGATATCCTCGTCGATCGCACCGTCGCCATCATCGTCCTTGAAGTTGCGCCATTCCTCGTCGATTAAGCCATCGAGATCATCGTCGCGGCCATCGCGCATATAGTCCGGGTCTGTGAGAAAAGTTTTGAAGAACAGCGGCCGGTCCAGCGAGGACTGCGCAAAATCGCTGTTAAACTCAGGTGTATTGTCCACCTCAAAGACGAATTCCAACGAGTCGGCCGAGATCGCCGTAGCGCCCAAATAGGGATTGGGGTCGCTGACGACCATGCCATTCTCAACCCCCAACAACAACACCCGCGGCAGATGCTCGGCGATTTCTTCCATCGAACGGATGCCCTTTAGGTATTGCGGCTCTTGCGGCGCAACGTGCTCAACCCCTTGCCCAGCGAAGTCCGTATAAAAATACCCCAAACTCGTCCACGGGCCATAACGGCGTTTGCCGGGGTTCGGCACATCTACTTCTTCGGTGATTCGCGCCCGCCAATAATAGAGCTGCAAGTCTTTCAGGTTGCTCGGACTCCACACCGCCTCGTTTGCTTCGACCCTTCGCTCCTGTACTTCCTCACCGTGCCGCCAGGTCTTGTTATAGGACGTACTCGACCAGGCCACCGCCTGGTTAAAGGCCTGCAGCGGCCACATCTTCTGCGCATACGGATAGGCCTCAGAGGGAATCGGCGCCAGTTTCCACAAGAGGCTCCAGTACATCAAGCTCGCTGCGAGCACGACCGGCACCATCACCACCTCGGCCTTAAAGAGACTAGTAAACTTCATCCCCGTCAGCTCGACGATGCGGAACTGCTCGGCGTTGCCGCCGAAATCCTGTCCCGGGAAAGGCACGAACCAAATCTCAACGCCGCGATAGCCGGTAAGAAAAACCACCGCCTGGTGCAAATAAGGTATCTGAATATTCTGGCCGATCAACCCGTCGAGCCGGGCCGAGACAAAGGACATTAACGGTGCGTAGACAAAGGCCAAAAAGAGGAAGAAGACCAACAGACCCGAACTGACCAACACCGGGAAAAGCGCCTTGGCCATAAAGATCGGATAGGCGGCGAAGATGAAGAACAAGGTCACGCAGACCCACAAATTGAAATCGCCGCGCCCCAAGTGCTTGAGGCAATAACCGCGCATCTGCGACGCTTGGTCGCAAGCCTCATGTTTACAGACACCGCCCTCGTGCTCGTGGTTGTCCGCCCGATCCGCCCGATGGTCCTTGCTAGCTTTGATCATCTGTGCAATACTGATAATCGTCACCGCCATCGTCACGCCCATGCCGAAAGCGGTCCAAAAATCGACCCCCACCGCGATTTGCGTCTGTATCGCGTCGATGCCCGGTTTCCAGCGCGGCATAAAACCGTAGTGCTGAATAATCGGCGAGGAAACCATATACATCATGACCCCGGTGAACGACCCGATAATGCCCCAGAAAGGCGCCAGCATACCGATGAAAATCGGCGTCAAGCTGAAACTAATTGCGATCGGCGTGCCCATCAGGATCTGGCCCAATTGCGGCGTCAGATCGACAAAGGGAATCGGGATGATCGTTACTTTTTGCCCGGCGAAGACCTCGGTAAACACCGGGATACCCACATAAATAGTTCCGAAAATTAGACCGATCGCGCCGCCAATGGTAAAACAAGGCCAACGCCAAGAATGGTCTTCCGCCCCGCTCTCTTCGGCCAAGGCCATCGACGATAGTGCCGACATCGGCGCAGTCGGGAAAGGCAGACGCTCCCGGTCGGACACCAAACGAAAGAGCACATAACCCGACGTAAACCATGTTACGCGGCCGACGATAATCCCGATCACCATCAACAGGATCGGCAATGCCCAGTCGGTATGAAAAAAGGTGCGGTCAATGATCGCCTGTGAGTCGGGTGGGGGCACGAACCACCCGTAACCCATAAACTTCAGGTCTACCAGCCGCTGGGTCAGCCCAAACTCCTGCATCTCCTGCGAGCCGACAAAATACTGCCGCTGAATAAGCGCTAGGAAAGTGCCCGTCTCCGCCCGGCTGATCAGCGCCGCCGCAACATAGGTCAGCAGGTAGATCTCCTGCCGCTTGAGACTGGTGAATGAGCGTTTGGCGACCTCGAGAAAGAGGATCACTGTCACCCACTGCGCCGCGTCGTTGAGCGTCAATCCGGCGAAGAGGCTCAGATACATCTGCCCCGGCGTCATGATCAGGGCGATAAAGAGTACCCCGATCACGGTATTGCGGGTAAAACCCTCTTCGTAGCGGTCGGGCGGTTGCAGGAGATTGCGGTATTCGTCGATCTCCTCCCACTGCCGATCGTGCTTGGCCTTCTTTTTATTATTGCTCACGCGAACTTTTTGTTCGTCAGCCATCCTGTTATCCAGCCGCCTCCCCCGTCTCGAGTGCGGACGCCTCTACCATCACCGACCGCCCCACTTTCGCGTGATCCTCCTGCACCGAAGCTTTCAATGTCTGCCAGAGCAGAAACTGTTGGCGCATCATCAACATAAAACCCAGGTTGAGCCGCTGCCAAAAAGCCACCGGGCCGCTAACCCTTTCTATATAAAGCTCAATGCCGAAGACATTCTCGATCTCCGTCGGCTCGACCGTAAACTGCAAATACTGGCTCACGCCCATATCGAAGGGCGCCAACCACACTAAAAGCTGGACCGAATAAATCCGCTCGCCGTCCGCCCGCTCAT
>JACLAC010006856.1_pt1 | contig 20734 bp, 24 predicted proteins | sample 8027881 | NCBI WGS metagenome assembly JACLAC01 (sample SAMN15725517, study PRJNA655200) | protist metagenome | isolation source: fluorescence activated cell sorting (FACS) single amplified genomes of... | place: Spain: Blaines Bay Microbial Observatory, Mediterranean Sea | collected 2016-01-19 | reverse complement strand
CAATTTTGATATGTAAGCGCAAAAAGTTAAATCCGAACTCCTTAGCTCGAACAATATCGTTTTTGATTTGGTCATCATCCAGAAAAGTATAAACCCCTTCTGGAGTGAAAGACTGGTTCAATGCTCCTAATAAATATGTAGGACGATTATTAACAAAGACATATTCGTAGTTAGTTCCCGGTAGCAATTGGCGAGTAACTTTTCTCATTCCGAAGTAGCTAGAAACTTGATCGATGACCTGACCATCTTTTCTTAAATTGAAATCTATATCGTACAAGTGTGGAGTATCCACATCCCATAACTGTACTAGTTCCGGTTCTAAATGCAAGAGGATAAAAGCTTGGTTGCCGGAAACTTCAATTTCAGTCTGCTTGACTGGAGCATTACTCTTCACTGCTAATCCAATTCCATCAATCTCTCCACCAGCGATATTGAGATTGATTTTGACCTGTGCTGTATCGATATCAGTATAGGTCTTAAAATCTTGGATATAAGTCTTTGATCGAGGTTCGAGATAGACAGTCTGCCAAATCCCACTCGATCGAACATACCAACCAATCTGTTTCCCAGCTGGTTGGGCCGAATGGTCTTGTGGATCGTAGGCCCGGACAACTAAAGTAGCTGATTGTCCACCTACCAGATAATCTGTAATGTCAATTTCAAATGGCAAATAACCATTTTCGTTCTCGCCAACCAACTGTCCATTAACCCAAACTCTAGCCTGCCAATCTACAGCTCCAAATTTGAGAATAATTCGTTGATCGAACCAACTATTAGGGACAACGACCGTCCGCCGATACCAGCCAATAGTATGTCGATCAGCATCCCGATAATTACCAGAATTATCCAATCCACCACAGGTTACGCTGTCTGGTTCCAAATAAGCATTCGTACTGAGGTAGTTAGAATTACTAGCTGAATCTGCTTCACCCCAAGCTGCTAGGCTTTCCCATGGATAAGGTACAATGATCTTGTCATTATAAACCTCACTATTATGCCATCCTTCACTTTCACCAATATCATCTGGGTCAAACCGAAAATCCCATAGACCATTAAGGTTAATCCAGTCGATGCCTTCGCTGGAACCACGCTGGAAATTAGGTCGAGGATATTCAGGGCGAGGAATGTCAATTATTCTCTTCATCTGTACACGCTCTCTAGTTCATGATAAAAATTAAAAATTAGTTCAAATTCTAATCTTAGCACGATACTGCTACAAAATGATACTGAGATAGTAAGGAAACAAACTACCTCGTTCTCATTTCGATTGAAATTAATTCAAATTTACTATTCCTAAATTCTCTTTTTCAATAGAAGAAGTTGTTGATATTGAAAAACCTAGATCTGAACCAACGATCACTAACTTGGACCTGAGAAAAATTAACTTCTCAACAGCAGAAATACTTACCTGATCGAGATCTGTCTTTGTCCACTATTCTCTTTTGTAGCTGCCTGAATTTCGGGAGCTGATTCCCCAGATTCAATCATTCGATCAATCAACCTTTGGCGAAGCATATGACAAATTCCAATATGGGATTCAGCGGAAACAAGATTCCTCAACTCGTACGGATCGACTTCTAAATCATAAAGGAAATCCTCCACGTATTCATTAGATCCTCCGTCTTTTCCACTATTTTGTCCTGTCGCTCTAACGCTGTATTTCCACTTTTCGCTTCTAATAGCTCGTCCTGTGTGAGACTCGCTGATTTGGATCAATGCTTCCGATGGCCAGTAGTTTCGCTCCCCGCGAATCAAGGGTAAAATAGATTGTCCTTGCATTTGTTCGGGTACCGGAATACCGGCGGCATCCAGCAAGGTTGGAGGTAAATCAATCAAGCTAACCATTTCTCGAATTTCGCCTCCACCGACAAAGCAACCTCCATGCAATGCGGTAGGAACTCTGACCGAGCTATCATGACAAGACCGTTTATATTCGGAATTGCGCGTCTTGAAGTGGCAAGCATGGTCTGAGGTAAATAGAACTATTGTGTTATCCGCTAAACCAAGACTTTTGAGTGCATCGAGCAAACGGCCAAAAGCTTCATCTAAGCGTTTAACCATTCCGTAGTAACCAGCTAGGTGTTGATGAGTTGAACCTACTAATGCAGCTAAATCGGGTGGTATCCATTGAGAGGTATATTTTTCTCTATAACCATCCGGTGGAGGATAATCATCCAAATGATTTTGGTGATGAGGTTCTATGTATGACAAGAAGAGAAAAAACGGATTTGATTGGTGTTGATCAATGTAACGAATAGCCGCATCAGTTTGAGCGTCTACCCGATAGCCTGGCAGTTTTACCGCTTGATTGTCATTATCGTACATTACCATATCGTATGCGTCTGAGGTAAACTCGAGGACATTAGACGCTAACCAATATTGGTAGCCAAAACGATTTTCAGCTGGAACTGCACCCGATCCTGTGTCAGCCAAATGCCACTTGCCAATATAGCCAGTATCATATCCTGACTCGGAAAAATAGTGAGCTAATGTTTTGCTGTCATCTGGAAGTGGAATGCCATTTCGAAAGCATCCGGTAGTTGTCGCATATAGTCCCGTCTGCAGGCAAGATCTAGCGGGGCCACAAACCGGTTGGCATGTAATTGAATTATAGGCGTGCGTTCCGCTCTTTGCAAATCGATCGAAATTAGGGGTCAGATCAAGTGGATTGCCATGGACACCAGTAGTATCCCATCGTTGCTGATCAGTAAAAAAAACTACCACGTTGGGTTGATTTTCAGCCATAAAATAAATCCTTACGAATAAAACGATAAAAAAGATTCTAACACAAAAAATGTTACTGACAAACGGATGTTTTTTGGTAAGGGCAATGTAATAGAAAAATTCTCGTTGAAAGAATTTCTTTGAGCAAGTAGGTGACCAATCCCCCCAAACTTCAATCAGTACAATGTCGTCCCAGATAACGTGTGCCCGTTTTGTATTGTTTAGACATCAAAACTAGTAAATTTGTTTTAAACGGATACTAAGGAATGATGAAATCAGGTAGGCAAAAAGATGTCAGGTTGTCTGACAATATACCTTTTGAAGCTATTGTCGTTCTCTTACCTTTTGTCTAAGATAATGGTCGAGTAAAACGAGAGCCATCATGGCCTCAACAATTGGAACAGCACGTGGTAAAACACAAGGGTCATGTCGTCCGCGCGCTGAGAGTGTGACTGAGTTACCAAAAACATCAACTGTTTCTTGTTCTTTCCGAATTGTAGCAGTTGGCTTGAAAGCAACCTGCAGAACAATATTTTCACCAGTTGATATTCCGCCTTGTGTTCCACCCGAGTGATTACTTCGAGTGCGGATTTCCCCTTGGTCATTGTAGAAAGAATCATTGTGTTCAACCCCTGTCATGGCAGCACTTTCAAAACCTGAACCAATAGAAAATCCCATTGTTGCAGGCAGCGACATCATAGCCTTAGCCAGATCGGCCTTCAACTTGTCAAATACAGGTTCCCCTAGGCCAACTGGAACTTGGCGAGCGACTACGCCAACTATCCCACCTAGAGAGTCACCATCCCTACGGGCTTGATCAACCCTAGCTTCCATCTTTTGGGCAGCAGTAGGGTCAGGACACCGAACAAGGTTCGCTTCAACTTCTTGTAGGGTTACAAGATCGGTATCAACATAGGTCTGTATTTGATGAATTTGCTTGACGTAACCCACGATCTCGATTTCACACTCTTGTTGAAGGATTTGCTTGGCAATAGCGCCAGCTGCAACACGACCAACGGTCTCCCTTGCGCTGGAACGACCTCCACCTTCCCAATTTCGGATGCCATATTTTTTCTGATAGGTGTAGTCAGCGTGGGATGGTCGATAAACATCTTTCAAGTGGTCATAAGCAGAAGGTCGAGCATCTTTGTTCCAAACTAACATTGAAATTGGCGTACCTGTAGTTTGACCTTCAAAAAGACCAGACAGGATTTCGATTTGGTCTGATTCTTGGCGAGGTGTAGTGATATGACTTTGTCCAGGTCTTCTCCGATCTAACTCATTTTGAATGGCATTAACATCTAATTTGACCTGTGAAGGGCAACCGTCTACTACAACTCCAACAGCACCACCATGCGATTCCCCCCAAGTGGTTATCTTAAAAAATTGACCAAAACTATTCCCCATGTCTAAGCCCAACCTCCAGTATTTTCACCAGACAAAATATAGCATATGAAAGGACTATCAGCAAAGCCAATTAAATCATCGATATGATTGGCAAATTCAGACTATACCTAAGATCAAGGCAAGGTTGCAATCAATTCTAACCATGTGCTATCATTGCCCAATTCGGGGATTAGGGTGCCAGTGAGTCAGGCAACGCAGCAACAGATTATTGAAAACAATATTGAAGTCATCCAATTTAGGATCAATCAGGCCGCACAACGTAGTGGTCGTACATTAGACCAAATCCAGTTGGTAGCCATTGGTAAGAATCACCCCGTCTCCTGTATTCAAGCTGCCATTGATTCCGGTTTAACTGACTTGGGGGAAAATCGGGTCCAGGAGGCTAAGAGTAAAAAGCAACTGATAAATTCAAAGGTTAGGTGGCACCTTGTAGGTCATCTCCAAACTAATAAAGCCAAGGCCGCGTTGGATATTTTCGATTTAATCCATTCAGTTGATCGGGTACGACTGATGAACCGCATCCAAGAATTGGCTAAACTTAGTAACCGAAAAGTCCAAGTGTTAATTCAAGTTAACACGTCTGCCGAACCAAGCAAGTTTGGAATCATGCCGGAAAAAATTAGACCTTTCTTTGACCAAGTGGCCAGTTTGGATCGGGTAACGATTTGTGGGTTAATGACTATTGCCAGATTTTCAACTGATCCTGAAACTTGTCGCCCCTATTTTCGCCAATTACGTGCGTTGATGGCCCAAGTCAGCGAACAAAACTACCCAAATTTTCAAGCCAAGTATTTATCAATGGGTATGAGCAACGACTTTGAAGTTGCCATCGAAGAAGGTGCAAACCTAGTTCGTATCGGAACCTCCATTTTTGGTAGCCGACCAAGTTAATATAAGTACCTAATTATGACTAAAAATAATGCAGTCCAATCGAAGCGAGAGTACGAAATTGGTTTTATAGGTGTTGGTAATATGGGTGCAGCTATTTTGAGGGGAGTCTGTGCCCGGCTTTATACTTCTGAACAAATTTCTATTACAGACACATACCAGCCAAAAGTCGACGAATTGGTACAAGATTTTGGTGTCAAATCATTCAGTACTATAAAGTCCCTAGTCTCTTCTAGCAACACTATCTTGTGTGCAGTCAAGCCAAATAATTTCCCTGAAATCTTATCCGAAATCGCCTCCGTAATCCGGCCAGACCAGTTACTAGTTTCGATCGTTGCAGGAACCTTAACCGAAACCATAGAGTCTTACTTTTCAGTCAATATTCCTGTAGTTCGTGTTATGCCTAATCTACCTGCATCGGTTGGTTGTGGGGTTGCAGCATTAACCGCGGGAAAGTCTGCTAATGATGATCACTTAGAGAAGGTTAAGTTAGTTTTCAATTCAGTTGGAACCTCGGCGGTCGTCGACGAAAAACAAATGGATGCAGTGACAGGCTTAAGTGGTAGTGGGCCTGCTTTTGTGTTTTTGTTTATTGAAGCACTAATCGACTCGGGAGTTCATGCCGGATTGAGTGCTCCTGTGGCAAAACAACTGGCGATTCAAACAGTTTTGGGGGCGAGTCAAATGCTGGCGAAATCTGAAATTCATCCAGCAGTACTCAAAGGTCAAGTGACTACACCTGCTGGTACAACTGCCGCGGGCCTATTCGAGTTAGAAAAAGGGAAACTGCGTTCAGTCATAGCATCGGCTATTTTGGCTGCAAAGCAAAGATCATCGGAATTGTCCGAAGAAAATCAGCTAAAATTCGTAGAATGATCTTTAGTACATTTAAATTTGATAGTTGTTTAAAATGATAGAGATTGTTCTTTACTACACGGTTCGAATATTCGAAATTGTCCTATTCGTAAATATCATTTTGTCTTGGTTTGTCCATAGTACTCCCAATATGGCAGTCCGAAATATATATTTGTTGACAAGCCAAATTGTCGACCCTCTTTTGGACCCAATCCGTCGTTTTCTTCGACCTTACATGGGTGGTATGCCATTTGATATCTCGCCTATAGTTCTTTGGATGTTGTTGGGTGTTTTGAGCCGGTTGGTAGGTTCACTAGGCTAGCCTAGCCTTGACCTGTTTTTTGATTTATGATTTCATCGGTTGATAACATCAGGAAATGGCAAAAATATGATCGGCTTCGGGAGTCTGTTTCAGTTATATTACAACGACCCCCATTCCATGTGTATGAATCTACTTATCCCCTCTGTCATACTCCGCTATCGGCTTTTGCTAATCGGCTATATCAAGATATTTTTCTAAAATATCACTTGCAGAAAGGTCGAGAGGTTCAGTTTATACCCCAGTGGCAGCAATATTCTTCCGATATAGAAAATGAAATCAGTCAACAATTGGGGCAGACCAATTCCAACAATGATAAGCTTGTCTCAGAATACCAAAAGGTCCGTCCAAAGATCGTCCGAGAATTAGCCAGTGTTCGACAAGAAGAATTAGAAAGTATAAGTATATTTGCAGATTGGAAACGGAAGAAATGATTCCGGGAAACGTGTCATGCTCAACGCGCCAGAACTCAATTTTCAAAAAAGAATTTAATTTCTTTGATGGGCAATTTACCAATCTATTACTGCAACAAACACGACTACAGAATTTAGACAAAGAAAAAATGTACAGTTAGTGTATTTTTACGAGAAAATCAGAGAGAATAACTATAACAAGCTGAGTAAAAATCAGTTTTTTCCAACAACTTTTTAGGACTGGTTTAGCAACTCACAAGCGATCTCTATTAGCTGAAGTGCTGTTACTCGGACAACAATGTGCATCTATTAGTTTAGATTTTTGTCCTAAATTATTATCCTCCTGATATAGTAAGACTGGCTTTATTGATTTTGCTGATGTCCCAAGATAGAATAGATCTTGCTCTAAAGCAAGCACAAACTGATTACTATATAGTGAGTAAATGGCTATCAGCCATTCTTATTTGCTAGAATTCGATCACATCATAGAAAAAGAACCGACTATTATTGACAGTGATCGACTCAGCTTACAAGGCTAACGATTTTTCGTCTGTTCTACGACACATTCGTCATTTGGCCAATTCTCGTCAAAAACGATTTGGTCCTGTATTAGTAGTTTCCATTCTTCAGCGTATAGCTCCGCTAATGTCATTTTGGGCTGAACAAGTTTATTCAAACTTTAAGGTATCAACAAATAACCACACCATCCCGATTGCTAACAGCATTTTTCTTACTCGTTGGTTTGACGTAGACGAAAATGAAAATTCTAAATAAACTCAGAAATGCCTTTCCCTTATTATTAGTTGCTGTTTTGTCCTTCATCTTAGATCAGTTGACAAAATGGTTAGTGATACAGAAACTAGATGTATACGCACAAGTAGAAGTAATCGAAGGTTTTTTTAATCTATTTCATATTAGAAATCCAGGGGCAGCATTCGGAATATTGCAAGGCCAACAAACCTTCTTAATTATTTTCACGGTCTTAGCTCTTGGTATAATTGGGTATTATTATTTCTATTATAGCCACAGCCTGTGGATGAGAATTGGGCTTGGGTTTCTACTAGGTGGGGCTCTGGGTAACTTGTTAGACCGACTAAGAATGGGTGAAGTTGTTGATTTTCTGCAATTTGGTTTATTACCTGATTATGCTTGGCCAACTTTCAATGTAGCTGATATCAGTGTCTGTATAGGTATGGGGATGATCTTTATCTACTTTTACTGGGAAAGAAACACAATATTAGAAGAATCTGTGTCAAATGAAAAAAAACGTGTCGAATAATCACATGCTTAATAAGCTACTGGTTTTGACTGTTTTGAGTTTGTTTTTTTCCTATCTTGCCTTTGGACAAACTATAACTGATTCAGTTGAAAAAAAAGACGGAGATCAACCAGAAAATAAGTTAGTTGAGTCAGATAGGGAACTTGAGTTAATGAAGCAGGCAGAATTAGCAAAAAATGATAAACCTGAAGAACCATTAGCATACAATGAAAACCGGTTGCGCCGATTTGAGATCATTTCACTGACTTCAATACCCTTTACAGCTATACATAGTTTTTTAGCAGTACGAGGGGTCAAAATGATACAGCAAAATAAGTTTGCTCCCCAAATTTCTGATAAAGACTACCAAGTCATTGGTCTCTGTACCGTTACTTCGTCGATTTTGATCGGGTTATGGGATTTGTACAATAATCGTGGTAAGAATACATCTGAGTTGCTCATTCCAGAAATTGATCAATCAAATCTGAATCAACTGAGTCTTCTAACTCATTCGGATCAGCCGGATGAGATTGACGCATTTAACCACCAGCCAGCAGGCATCTTAGCATTAGTTAAAATTAGGTTTTAGGATATTTAAATGGCAATTTTTGAACTTCGCATTAACAAAGACCCAATCCTTCGGCGGAAAGCAGTCGAGGTTCGCAATTTCGATTTTAGCCTTTCATCTCTAACTGAAAATATGTTTGAGACTATGTATGATTCAAAGGGGATTGGACTCGCGGCTCCACAGATTGGAATTTCGCAACGTCTCATTGTGATTGACATAGAAGAAATTGATGCTGATTTTCCACCATTAGCGTTGGTTAACCCCACAATTACCGAATCTTCAGGTGAAGAGCTAGGTGAAGAGGGTTGTCTAAGCCTGCCCGACTTCCGAGCTATTGTGCGCCGATTTACCGAAATATCCATTAATGCGCAAAACATTGATGGTCAAGCAGTTCATTTTTCCGCCCAAGGTTTGATGGCTCGGGTCTTACAACATGAAATCGATCATTTGGATGGAATCTTAATAACCGATCGCCTACGCCCCGAAGACCAGGAACTCTTAGAGAAAGTAGATTAGTTGTTAGGCCCATTTGGTATATAAATGAAAATCCTTTTTATGGGAACTAGCGATTTTGCGGTTCCAACCTTGGAAAAATTAATAGATCAAAAAGAATGGGAGATTATAACTGTTGTCACTCAGCCTGATCGCCCTAGTGGCCGCGGTCGTAAATTGACTCCTTCTCCTGTCAAAATTGCAGCTGAAAAATATCGATTACCAACGCTACAGCCCGAAAAAGTCAGAGAAAAAACAGTCATCCAGCATTTGAAAGACCTTGCTCCAGACGTAATAGTGGTGGTGGCTTACGGCCAGATACTAACCAAAAACATTTTAGAACTACCCCCTAGTGGCTGTCTTAACATTCATCCGTCTCTACTGCCTAAATATCGTGGTGCAGCGCCAATTCAATGGGCCTTAATCAATGGTGAAAAGGAAACTGGTGTGACGATCATGTTGCTAGATGAAGGTGAAGATACCGGCGACATTATATCGCAAAAAGCGGTAGGGATTTTGGCAGACGAAACCAGCATTGATTTACATGATCGTTTGGCTAATCTAGCTCCTAGCTTGCTGATTAAGGCTATCGAACAATGCAAGGCTGAGGGAGGAAAACCTTTTCACTACCCACAAGACAACCGTAAATCTAGCCAAGCGCCAAAGCTGACTAAATCAACAGGGATCATCAACTGGAACGATAACGCAGATCAAATTTACAACCTAGTGCGTGGAACCCTCGGGTGGCCAGGGGCAAAAACCCAGTTGGCAGGGGTTCAAGTCAAGATAATCAATTGTACCGTATTGGGATTGCAGCTTATTTCAGGCCAGATTAAAGTTATTCGTGATCCGAACGAGAGTCTCAGTTTAGTGGTTGGTACATCGCTTGGCAGTCTAAAATTGAATACAATTCAGCCCGCCACCAAAGGGCCAATGTCTGCTGTAGATTTTATCAATGGGTATGGCATTAAGTCCGGGGACTATGCTCACACAAATGACTAATAGAGTAAATATAGATTCATGAGAAATGCGCTAAACATCGTTTTTAGCACTATGTTGATTTGCTTCTTATTTGTCAATGGGGTTGGTGCTTTTGTCTTACTACGAATATTACCTAGCAAAGTTGGAACACCAGACTTAGAAATGCCAAAGCTCGAAGGTCTAAGTTTGAGTCGGGCTAAGTATTTGATTCGTCTTCACCAACTAAAATTAGAGCGACCTGTGATATACCAAGCCGATTCAAAGGTTTTATCCGGACACGTCTTAGCCCAGAAGCCTCTGGCTAACTTCAAGATTAAAACGGGACGAACGATTCGTTTAACAGTTAGTAGTGGTGAAGAAATGATCACGGTCCCAAACCTTCTCGGAATGTCGCCTAGAGAAGCAGAACAAGTGCTAAACGAAGCTGGGCTTCGCCGGGGCCAAGTGGCGGCAGTATATTCATATACCTTTCGAAAGGCTAATGTTGTCATGGCTCAATCACCAGAACCGGGGACATACAAAGAAAGGCAGTCCTCTGTAAGCATTCTGTTGAGCCTTGGACTGAAAACCTTTCCTTTCCTGATGCCTAATTTGGAAGGATTACAATTAGATCAAGTCAGGGTAATACTTGAAGAAAATGGCCTAGAAATTGGTCAAGAAGACTACCAGCCCGATAGCAAATTTGGTCCTGGCACAATTATCAATCATCAGCCATCAGTTGATACTGTGGTTCAAACAGGGCAAAAGGTTAATTTACAAATCAGTGGTACAGATAAATTTGAGTCCGAAGCGAGCTATTTTGTCGAAGTAGTGCATGTAGTATCAGGAATAAGTAAACAACTAGAAGATAGTGATCTACCAGAAGAACGACTACCTAAAAAATACGTACAGATCATTATTGATGATCAGCGTGGACAAAAGCGAATTGTCAATTCAAACTATTGGCCGGGAACAGTAATCCGAAAGCCCTACAAAGCAGTTGGATCGGCTATGGTCCGTGTGTATGAAGATTATGAATTAGTTCGAGAAGAAATATTAGAATAAGCCTTTGTATTTATAAACTGGAGGTAAAAAAGTGTTAGGCCACCCTAAAGTTGCTCCCTCTTTATTGGCTGCTGATTTCAGCCGACTTGCCGATGAGGTTGAACAAGTCGAAGTTGCAGGTGCTGATCTCCTCCACTTGGATGTAATGGATGGTCACTTTGTGCCTAACTTGGGTCTAAGTCCCAACTTAATCGCTGCATTACGGCCGTTAACTCAGCTTTTTTTTGATGTTCATTTGATGTTGACACATCCTCAAAAATATATCTCGGCTATTGTTTCTTCTGGTGCTGATCGAATTACATTACATCTCGAAAACGAAACGGTAAGCGTATCGCAATTAATCGAACAGGTTCGCTCTCACCAGATCGAAGTAGGATTGGCGATCTGCCCGAAAACAGATGTTAGATTAATCGGACCTTATCTGCCCCTAGTAGATCTTGTTTTACCCATGAGCGTTCAGCCAGGCTTTGGCGGCCAAATTTTTTTGCCAGATACATTGGACAAAATGAAATGGCTACACAACGAGATCCAAAAAGATAATTTGTCAGTAATAATTCAAGCAGACGGTGGTATAAATCTTGAGACAGCCCCTAGCGTAATTGAAAATGGAGTAACGGAACTAGTCGCGGGTTCCGCAATCTTCCAATCAGATAATTATGAGAAGGTCATTCAGGGATTAAGAGGTGCGTAATTTTTACTTGGATGGATTAGGAAAAAATAGACTGATAGGTGAATTTCTTCATGTTTCCGCAGATGATAGGCATCATATAGAATGTGTTCTGCGATTAGGGAACGGAGACCAAGTCAATTTCCTAGATGGGGAGGGGCATTGTTATAAGGTTGAACTTCAAGGTGACGGGCAACAGTTGTTAGGTAAAATTCTAGAATCTAGGTATGTGTCTCCCGTACAGCCTAAAATCACACTATTTCAAGGATTACCAAAGTTTAATAAAATGCAGCAGATCGTTAGACAAAGTACCGAGGTTGGTGTTGACCGGATTGTTCCAATGATTTGTGAGCGCTCGATACCAAAATATAACAGCAGATCAATTCATAAAAAAGTCAGTCGATGGCAGAAAATCAGTGACCAGAGTGCTAGGCAGAGTTGCCGTTACCATTTTATAAATATTGATCCGCCTATGAATAGTATGAGTTGTCTCACAGAAGGTTCAAATTTTGACTTGGCCATACTATTTTATGAACTCGAATCCAAACTCTTCATTCGTTCAGTCATAAATCAGAAGAAAACTCTTGAGTCAGTCGCATTATTCGTAGGACCAGAAGGAGGATTCACGATTGATGAAGTGGAAAGAGCTAAAGCCCATGGTATTCTAACAGCCTCCCTAGGCCACAATATTCTTCGAACTGAAACAGCACCTATCGTTGCTGTTTCTTTGCTAGTTTATGAACTTAGACACAAAGATGGATATGAATGACTGAAATTAACCAAAATAATACTAATTTTGTTCCAACTGCAGCAATTCTTACCTTCGGTTGTAAGGTTAATCAGTATGATTCTAATGCAATGCGATCAACTCTGATTCACAAGGGATACCGGATTGTGTCCGAAACTCAATCAGCAGATGTTTACATTGTAAATACCTGTACAGTAACCAACGTCGCTGACCAGAAAGCGCGACAGATAATTCGGCGAGTTGCCACGAAAAATCCACAAGCTAAGGTATTAGTGACTGGATGTTATGCTGAGAGTGATCGTGAAACATTAGAAGGAATAGATGGTGTCTCACTAGTTTTCGGCAATAGAGAGAAAGCGAATTTAGATCAGTACCTAGAAAAAATTCAGCCCAATCAGCTGAGTTCAGGCTTATTACAAATTGAGCCAGTTCAACACGACGCTATTCGGGAGCACGCCAACTTTAGCTTGAGTGTTGCAGATACAGGAGATCGAACAAGAGGTATCATTAAAGTTCAGGATGGATGTAGTGCCTTCTGTACCTACTGCATTATTCCCTATGTGCGTGGACGAATGACGAGTCGACCGATCTCGGAAATTGTCGCTGAAGCAGAAGTGCTTTCGTCAAGTGGCGCCAAAGAGATTGTCTTAACCGGCGTACACCTTGGTTCTTATGGTATTGATAAACAAAATATGGGCGACTTGACTGGCAAATCTAACCGAGAGACTGTTGCAGACATTCTGGAGGGAGTTCATTCTATCAATGGTATTGAACGGATTCGGTTGAGTTCAATTGAGCCGATGAATTTTCCATTTGAATTAGTTTCCAGGATGGCTAACTTACCAAAGTGCATGCCTCATTTTCATCTCCCACTACAAGCCGGTTCTGATCAAACGCTAGAACGTATGCATCGTCGTTATACAACGGACGAATTTATTCGGCTAGTTGATCACATCAGATCGGTTTTTCCTGAAGTTGGTTTAACCACTGACATAATGGTTGGGTTTCCCGGTGAAACCAACCAAGATTTTGAAGAATCACTTCGGTTCGTAAATAAAATCGGTTTTAGCCAGTTGCACGTATTCCGTTATTCACCTAGAAATGGTACACCAGCAGCCGAGTTTGAGAATCAAATTCCATCTCATGTCTCTTCTGAGCGAAGCAAACGAATGATAGAAATAGGTCGGAAGACAGCAGATAATTTCCGAAAAAAGATGATTGGGCGAAATACAAATATTTTAGTGGAAAGCGTTACCGCTAATCATCAAGGCTCAGGATTTACAGATAATTACCTGCGTACAGAGATTAACGGATATTCTGGGCAGATCAACCAGATTATCCCTGCCGTTTTAACGGGTATAAAAGGAGATATAATGCAAGCTGAAATTATTGATGTTTCATACAAAAATAATAACCTTGACTCATCTATTTCTCCAAGATTGGAATTCCTAGATTCAAATATCTAAACTCGTCGAAAACAAGATGTATTGGGTGTCATTACTATTTTTTATAATAGTATGCAAGCTTTAATAACATTCCTAAGATGTTGATGGTGTCCATCCCATGACGGTCCCGAAACTAGCGAATTGGCTTTTTTCACCTGAGGTCAAAATGCGTGAGCCTTGTACTACGACTTTGGATTTTCCGCTAGTGATTTTATAACTGGTTGGTGCGTTTTTCTTAATCATTGGATCACCTTTTTGATCGACCAATTGGTCTAAGCGAAAATGTATTGATTGGCAAGATTTAACTTCAAACTCGCAAGAAGTTGACTCTAATTCGAGGTCTTCATATAATATTTCTAGTAGACAAATTGTATCAAAATCGGAGGTGTTGGAAATACAAATCGACTCGTGAGAAAAGTATCCTTCACCGTTCGATTGCCAAATTGTTTCCTGCTCAGTTAGTTCGGCCATGAAGCCGTCGGGGACTAGCCAAACGTATGAACCGTCACCTAAGAATTGGTAGTAAGTAATAGCTTTCTGGACAGCGGTGGCTATCGACTGTAAATTATCAAATTGACTGAGAGAGATGACTAGAAATCGATCATTCAGGTTGATGCCGACCGCATTTTTGACTTGATCACGTAATTTACCATTCACATTAAACAACAAGTAATCACCAGACAAAAGCTGTACTCTCCCAAGACGGTGAGCGGACAGCCATGCACCAAAACTATCATTTAACATCGTGCTAATGGTTTCGTGACTCGATGAGCCCAAAGCCTCTTGGTAATCTTTTACCGAAGTTAAAATCTCTATTAACTGTTGATTCTGAAGGTTTGAAGACATCGTTTTTCCCTTTGCAATAGAATAGTACTTAAATTACATTTACGGAGACTATAATGACAAGAGTACAAACAGAACAAATCAAACAAGCATTAGAGTCCATGTTTTATAACATAAAGATGAAAGAAAATATTGCTCAAAATTTGGCTGAGATCGAACGTTTAAGAAAAGAAGTCCAGTCCACAGCACCGGCACAGTTGAATCACTTTCTAGAACGTCGTAGCTACACAAAAGCTCTAGAGTACATAACTAGCGATGCTGTATCCAAAAGCCCCGATTAATCGGCCTGTTCATCTGGTTCGTCAGGGCTTTCTTTTTCTTCACCACGACTTATTCTTTGTACGCAAAGATCCAACGTTACAAATCGGTAACCAAGTGATTTGATCTCTTCAACAATCAGATCTCTTTGCTCAATGGCTTTTCCGATTTCATGATCAAGTAACCCAATTTGTAAGATACGCTGATGCTCACTCAACTTCGGTTTTTCAAAACCTAAATCTTTTAAAAAGTCCTCAGCTTTTATCAATGCAGTATCGATCTCAGTTGATTTTATCATTTTGTATTCACTGTTCTATTTGCTACCAATAGAGCGTTGGTAAATTTCTAGATAAGATTCAGCTATATTCTTCCAATCGTATGGTTGGACTTTTTGGTAACTGACTCTACCCATATGTAATCTTTCATGGGGTTTGTTAATCAAAGCAACAATTTTTTCAGCGATCTCTTCTGTGTTACCTGTTGAAACCAGGTATCCATTTTCACCATAAGTTACAAGATCTTCAATTCCTTGAACCCGACTGGCAACAATTGGCAGACCTGCTCCCATTGCTTCTAAGACTACTAATGGCATTCCTTCTGCCGAGGAACAAAGCGTAAAAATATCTGATTGATGATATTTTCTTGGTAGTTCCCCATAATCAACAGATCCACTAAACTGAATGTAAACACCAATCTGGAGTTGGTGGACTAATTTTTTTAGCTCTGCTCGGTAAGGTCCATCACCGACAATTTCAATCTTAAAAGGGTATTTAGCTGATTGAATGATTTTCGGTACAGCTCGAATCAAGTGTTGAAAACCTTTCCGAGGAATCAACCTTCCAACAGTCAGGATCCTAATACAACTATTATTTAAAGATCGGTTTGTATATACAAACCGATCTAACTCTAATCCGTCTGGTAGCACGGTAATCGGTAATTTGTTGTCGGTTTGCATCGCCAGCTGTTTCAATCCATAACTGCACGCAATTACTTGGTCAGCAGATCGCCAAATACTACGAATCACAGGTTTCAACAGCCAATATAGCCAGCGATAGTATGGGGGGTCTGGATTTATGCGAGGGACATCACGACCTCCCAAAAATACCACATAGGGTAATTTTCGGACTTTGCGTAACCAATAAGCACAAATCCCAGATGGAATACCAAAGAATACCTGTACTATGTCGGGATGAAAGTCATTAGCAATTAAATGACCGTAGTAGGTCGAACTGACTACATAGGTCATCATCTCGTGAACCGAACAGACATCAGGACTTTTTCGCAAGGTAGGTACCCGAATGATATTCATACCTTCAATAATTTCATTGACTGGCAAATCCTGAAACTGAGAAGTGACAATAGTCACTTGATGTCCTACAGATACAAAATGTTTTCCCAAAAAATACGTTACCCAACCGCCTCCACCGCCAATTGGTGGAAATTCATAATTGAACATCAAGATCTTCATGCTGGTACGTAGGATACACTAATTTGGCTGACCTTCGTCAACTCAAATTGGTTACATAAATAATTTCCATTATGACATCTGAATTAGCAACACAAACATGAATCCCGAATAAATTATAGAAAAGTAATTTATTGATTGACCGCTCAAGTTTGTTGTGCTAGGATCGGCGTTTCTTAACAATCGAATATGGGTGCCAAAAATGATAGTTAATCCATTCAAATCAGATGGTCAATGGTATCGAGGGAACACTCACAGTCATAGTACGGAATCAGACGGCAAATTGTCAATGAAGGAACGCTTCGGTGCTTATCGTGAGCGTAATTATGACTTTCTAGTGTTAACTGACCATCGAATAGTTAACGATGTTTCTAACTTTAGCACTGATGACTTTTTAGCCATTTCTGGGAGTGAAGTTCATCCGTCAAATCCTTATGGAGGAGACACTTACCACATTGTAGCCATCAATATTCACGAACCAATTAATTGCTCTGTGATGCATCCAAACGATGTGATTAAAGATATCAAAAATCAGGGTGGAGAAGCTGTACTTTGCCATCCTTATTGGTGTGGCCATAATTTGTTGGACTATTTACCTTTGGAAGATTATTTCGCCATTGAGGTTTACAATGATACCTGTATGGGTATAGGTAAAGGATTTTCTGAGCAAGCTTGGGACGACTTATTAGACAAAGCTGGTATGGTTTATGGGATTGCAGCAGATGATTCTCATGGCGTTGAACATGATTGTTTTCACGCGTGGATCAATGTAAAGGCATCTTCATTGACAACTCAAGGAATTATGGATGCGCTACGGAACGGTGCTTTCTACTCAACTCTGGGGCCGGAAATCTATGATTTAGACTTGATTGACAACGAAGAAGATCCAACTAAAAAAGGGAAAAAGATTGTGATCAAATGCGAACCAGCGGAATCTATTACCTTTAAATCTCAACGGAGTCGAGGCCGGCACATTACTGCTATGAATGGTAAGTTACTGACCGAAGCCGAGTATCTTATTCCGAATAGCGCTAAATATGTACGCGTTGAGGTGACCAGACCTGATGGAAAAAAGGCTTGGACTAATCCATTCTACCTATCTTAACCAAGGTTGATACTTGTTATGACGCTGGACTATGCTACAGCCATGCTTGTAATGTCTGTATAGGTCTAACTTTGGCTTATAAAATATTTTTTCTAATTGATTTGTTTGTTGTATTGGTGTACTGGTTACCAGCATTTGACACAACTGATGAATACTGGTAGAATAATCTTTACTTGTTCCGTTCAGGATGGGATTTATGGGTCTCCAATCAGCACAAGGCTCTTCATCTGTAAATGGCTACTACAGTCGGTTAGGTAGTTATATAAAAGACTCCGGTCAAAGTCCAAGTTCTCAACCACCTCCCCGATTAGTGGAGAAAGATACGACAGTGAAAGCTGAAGTCGCTTCAAAAGCCGGAAATGTAGTAAAAAGCCAAGAAGGTAAGCTTTCTGGGCAAGGAATATTACTCGACCGGCAAGGCTAGAAATCCTGATTTAAAAAATATTCTTTCTTACTAATGTAACTCAGGTTAGAGTTTGCCAATGCTATGCTGATTTTTGCCAGATAATGTGAGACCAAGTCAATTTTTGTGATTGAGATTGGTTACTTTGTATTTAGTGCCACGCTCAATCCTTCCTTTTGGCTCCTGGTACCATTCCCTACTTACGGTTTGTGATCGTAGAGCCTTTGTATTTCTATTAAATTTAAATAATCTTCCATATTCTGGTTAGTAGCTTAGTATTTGTGGTGTTGGAGTTTTTATACTCTTCCACTTAAGTTCAAGCCCAGTCATAGACCGAATTTAGATTTTTTCCTTGATACGAATTTGAACTCTTTTGTCCAATCTGAACACACTTTGTATCATGAATCCGACTTATCTCGTCTATCATAAGTCGGGAAGTTCCGACCTTTTACGTTCTATAATCCTTCTCGATCTTCGATCTATACTTCAATCTCGACAGTTACAATTGTCTCTGGGTTGTGGTATTCTTCAAAAATCTAAATAACCCTCTTTTTACCTCCATCAGACAACATAGTCTCTATATCATTCAACCCGAGAAACCCCTCAGATGAAGAAACTAACCATCAATGATATCAAGGACATTTTAAGAACTGAACTAGAAAAATCCAAACGACATATCCAACACTATTATCTAGGTACCGACCGATTTAGTGAAACCGATAGACTCAAGAGTATTCTCAATAATCAGGAACAGGAAGATCAGTTCAAAGATAAGTTGAAACACGATTATCGACAGGCCTTGAAGGAAATCATTCCAAAGCCCATCAGGTTTTAGAGGAACAAGGATATGACCTTGTAAAGCTTGACTCACTAGAGTTCAAACAACTCAGGGAGGAATTAATCCAATTAAAACTAGATCAGTTTGAACAGAAACGAGTTTTATTGACCGGGGAACCAGATTCAGTTGAAACAGTTGATTCTGAACCAGTTCCATCAGTAACTACCATCCAAGACAATTCAAACTCAATTAAGTTATCTGAGTTGTGTGACCGTTTTATCACTAGTCGAGAAGAAATAGGTACTACCTCTCAAACCATTTCAGGTTATATCTATTCCACTCAATTACTCCTATGGGTCTTATACCCTCAATTTTACTGATTTTTGTTTTCCTGTTTTCTTGTGGTGATTCGGTTGAAACAAGACTAATCGTTGAATGGAATGAAACAGATGAGACTGGACGTATGAAGTATATGATTCTCAATAAGAATAGATCATGGTTGCCAGCTATGGGTAAAGAAGTCTTACCTGTATCAGGAACTGACGATGAATTGGAGAGTTGATAATACTAAAGTCTAATTCATCTGGACTTGATAATTCATGGAAAAGAAATGGAATCAGGTATCAAACGGAGACTAATTCAAACTTTGATTCTTCGTTTTTTAGATCGAAATAAAATATAGGTTGGGATTAGTAGGTCTATGGAACCATTACTTGGAAATACAACTTCTATCCCTAAGTTTTATATGGGAAAAAGACCAACTAGTTTTGGAATAGAATCAGATGACCAAATGACACTCACCAGAGAGTGATATTGCCTTACTATTTTTATTCTTCTGACCTTATTCATCCGAATTTGGTATCATACTAAAAATTTCACCAAATTATTAAGAGAAAAAATGGAAACAGGTATAGTTATAATTCGTGGAGAACCAAAAGTCCACAATAAGTCAAAAATGGTGTCTTATATCAAGGATAATCAGGTTGAGGTTGTAGGCGACTGGTTTTATGATTACAGGACAGATGATAGTAACTGGTCGTTTGAGAGACATACAGACAGGCTAGGATTCCTTAAAGGATGCGAGAGAGGTGTAAGCTTTATACTCGTTGAAAAGGATTTCTTTTCTAGTATTGGTCAAATAGATACATTCCAACAGAAACTAGTTCAAGAGGTCATAAGAAAAACTGGAATGGATTTAGTCTGTGTTGATGGTCAGTTTATATCTAAAGAATACAACGAAACCAAAGACTCAAAAGAACTTTTTGATACAGTTAAGAGATACGAGAAATTACGATTGACCTTATCTAGGATAAGAACCAAACAGAATAAGGAGAAAGAAAGTATTCCCAACTTTGAAGATCAGGGAAGAGTAAGTGGCAAGAAATCTTATCTTGAAACTGATCCTGAATTGGTTAGGAAAATCCAAAAATTAAGAGACTCAGGATATAAAATTCGGCAGATTTCAGACATCTTATTCAATATGGGATATAAAAATAAAAAAGGAAACTCATTCCATACAGGTCAAATTTCTAAGTTATATCAACAGTCGGAACTGCTACAACTGGAAGAAGAATAAAATATAAAATTTTCATGTTTTTTGGAATACATTTAAACAACTATCACAATCGAATTTATTGAACTGGCAAAGGTCAATTTCAGTTGAAGTTTGAGATCCAAGTCCGACGTACCAACCGTCGCAAAACTGCCGCCATCCAAGTCCAGCAGGGAGTGGTACGGGTGGTGGTACCTCAGACCTTATCCCAACAAGCAATCGATGATCTGATTGCTAAAAAATCTAATTGGATCCGACAGAAATTGGTACTGCAACAATCGGTTCCAGTTAGCAAACCCAAAAAATTTATCTCGGGTGAATCCTTTACCTATTTGGGACGCAACTACCGATTAAAGGTGCTAACCGGTCAATTGCAACCCGTCAAACTGAAACACGGATATTTGCAAGTAACAGTACCAGCAGAACAGAAATCAGATTATCAACTGATCCGACATCAACTTAGAGACTGGTATCTGCATCGTGCTATCGACAAACTGGAAACTAAGACTATCAAATATGCC
>JACLAC010011048.1_pt1 | contig 20735 bp, 14 predicted proteins | sample 8027881 | NCBI WGS metagenome assembly JACLAC01 (sample SAMN15725517, study PRJNA655200) | protist metagenome | isolation source: fluorescence activated cell sorting (FACS) single amplified genomes of... | place: Spain: Blaines Bay Microbial Observatory, Mediterranean Sea | collected 2016-01-19 | reverse complement strand
CCACAATCTTGTGATGCTGGGCTGATTTTTTCTGGAAAAAAAGTACTAAGTTTTGGGATTGTCCTACTTGGGTTTCAATTGAGTATTTCTGAGATCTTTGACTCAAGTTTAGAGGCGATTCCAGTTGTTCTGGGGTGCATTATCACTGGGATCATTTTTACGATCTTTCTATCTAGAATGCTTGGTCTGCCAAAGAATTTGGGGATTTTGATAGCGGTAGGCACTTCAATTTGCGGAGTTACCGCGATTGTGGCAACTGGGCCAATCATTCGAGCAAAAAAGGAAGAGATTGCTTATGCTGTTTCAGTGATTACAGTCTTTGGGATTTTAGCCACAATGGGGTATCCGTATTTGGCAAATTATCTTTTTAAAAATGATTCAACAAGTGTTGGTTACTTTTTGGGCACAGCGGTCCATGACACATCACAGGTAACGGGTTCAGCTTTACTTTATTCAGAGATTTTTGATCAACCTCTTGCTTTAGAAATTGCTGTTATCACAAAATTATTCAGAAATATATGCATGGTTTTTGTTTTACCTTTAATTGCATATTTCACTTCAATTTATGGAGGAAATTTTCAGAATGATTCGACAACAGAATCACATCAGAAACTCAATCTTAAAAGGTATTTCCCTGCATTTATAATTTGGTTTTTATCGCTAGCAACCCTTAGGTCAGTAGGTGATTTTAGTTTGGATTCTACTGAGAAAGTTTTTTGGGGGATTACTGAGGAAAACTGGAAGGAATTTGGGGAAACCCTTAAGACAATTATAGTACAATTATTAATTATTGCCCTGGCTGCAATTGGATTGAATACCAGACTTGCGAATCTTAAAAAACTGGGCTTAAAGCCTTTCGCAGCAGGTTGCTTTGCTGCTTTGACAGTGGGGCTAGTGAGCTACTTTTTAATCGGAGTGATCCACCCATAAGATTTGAATGATCACCCAATCATCCTTTACGCGCTTCGGTAAAGCTTTGTCATTGAAAATTCTCGATGGCCCAGTGCCTCTGCGGCTGTATTTCTCCCATTTGCAGTTCGGCAGATCATCTCAATTAATACATCTCCGGCCTGATCAATCGTCATTTCTCTACGTAGAATTCCTGAAACATCCACATCAATGTGTTCACTCATTGTCCTGATGGTTCTCGGATTTGCTGTAATTTTGATCACAGGCACGATTGGATGGCCTATCACGTTCCCTTGCCCTGTTGGAAAGGTGTGGATCACAAATCCACCTGCCGCCATAATCGTTACACACTCAGCCGCAGCAGATGAAGAATCCATGAAGTAAAGCCCCTCACCTGAATTTGGTGTCTCAGCAGGACCAAGAATCTCATTGTACATTGAAGTACGTCCAATTTTCTCAAGATTTCCAAGTGCCTTTTCCTCAATTGTCGTTAGGCCACCCTCAATATTGCCTTTGGTTGGCTGGCTATCAGAAAGATCATCGGTCTGGTGAGCGAAGATCACTTCATCTTGGTAGGCTTTCCACATCTTATACCAGCGCTCTCCTACTTCCTCTTTGACCGCACGTCGACGACAGATATGTTCTGCTCCTGTAATCTCAGAGGTTTCTCCGAAGCATCCTGTAATGCCGACAGGAAGAAGCTTGTCGTACATATTTCCAACAGTTGGATTAGATCCTAAACCCGTTGTCGTATCGCTCTCTCCACACTTTGTGGAGATCCACAATTCAGAAATATCACATTCTTCACGCTGAAGTTCTGTCGCAAAATGAACCATCTCTTTTGCGGCACGACTGGCGTTCATGATGATTTTAAGGTCACCATTTTGCTCGATAGAGAATCCTTCAACTGGTTTCCCGGTTGCTGCGATGCTATCCACCACCCGTTGGGTCCAGCCTGGCTCAATTCCAATTATCACGCAGGCGGCCACATTCGGGTTGGCTCCTGTTCCAATGATTGTCTTGAAATGAAGCTCAAGATCTTCGCCGAATTGAAGCCTGCCATAAGCATGAGGTATCGCAATCGTTCCCTTGATGTTGTTGGCGACAGCTTCACATGCTGCATTGGAAATATCATCCAAGGGAAGAATCAGCACATGGTTTCTCACACCGACTCGGCGGTTTTCACGGCCATAGCCCGTAATTTTTCGGCCTTCATAATTTACTGACATCCTTATTCCCCCTACCAGCGCTTTGTTTTGCAGTTGTGAGTGTGAACATGCTCACCCTGAGCAATGTCAACGACTATTTTACCGATGTCTTCTCCATACTTTGTTGCTTTATCTCCGGTCTTCAGATGTGAAAGCGCAATCTTGTGACCAATCGGGACATCCATCTTAGAGGTCAAACGAAAGGTCGAGTTATCTTCAGTGATACAACAAAGCATGTCGGTATTTGCAGTCAATCCTTCCACCACCACAACACCAACATTGTCTTTGTGGTCATGAACCAACAAATGTGGAATTTCAGCCACGGATTACTCCTTTCTAATTAGGTTTTAAGATAGTTTTAGGAGCAGCAATGCTCCCAGATCGAATTTCTTCAAAAGCCTGCTGGCCCTCCCAAAGTGGACGTTGGATAGCCCAATTCAGAGAGCCTAGTCTACCATCAAACATGGCTTGCGCAGCTTTTCTGAAGTCTTGGTGCGTTTAGGTGTAACTACCAATAAAGGTGATCTCTTGAAGGGTGATTCTCCGAATATCTAATCCTCCCTTGGCTGACCCCAGACCCATTTGAACGATTGACCCACCTGGTTGGACTTTCGCGGATGCTAGTTCACGGCTTGACTCGAAGCCTGCTCCGTCAATGACCACGTCAAAATATGATTTTACATTCAGTTCGTCGGGATGGATCATCTGAAGTCTACATTTTTCAGTGAGGTAATTTCTACGAATCTCATTGGGTTCACAAATCACAACATCTGAAATTCCAAGCGCTTTGAGACTCAGGGCACTGCTGACTCCGATTGCTCTGCCTCTAATCAAAAGAGCATTCGCTGACTCCAAATCAGTTGATGTACTTCCTTGGCTTAATTTTGCAGCGTGCCAGCCACAATGAATGGGTTCTGTCAGAGCGGCCTGATAAAGTCAATTTGATGAGGCATCACAACCAGATTGACCTTAGAAATAACTACAAGTTTGGCGAACGCACATTGTCGCGGTTGCATCGAGATGGTCTGCCGACTCGGACGAATATTGTCTTGACCACGAAGACTAGCTTTGCATTTTTCACAAGTCGCAAGCGGGTTAAAAGTCACTCGCTTGCCTTCGATTAGCTTGCAGTACAACCACCGCAGCTTCATGTCCCAGGATCAGTGGGGCTGGATTCCTTTCATCATTACCCAGAAATGCGTGCATGTCTGAAACACAAATCACCAAGCTATAACAAGCGCTTCTTTGAGTCTGGGGACTGGATCTGAAGCATCTGTGGAAAATGGTTCAAAGGCTTTCGAGAAAATCATGGGGGCTAAGAGAGACCAACCGTTGTGATTTGAGGTAATGACGTCTCGGCAGTTGGGGCTCTGAGGAAAGCAAAAGAAATGAGATTTAGAATTCCTGATGATCACTCTGTCTAAGGTTTTGATGATATCGAATTAGCACAAGTGGTGGACCCACCACTTACCACTGTGCATGTACCTCATCGTAGAATGGGTACCTGAGCTGCCCAGATTCTTGTTTCACTGATAAACAGTGAAACATTTGAGAAAAGCGAAAAACTTCAAACCACTATTCAATTTAGAGGAACCCTTTGGCATGCTCCCCATTTACTACAATGAGAAATGGAATAATTTTAAAAAGCCAACAAAAACCCGACTACTGATTTACTTTTTTACTGAGAATGTTAATTTTACTTTCAAAATCAATTTAGCAACTGAGATAACCTATTGTTTATAAGTAATTACTTGGAAAGCTTCTTTGAAAGTTAAACTCAAAGTTAACATCATTGTCGCTTTCTCCTCCCTTTTGATTGCGACCGTATCAATCATATTCTTTTACACCCAGAAACAGACCTCTGCTGGTGTAGACCATATCACCGAAGATCTTGTTTCTGCCGTCACGAAAAATGTCAGCAACGAAACAATCTCCTTCCTGAAGCCTGCAGTACAAATCGTAACAAATCTTACCCACAATTCTAAGAGACTTCAAAGTTCTTTCCAACAAAGTGACTCCCTAGAAAATCATTTTGAAGTCCTCGCTTTGGACATGCTTAAAATGCATCCTCAGATTTCAGGAATCTTTGTAGGAGACAAAAATGGACGGTTCCTATTTGCAAAGCAAATGGGGGAGGGGAAAGCTGGAATCAAAGTGATTGATCCGTCAGGTGAACTTTTACCCAAATTGCTGAACCTTCTTGAAGAAAAAGGGTTAAAAGATTGGAAATTAATTGGGGATGATAATGCAGGTACCATCCAGAATAGCTTCTGGAAACAACTCAACGCAGAAGGTGTACTCCGCGAAGTTAGACTTAACAAAGATGACAACTACGATCCAAGGCTCAGACCTTGGTATCAAGGTGCCCGAAAAGCTGAAGAGATCTTCTGGACCGATACCTATATTTTTTTTACAGCACAGAAACCAGGAATTACAGTTGCTGAACCCTATTTCAATGCATTTGGAGATCTGATTGGTGTTGTTGGTGTTGATATCGAGTTGGATCAACTCTCTGTTTTTCTCGAAGATCAACAAATTGGTAAAGAAGGCCTTGTCTTCATTTTCGATAAAGAAGGAAAAATAATAGCCTTTCCGAAAATTAAGCTGATGAAAATGGATAATGAGAAACTGATACAGATACTCTTCACTGAGCTTGATTTTCCTTACGTTCAGAAAGCTATCAATAACTATTTTGAGAGCGGTGAGCACTCCTTCACAGTGACCGAAAATGGGATCAATTATTTTTCGGTCTTCACTCCTTTTCCAAGCAACTTTGGCAAGGACTGGCTTATTGGAATTGTTGTTTCTGAAGATGAATTTATCGGTTTTTTTAGGGAGATGCAGACTGGAATTGTCCTCATCTCTCTTTGCGTTTTACTAGTTTCTGTTGGCATCGCCTGGTGGTTATCTAACAGCATTTCTCGACCAATCGAAAGAATCACAGATGAACAAAAAAGGATTGAAGGGATGAATCTTGAGGGGGAATTTAAAATTCATTCTTCAATCAAGGAAGTGGAGGCGCTAAGCCGAGGAATGGTCGCAATGCGGAATAGCTTGCAAGCCTTCCAATCCTACATTCCAGCTGAGCTTGTTCGGCAGTTGATCCAGCAAGGAGAAGGCGCAACACTTGGTGGAAGAGAGCGAACCTTGAGTATTTTGTTTGCGGACATCGCCAATTTCACCACGATCTCAGAAAATATGGACCCTGAACCCCTCATGCTTCAGTTGTCAGACTATCTTGGCATGTTGGCGGAAAAGATCAGATTCAATCATGGTACCGTCGACAAGTATCTTGGAGATGGAGTCATGGCATTTTGGGGAGCTCCAGTACCTTCAGAACAACACGCAATTCACGCCTGTCAAGCAGCATTGAACTGCAGGAAGGGAATTCAGGAAATAAATCGATCATGGGAGTTAAAAGGCAAGAAGCCTTTTTGGTCGCGAATTGGGATTCATACTGGGGTAACACTGGTTGGTAACCTAGGTTCGCAGAGTCGAATGAATTACACAGTTGTTGGAGACAGTGTGAATCTGGCCAGTCGTCTGGAGGGTATCAACAAAATCTATCAGACGGAAATCATCGTTAGCAGTGACACTCGTGATGCTGTAAAAAAGGAATTTCTTTTCAGGCCACTTGGTTCCGTCGCTGTGAAGGGTAAGCAACAAGAAGTGGAAATCTATGAATTGGTTGAATCCATAACTCAGGCAACGCAAGAACAAATCCAATTTTCAAAAGATTTTACGACTGCACTTAACCTGTTTAAGGATGGAGATTTCTCAGGAGCTAAGATTCTCTTCACAAAGATTGGGGATCAATACCCCACTGACCATCCTACCAAAATCTATATTGAAAAATGCTTGGAAAAGGAGCGGTCTGGAATCTCCAGCATTTGAAATTTCAGATTGTTAGACTTTCATAAATAAACACTTCCTATCATACCCATCAAAAACAATTGTACCGATCATCAAATAAAAATTTGTTATCAAGCACTTCTAAAAGTTAAAAATCATATTGCATAATCATTTTTAATAAATATTTCAGTAGATTGAGGGGAAAAATGGAACGCAAACAAATTGGCAAATCAGGATTGTTTGTCTCAGAACTTTGTCTTGGTTGTATGACCTTTGGGGAACCAAAGCGCGGAAATCATGCTTGGACTCTTCCTGAAGAACAATCAAAACCTCTGATTCGTCAGGCTCTGGATGCAGGAATTGATTTTTTTGACACCGCCAATGTCTACTCAGACGGCTCCTCAGAAGAAATGCTTGGAAGAGTTCTATGGAGATGGGTTAAACGGGATGAGATTGTTTTGGCAACCAAGGTCTTTGGGGATGAGGATCCAAATTGGCGAGGATTGTCTCGTAGAATCATTATGCGGCAAATTGATAACTCATTAAAACGGTTACAGACCGATTACGTGGATCTCTATCAAATTCACCGCTGGGACCCAGTTACCCCGATTGAGGAGACAATGGAGGCTTTAAATGATGTAGTGCGCGCTGGGAAAGCCAGATACATCGGGGCTTCTTCAATGTACGCCTGGCAATTCTCCAAAGCCCAACAAGTTGCCAAGGAAAATGGATGGGCTCGCTTCATAAGTATGCAGAATCAGGTCAACCTGATTTATCGTGAGGAGGAACGGGAGATGATTCCACTTTGCTTGGACCAGGGCGTAGGTCTGATTCCATGGTCCCCAATTGCTCGAGGCAAATTGGCACGTCCAGTTGGTATCTCAACAGCAAGAGCTGAAACAGACAATGTCCTCGAAAATATGTACTCCCAAACCATTGATGCAGACAACGCAGTCATCAGTAATGTTGAAGCAATTGGCAACGAAATTGGTCGTCCAATGGTGCAAGTAGCTTTGGCTTGGATTCGTCAAAAGAAAGGGGTAGCAGCACCAATTATCGGCTACACGAGATTAGAACAGTTTGAGCAGATGCTTGGTGGTTTGGACTTAGTGCTGGATCAAGAGATGATTGACCGGTTGGAAGCCCCTTATGTCCCTCATGTTCCAGTAGGGTTTTAAATAGTCTTTCGTTGAATGAGGAATTACTTGATTCCAGAATGCATGAAGGACTGGATAAACTGCCTTTGAAACAGCAGGAACGCTATCATTAACGGAGCTACTGAAAGCAGGGTTGCCGCCGAAACAATGGACCAATCGACTCCTGATTCCGGTGCTCCAAAAACCCCTAATCCAACGGTTAGAGGTCTTGTCTCCACAGAATTACTCACAATCAAAGGCCACAAAAAATTATTCCAGTGGTGACTGATGGAGACCAACCCGTAGGCAAGGTAGGTCGGTTTCGCTAAGGGGACATAAACCCGCCACAGAACACCAAACATCCCACACCCTTCCAAGCGAGATGCTTCCTCTAACTCCTTAGGAGTGGATTTGAATGCTTGCCTCAACAAAAAAATCCCAAATGCACTGGCCATGTAGGGCAGTCCAATTCCGGTGATTGTGTCCACCAAGCTGAGGTCTGCAAGAGTGCTGTAGTTTTCAACGATAAGGATTTCAGGGGTAATCATTAACTGCACTAGCACCAAAGAAAAGGCGATGTTGTGTCCGGCAAATTGGTATCGAGCAAAGGCGTAGGCAGCCAATGTACATACAATCAATTGTGATGCTAGAAGCATTGTGACTAGCATGAAGGTGTTTAAGCCGTATTGTACAAAAGGTGCCTGAGAAAGTGCCTCTCCAAAATTTTCGAGCGTAATTGGAGCAAATAACTCAAAGTTGACAGCATATTCACTAGGGTGGAAGGCTGCCCAAAAGGCATAGAGCAGGGGTGAAATCCAAAGGAGAGCCAGCAACCACGCACCAACAGTTTCTAATCCATTGGAATATGCCCAATCTCTTGGGGAACGGAGTTGTTCAGTCATCGATAATGAATCCTTCGATCCAATAGGAAAAACTGAAGCAAAGCTAAAATTGCTAGAAGAGCCAACAGCACTACTGTCAGTGTGGAAGCATAATTCGGATCAAAATAAGAGAAGGCGTTTTCGTAGATGTAGTAAAGCAAAAGATTACTTGCGTTGTCAGGCCCTCCCTTTGTCAGAACAAAAAGATGGTCGACAAGTTTGAAGGAATTCAAAACCGCGTTGATCAAAACAAAAAGAGTTGTTGGCATCAACAAAGGGAAAGTAACTCGCCAAAAGAAATACCAACGAGAAGCACCTTCCAATTTTGCTGCTTCTTCAAGTTCTTTTGGTAGATGCTGGAGAGCTGCCAGATAAAAGATCATAAAGAAACCCGCCTCTTTCCAAACTGTCATCACAATGACCGCTCCAAGAACGGTATCTGGATCACCTAGCCAATTGTGTCCCGACAGGCCAAGCCCTTGTAAAATTTGATCAATTAAACCAATTTCTGGCGTGTAAAAGAATAACCAGATGTTGGCAACAGCGATCATTGGCAGGATCGTTGGTGTAAAATAAGCCATCCTCAAAAAGCCTTGACCAGGTAAGGAGCGATTGACGAGTAAGGCCATTACGATCGCGATGGCAACCGAAGTAGGAATGGTTCCCAAAGCGAACCAGAGGTTGTTGAAAAGCACCTTCCAGAAAATCGGATCCTCTAACATTGCTTCATAATTGCCCACCCCAATAAATCGACTGGGTCGGATGGCAGAGGACTTGGAAAAGAAGCTGTCAATGAAGGTCGCTATGGTGGGATAGTGCGTGAATGCAATTAGCAAAATTGCAGCCGGAGTCAGCAACAACCACCCGTATACATGTCGCATTCCCGGACTATGAGATCGCATGAAAAGATAATTTTGTGGGAGGGGGTGTTGACGGTCCAAGCAAGGTCAGACCGTCAATTGAAATTAACGATAAGAACGCAGTAAACGATCAGCCGTAGATTGGGCTTCTTTCAGGGCAGCTTCCGGTGATTTTGTACCTGTCAAGGCTGCCTGAATGGCATCATCCAAGGCCTTTCGAATTCTTCCTGTTTGGAACGTAGAGAGTTCCGCTGTTGCATAATTCAACTGATCTCGAGCTACAGCTGCATATGGAAAGTCAACAACATATTCCTGAAGCTGAGAAGTCTGATAGGCAGCCGGGCTTACACCCATGTAACCTGTTTTGATGGACCATTCTGCTGAGCGCTCAGGACTGGTCATAAACTTGATGAGCTTCATTGCAGCAACCCGCTCTGCTTCCGATGTCTGCTTGAAGATATAGAAGTTTCCTCCCCCAGTTGGAGTCCCTCTTCGTTTGTTTGCAGGTAACATCGCCACACCAAAATCAAACTTAGCGTTGTTTTTAACCGTAGTCAGGTTCCCTGTCGAGTGCCACATGATTGCGGTTTTGCCTTCCAAGAAATTCTGACGCAATGTGCCCCACTCAATAGTTCCTTCGGGCATCACCTTGTGTTTAGATCCAAGATCTTTCCAGAATTGCAGAGCGGCAACAGTCCCGGATGCATCAAAATATGTTTGATCTCCTGAGCCACTCATCAAAACTTGATCGTTTTGCATGGTCAGAGCACCAAACATCCAGTAAGGGTAACCAGTGGATGGAATCATCATACCCCACTTTGATCCATCACTGGCTGTCAGTTTTTTTCCAGCTTCCACTAACTCATACCAGGTTGCGGGAGGATTTTCTGGATCTAAGCCTGCTTCACGAAATGCTTCCTTATTGTAGTACATAACAATAGTGGATCGTTGAAAGGGAATGCCCCAAGTCTTGCCGGCAGTACGGCCATTTTCCATGAGGGTTGGATAGAAGGAATCCAACCAAGCCCTGTCTTCTGAGGTGGAAACGATGTCATCAAATGCGACAATTGCGTCCTGTTCGATTAACTCATAGATGTCGATGGAAAACATCACTGACAACTGAGCAGGCTGCCCACTTTTCAGAGCTGCGAGGGCTTTGATTCGAGCATCATTATAATTTCCCGCATAAATTGCGCTGACTTTGATGTCAGGGTTTTCCTTCATAAAATCATCAACGATCCCATCAACTATTTTAGTAAGTGGACCACCAACGGCCACTGGATAGTACATTGTCAACTCAGTTTGTGCATAAGCTAATGCTGAGGCAAAACAGACCCCTGCGGTCAGCGCAAAACTGGTCGCAAATTTTTTCAGTTTCTTGAGCATGCTATCTTCCTTTTGACGCTGGGAATTAAAGAACCGATCTGGTTCTGAAACTCGACTCTAGCTTAGCTATAGTCGGGTGATGTGACTCAAAAAGAGCCACAAATTCGGTTGCCATTTCTGTCAAATCCATGGCAGTCAACTGGGTCCCAATTCACTGAGACCAATTCTCTTACAGACACCCGGGCTTTTCCATCAATGCGGGCCATCAAGCGCTGATCTTCATATAATAGTCTCAGAACAGTCTCAGCCCCCATATAGTCGATAGCATCCACAGTCATTTGGATACCATCATTCGAGAGCTTGATTTTCTCAGGGCGAATACCCAACAAATCAACAGAATCAGTGTTTCCAGAAAAAGTAGGCACTACCCTCTTCGGTAGAATATTCATAGGAGGGGTCCCCAAAAATTGAGCAGCAAAAACAGTAGAGGGTTTATCATAGAGATCCGCAGGTGATCCTACCTGAACAATCTGACCATCTTTCAGCAACACCACCTGATCCGCCATAGACATCGCTTCTGTTTGATCATGTGTTACATAGATCATGGTCAAATTGAGGTTCCTTTGCAGTCGATGAATTTCTTCGCGCATCTCGGCTCGTAGTTTTGCATCAAGATTCGACAGTGGTTCATCCATCAAGCAAACAGGCTGATTGGCTACAATCGCTCTGGCCAGAGCTACTCGTTGGCGTTGTCCACCTGAGAGTTGGGCCGGTTTTCTGGAAAGTAACTGATCCAGCTCAACCATCTCAGCTGCTTTAAGCAGCCGAGCTTCTCTTTCCCTTGCTGGGACTTTTCTAACCTTCAGGCCGAAAATGATGTTTTCACGAACATCCAGATGAGGAAACAGTGCATAAGATTGGAAAACCATCGAAACACTGCGTTTGGCTGGATCTAATTGAGTAACATCCTGGTTATCAATCAGTACGCTCCCAGATTCGGCGAACTCCAATCCTGCAATCAACCGAAGAATTGTTGATTTTCCGCAGCCTGAGGGGCCTAATAAGACTGTTAGCGTACCCTGTGATGCCTCAAAAGATACTCCATCGACAGCTAGAAAATCACCCCACTGCTTAACAAGATTCTCGACTCGTACTCCGCTCATTGGCTTCCATTCCGACCACAGAGGATCAATTCAGACCCTGATTTATCCAAAATCTCCATTATTTTTGTTGGTGGCTTTTGATCACAAAAGACTTTTGATGCCTCACAGATTTGCCCGCCCCTAACATGTGCGGCGCGTGTAAACTTGGTGTGATCTAAAACCAAGAACGTTTTTCGACTATTTTTGTGAATTAGCTGTCTCGCTTGAACCTCTTCATCCGTAAAATCCAACAAAGTCCCGTCTGCATCTACCCCGGCAACTCCGTAGATTCCAATGTCGAAAATGTAGGAAGAGAGGAGAGTTTCCATTCCTTTACCCAGAACATCACAGTCATTGTTTCGAACTCTGCCCCCAGCGATGTGTACTTCGAAACTTGTGTTGGAGCAGGCTAGCATTGCAATGTTAAGATTGTGTGGGAAATTCGTAGATTCTCATGCTTGAGGAGAGATGCTGCAACAATTTCTGGGGTTGTTCCAATACTGAAGGCTAGGGTTGTATGATGGGGTACATAATCTCGAACTTTCTCTGCAATATTCTCTTTCGCTCCTCTTGCTAGAATTTGCCTGGAACGATAGGAGAGATTGCCGGAGCCACTTATTCGTTCAACTCCTCCGTGACGACGCCTACCCAAACCAGAATCGCAAATGATCGTTAGGTCTCTTCTAATCGTCTGTGTGGTGACGTTATATCGACTAGCTAAACTATCTACATGAAGAAATCCTTCTTCTCGCACTAAGTCTGCTATTTGTGCCTGACGCTCGGAAAGATCCATAGGATGAAAATTGGTTCTCATGAAGTGGAACCTGCCAAAGAATGTTCAGATGCGCAACTAAAATGTTCATTCGAACATTATTTAAAAAAATCAGCAGCAGGATACGTTTCAATGAAATCATAATTAAATTATTTATAACAATAACTTCTATTTAGTCTCTAGAGAAAACGATGAGATTTACAGATTCTATTTTTTTCAAAAGAACAAATTTTCTGATTCAGATGAAAATAGAATCGGATGGGAGGGGTACCTATGGCATGAACTGGAGGTTCCAACTCTTGCCATAGATTTTGGTCTGGAGAAGTTTTGAAATTAAAGGGTTTCGCACTGAGTGTAGAAGCTCAACCCGTCATTTCGTATTGGTATCCGTAAGCCCAAAGGTTGTGCGTGCTTAGTTAACTGCTCACGAAAAGATCGCTTAGGATCCCCAAGTTCATCAGTAGGGAGTCCCTTCAACACTTTCACCATATCACGATACACTGTGGGTGTGATGCCACGAATGGAGAGATAACAATCAGGAAGTTCACCAATGGGAGTTTTTAGATCAGGAACAAGCAAATGTAGTTCGTATTTGTCATTCTCGTGGTAGGGTCTGAGAGTAAAAAAAGTTTCAGCAAAATAGAGATGTTCCTTACGAACCGACATTCGAAACCAACCGGCATCGCTCCCTTCAACAATTGGCAGACCTGCATTTCTAAATATCTCTGCGAGCTTATTTAGCTCATCCCTTTCAGTCTCCCTTGATTCATCCAATTCTAACCAGCCAAGCGGATGAATTTGGATCCATTCAGGAATGTCCTCCAGAGGAAAATCGGCCTGATGAAGCCGGAGCCAGGCCAGCCCTATTAACCAGAACTGTTGCCTTTCGTCCAACTCGATTTCCAATGATTGTTCTTGTCCGCTACGACCATAGAGCAAGAAGCTTTCAGGCCCGTAAGGCAAATCAACCTGTTCTTCCACCAAATCATTGGTAACCATCGACTGAGGAACATCTTCGAGTTGTTGCCAAAAAGATTTTCCCGCACTCTCTCGCCACGCATCGACAAAAAACTTTCGATCCCCCTGCTTACCAATTAGGATTTCATCCGAGGTAGCCCAGACCAAATGTCCTTTTGGCATCTCGATTTGTCTCCTGCAAAGCTGTTGAAATCCTGTTTGTGTTAGTTGAACTGTGAAACAATAAACCTGATATCTAGTGTAGGCATGGTTAGCGCGGGCACCCTCCAACTTTTCATAGCTATCAAGCGTTTGGTGTAATTCAGCCTGATAATGCTGTGATAGCAGACCCAATTCTTCATTCAACTCTCTCGATAAAGTGTGAGGAAGTGCTTGGAGAATGTGATCTTCATCCGCCATTTGTTGCCAAACCAGACGCTCTTCAATGGTTGATTCAGGGAAAGCTTTCTCCAAGTCATGCATATTAAGGCGTCCCCCGATCAGCACATGATTTGGATTTGCTTTACGCTCGCGATCTTCCCGGTGATTAAACAACAGACTATTTTCAATTTTAATCAACGCCCAGGCAACCTGAACCTGACGTATTGGAGTTGGCCGATGTTCTCTATGAAAATGAATTCTACGATTTTCGACCTCGATTAGTAAATTTCTCTGTTGTTCCAGGTAACTCTCGTTGTGCCACCAACCACTCTCAAAAAATTGGGGCCTTGGTGTTGCTAAACTATCCAAAAGGGAACGTGCCATCAGGCTGGCCGGGTAGCTAGTAAATTGCCATAACCCTTCACGGAGCTTGGTCGAATCTAAGAGGCCCATTGCTTCCCAATTTTGTTGGAGCATCGTGATCACCCCTTCAACAAAATCTTTCTGTATCGAAAGGGTCTCCGATATAACTTCGATCAACGCTTTGGATGAAACTGTCGTCAAGAACGGACCTTCCTCCGCAATTCTTGGTAATCTATAAGGTAAAAGTTCCAAAATCTTGTTGATTTCAGCCATGGTATTTTCTTTCAAAATATAAATTGAACCGTTTCAAAATTTTAATCTGATAGAGTTCCAGGAGTAAGTTTTGTCAACAATAAACTCTTTGTACGGTATCTTTGGGTGTTGACAGATTTCAAGGACATAATCCGGAATCTCAGAAAATGATCTCTTTGATAAGTTCTTGACACAAGATGGGTGCAATTGTAATTTCACCCTGCTATTAAGTTTTGCATACTAAAGACGACAACTTAACATCTAATAACCATTTGCTTGAATCCATCAGCGGCGCATTTCCATTTCCAAGTAAAAATATGCAGAAAATCATCCTAGCATTCAGGTTTTGATGCGCTTGCAAGCAGTTCTTGGAGATATCACCGAGTTGGATGTCGATGTTATCGTCAATTCATGCAATAACCAGATGCATCTTGGTTATTCTGAGATTTCAAGGAGCATACAAGAAATTACTGAGGGCAGAATTCAGCAGGCTTTATTGCACGATCCTAACCTAGAACTTCCAGTACCGCTGGGAACTGTCTGCGTAACGAAAGGAGATTTGTTACCCTGTCGATGGATCTTTCATTTGGCAACGCATCGGTCCTGGGAAGAGATGAGTCGGGACGCTCATCTTGAGGAGGGAGATCAGGAATTTTGGGAAATAGTACAAGAACTTGTCCTAGACGCCATTCGAGCGGGACTTAACAACTTGATCACCACTGCTGAAGAACTTCAGGTAAAGTCAATAGCAATCCCTCTAATCGGCTCTGGCTCATTAGGATTCCCCACTAGTTTGATGGCAGATGTCATTTTGGGAACGCTTCATCAAATCCTTGTCGAAATCCCTACAAATCACTTACAAAAAATCAAATTAGTCACCTTGGATGATGGTGTACTTAAAGCTCTTCAAGCAAGAATCGATGGCCTTGACTGGAGCTTTGCTGATAAAAATTCTTTTGCAACAGAAGCAGACTGGGAAGAGTTTTTAACAGAGACAGGCAGTGAATTGCCAATCTCCAATGATCCAACTATAGAAGTTGACCCAAAAACAGGAACCCTTGAAAAGGATCTAGAGGAACTTAGAGAACAGCTGCAAACCGTTCATCAGCGAGAAAAACGCTTACTACGGCAAATTGACGAGTTGGTTCGTGAAAATCAGGCACTAAAATCTCAAGCTCGAGGGGCTATTTGGGGACAGTCACAACCGATCGATCTGTGGGCTAGAATTGATTTACCCTCACCATTGGCCTATGCACAGAATCTGAGAATGGCCGAAACGGACCCGAATCGCTGTCACATCAACATGTTGAATGCAATTGGGATTGTTTCAAAATATTTTTCAGCGCTGATCTGCGCAGAATATCTTCACGCTGGCTGCTTCTCAGGGGAATTAAATTCAGAATTACGTCATCGCTTTCGCCAGGGCCCAATGACAGATGGTAGTTGGGTTTGGGTCGGCAAACGCATCGCCAGAGCTTTTTACGATGCAGATTTGTATGGACAGTTGGTTGGGGAGGTTCCCAGAGCCTGGATTACAGAACGTGGTGAGTGGAGCGGATTGTCAGAGGCCTTGCAGCAATTGGTCAGCTATCGTAATCGCATCCACGATCCCGTCAATGCAGATTCAGGTCACGCAAGTGCTTGGTTGGAATTAGTCCTGCCGGTTTGGGTACAGATGTGTAAGTACAGCGAGCCCATGACGTCGTATGAATTGCTTTTCATCGATCAGATTAGTGATTTCTCTGATGATCTTGGGGAGGAGGTGAGTTATTCCATCAAGCGATTGCGAGGAGGATTTTTTGTTCCACCAACTGAAACACTTAAGTTAAGACAGCATCTGAAAAGTGGCCGTCTGTATTTACAGAGTGCGAACAGCCCGGATCTGTTATCACTGCATCCTTTCCTAACCTACGAATATAGCCGAGTAACGAACAATCGTGAAACTTTCTGCTTAGATCAGATCCAGCATTCCACTTTGCACTATAAGGCTTTCCGTTACGCACACCGAAGTAGCCTCAATGATGGTAAGCAGTTTCCATTATAAAATGAGTTGGGTGCTGATTTTTCATCAACCCCAATTGTAAAAATTAATGAAAAGTTCAACATCCCTCCACGTGATAGTCTCTCAGAAAATTGCTCCGACAAGGATGACGTAATTTAACAAGAGCTTGAAAAAGTAGCTGACGGATCCGCTCCCGAGTGATTCTAAATTCCTTGCCAATCTCATCGAGCGTATACTCACGCTTATGCCCAATTCCAAAACGCATTTTGACAATTTTCTTCTGACGATGAGGTAACTCTTCGAGCATCCACTCGATAACCTCCGAGAGGTCAGTTTTCATCATAGTTTGAAGAGGGTCCTCCACATTTTGATCTGGCAGTACATTCTGCAGGGTGCTTCCCTCCTCACTTCCATAGGGCTTGTCAATGGAAAGAGGATCATTCATGTTGTGTAACAATTCATGAACGAGTTCCTCTGGCATTTTGCTGCGTTCCACCACCTCAGCCAGTGTCGGCTGACGTCCCAATTCCATCCCCAATTGCTGAGAAATCTTCAGTACACGTTTCCCTTTGTCAATCATATGCACTGGGATCCGAATAGTTCTCGAATGATCTGCCATTGCCCTAGACATTGACTGGCGAATCCACCAACTTGCATAAGTGGATAATTTACAGCCACGCTCGTAATCGAACTTGTCTATAGCCCTCATTAGCCCCAAATTGCCTTCCTGAATGAGATCCTCGATCCCCAATCCACAGTGGAGGTACCTGCGGGCAATGCTTACGACAAGTCGAAGATTGGCTTCCATCAGACGATTTTTCGCTGTCTTCATGACTTCAAGCGATTTCTGTAATTTCATCACTTGGGATAAAAATCCCTTTTCATCCTGACCAGTCTGTTCAATTACATCCCCTTTCCACTTCATAGCGGATTCCAGCAATTGATACTCCTGCATGACTGCCTTAAATGACTGTCCTGCAAAATCTTCAATTTCTAATTTCATGCTAGCCTCTTTTGAGGCATCTCCCACTTTTTTTGCTGCCTCCCAACCTTGCAGCAACTTTTGGAGCTTTTTGGTGTCTACTCCCTGGGATTGTTGAAGTTCGGCAATTTGCTCGCTTGCACATTCAATTTCTCGAGCCTTTTGAACGAGCAATTCTGTGAATTTTTCAATCTGGCTTTGATTGAAAGAAATCAGCTGAATTTGCGAATGGATTCTCTTGGACAATTTATCTATCTCCTCCTTTTCCAACGGATTTAGTTTAGTTGCTTGACCAGAAATTTTGATCATTTGCCTTGAAATGAAATCTTCAGAAACCAGACGAAGTTGCTGAACCAAAGCCACGACTCGGCTCTGTTCATCCATCTCAAACTCATCATCATCATTAACAACAGTTATCTGACGAATGGTGATTTCTCCATTCTCTAGGCGATATGCCAAGTTTTGGATTTCATCAAAAACTAGTTTTGATCCGAAAAGAATCCGTTCAATCATTTTACGATTGGTTTCAATTTTTTTGGCTAGTGCTGACTCTTGTTTCCGATCCAGTAGTTCAGCCCTATTGACATCTTTGACATAGAGTTGAAAAGCATCCTGATTTGAAGATTTTTCCTTATCCACAGCAGAAGAACGTCCAGCTTTCCTCCAGAAATTTTCTTCATCTACCAACGAATGCGAAGTTTCTAAAACACCAGAAAATCCAAGATGGTGATTTGTAGTGTATTTTGCTTTTACAACCTCTAGAGTTTCCATAATTCCCTCCTAATTGATTTAGATATGCCATCCGGTTTCCGTAGCAAACTTTCAGATTTTCAAACTAACTCATGAGAATAAGAGGAACTGCGACTTTAATTCTCAAAAATATAATTAAACTGAAAAATTTAAAGAAACCTTTCGTTGATCTGTAGCTGCCTACTCCACAAGCAGTTACGATATCAATAGGGTAAATCAGTTAGAGAATATGTGTGAGGAGATCGGGGGGAGAAAAAAATAGTGAAAAAAATCAATTAATTTACTTTTTTGTCACAGTATTTTCAGAGATCTACTCTAGATTTTCGTGCACAAAAACCCGGATAAATCGATGAACACATTATTTACTAAAATTTGATCATTAATTTCAGTAGTTTTGAGAACTACTTATTTTTAAATAAGGACAACCACTTAGTTCACGTACAGGAGTTTGACTGGTGCTCCAGAGTCAGAAATGCCAGAGAAATCCTCTCACTCACCCCCGGAAAATCTTCAATTGGAACGATAATTTAATCAGCTTCTTTATCTTTGAAAAATAAGAATTTGTAAAAAATATATAATAGTTTCATTGATTTACTTCTAAATTGTAAAAAAAGAAAAATGATCCTTCCTAGAAATGTACTTTTCATCATGGCAGACCAACTTCGCTGGGATTGCTTGTCCTGCTATGGAGATTCCCTAGTTTCAACTCCAAACATTGACCAGCTAGCCAAAGAGGGGGTTACTTTTGACAGGGCCTATTGCCAATCTCCCATATGCGGACCTTCCCGTATGTCTTTTTACACCGGACGTTATTCACAGTCACACGGGGCTACTTGGAATGGAATTCCTTTAAAAGCAGGAGAACTCACTCTAGGTGATTTTATGAGAAAGCAAGGCTTGGCGACCTGGCTTGTCGGCAAAACTCATTTCTATCCTGATCTCTCTGGCATAAAACGAATGGGCAATGGGCTAGACTCCCCCACTGGCCAATTACTCCAACAATGTGGTTTCCAGATTTTTGATCAGATGGAAGGACTTTATCCAGAAGGCCCCAAAGGAAGATACAACCCTCTCAAATCAACCTATGAAAAATATTTGAATGACCTCGGCTACTCTGGCCAGAACCCCTGGAATGATTGGGCAAACTCAGCGGAGGGAGAGAATGGGGAGGTATTGGAAGGTTGGTACATGCAGCACGCTCATCGACCTGCAAGGGTTGCAGAAGAGCATTCGGAAACAGCATACACAACGTTTCGGGCACTTGAATTTCTAATTCAGCATAGCCAATCTCCATGGTGTCTTCATTTATCCTACATTAAACCACATTGGCCTTACATTGCTCCATCTCCCTACCATCAATTGTTTCGAGATCTTGAACTCCCATCAGCGACTAGATCTGAAAATGAGTTAAAGAATCCCCATCCAATCTATGAAGCATTCACTAAAATTCGAGTAAGTAGAGCTTTCTCAAAAAAAGAAGTCCGTGATCGAGTCTTGCCAACATACCTTGGCCTTGTAAAACAGTTAGATGACCACCTCGGCAGACTATTTCAGTTCATGAAAGACCAAGGGTCATTCGATCAAACGTTAATTGTTTTCACTTCAGATCACGGAGATTATCTTGGAGATCATTGGTTGGGTGAGAAAGATTGGTTTCATGAACCTTCCGTAAAGATTCCTTTGATTATTCGAGATCCTTCTTCATTGGCTAATTCCTCACGTGGCTCGAGATCCAAAGAGTTAGTGGAATCAATTGACCTGATTCCAACATTTATCGAAGCCTTGGGAGGAAGTTTCTCTGATCATATTCTGGAGGGTCAGTCTCTGAAGCCTTTCCTGCATAGTGAAGCTACTAAGCCCATTCGAGAATGCGCCATCAGCGAATACGATTACTCGGTTGCTCCAATATCTTTACTACTAAACGCAGATCCAAAAAAAGCTCGCATCTACATGGTTGCCACTCAGCGTTGGAAATACATTTATACTGTCGGGTATCGTCCAGTTCTGTTCGATTTACAGGAGGATCCAATGGAGCTGAATGATCTTGGAGATGACGTTGGCTACTCCAAAATTAAAAGTGAACTCAATGATCAACTCTTAGAGTGGAGTCTCCGTCATTCACAAAGAATAACGAAATCTGATTCAGAATTGATTTCTCGACGGGGATGTTCAGAAGGTTTGGGAATAAGGATAGGTTTTTGGTAGGAAGAATTTTTATTGGTTGATTAAAAAAGACAAAATATGAAATGTAACTAAGTTTTTACAGAAAAAAAGCAAATGTGGACTAAAATTTTGATGAAATTAAAATCAAAATGAAAGAAACTATAAAAGTTTTTTCACTAGTTTCATTCGAAACAGCTTAAGCTAAGTTGAAGAAAAGGCCGCATCACTTAGAATGAAACTGGAAACCACATTTGCATAATAATTTGCTTGGCAGCGAATTGACAACGGAGAAGTCAATCATAGCTTTACAGATTATGGGGATGACATTGAAAGAATTGAAGATGTCAAATCTGATTAACCAAGCATGTATGTGAAAATTTTAATATAAGAAAATCAAAGTAATTTAACTTTACCCTTCATAATTGCCCAATGACCAGGGAAAGAACAAAAGAAGATATGACTTTTACTACTATCAAGCTTGGAAACATCAACTGTCAAGGAAGTGGATTCTCCACCTCCAATCATGTCAGATCTGAAAAGTATTTTGTCAGAAACGGGGAGATAGCCATTCTCAATCCCGTTATCCATGTTAATTAATTGAGCAACTGGCATAAAATTGGATTCTTCAGTAATAACAATATTATGACCCATTGCTGAAACAGGTAATTTACCGCCATGGTTCAACGTAATTTCAAAAGAATTACACTTTGATGAAATGTTGATTTCTTGAAGATCATACATCATCATATCTGAACCAGTAATTTTAATAAAACAATCACTTGCAAAAGTTGGATTGAAT
>JACLAC010000713.1_pt1 | contig 20751 bp, 17 predicted proteins | sample 8027881 | NCBI WGS metagenome assembly JACLAC01 (sample SAMN15725517, study PRJNA655200) | protist metagenome | isolation source: fluorescence activated cell sorting (FACS) single amplified genomes of... | place: Spain: Blaines Bay Microbial Observatory, Mediterranean Sea | collected 2016-01-19 | reverse complement strand
AAAGGCTTCTATATCCAGAAGAGGGAGGGTGTGGTGAGCTCCATTTTTGACGTATTGAAGGAACGTGGTTTTATAAAACAATCCACCAAAGAAGACGAGATCCGAGAGATCTTGGATGATGGAACCGTCAATTTTTATATCGGATTTGACCCAACAGGTGATTGTTTGCACGTAGGACATTTGCTACCTGTAATGTGCATGGCTTGGTTGCAACGAGCTGGACATCAACCAATCATTGTACTCGGTGGTGGAACAGCAATGGTTGGAGATCCAAGTGGTAAAGATAAGACGCGAGATATTCTGACAAGGGAGAAAATTCAATCAAATTTAAATGCGATGAAGCCATTGTTTGCTCGTTTTATTGATTTCAATAATGCAAAGATTCTCAACAATGCAGATTGGCTTTTACAACTGAATTATATTGAGTTTTTACGAGATATTGGTAAGCATTTTTCCGTTAATGTAATGATTAAGGCCGAGGGTGCAAAGCAGAGGTTGGAGCGAAATCAAGGTTACTCTTTTATTGAGTTTAATTATCATCTCTTACAATCCTATGATTTCCTTCATTTGTATAAAGAGCACAACTGTCGCTTGCAGGTTGGCGGTGATGATCAGTGGTTTCATTTTACTGGTGGGTTAGAATTAATTCGCAAGGACGTTGGTGGAAAAGCATTTGCCTTCACAATCCCATTATTGACGACATCAGATGGTAAAAAAATGGGCAAAACTGAAAAGGGAGCCGTTTGGATCGACCAAAATCGCCTTTCATCCTATGATTATTATCAATACTGGGTGAATGTTCAGGATGCCGATGTAATTAAGCTTATGAAGTTATATACTTTTATGGATATGTCGGACATCGAAGAATATGCTGGCTTGCAAGGAGCAGATCTTCGCAAAGCAAAACATCGACTCGCTTTTGAGACAACGATGCTTGCTCATGGAGAAGAGGCGGCAAAACAGGCTCAAAAAGCTGCGCAGGCAGCTTTTTCCGGCGCAGTATCTAGCGATATGCCAACGTATTCGACGTCACTCCCAGCTGGCGTTGTTTCTCTGTTAGTTGGATCGGGTTTATGTTCTTCTAATTCGGAAGCGCGTCGTTCGATTAAAGGTGGAGCCATAAAGATTGATTATGGTCAAGGGAAAAAAGCGATCCAGAACAAAGAGCAAGAAATAGCGATCGCGGGAATTCTTTGGTTTGGTAAAAAGAAATGTGTTCGTATTATTGAGAGCTCTTAGTTTTCATCTCCGCTCGGAGGAGAGTAGAGGATAGATGCCTTTTCAGCTGATTGCTTGCTATCCAGTTTAAAATTTTGATGTGCAGGATAGTCAGATACATTGAGTTTTGTCCAATTTTCTTCAGAAAATTGATACCAAAAATTTTCATCTTTTCCCAGAAGGAATAGCTTGCTCTCTTGGTAGTGACTTTCGGTAATAGTCGTGTTTTTCGAAGGTAAAGCAACCGTTTTGTTGTTTTGTTGTTTTCCTTGGAGTGAGTAGACCTTTGAGAGAAAAACATCCTCTTTCTTTTCTAAAACATGAATGATTAGTCCAGCTTCTGAATCGATTCCAAATTGAACATCGATATCGTCTTCTTTGGTTGTATTTCGAATGGTAATATTTTGCGGTGGAAGTAGATCTATCTTTTGATTTCCAGTTTGTGTGAGAGGAAAAAGATAGATGCGATTGGATGTTTGGATCAAATACAGAGGTACCCCAGCGCTTGTTAATGCAGAATCGATTGAGAGAGGTCTTTCTGGTAAGGAAATAATCTTCCGATAGGAAATCGATCCATCATGAGTGATGATAATGCTCCGGAGCGTTCCAGAGTTCGATTTGGGGTCTGAAATCCAGATTGGAAGATGAAAACGCTGTTCCGGATCTGTGATTCCACGTGTGAAATTAGAGACCTGTTTCCAGGGGAAAGATATCTTTTGTGTTTTTTGAATTTCCTCTCGCTCTAGAGTGTGGAGTAGCAGCTGTTCTTCATGAAGGGAGTAAAGATGATTGTCCTGATGAGAGATGGTTTGTTGAAAGCGTTCTTGAATAGGAGCAATAAACAGGGGAATAGAGCGCTCGGTTTCAAGAAAGACGATCTGCTCTTTTTTGGAAGTTGCTTGTCCCCACAGATAGTACCCCTCTGGGAAAAATGCTTGTTCTTCACGTATCTCTCGATCATCCCATAGTGGGGACGGTTTATGAATATAAATCTCTTTGGTTTGTGTATAGGGTTGGGGAAGATCAATTTGAAGAGAGAGCTGTTGCTTGCCAACAGGAAGCGCAGAGGAATTGGGAAGAAGAAATCGTACTTCTTTGAGTTGTCTAGGCTCTAGCGTCCAGGTGTCTTTATTTTCAATCTCTTTAGATTGAATTTTTTGTTTTCCATTCGTATTTTCAATACTCCACTGGAGTAGGGCAGTTTGCTTTTCTAGGTTGGGCAATGTTTCGACAGATTCTCCAATGTTTTGTATTTGTATATCAACAAAAATGGGTTGCCCTGCAATGTAGTGCTCTTTCAGATTGGTTTGGATTAAGAGCTCCGCTTTTGCAAAAGATAAAAGGGATAGTGAAAGCATCGGAATCATAATTCTTCCTTTTGTAACCATGTGCTGATGGCTTGTAACGCTTGTTCTTTGTTATGGATTTGTTTCTGCAATTGAAGAGTACGAATAAACAGGAGACCGCGCCCAATTTCTGGTCCTTTGAGTCCAAGAGGAAGAACATCTCTTCCTTGAATAAGTGGAGGGAGAGGAGAGCTTTGAATTTCCTCCTTTTTTGCGTGTTCCAGATTCAGCTTGCCAAAACCATTCGGCCAAATACTCATGGCAATCGTACAAAGAAAATCGAGCGAGAAAACCTCAGCGGCGTGATTCCTCAGAATAGAATTTTCTTGCTGTGCAAGTTTTTTGGAGTAGTCTAGGCTAGCCAAAACAGCGTTCCGAATCGGGTAATTGAGATATCTATGGATATTCAACTGATCAAAGATCTGCAGGATATCTGTTGCTGAACATCTTTGTAGAGCAAGCCCCCAAAATAAAGCCATATTCCAACCATTGTTATTTGTGCAGTGAGATTTTCCCCGATCAAGAGATTCTAACACCGATAACTCTTTAAGACCCGACCAAGAATGAAAATATTTTTGAATGATTTTTAGCTCTGTAAATTCTCGGAAGGCAATAGAGGGGGTTGGCGATTTTAACCAAGATTTTTCTATTTCGTTTAGAACACGCTCAGGTGCAATATGTGCTAAGTCAAGTCCAAGACATAATTCACGTAAAGAAGGAGAAATAGTGAAGTTAAAACGCGCAGAAAATTGAGCGACACGAAGGACACGTAATGGGTCTTCAGCAAAGAAAATAGGATCAGTTGCTACGAGTCTCTTTTGTGTGATATCATTTAAACCACCAAAGGGATCAAGAATCTCATCCGTCAAAGGGTCATACAATAGAGCGTTGATACGTAGATCACGCCGACGACAGGCCTCCTTTATATTGGGGGCGTCTGTACAGAAAATATCAACATTAATGTTATCCACCGTTAAGATCCAAACATGAAATGATTTACCTACTGCATTGAGATGTCCAAATCTCTCTAAGATTTTCTTACAGTACTGCCTCTCGATGTTGTGAATTTCTAGATCGATATCTTTTGGGGGGTAACCCAGTAATGCATCTCGTACGATACCACCAGCTAAATATGCTCTACCAGACTCCTGCGCAATCGCTTCGCAGATTTGCATTAATTTTGACGGTAGAGCGATTAATGGCATTACTATGCTCCAATATGAGGCGGAAGAGCAAAGCGCATCTCCTCGCAACCATATGTGCTTGGTTGTAAATGAATTATATTGTGTAGCGGTATGGCAAGATGAGGTACTAACGCACGTTTTTTTTCCGAAAAATAACCATAGATTACACGTAAAATTGCCTGATGTGCAATAATTAGCACAGGCTCAGAACGATGTTCAATCGCTAAAATAATTGGAGCAACACGTTTGATAATATCCTCATATGATTCACCTTGTGGGTAACGGAAACGAAGCTTGTCTTCAGACCTTCCTTTTGCAATTCTCGGATATTGTTTATTAATTTGCTGATAAGTGAGACCATCACAGATGCCGGCATGGATCTCGTCCAAGATTTTCCATTGGGTAATTGGACGACCCAAGCGTGAGGCAGTTTGAATCGTTCGCTGGAGGGTGCTTGTCCAGATGACAGGAATTTCCTGCTCTTCCATAAAATTGGTTAGAGATTCTGCATAGAAACGACCATTGGGGCTTAAGGCAGAATCTCCACCTACTCGATGTTGGGTGTTGAAAATTGACTGACCATGGCGAGAGATCCATATTGGCGGAGTTTGTAGCGTCAGATGCATTAGAAAATGCCCAACCTTCATTAGTAGTGGTCCTCTGAGGCGATTGACTAACACCTGCCGTCCGGCATCAATAATCTTAATCCACGGCACTTGCTCATCTTCTAACGTTTCATAAGCGGATATATAGTGAGCAATCCGCGATTGGAAGTCTCGCGTTGCTTCTTCTTCTGAGATACCGATATAGTCAGGGGAGTTAAGCTTGGTTTGACGAATATTTTCTCGGATAACATTCTGATCTTCACACATCGATTCAATAAATGCACATTCATATCCATGACGATTAAGAATAGAACATAGCCAGTTTCGTCTCGTTTTAGTGCTATTGGTTGCATCAAAGATAGCAATCTCTCCACCTTCTTTAAACCAAGCGAGAAGCTGATCAAGCGCTTGTTCTGCCGCTTTTCGTCTTGCTTTCACGCCATTTTCATTGTTGGGATTAAAAAACTCATGAGGAACATTGGCTCCGGATAGTTTGCGACGAATATTTCCAACATTGAACACCTTCGTCCGATGACCAAGCCAGCCTAAATAATGTGCTACTTTACGAGCAGTATAGGTTTTTCCTCTTGCTGGTAAGCCAACCATGATTAATGCAAGTGCCATGTTCTTTCCTATGTTTTACTTTCTATGCCTAATGACTTTGCGATTTTTTTCCATTGTTCTTTTTTTAGCCCTAACCAAGATATAGCTAGCTCAGACTTTGGCCTTCTATAATAGATCTTATCGAGGATATCATCTCGGATCCAATAACCACTAGAGTGTGTATAGCCCATTACCCTCCCAAATCCTTTTGGCCATCGAATCTTGTAACAAACAGCCTGCTCAGGGTGTGATGGAATTTCTAAAAAATCATACCAAACAGCATATAGCATAAAACGTGTAATCTGAAATTTTAGTTTATAGATTTGTGGATTGTATACACCTTTTTTTCCAAAGATTAATTTGGATCGATGAAGGGTTTTTCGTTGTTTTGGAGAGAGCGATGGTACAGATTTTTTCGGAATATAGCCCAGATGATTTTGCAGCAGAAGGTGGATATCTCTCAGCTCAGGTTTCGGATTTGAAAAAAGTTGAAAAAATGGTTGTATATGATCACGAAGCCAATCTTGAAGTGCCATCTGAAGATGTGTCTTTTGACGTGGCTCCAGTAGTTCCATAGATCGAAGAGAGATTTGAGGAGAGCGAATGTTTTTACCTTTTTTTAATTTTCCAAGTGGAATATCCTGGTAATAAATTTGAAAATCGGATCGTAAATGCCAATTTTTTTCTTTCATTAATTTTCGATAGTCATCTTTTGCGATCGGAGTAAGATATTTTAATCCTAAAGAGCGTACAATTTTATTACCAAAATAAGCATCAGCTGTCCAATTAGACCGAAAAGAGAAGGAGACTAGGTAGCCGAGCAACATCTGCTTTGACCAAAGTACTCCATCTTCAACATGTAGATCGAAAGGAATAGGACGTTCTTCGGGTGAATTGAGCTCATCAATGAAGCGCTGGGTGAGTCTTTCATGCAGGGTAGCGGCGAGTGTTTCCTCTAGCTCCTTGAAATGCATAATCCAATATTCCGGAGAACGAAGCCAATCTAGACGGTGAGATATATATGACCAAGTACGAACAGAAGCCATCTGTCGAAGAAGTTGGGGGATATCTCCAGCAAGATTTCCAAGTTTCTTTGCCTGCTGACTGACCCAAGGATCAGGTAATACGCCATCCCCTGTTGTGAGCTCAAGATAGATTCGTTTGAGAAATCGAAAATGAGAAATCTGGGTTTCTTGCTGGTAGTCCGGAATACGACAGATCTGCCATAAGAATTCAATTCGGAGAGGAGAATCTAATTTCTTTTGAATATCTTCATCCTTGAGGAGGAATAATAACGCTTGCTCATCTAGTGCTTCTCTTTGTGGAAGCATACACCCTCGAAATGGTCGTTTTTGTAGAGAGGATAGTAAGCGATCTACTGATTCAAAATTAAGATTTGAGTTGCGATAATAAATTTTTCGTACAGGAAGAAATTGTTGCGCCTCAATATATTGAACTGCTTGATCGGATAGAAAATGCCTCTGGGTACAATCAAGAGAGAGATTGAAGGAACCATCTCGTTGATATCGGCCTGCACGTCCAGCAATTTGACCTATTTCAGGTAAGGTTAAGTCACGATATTCCTTTCCATCAAATTTGCGAAGAGAGGCGAAGCAGACATGTTTGATGTCTAAATTGAGTCCCAAACCAATCGCGTCTGTGGCAATCAAATAGTCTACTTTTCCGGATTGAAATAATTCAACCTGTGCATTTCTGGCTTGCGGAGACATTGCTCCCATAACGATTGCGACTCCTCCTCGTGAAGAACGAATTCTTTCAGCAATTTCATATAGATGAGTGATGTTGAAAGAAATAATTGCTGATCTCTTGGGGAGAGACCCAAGTTTTTTAGGTTGTAAATAATTGAGCTTTGATAATCGCTTAAGCTGTGTGATTTTCGCTGTTGGAACAAGATCTTGAATAATCTCGGTCATCGTATCGGATCCCAGAAACCAAGTTTCTGTAATCCCACGGATGTGAAGAAGACGATCTGTGAAGATATGTCCTCGTTTTGGATGAGTTGCAAGCTGGATCTCATCAACGATTACGATGGGAAAATCTTCCTGCGTTGGCATTGATTCTACTGTACAAGCTAAATAGCGGTAATGACGAGGTAAAATTCGCTCTTCCCCAGTAATCAGACCAACGTTATCGTTACCAACTTTTTCAGCAAGGCGCTCATACACTTCTCTAGCCAGAAGACGCAGTGGGAGACCAATACAGCCACCGCCGAGTTCAATCATACGCTGAATTGCACGGTATGTTTTTCCTGTATTTGTAGGACCAAGATAGGCAAAAATCAAGGATCCATTGTTTCCTCGACCCCATTTATCAAAAGAAGATTTCATTGTTTATCTTTTTCTCGGCGTTCTTGTCTTTCCTTTCTTTTTTGATGTTTTCTTTTTTGATTTGGTGTGTTCGAAGGTTTTCGGGAAGGGATTGTTTGCTCTCTTTTCAGGATAAACTTGATGTACCCATTGCCTATATTCTTCAAATTTTCCTTCTATAATTGATTGACGCATATCCGCCATAAATTTTGCAAACCAGGTTAAATTATGAATCGTTGCGAGAGTTGCACTCAAAATATCACCAATTTTGAATAGATGATGCAGATAGGCACGAGTAAAATTCTTGCATGTATAACAAGAGCAAGAAGTGTCTGGGGGGTACATATCATTACGATAACGAGAGTCCGTCATACGAATTCGTCCTTGCGAAGTGTAAAACATACCTGAACGAGAATGTCTTGTCTGGATCACACAATCAAACATATCGATTCCACGAGCGACACCTTCGACCAGATCGAGAGGACGACCAACGCCCATGAGATAACGAGGATAATCGGGGGGCATATGGGGCGTGGTGCTGTCTAAAATATCACACATGATTTTATGTCCTTCTCCCACAGATAAACCGCCAATTGCATATCCATCAAATCCAATATTAGTGATTGCCTTGGCTGATTTTTTACGAAGGGCTGGAAAAAATCCTCCTTGTACGATTCCAAATAATGATTGATCAGGACGCGTATGTACTTCTTTACAGCGCTTTTCCCATCGAGCGGTTCTTTCAATTGATATGGCCGTTGTTTTTTCATCCGATCCGAAAGGAAGACATTCGTCAAAAACCATCGCGATATCAGATCCTAGAGCTTGTTGGATTTCCATGGAAGTTTCAGGCGATAAGAAGGTCTTTTTTCCATCTACTTCATAGTTGAAGGATACGCCGTCCTCGGTTACAGTTTTGGGTAAAGAGAATACCTGAAAACCACCAGAATCAGTGAGAATTGGTAACTCTACACCCATCATTTTATGAAGACCACCATGCTTAGCAACGAGACGATGTCCCGGACGTTGAGACAGATGATAGGTATTGGCAAGAATGATTTGAGAATTTGTTTGTTCAAGATGCAGAGGACTCAGACCTCTGATCGCACCTTGTGTGCCGACGGGCATAAATACAGGTGTTTTTATGGTTCCTCGTGTTGTCTTAAGAGTCCCAGCACGAGCCATTTTTTCAGTGGCTTCAACGGTAAATGGAATGCTATTCACAAGTTCTCCAATTTGAGTAGGTTCTAGAATGGATAGATAATGTTATTGTTACTAATTGCAAAAGAAAACAGTGATTGATGGGCTATTTTATACAAATTAGGTTACATTACAACAATTAATTAATGACATCAAAAAATACAGATTATCGGTATCTGTTTTAATGAAGGGAAATTAAATGGGGAAAGTAATGAGACCTGCTCGTTTGCAGGATGGTACGTGTTTGTCCGATTATTACACTGTAGAAGGCTTAATTCGATTAGCAGAAAGTCGGATGTTTTATATCGTCAATGATTATCGTCCAGATCAATCCAAAAAATATTGCTGGGAATGTGGTTCTCATGATTCTTCTCCAACAGATATGAACTGTGTCAATTGTGGTCACCAAATGGGGCTGCGGAAATTTTTGATTTCTGTTCGCTGGGAAGAAGATCAAAAATATCAATTTTCGGAGTTCTTTGAAAAGGAAGTGGAGCATTCTGTTTTTATCCCTCCATTCGATCTTTTTCTAGAAAGAAACTCAATGTTTGCCGTTTATGATTGGCAAAATTATGATTTTCTTATTGATACTTCTTCCGCTTTTACTAATCGTGAGATTCTTAATATTGCTCTGCGTATTCTTGGTCTTTTGGCTCATATGCACGATCAAGGCGTCGTTCTGGCTCGTTTTGGATTACATAATCTATTGGTTCAATCTGATACAGATCAGCCTTTATTTTTCGACCCCGTAATTGAGCGTGTTTACCCCGGAGAGGTTCCAGCAGATCAGCAATATCATGAGCTCCCTTATTTGGCAGAACTTCTTCGGAAATTAACTTCTGCATCAGAAACTCGTCTTCTTCAGTTTTATGAAGACGTGAAAGAAGGAAAATTTAGATCCCCATATGAGATGGGCCGTGAGATAGAGCAATTATTAGAAATCTTTGATACGGAAGATCGAGATAACGATGCAGCTGCAATGAGCGATGTGGGCTTGGTCCGTGTTCTCAATGAGGACAATTGGGGCTGGGGAATCCTGAAAGAGAATCTGAAACTCTACGTGGTTGCTGATGGAATGGGAGGACACGATGCTGGAGAGATTGCATCATCTTTGGCTGTCTCACTTCTCTTTTCAGAGATGAATAATCGATTGGATGATGGACGCTCATACTCTATTGAAGAGCTACGACAGATCTTTGCTACCTCTTTTCAGGAAGCCAACAATGGCATCAAAGATTATGCTGAAAAACGTGGATCTGATATGGGAACGACAATGGTTACGGCATTAATCAGTGGCGATTCTGCAATCGTGGCAAATGTTGGCGATTCACGAGCATACTTACATCGTAAATCTGCTCTTCATCAAATCTCAAAAGATCATTCTTTGGTACAACGTTTTGTTGATCAAGGACAATTAACAATGGAAGAAGCCCGACATCATCCTCATTCAAATATTTTAATGAGAACAGTTGGAACAGAGCGAGATGTTCAGGTAGATACCTTTACTGTTCAGCTTGAGCAGGGAGACAAAATTTTACTCTGTTCAGATGGTTTATGGGGTGAAGTAGAAGATCAAGAGATGGAACAGATTATCAATGAAAGTCCAGACTTGTGGAAGAGTTCTGAAGATCTTGTGGGAGCAGCCCATGCAGGTGGTGGTAAGGATAATGTAACCCTAATCCTGTATGAGTATTAGGAAATTACATACCACTAATTGAAAAGATAAAGGGATAGGTAATGACAGCCGTTCCTCCAACGGAAGGGTCAAATTGAATCCCCTGAAGATGTTTTAAGATACATTTTTCAACGACCGGATTTTTTAGCTCGGAGCTTAAAATCTTCGCGCCATTAACATTACCTTTATCGTTAATGGTGAATTCGACATCAACTCGTCCAGCAAGCGACGGATTTTTACTAACCTCTCGAATATAACAGCTACGAAAACGATTCATATTTCGCTTAATCGTCATATCAATAGAGGTATCTGAGACTCTCCCGATTGCTTTATCCTTGTTGATGTCGTTTCCGACACTCTGTAGTGTATAATCGTCTTCTTTTTTTGTTGTTTTGATTGCCTTGGATGGTGGGGAGAGAGCATCCTCCCCTGTGACAGATCCTAAAACCAAGGTTGGCGTGTTGCGTTGTAAAGCTGGAATAGGAAGAATACGATCGACCTTTGGACTTGATTTTACCAGTTTTTTAAAGGTGACTGCGGAGAATGTTTGCGCAGAGTGGCGCGAATTGGCACCAAAATCCAGTAAAAATATTCTGCCATCTTTTAATTCAATTTGTAACTCTTCTGTTTTTTGCTCATGGTTAGGAACAAGATTTAATTGCTGAATTTCGGCAAAGGGAATGGTTGTATTACGGGGAGGGTCGGTATGGAACCAAACCAACAGCATTTTATTTTCACTTGCATCTAGAACTATTTTGTTGGGCCATAGATCAATTGGATCCAAACCTAGGTCTTCAAAATCATTATCTCCAGTATCATTTAAATTGAAATCCTGAGCAAAACTCAGAGTAAGAGATAGTAACAAATACAGCATGTATCCTCCTGGGTGATATAACCCCCTTGTAACGATCCTAACATGGTTTTATATTCAAAGGGATTGGATCTTTACTAATTAAATATCTTTCATAGAAGAGAGTTCTTGTGTGATCTGACGAAGTAGAAATCGAATAGTAGGCGTTTCTGTAATAAAGAAAATACCTAGACGTACTCCACCTTGTATAAAAGATTGAACCTGAGAAATTTCTCCAACGAGTTGTACCGGTGGAACAACGGGAATCTCAATGAGAATACGTGAATAATCGAAGCTATCAACAGCGAGTGTGATTCCACATCCAGTTTCTGAAATATCAAGCAATGTACCAATGATGATATCCTCAGAAGGAAGCCATTCTTCTTTTTCTGTATTGTGAATCAGAGGAACAAGAGAGATAGGGGTACCAACAGGATAGCGCTTCGATTCACGCTCAGAATAAAGGGAGATGAATTTAGGTGTTTTTAATATTGCTTGGTGTTTTTGCGTCGTAGAGAAGGATGTGATTTTAGATGTAAAGAAGTGACGACCGGAAGAATTTGTGAAATTGATACTGATATCTGAACCAACAGGCGGAAGCTGTCGATCTGTTGTTACGGTCTGGATAAAGAGATTTTCTTGCTCTATTAGTAGCTCAATCATCTGTGCTTCCATAGAGGATGGAATGGTCGCCAGCAACGCGCGTTGTTTATGAATAGTTCGTTTCCGAGCAGCTGGGTTTAATTCACCCCAGAAGAGTTTCCAGTTTGGAAGCTGCGTCTCTTGATGAAAAAGCTGTACGAATTTTTTTTGTGAGCAGATGAATTGGTAAATATTCTCTTGATCTCGAATATACAAGATATTCTGCGCCGTACTTTTATCGTCCTGTCGAATAAGGTTATCTAGCCTAAGATTGAGAAAATCCACTCGATCTGATAGAGGGAGAAAATAGAGGTATTTCCCGTTCAATACTAAATATCCCTGAAGAATATGACGATCATTTCTCCATAGTGAGGCTGCCGTAACGATTACATTTTCAGTGGGAATATCATATTTGGGAAGCTTCTCTTGAATCTCAGACCAGGGTCCCCGAAAAAAGAAGCTACAGCTTTTGGCGATATGTTCGCAGATTTTTCGATAGAATCCAATATTTGAAATTCCTGTGAGGGAGAAAGAATGATCTTTGGCAAGGATTGTCAGATATGTTTTTTGAAATTCTAGTTCATGAATTGAATTAATAGGTATATGAACTGGTTTAACTCCAATTTGAAGCCAAAAAATAGTTGGATAAATATGAATATGATGTTCAGTTTGAACAACAAAGCAGTTTAAAGAAAGGCGAAATGAAGCGGCATAATGATCTGACCACGTTCGGATATATTCTCTTTCTCCAAATTTTTGATCGATATCGATCAATGTATATAGGTGAGAAACTGTTGGACCTAAAAAGCTAATTTGAGTTTTACTTGTTTTCAGAGTAACCAAACCCATCCAGGTTAAAGAATACTTCTGGATGTCTTCAAGTAAAACCTCTTGTTTGGTTTCCTTTTCTGAATAAACCAGAAGATATCCACTTTTTAATACGACAGAGCAGGCAGTTTGAGACCATACCGTACCCATTTGAAGCTCGAGAAAAAACTCAAAATGAGAGGAAATCGGGAATGATTTTTCTGTTAGATGTTGTTGTTCGCGAATCTTTTTTGCAAAATCTTGTACGATACTGACATCTTCATTGATCGGTACAAAAAAACGAACGATACCTGTTTGTGTTAGAAGAAGAAGACAAACAGATTCTTGAATATTGAGTCCAAGAATACTATGAAGAGCGAGAGAGAATCGTTGTTTGTTTGGAAAATGAGCCTCAAAATGAAGCTTATCAGAAAGCAAGGTAAGTCGTCCTTCTACGAGGTGTTCATTAAATTGACGCTGGCATATAAGTGTGGCTTTGTTCATAGTTCTAGCCGAAATATAAGAAAATAAAATTGTTTAAGCAAGAAGATTTTCTTTTCCAGAGCTACGAATAAACAGCCTTAAACCATCTGTATTCGCTTCAATTCTATTGATGAAACTAAAGGGCGCCTTTTCCGGAAGACCAAATATGTGAATTTGAGCGGAAGGTGTTTGATTTATCGAATCCCATAAATTACCAAGAAATGCTAAGGCTTTTGTTGTTTTGGGTAAACGTCCAAGATCTGCAAGTCCCTCAAGATAATTTTGTGCTAGCGGTAATTCCTCTTCGGATTGCAAGGTTGTGATGAGCTGAATAGTGAGATTTTTTTGGCTAGCTAGCTGGATAGCAAGTAATAGGATAAGATCTAAATTTCCAGCGACTTGGGCTTGGTGAAGATCCCAGTCTGGAGGTCCTGGGCGAATCCATACATTAATATTTGTGTCGGAAGAAATATCTTGAGCAAGATGAGATTGATAAACGATACCTAGACCAAATTGCGCCGAAGCTTGTAAAAGAATCTCGATATTCACATATTTTTGATCTTGTTTTCCAAGAATGAGAATATTTGGCTGAAAGAAGTCCTGTTGAAATGTTTCCATGGAAATTAAGATTCCTTGCTCTGGAGAGATATTATGGAGACAGGTTTGTTGATAAAAGATTTTTTCTTTATGGGTAATTTCCATTCCTTGTTCAAAGGATAGTACTCGTAGGGAGCCAGTCGGTGCTGTAATTACTTCTCCAAGATCTAAGTTTTCAAGTTGTTCTGGGTTCAGAATGGGAATCAAGGGGTAAGGCATCCACACCTTGCCTTCTCGAGAATAGGTGTTGATAGATTTTCGCACCGCCCAACGAGCCATTGCAATAAATAGATTGGTTCGTACATCCTGTCTTTTTTCATTGAGGGTTCGACCAAAATATACATATCCATAGAGGATTACAATGATTGCCAGTAGAGCGACAGAAGAATTGATGATCAGCATGGCAAATAGGGATGAGAAGGCACCAATTGCAGGAATCCAGATCGGAATTTTTATTGATGGTCGAAAGGAGAGTAGACCGAGTTTTTGCTCTATGAGAACAATGAGATTAACCGTGCCATAAGTAGCCAAAAAACAGATTGTAATAAGTGGTGCGATTAAATTGAGGTCACGAAGAAGAATGCCAAGAAAAACAAGAAAGCTTGTAAAAAATAAAGCGGACTGTGGCTCACCTTTAGCGTTAGTTTTTGCGAGTTTTTCTGAATAAGGAAGGAGTCCATCTTTCGCCAATGCATTCATAATTCGTGGTGCTCCTACCAAGGTGGCAAGACCGGCACAAAAACAGGCTCCTAGAACGGCAAAAGTGATTAGAGGAGGAAATATAGAGATCTCCGCCATCATGTTGTAATTATTCAGCAAGTCAGTTTGATCAGCTGATGTAGCAAAAACATAGGCTAGCCACAGATAAATGAGTCCAGAAACGCTGACTGCCGAGAGCGTTCCTTTGGGAATAGAGCGCCGAGGGTCTTTGAGCTCACCAGATAAACTTGAGCCGGCGAGTATTCCTGTCACAGCTGGGAAAAAAACGGCAAAGACCTGCCAAAATCCTCGATAACCGCTTTGGAAAGAAGGGAAAGAACCAACCCAGTTGATCTCTTTGGTACTCGTAAAGGGTGCAAAAGATACGGAAATAACGGCAAGTATTGTTACGACGAAAACGACTGTCTGGAGTCGAAATGCTAATTTTGTATTCCAGATTACGATTGTGATCAAGGAAGCATAGCAGAGAATATCAATTAAAAAAGCGTGATGATTTGGAAAGATGGAAAGCCAACCTTCGCGAAAGCCAAAGATGACTAGAACGATAGCCATTGATTGTGCAAGGTAGAGCATAAGACCAATTGCACCACCTGTTTCCTTTCCAAGAGACTGAGAAATGATCGCATAGGCACCACCTGCATGAAGGCGAGCATTAGAGGCAATTGAAGATAGAGATAGAGCTGTAGAAACCGTAATCAGCTTACAGAGAAGAACAATTATAACTGCACCAATAAAACCACCATTTCCAACCAACCAGCCATGTCGTAGGTATAAAATTGCACCTAATATAGTGACAATAGTCGGGATGAAAACGCCTTTAAATGTCGAGTAGCCGGTAGATTTTGATGCAGTCATATTATTTTTGTATGTTTTGTTAACTTAATCGTACGCTTGACAAATTTCGACCAGAATTGAAAACAATATTACTATGTCATGACAAAGCAAAAATATAGGCTGAATAAATGGAACATAGAGAACACTGGATATCAGAGTTAAAACAAGAAATATGTCGGGATATCATTTCATCATCTGTAGCTGAGGTTCCTGTTTTCAGATTTGTTTCGAAGCTGTCTGGTGGTGGTGTTGTGACACGAGTTTTACAATCGCCAGAAACAGAGTTAGCTTTTTGGGGAAAAGTGAAAGAAGATAGTATTCGAATGGTGCAGAATATTCCCTCAAAAAACATTTCTCCCTATCAACCGATTGTTCATGTTTCGTTTGAGGAAACAGAAAAAGGGACTCGTATTTCTATTTTGCTAAGACCACACAAACAAGCCTCTATGTTTGGAATTGTAGAAGCTGTTGGCGCTGTTTTATGTGTAACAGCCGGCTTATTAACTCTCTCTCAGTCCCCATTAGCTGGACTCACGATTGTTTTCGGTATATCCCTAGCTCTTTTTCCTTGGATCCGCGCTCGAAAGCTATTTGGTTTTGAAAAAAAACGATGTTTGGAAGGTTTAGAAGAGCTGAAATCTAAATTAGAGGCGCAAGAACTTGAAATTGACGATAATACGGGATAGATTCGGACGATTCGAAGGGGAAATGGATGTCTCAAGAAAACGATGTAAAAGAAAAAAAGAAAGTCTATATTCGTACATTTGGTTGTCAAATGAATGTTTATGATACTGGTAAAATGAAGGCTTTATTGGGTAAAGATGGATATGAGCCTACAGAGCATATGGCTGATGCCGATCTAGTTATTGTCAATACTTGTTCCATTCGTGAAAAACCAGAGCTTAAGGTTCATTCATTTTTAGGAGAGGCGCGAAAGATCAAAAGAACGCGTCAGAAAGATATGACGATTGCTATTTCTGGTTGTGTTGCACAGCAAGAAGGACAAAAGCTCTTAGACCGTTATTCCGATTTAGATCTTGTTTTTGGACCAGACGCCGTACCAAATGTTCAGAAACTGGTACAGCTTTCAAAATCGGGGAAGCAGGTTTTGGATACAGATTTTCTGGATCAAGCAGACTATGTTTTCTCCGCAGAAATCGATCCAGACGCGAAGAAGCAAGTTTCCGCATTTGTTACCATTCAAAAGGGCTGTGATAATAAATGTACGTTTTGTATTGTTCCATCCACAAGAGGACAGGAGGTATCTAGACCTTCCGCAGAGATTATTCAAGAGGTACGAAGTCTTGTCGCGAAAGGCGTGCAGGAGATCACACTGATTGGACAAAATGTGAATTCATATGGACTGAAAACCAATGAGAAGACCTTTGCACAATTGTTATATGCAGTGGCAGATGTCTCTGGAGTAGAAAGAATTCGGTACACGACCTCACATCCTAGAGACATGGGACTTGATGTTGTTCAGGCTTATCGCGATCTTCCACAATTATGCTCACAGCTACATCTTCCTGTTCAATCTGGATCTTCGACTGTTCTTCGTAGAATGAAACGATTTTATACTCGCGAGCGGTATCTAGAGGTTGTGGAGCAGCTCAGAGAGGCTCGTCCAGATATCGTTTTTAGTACCGATTTTATCCTCGGTTTTCCGGGAGAAACGGAGGAAGACTTTAGACAAACGATGTCTTTATTGGAAGAAGTACGTTTTCACTCCTCCTTCTCCTTCGTATATTCTCCTCGTCCGGGCACACCAGCGCTGAGATTATTGGATCGTACTCCTGTGGAAGCAGGTGTTGCTAAGAATCGTTTAATTCAGCTTCAAGCGCTGCAGCAGCGCATTTCTAAAGAGGAGAATCGTAAGTTGATTGGATCAGCACAGCTGGTATTGGTTGAAGGCGGCTCTCCGAGAGAGAAAAATTTATTGTTTGGTCGAACGGGAACATTCAAGGGTGTTCATTTTGAGGGAGATCGCTCTTTGCTTGGTCAAACTGTTCCAGTACATATTTACCAAGCGTTTACCTCTGCGCTACGTGGTGAGCTTCTTGGCGTTTAGATTTGTAGTTGGTTGTGAGCTGAAGGATGATTTGGTGCTCAAAGCATTTCCAAGAAAGAAACCAAAGAAGAGATCTCTTCCTCCGACCATTCTTGTGGAAGTAAAAATTCTTCTTTATGCCCCTGGATAGGAACTTCGTCTACTGTAAGATAAAACCGAACGACCTCTTCTAGCGTTTGAAAATGTCCTCCATGCATGTATGGAGATGTGTTTTTTACATTTCGTAGAGATGGCACCTTGAATTGACCAAGTTGCTCGGTCGTTTGAGCCAGGCGAGCAATCCTTTGTGCCAGCTCATCTTCTGTTGAATCAGACCAAACCCCCTGTCGATTGAAGGGATTTGCTATCAACGCTTCGATTCCAAGATATCGACCGATATCATCGTCAGAAAGCCAATCTCTCTCTCCAAGACCAATATTATGAAATTCTCCATTGGTAAAAATGGAGTCAGAATGGCAAAAATGGCAGTTTCCCTTACCTACAAATAATCGTAATCCTAATTCTTGCTCCGCAGTTAAGGAAGCCATGGCTTCAGCTTGATCTTTACGATAAAGAAGTGCAAAAGAATCGATCTCTGATTCTGGAGTTTCAATTGTAGCTTCAAAGGCTGCTATTGATTTTGCAACATTTACCAACACCTGAGTGGCTGAATATTGCTCTTCACTCGACATGGTGTTCCAGTTTTCTGTTGCAGAACTTGTTTCATCTTCATCTGGTTTCGCCTGCTGCGGCCAAGTGATCATCTCTGGTAATTCACCAAAGATATCTTCATACATTTGTTTGAGCTCAGAGTTTTCTAGAATAGCGAACCCGACTTCTGTTCTGGACGAGTTCATTTCGCCAGCAGCTTCAATCGGTTTTATTGCTTGACACCAAAGAGAATCACAGCTGCCATCCCAAAAAAACCAGGTCTGTGTGGCTTGTTCATATAAATGAGGGGCATGGCGACTTGTTGGTTCTACTCCTTCTGATAATGCTTGTCCATCAGAGAAGCCTTGTTCTGGATCGTGACAAGTTGTACAGGCAATCTCGTCGGAGCTAAGAATTGTACTCTGGAAGAGTTCTTCTCCAAAAGAAATAGCAGATGCATCGCCATCCCACTGATTAGAAAGATCTAGTCGAGGTGATTTCTCTTCCGTGAGTCGATTTACGGCTCGAAGCTCTGTAGACGTAAAACCGTGAACCAGAACCAATTCATCTTCAGGAGCACAGGCAATTATTCCGAGCAGCAATCCACAGTGAATGTAATATTTTCTGTTTCTACATATACTGCTAATTCCCATTCTCCCTCCATGTGCCATTTGAGTCCTTCCGCAAGGAATACACCATTTTCAGGACCACTCATCTCAGGATTTTCATTCATTCCATGCTCATGAGCCGGCATCGTTGCATTTACAGCAACGGTAATATCTTCCAAAGGCGATTCCTGCGAAGCATCTTCAAAAACTTGAACCTGTGTAGAGAAATACTCATTGAATGGTATTGGAGAAGGTGTTGTTTCTACTCGCACAAAATAAGTCTCTCCACTGGTTACGCCCTCAAAAGAGTCAGGCGTTTTCTCTGCACAAGCAAGTAGTAATGAAAAAATAAACATATGCAATCTCAGATAACATAAAACGAGAGTGAAACCATCATAAATACGAAACACATTTCCTCGTCCGTTCTTTTACCATAATAAGTGTCAACAGGTGTTTGACCAGTTCAATACGGATTGGATGTAGAATTATTCCATGTGCAAGACCAGTGTAAAGATGAGCCGGCGCTAAATTGAATGGGTTCTGTAAATAGGTCGGAAAGCTGATTGTTGAAATCATATCGTTCAGATTCTAAAACGTACTGATCATCGAAAGATAATTCATACCCAGAACCAAGCATATGCAGGGGAGGAAAAACACCTCATAGCTTGAAATTATATGGAAGTTCATCGGAACTGGAAGCAGAAGATGCTTCTTCTCCGGCGGGTATTGTTAAATCATATACACCGTATGGGAGCATTTGGATTACGTGCTGTGGGCTTCTTGTGTTGTTTTGAAAGCATATCCAGATTGAACAATGGGATTTTCACCTTCATCTACTGATTGGTCGTAGTTCATTTGGATAACGATGTACTCATTTGGTTGTATCAGTAGTCTGGAATTATCTGGGAAACGAATGGGGGATCCATCCGGATCCCAACCTGTGAGCATAGAAGAATCCAAACAATCACCTGTCATAAAAGCACCATCAATACAATCTACTCTGCCGGGAGCGTCTGCGTCGGGAAGGATTCCGTTTTCGCTTGCTTTTGCCAATACAAGATGATGAACAATCGGGCCATTATCGATTACAGGGTGGAGCTCTGTGATATCAAAGGGTTCTTATTGGTTGTGCTTGAGCGAGGAACATCTGTATTCATTTCCTGGATTGTCTGCAGCTGTGAATGTGGGAGAATATGGTTCTGAGAGGCATACAAATAGATCGGGATCTATCAATTCCGAAAGCTCCTGATCGTATTCTTGCACATCATCTTCAGAGCCATAGATTTTTCCCTGCTCAACCCATTGGGCAAATATCTCATTGGATTCATCAGACATATAGAATTTATCGGTATCGATATAATCATGGCAATTTGGATTGGCAACGGGCGTCCTGTTTTCGTTGCGTTCCATATGAGATCATGTCATAACATCAACGGTTTGAAAATCAGTAAAATCTTCCGTTCCTTGACCATCTTCTTGATGACATCGAATACAATGTTGTTCGATCATAGGTTGGACATCTCTTGTCCAAGTCAAACCTGTATAATTGTCAGTGTTTTCTGTTGTTTCTGAAAGAGGATCTTGCTTGAAAAAACTGATTTCTTTTCACTCATATCACAGGCCATAAATAGAAAAAAGACTATTTGCTCTCCTTGTTCGTTCAGAGTGTATCTAGTATTTTTCTCCTACGTGTTTTGAGGTGTGATACTTTTTAAGCAGTAAAATTTAAATCACAGCTATCTGTTTGTACCGGAAGACATAATTATCTAGATGATATTAATATGTATAGATCTTTACCAAAGATGGATGGTAGGATCAAAATTTGGATGATTTTGATCTTTTTCAGATAGGATTGTTGGGGGGAGTGGCCACGAAATATCAAAATTAGGGTCATTCCATCGAAGTCCCCGTTCTGTATGTACATTATAATATTGAGAACAAAGATAGATAATTTCGCAATTGTCCTCCAAGGTTTGAAAACCATGAGCACAGCCAGCTGGAACATAAAACCAGCGACGAGTTTTCGAATTTAATTCTGTTCCAGCCCATTTCCCAAAGGTTGGAGAATCTTGACGAAGATCAAGAGCAACATCCCATATACGACCTCGCAATACACAAACCATCTTAGCTTCTTGATCCGGAGGAGGTTGAAAATGCAAGCCGCGGATTGTACCTTTTTCGGCTGAAAAAGAGTTGTTCAGTCGTGTGAAATGATCTGCTATTCCAATTTGTTTAAACTTCCTATCTTCAAAAATAGGTGCAAAAAATCCTCGTTCATCTCCAAAGCAAGGTGGTTCTATAATTTTTACATCTTGGACTGCAGTAGAAATGACTTTCATTGTCTCTCCAATATT
>JACLAC010001540.1_pt1 | contig 20755 bp, 21 predicted proteins | sample 8027881 | NCBI WGS metagenome assembly JACLAC01 (sample SAMN15725517, study PRJNA655200) | protist metagenome | isolation source: fluorescence activated cell sorting (FACS) single amplified genomes of... | place: Spain: Blaines Bay Microbial Observatory, Mediterranean Sea | collected 2016-01-19 | reverse complement strand
CGCGGGCCGTCCCAGGGGATGGAAATGGAATGCAGGTCGATGGCGAGATTGGATTGGGCGAGTTTGTTGGCGTAGCGATGGCCGTTGTCGACTTCGAGGACGGTGTCGCCTGGCTTGGCCAGCCCGAAGACCGCGGACAGGCCGGCGACATTGCCCGAGAGCGGCCGCAAATCGATGTGGGCCGCGCCGAAGAGCTCGCGGCCGAGCTGGTGCGCATATTCCTCGATGCGAGCGATATAGCGGTTGCCCTGGTAGTGCCGGTCGTGGAGGTCGATGCCAATATAGTTGCCGTAGCGGCGCTGCAGGTCCTCGCTGAACAGGCTTTCGACTAGGGGGCTGGGGATATTTTCGGAAGCAATCAGGTTGAGGCTGTTGGTGCGGTAGTCGCGATGTTGCGCTATCAGAAATTCGAGCTGGTCCGGCGCTGCGGGCGGCATGGGGTCTGCTTTCTATGGGTTTGAGGTGCCGATGCCCAGGCGCTCGCAGACCGCGTCGAACTCGCGCTGGGTGGTCGCGTCGAGTGGTTTTGCGGGCGTGGGCTCGCGGAAGCGCGGGGTGGCGATGACGCGCTGGCGGTAGAGGATTTCCTTGTGTATCAGTCCGCCGATGCGGATCAGCGGCAGGATCTCGTCGGTCCAGGTGGCGCAGGCGGCCCGCTCGTCGCCGGCTTGCCACAGGTCCCAGATTCGGGTAAAGGCGCCGGGCAGGCTTGGCCAGGGCATAGTCCCCTGCGAGCCGCGGCGCAATTCTTCGATCAGATGGGTGCCACTGGCGCCGCCCATGACGGTGATCAGCCCGGCACTGCACTCGACTGCCTCACCGACCTTGTGCGGTGCGGGCGCACTCTCGACCTTGGCGTAGCGCAGATTCTGGCTCTCTTCGGCGATCTGGCGCATCAGCGGGCCGCCGAGGGCGTCGCCGGCTTCGAGGAAGAACACGGGTACGTCAACCGCGTCGGAGATGGCTTTAAAGTAGGCCCGGCTCTGCTCGGCCCCGGCCCCGGCGGGGGGCAGGCTCATCACTGCATCGACGCCGCAGTCCTGTGCCTGCAGGCTATACTCGACGGCGACGTGGGTGGCCGGCGCGCCGGTGGTCATGACCACCGGGACCCGGCCGGCCGCGTGATTGACGACGACCTCGGCCACCTGCAGCCGCTCGCCCTCAGTGAGTTTGGGGATTTCGGTTGCGTAGGCGATGCCGAAGCCGTGGACGCCCTCGGCGATACAATAATCGACGAGATTTTGCAGGCTGTCGATATCAATGCGGTCGCAGTCGTCGAAGGGGGTAACTAAAATCGGAAAGACGCCGCGCATCGTTTTGCTTTGCATGTCGTGCTCCATGGACGCCGGAGAAAATACCGCACCTCCGCGCGACCGACAAGATGTGATCCGGTTGGCGAGATTGTAATGCACACGTGCAAAAGTAAGGAGGGGTATATCCCCGAATACGATCTGCTCGTTCGTGCCGGACGGGTCTTTTGCGCGGAGAGCGGCCTTGATGGTCCGAGAGCGGTAGCGCTGGTGGGCGATCGCATCGTCGCCGTGGGCCCTGAGGTGGACGGCACAGCGGAGGAAGCCCGGGATTTTCCCAACGATTTGCTGCTGTCGGGGCAGGTGGATATGCACGCCCATCCGGCGCGCCGCGATTCGCGCTGCCGGTGGCGGTGCCCGGAGACGGCAGTACGGATGCCCTGTTGCGAATATACGTGGCCGATGGTGCGACGGGGAGGTGATACGATGGGTGTTGGTTTCGGAGCCGGTGGCTGAAGGGTTGGCGGATGAGGCGCGCTTGGCGCCAGTGGAAATCGCCGGGATTGGGCACCCCGGCGGGCGCTTGATGAACCATTCGGCGGCGCGGGGTGTTGAACGAGCAGTGCAGGTGCGGCTCAACAACGCGCCCTTGGCGCAAGCCGACACAGCCGGCGGCTGGCTTGTTTTTGCCGTGCCACACGGCGCTCTCGCCCGCGGGGAGAATTTGCTGGGCATTGGCGCTTTGGGACGAGAACTCAGGGTGGAAAAGGTCGAGGTGCGCGTGTGTTGCACTGAGGTTTTGTAATTGAGCAAAAGCCGCGCGGAGCTAATCGCTCCGCGCGGCTTTTGCTGGTGGGCAATCGCAGATTTGAACTGCGGACCTCCGGTATGTGAGACCGGCGCTCTAACCAACTGAGCTAATCGCCCAAATCAATTATGCGCTTAAGAATGGTGGGCCCAGTAGGACTCGAACCTACGACCTACGGATTATGAGTCCTAATAAACCACCAATAAAAACAAATACTTACAATGTGCTGATAACAGCAAAATAACCAGCACGCTCTCTAAATAACATTCCAAAGATAATACCAGACCCTGCTACTGCAAAGTAGCGGGGCCTTTTTAATTCATCCCCTTATGTTACATCTACTTATATTTTGGCGGGAACGTGTGGGAATCGAACCCACCCAGCGCAACTCTCGTTACACCACTACGGATTTGAAGACCCCATCTCTCGTTTTTCGTAACATCAACCCCCGCAATCACTTACGCCCGAACTGATTGTGCGCCTTGTGGTTCCCAGTGCGTGTCCGTGATATGCCGTGACAGGAGAACTGGAGTGAGCGGGACCTAATTTTTGGCCCAGTTAGTGTGTGAGTATTGTGGTTTTTTATAAACTCTTCTGGGCTCGAATTTTCCGGTCGTTGTTGGCGAGCCGTTGAGTCGGGGGGGGACACGCGATCAGATTTTCTCATCCTTCCGCTTAGCGATCGATGCTATGGGTACCGCTATTTACAAGATGATGATCGATCGTTAGAAGTCTGCACTAGCGATAGCTGGCTGAACATAGTTTCTCTCTGCCTGATACATCTCCATGGCCCGCTGGCGAAGTGGAATATCCATCAGGGTGAGCAGGGTGTAGGTGTCTCCCTCCGCTACGCCTTCATCGGTATCGTCATCGACGCTCTTGCAGTAAACGTCTTTCCAAAGACCGTTGATCTTCATGCGGATCGGCGCATCCATCTGCTGGCCCACGGTCAGGTGGTTGGAAAGGGTGATCCACAACTTACTGTTGGCTACCAGATCATTGATGTGCTTACCAATGATCGAGTCTTCTTCCTCGCCCCAGCCGGGGTGACTGGTCCAAACAACTTGGTTCGCCTTTAGCAGGATGTTAGTGCTGGGACTCATCCGCTCTATTAGTGCTTCATAATTCTCTTCAGCTGGCCTGATCTCGTATATCGTATCGCGCTCATACGGACCCTTACCTGCAACTAAATACTCGGATGAACACTCCAGCACCTCAGCGATCGACGCCAAGGTATTAGTGTAGCATCCATTCATATCGCCCGTTTCCAGGCGACCGATCGTGGACGGCGGGACCTGTGCTCGCGTAGCCAGGGCGCGCTGAGACAAAGAGCGCTTCTCGCGAATTTCTCTGATGCGAGTTCCCAGACCTTCGACGCTGACTAAGTTTGATTCGCCCTTACGTCTTTTTTCTTCGGGCATTGACTCGGCTCCTGTGGTTTTGAGTGGTGGGGTATATGAATAATGCATCACTTTCAACGAGGAATATAGTATACTATATATTAAATGTCAACGTATTTGTACAAAATCCCTTACCTGCGTCATATGAAGATGCTATATTCATTGAAATGACGTTCACACATCACTTCAAATAGGGGATATACTCTACTATGCCTGCATTGCCCGCAGAGAAGGCAAAGTTCACCGTATCAGAGATCGCTGATCACATCGGCATTTCCAAATCTATGGTGCGTAGATTCATCCACGAGGGGCGATTAGCCTGTTACGACACGGGAGGCAAGTTCGTTTCTCACCGTGAAGATGTCGAGGAATTGCTTCAGGACCTGCGCATTCCCCGACGTGAACCCGTCGTGCGCCTGCAAGAATAGGCGCATGGCATGCTCGTTGCTACGCGCGGGCATGCTATACGCGCGCAGATGTACGCATCACGTACGCGCATCACGTGCCTGCCCCACGTGCCTATTCTTTTAATAACTAACTAGTACTAGTACTGGTAAAAGAATTAGTACAAATTCGCGCGCGGGCAGGCCCGAACATATATAATACGAGCAATATTAATCTGCTCTGACAGCTTCAAATAGTCTTACCCGCACCCCAATGACCCGTTAACTACGGGCATGGGGTCTTTATTTGCTCACAGGGGTTGCATCAAACGATCATCATGCGTATATTTACCCGTATGAGACATGGCACTAACCCGAAGGAGACCCGTAGCATGCAACAGTCCCTGTTCCAGCCGTCCACGACAGCGCCGAAATTCGTACTGCGGCCCTATCAGGACGAATGCGTCACGGCGTGCCTCGATGCTTTGCACCGAGGAGTGCGTCGTCAGGTTGTCTCTGCCCCGACAGGGTCAGGGAAGACCGTCATCTTCGCCAATCTCATTCCCCAACTGCCAGCACCTCGCCCAGGAGCCGATCAAGTGCTGGTCCTCGCCCATCGCGATGAACTGATCCGGCAGAATGCGGAGAAGATCGCCGCCGCCAACCCCGATTTGCACGTGGCCATCGAAAAAGCCGCAGAGCACGCATCGCCCGATGCAGATGTGATCTCCGCCAGCGTGCCCACTCTGGGCCGCAAGGACAGCGATCGCATTAAAAAATTCGATCCCAGCCGATTCAAAGCGGTCATCGTGGACGAAATGCACCACACCGCCGCTGACACCTATCGCCGCATCATCGAGCATTTCGGCATTCTCGATGACGATTCACATGTCGCACTGTTTGGTTTCTCCGCTACTGTCCGCAGGTCTGATCGTCGGCCGATGGATGACCTCTACGACGAGATCGTCTACCACCGGGGCTTGCTGGAGATGATCGATGGGGAGTGGCTGGCCCGTCTACGGGCTGTCCGTATCTCCACCGGCACCGAGTTGGATGTGGACGTTTCGTCCGATGGGGATTTCGTGCGTTCCCAGCTCGAAGCGGCCGTCAACACCCCTGAGCGCAATCGCACCCTGCTCAAAGCGTGGCGCGATCACTGCGAGGGACAGCGTCACAGCACCCTGATCTTCTGTGTGGATCGGGTGCACATGAGGGATGTCACCGAACTCTTCGTGGAACAGGGGGTGGCGGCACAGCACATCCACGGAGACACCGAGCCGAATGAGCGCGCTGGCCTGTTGCGCCGTTTCGGCAATCGGCAATTCCCAGTGCTGGTCAATATCGGCGTGATGACTGAGGGGACCGACGTGCCCTGCATCGACTCCGTCATCATGGCTCGACCCACCCGCAGTCCAGTGCTCTACCAGCAGATCATCGGCCGAGGCCTGAGGCTCTACGACAACAAGCCTGACTGCCTCGTCCTCGACATGGTCGATGTGTGCCAGACGCACAGCCTGATGACCACGCCAGCCCTCTTTGGCCTTCGGCCCGACTTCGATGCTGAAGGGGAGGACGTGGCTAAGACGGCCAAGGCGATCCAGCAGATGTCGATTGAAAACCCGACCGTGCTCGACGCTGACACTATCGCCGCGGCCGAGCGGATCATCTCGCAGGAGTTCGATCCCTTCTCGATTGCTGAGCCACCGGATGCGGTGCGCGCGATGAGCAACCTGCTCTGGCGCGAGGTCGGCAAAGATCGCTACCGTGCAGACTTTCCAAAGAGCGAAGATTCACGGGCAATGCGCGGCTACATGGAGATTCAGCCCGACATGATCGGCAACTGGGATCTGACCCTCACTCACTCGGCAGGGGAGACGACCCAGTTGCGCAATTACAACGATCTGCAACTGGTCTTTCAGGCGGCGGACAAGCACGTGTCCACCAATTATTCAAACTACCTGCCGTTGATGCAAAAAGATATGAACTGGCATGCCGATCCAGCTACACAGGCACAGACAGAATTCATGAAGAAGTTGCACGTACAGATCGAGCCAGGAATGACCAAGCTTGATGCGAAGAAGGCAATAGATGGCGCATTGGCACAGAAGCGTAAACGTAATTTCCGCGCGAAGCGCAAGCGCAAGACTACCGGCACAGATGTGTCAGTTGGTCAGTACACAAACAGTCCAAACTAAGGGAGAGATGATATGCACGACATATCGGCTGATTTAGTAAAGCACCTGAAGAAGGGAAAATTAAAGAGCCAGTCACGTATACATCAGATCCGTGCTCTACTGACGGCTGAGGCTCTTAATGGTCCCGTCTTCGGCACTGAAGGGAAGCTAGTTGCTTCCATGTTGGAACACGTACTTGAGATCGCCGCAGATGAGGCTTTACACAACCCAACGCCAAAGCGCAAGAAAGTTGAAGACACAGCCAATCATCAGGCCGCGGCAGGCGTGCTTAAGCATATCGAAACCACATACGAACAAGTATTCAGTCAACGATTCGATTGTCACTATGGATATCATGTCCCAATGCTTCGTCGCTTACTCGACAAGGGCGAGACAGTTGACGGCCTCAAGCACTTAGCGGAGGCATGGATCTCTGCTGGCAAGGGCGAGCTTGTGCATGGCGATAACTACCGAAACGCGCGCATATGGGGTGATGCTACGATTAAAGCGTTCGCATTTAATCTGAATCAAATCAAGTCTTACGCTAAGCCGCCCAAAACACCAACAGTAGAATGGGTAATGCCCCAGGAGGCCACGGGTTGACGACCATATTCGAGATCGTCGCGTCCAACGGCCTGAAGACCCGCCGCGAACAAGATCAGCTGGTAATTAATCAGTGCTTTTTCTGTGGCGATGAGAAATATCATTTCTACGTGGATCTGCGCGATGAATCTAACCCTTGGTATTGCCACAAGTGTAGCGAGAGGGGCAACCTGATCACGCTCACTCGGCGCTTGAACTTAACGCCGACGCCAGATGTCCTCCGCGTCGGAGATCAGATGCGCGTAGAAGAGAAAGATCAGCCCATACCGCCGAAGTCTTTCTCGTCGGAATGGGTTGAGATTCCGCACAACAACTTGCTGGAGGACAAGCATGGTGCCCTGACCGAATTGAAGAAACGTGGCTTTGCAGAAGATACGATCCGTCAGTTCAAGATCGGTGTTACCAACACGCACAACGGCAAAGAATCGTTCACGCCGCTCTGGCTCATCCCTTACTTCGCACAGGGCATGTTTGGCCAGTCTGTAACCTGCATCAAGTATCGCACGATACCACCGGCAGAGAAGAAGATGTGGCGCGAGAAGGGTATGGACTCGCCACTATTCAATGGCCAGTCGGTAGACTATACAGCAGACAGTATCGTCCTGTGTGAGGGCGAGTTCGATGCGATGTCCTTGTGGCAGTCTGGTCATAGAAATGTTGTTTCCACTTCGACCGGCGCTAAGGGCTTTAAGCCCGAATGGGTGCAGGCACTGACCGATTTCAAATCCATTATCCTGTGTTACGACGGGGATAGCACTGGTCAATCGGCAACGCGCGATTTGATCCGTCGATTGGGCGAAGAGCGCTGTTACGTGGTGCCGATGCCCAGCGGCGAAGATGCCAACGACATCCTGTGCAAGCAAGGTGATCAATTTTTATACGACTTAGTTGATAACACAGTAACATCGCCAGTGCAGGGGGTCGATCAGGTTAGCTCCGTCATCGAGCGGGACATGGCTGACTTGATGTCAGGCGATCGCGAACCCGGCCTCAAATGGCTTTTCCCGAGTATGAACACCTCACTGGGAGAAGTCGAGCAGGGGTCGTTGTGGGTAGTCGTTGGTCGTCGGGGCGTAGGTAAGACGACGCTCATCAAACAGCAGATGTTGGAATGGGCCAAAAGCGAGGTGCCGACTCTGTTCTATTGCGGCGAGATGACCACCAGTCAGGTGACTCGCTGGTATGTGCAGTCGATTACTGGAACAGCAAAGGAAGCACTTACCCCCGAGATCTACGCCGAGGCATATCGTCAACTGGAAGGGGTGCCGTTGTTCACCGCATACCCCACGCGCAATTCTGGTGATGTGGACAATGTGATTGAAATGTTTGATCAGGCCTACAGCTATTACGGCATTCGGGTTTTTGCGATCGACAACCTTATGACCCTTACCGGATCAGCGCGCGATGTGTTCGGAGAACAGGGACGGGTTGTAAGTAAGTTGAAGGACTGGGCCGTATACAATCACACCATCGTCGTTTTAATCGCTCATCCCCGCAAGCTGAGTGCAGACCGAGGACCGCGTGGATTAGAGACGGCCGAGGATGTGGCAGGCAGTGCGATGATTATGAATTACGCCGATGGGGGCTTTAATGTCTACCGAGAGATGACGGCCCCGCTGACCTCCGATGAGCTTGATGGGGACCACGGGAGCTTGCAGTCCACCTTAACCCATCTGGTCGCTCTTAAGGCACGTGAAGCGGAAGGCGGTCGCATGACCCCACTCTTTCTACAGGGTGAATACCGTCGCTTCATCGAGGCCACGCCGAAAGACGATCGTTACTCAAATTTCAATCAGGTGTGAGATGAATACGCTGACCAATGAACAGGTGCAGGCCCTGGCCGAGCGTGGCGGCTCGGCCGCGGCCACCCGTTACAACCAGCTAGCTCGCAAGGTTGCTACCGGCGTCTCCACGGCACTTGAACGCAGTCAGGCAACAAAGCTTAAAGAGGGTATCGATAAGCTTCTTGGCCGCGTAGACGACGAGGTGATGCGCTTGAGTCAGCTTAAAAGGGAGCACAAGAGCATCACCTTTCGTTCGCCCATAGTGGACGGAGACATTGTGGCTGTCGTACCTGATGCCAAGGAGCGCAACAAGTGGCTGGATAAGGAAAGCGACATCGAGGCTGATGTGGTCATCACCGTCGATGAGATGCTGTGGGTGATGCGTCAGCCCGCCGACAAACGCAAGGAGATCATGCGTGGTGTGCATATTGCCATGAAAGAATTGGATGGAGAAATGGTATTAACATGAGCATATCGACGCTGAATCATCCTGCATTTCCCGCCGATCACCAGTATCAAGAATACCCCGAATACCGCGACTACGTACGGCGCTTGAAGTGCGTAGCATGTAGCCATACTCACAACAAAGATGCGGACGGTAACCCTGTAGAGAAATACGATGAGCCGCCGCTGTTGATGTCGGTATCCGATCCGCATCACGTTAAGTCCCGTGGCGCAGGGGGGCCTGACGCAGAGAACATGGTGCCCCTCTGCCGCGCTCATCACAGCGAGCTACATCAGATCGGCGTTACTGAATTCCAATTACGGTACAATCTCGATCTGAAGAGCTTGGCTATTTATGTATACCGCACGTTCCTCGACCAGTTACAGGGCACCGACTATGCGGCCAAGGTTTTAGCGCGCCATCGACTGCTGGAAAGCCGCCTCTACGCCATAAACATGGGGGCACTCGAGATAGGCCAAATGCTGGAGGCAATGCAGAACGAGCGCTTGGGCGATAAGACAGGGTTTCAATGGATGGGGTTTAACAACTTCGAAGCCTATTGTTCGGCTCCAGTTGAATCGGGTGGGTTGGGCATGAATCCACGGACAGCGTATCGCTGTCTCGCCTTCGCGCGCGTGGATGCCGATGCCGATATCAATCGTGAGGACTTGGTTGAGCTGGGTGCGACCAAAGCAAACATCATTAAGCAACTGATCGATCGGGCTGAGAACGCTGAAGAGAAACAGGACATTGTGCGCACCGCCAAGTCCTTAAGCCAAACGGATCTAATCGCTTTCCGCAATGACCAGCTTGGCCTGCCCGACCCCCGTACCTCAGCCCACAATAGAGTCCTGTCGGAGTTGAGTACCATCTTCGATTCCATTGGCCTGGAACGGCCAGAACAAGGCGCACTGGAGAGTATGGCATGGCGGCTGATTGAAGCGGTGCAGAATAGAAAGGGATATCGCAGTGAGTGATGTTAAGCCGAAACGTAAGAAGTCACGCAAAGTAAAAGAGATAATTGTTGACCCCATGTCCAAGGTGCGGGCTGAAGTGGATTTACTGGCCAATTCGAGAGAAGGACAAATGGAGCGTATCGTGCTCTATGATACCGGCACCTCGATTCAGGTCTGCCGCGTCGATAAAACGATCATCTTGGGGGAGGTGCTATTCCCGTCTCCTACACGAGATCTGGCTATACGGATCGATGACAGCACTCTCAGTCATCTGATCAGCTGGAACGAAAGTCTGCCCATTCTCCGTAGCCTCCTGTGGAAATAGGTAATGGAACGAACTAGGCTAAAATACGAAAAGCGAGATCGCTTTCGGCATCGCTCTAAAGAGAACTTAGAAGAGATCCTGAAGCGTCCGCCGCCCCGCATTCTGGCCGTTTCCAAGATCGAAGCCTATCTCCTTGATGAACAAGGAGAGCGCACCCGTCGGATCTGCGGCTCCCGCCGATCCAAGTCATTTCCCTCCTGTGTCCCCATCGGTATCGACAACCCCCATAAATGGATCAACCCACTGGATCAGGCACGATGTCTTAATCCTGCTGGGACCAGAACAGATCATCTGGGCATCGGCCCCTGCTGGCTTCACGTGGGCTACCTGCGCCTGAAAGACGAAAAGAAATTCATCAAGAAAGAACAGTTCTCCCAGTATGTGAAGGAGAATCATTTAAGTGGCCACGACATACGACAGGGTGTAACCCACATGAGCGACGAAGACCTGCGCCAAGGCGGCGAATTCAAGGAATACTTAGAAAAGGTTAAAAACGAACTAACGACTGAAGACCTGACCGATACGATCCGAGGCCTCTATGAGTTGGAGGCCCTCAAGGCCATGCTGGTGGACCAGATGACGGCTTCTGGCGTAACACAGGATCGCATCGAGGCGATCGCCCAGCAGATTCTTAAGAGCGCTCAATATCAGGCCACGACCGCTAAGCGCGATGCGCAAATAATGCAGACCAAGGCAGTGCAGGCCCTGACACAGGTTATGATCACTGGAATCCTGGGCATCATAGCGGAACATATCAGTTCCGATAAGGCGGTAGAGATCATGCAAAAATTCAAGGATGATCTGGTCTTACCAACGAATCAGCACGGATATACTGAGATGTTGAGGCGGCAGAAGGCGTCGGGCTTAGCCGATAAGATCTCTTTGTTGGCCGAACCTCCGACTGAAGAGGCAAACTCCTAGCAATAGACATGGATTTAGACAATATTAAAAGAGACGGTGACTCAATGGACAGGAGAATAGACCTATGCCGGTAACAAAGAGGCGCAATGGCTGGTACTGGGGCAACAAAGGCCCCTATCCAACCAAGGCTAAGGCAGAAGAGGTGGGCCGAGCCGCCTATGCAGGCGGGTACAAGAAAAAGAAGAAATAGGTATGGCCCTGAAATTAATCTTTGAGTGGATATTCGCATCTCTGACACGAAATAGACGATGAATACGACCAATGCATGGGATCAGATCACCGATCTCATAGACCTCACCATAGAAGACCAGCGGAAGTCGGCCGAAGGTGCACAGCGCTTTGGAAATGCCCGCAAGGAATGGAATAATACCGTCCAGAACGAGCAGGTAGATATTCCCGTTGAAACGCTGTTAACGGATGAATATTACCTCGGCCGCTTCAATATATGGCCCAGTATCATTGATGAGTTGAGCGCCATCTGGCACTACCGCTGTGACTTCGAGGTCGATTTCTACCGTGGTGACGACAAGATCGCCAGTAAGTCTATCTACGCTCTATCGTTTGAGCACGCCGAGCGCCGTGCCCGTGAGAAGTGGCCTCGTATAGCCAGCGACTGTGACAGTGCACACGTATGGCGCAAGCACAATATCCATACCGTGGTCATCGAGTGCCCCAAGGGCACCGGCAAGGACTTTGAGATGTCCTTGGCTATATGGCTACTGGTCCGTGAATATCTCATTCAGGATCGCAAAGAGTTCTTTGCTCCATATAACCTCGATTTGGACACCACGGTCAGCATCAACTGCATGAACCGGTCTCAAGATCAGGCTAAGCGTGTCACCTTCAAAGAGTTGTTGCCCAAGTTTCGCACCCCATTCTTCGAAGACTACTTCCCGCCGCAGGTCGATCTCGACGAGGCGCAAGACAAGCGCCAGTATCCCTCCGAACTTCGGTTTCCCCGCAACGTAGTAATCTTCCCCGGCAGTGGAACGGCCGCAACGGGTCTTGGCTATTGCATCGGGGCCTCCTGCATCGATGAGTGCAATTTCATGGAGAGGACGGCCTCGGCCAAGCGCACGATCATGGGGGCCGAGAGCTACGACGCGGCACAAGAGGCTTATGACGACCTCTACCAGCGCCAAGAATCTCGATTCGGGGCTTTAAGGAATGGCGTCATGACATTGGCAGGCCTGACCATTGCCATTAGTTCCAGCCGCACTAAAAACGACTTTACACAGACAATGAAAAAGAGAGCCGAGAATGATCCCGGCATCTATTACACTTCAAAGGCTTTTTGGGAGAGGAAGCCCCTAGATTTGTCAGGGCATACGTTTCAGTTCGATTGCGATAATATGCGCATCCATGATCTCGTCGATGCTCGCGATCGCTACGATACCCTCATCGGACAACTAGGAAAGGTAGAGCGTCTATCAGCATGAAGGTTTTCAATGGCACATCCAAATTGCCCCGCGTGTGGATCGTCCAATGTGAAGCATCACCGCACGCGGATGTTGAAATCAAAGAGGCAAACCAAGCAGTATCTATGTCGCGACTGCTCCCACTACTATACTGCCAACGGCAATCCGCGCGATGAGCGTAAGTGCAATGAAACAGACTGGTCCAGCGAGTCGAGTAACCGCGCGATTGTACAGGGCACAATCCGGCAGGAAGCAGAACGCCTTCCGCCGACACTACAAGAGATCATTAAGAAGTTTGGGATAGATGAAGCTATATGGAACGTCGAGCGCTTCGTAGTCAACGAGTGGGAACAGGCACAGGCCACCAAAGAGGGTACGCCCTGTATAATATCCCTCTATCAGATAAAGCTGACGCTGGTGCGCCATCGAGCGATAGAGACCGAGATCCCGCCCATAAAGCCTATCTCTATAGAGGTATCGCCCCCCAAGGCACGATCGGCAAAGAAAGGCCAGCGCAAGAAGGCCGTCTATCTCAGCGATGCCCATATCGGGTTTCATCGAGATCTGCGCACAGGCCTATTAAAGCCCTACCACAATCGACTGCACTGGTCGGCCATGTTATCCTACCTAGCCGCGAACCCGGTCGATCTGTTTGTGTTAGGTGGAGACATCATGGACATGGGAGATATGAGCGACAAGTTCGCGCAAACTCCCGAAGCGCACTTCACTACACAGCCCGCATTGGTCGAGACGGGATGGTTAATCGGCGGAATCCTCCAGGCTCTACCCAAAAATGCCAAGGTCGTGTATCTGGAGGGCAATCATGAGAACCGGTTACCCCGTTACCTGCTCAATCACTTTAGCTCTGCCTACAATGTCTCCAGTGTTCGCTTCGCAGGAGAACCGTTGTTATCGGTGCCTGAGTTGATTGTCGGTCGCGGAGTTAGCCCAGATCGCTTCGAATGGGTGGGCAATTATCCTAATGAATGCTACTGGATGAATGATTCTACTCGACTCATACACGGTCACATAAGCAAGAAGAGGGCAGGGGCTACAGCTGAGGCCTACCTAGAGGAGATAAATGCCTCGACCATCTTCGGCCATACACATCGATCCGAATCGGTATCGGTATCGCATCATGCTCGCACGGGACAAACAGCTAAAACCATGGTGTATACCGCGCAGAGCTTCGGCATGTTTGGGATGCCTGCACAAGTTCCGCCGTTTAAGGTAAATCATAACTGGCAACAGGGATTCGGCTTGCTCGAATACGATGATGCAGAGTGCGCAGTACAGCCGATATCTCTTACCGATGAGGGGTTTACCGTGGACGATAAGACATACATCGGAAGTGACTACACTGGTCAAATCGTAAAGGACACCGAATGGTCAGCTCTCTCATTAAAATAGAGCGCGCAGACAATGCGAGGCGTCCACTGTCTCCTGGCTATGAGTGGCAAGAGTATGCGGTATCAGCCCTAAAAGTCATCGACAAAACGACATTTCAAACCGGCTACAGCAATATGCGCCACAATATGGAACATGACATGTACCGGTGGGAGGATGCGGTAAAGGCCTACGTAAATGAGCGCTGTGATCAGTTGGGGATGTGGATCGGTTCCATGCACGCACAGCTTATCGAAGAGCCTAACGAAAGCAAGTTTATGGAGGTGATGATCTGGGAATCGCGCGACGCCGCCTTTGTCTGGTCAGTGTGGAGCAAGCTATTTGGCCCTGTTCCCGAGGAAGCGTGGACTGAAATACCTATGCCCCTTTTCAGATTCTGGCCACGGGAGGTATCGATGACGGGTAGCATCCCAGAGATCGTAGATGCCGCGGTGCTTTCATTCAATGAGCAGGAGGATCGATAATGAATCAGCAAGAGGCACAGGAGGTGTTAGACAGGCTCATAGACGATGCGGCCTGCATCATGTCGGCCGAACGATGGGACGAGCTGATGACCTGTATCTCCGTCTTATTGCCGGAAAGTAGATTCGCATCTAATGATCGTTGATGTACCACTAGAGTTTTATCGTTTCTTTGCCGAGAATCCCGAGCGGGCGGCACTGGAATATCTCTCCATACCGGCCGGAGCAACCAATCCCTTTTTTCGCAATGCAGAGGCGATAGACGAGGCTTTGCGGAAGGGGATGTCGGTGCCCTCAATGATGGACGAATCGACGTATATGATTCGGGAGGATGCCTACTGTGATGACGATGCGGCTCGCTATATGCATATCGACCTGGCTATCAACAGGGATGGTGTGGGCATCAGCATGTGCCGCGCCGTTGGATATGAGCAGAAGATGGCGAGGCAGATAGGGGAGGAAGAATACAACGAAATCGAGGTGCCGGTTATAGCGTTTGATTTTGTGGCCCGTCTCAAGCCTCGCGTTGAGTATGGCGAGAAAGAGATGGCCTTCGATTCTATACTGGCCCTCATCGAGGAACTGGAGTTTAAACGGCGTTACAACCTGTCGGATGGTCTCATCACCTTCGATCGCTTTCAGTCGCACCACATGATCAGCAGTGTTCGCAGTCTGGGTATTCCCACGGGTCTTCTATCTGTGGATGCTACCACGAGCTTGCTAAAGGTCGATTTCTCACGACAGGAGATGGTGCGCAAGGTAGCTGTGCCGCGTGAGCCATCGGCCGCAATGGGTTCCTTGCGTGACGCATTATATGAGCACCGTCTGATACTGCCCCAGATGTCGAAGGCTGATCTTACCCGCACATGGATAGAGAAAGAGATCGACGAGAGCCAGTTCGATCCTGACAAGCAGAAGGTGGTAAAGATCGAGGGTGGCTCTGATGACGTTATTCAGTCTGTCGCGGGATCGGTATTCAACTGTGTAAACAATGCGACGGATATGGGCTTTATGCCCGACATAAACGAAGTGGAGCCGGATGATCACTTCGACGGGAGAACGAGTACGGATCTTCAAGATGAATACACCAACGAAGATGGATACGTAGAAGACGAGTATGACGCAGATATGGACTCTATGGACCTGTCTCTCAATACGATGCTAGGACACTAGTCATGCAAACTGAATCATTCACTGCCGATTTATCGACTGAGATAGGAAAGGTCGTTTCCTCTGAGGTGAACCAGCTGGAACAACGTGTGCGCTCTGAGATAGAAGAAGAACTAAAAGCCACTGAACAAGAACGTATCGACTCGGCCGTATCAGATGCTATTGCACAATACGGAGCGGATGTAAGCCGAGGATACACTGATAACGGAGAAGGGGGTCTCTTGGAGTTTGGTGGCGGCGATATGCCTATGGCCCAGCAGGCCAACCTCCTTATGGACAGCCATTGGAAGCCCCTGGTCGTTGACGAAGCCAATGAAGGCGGCGTGCGACGTGCCCTGGTGGAGTTTATTAATGGGGGGCCAATCGCATCCTACAATATCGGATCGGACGAAGACTCCTCGATTCTTATGCAGGTGATGATGTCCTGCGAGCAGAAAAGCACAATCGATCCCCACGCCAAGTCGATCATCGCTAATCTGACTAACTACACCGTGGGCACTGGTCTACAGTTTTCGTGCTCTGTGGATATAGTAGATGAGTGCATACGTGAATTCGCGCGCCTGAACCGCCTTGAGACTCGCATCAAGTATGCCGTCCGATCCCGGTTCATGTACGGCGAGCATTACTTCTTCTACTACATCGATCCGGCCACCGGTTCTGCTTTCGTGCGTGACGGAACTCGACCCTATGATATACGTGCCGTTCAGACCCATCCTGAAGACACTGAGATCCGCTTAGCCTACGGTCGCACTAAGGGCAGTGACGAGTTAGCTCATCTGGCCAAGGACAACCAGCGCTACGAGTGGTTCGCTGATATTGACTACTACGATCAACGAACCCGTCCCGATGGGGTTTCTGCCCGTGGCACCCGCCGTATGTCCAACCGCAAATTAGTGCAGATGGTCAAGTTTGGAACGCCCAGCGACGTGCGAGGCGCGCCTCCAATGTATCCCATCTTACGCTTCTTGAAGTATTACGAAGACTTCGTCACCGATCGCATCGTCCTGAATCATGAGCGCTCTAAGGTTGTATGGGTTCGCAAGGTAAGTGGGAACCGGAAGCTGGTAGGCGGCAGGGCACAGAGAGGTCCTGTTGGCGGTCAGATCCTCACGGAGACGCCTCAGCTGGAATGGAAGGTTATCAAGCCGCAGATCAATGCGGATGATGTGACAGAGGACGGCAGGCTTATTCGTCTAGCTATCGCCGCTGGCGTGAATATGCCAGAGCATCTGTTGTTCCAAGACCCCAGCAATCAGGTATACGCCTCGATACGCGCGCAGGACACCCCCTTTAGTCAGTCGGTTCGTTCATATCAGTATGACTGGGTGAAGGATCTTGAAATTATGTTTCGCACGGTTCTGCGGGAAAAGGTAAGAGCAGGGAGCCTTCCTGAGCAGGTGAAGGTGGAGACGTTTACCCTGGAATCGGCCGACCGGCTCTATGATGAGATGATACCCATGGTCAAGGAAGAGGCGAGCCGCGAGGAGATACGTGCCGCTATAGGTCCTCTGGCTGATGAAGCCCCCACGACGACGCGCACCATACCTACGGTAGATGTCAACATAGATATGTCATTTCCAGAGGTGGTCCAGCAAGACCCGATCAAGGCCGCACAGGAATCGGAGATCCTGCATCGTCTGGGACTGGCTTCTCGCACCGAGCTGGCGGCGAGGCATGGTTATAACTACAAGCAGTCAGCCAAGCTTATGGCCATCGAGCGCGGCTGGACACCTGAGGAAGCTCCCGAAGATGAGGGGCGTAGCACGTATCAGAAGCATTCCGATCCGCCCCGCGAACCAGAAAGTGAAGAGTAATGGATGCGTTTGCCTACCAAGAGCCAGAAGAAGAAGAGGACGACGACGATCAGCCGGAAGGCTTTGCCGTCCTCTTCGATGAAAATGGTGCGCCGGTAATACGCGAGCTGGACAATGTGACGCCGCCTAATATCAAAACCATTTATGCGATGCTGTGGTCTATCATCGGACAGATTACAGCATCCTCTCTCCCCGATCCAAATGATAAATGAGCCAGATAAATGACATTTGTATCCGCTTCAGAAGCATAGATCCTCTCTCTCGAGAGCACGAACGCCTCATCTTCAGCCAGTTTCGGTATTTACGGGATCGATTAGCGCTTATCGACAAGAATGATCCCGAGTATGATCAGCTGGAAAGAAAAATACAGAAGATACAGGACACGATAGTCCGTGCTAATATTCGGTTTGTTTGCGTAGTCGCTCGGCCGTTCTCTGTTCGGCACAAGGTGGATATCGAGGACATGGTAGCAGAGGGCATCATAGGCCTGATGCGTGCCATGGAAAAGTTCGACATCGTGGCAAATACTAAGTTTATCTCCTACGCCGTCTACTGGATACGCAACCACATGGAGCGCAGTCTGGAGCACGCCTATACTGTGCGGCTTAACTACGGAGTGATCCGTAATGTGGAGGGGTTCAAGAGGGATAGGCATCGCATCGAGCAGATGCTTGAGCGTAGCGTCAGCCTGCGAGAGGCTGTAGACCGCAATGAAGAATGCACAACTAAGCCTTCGTGGGATTCAGAGACCTGGGACCTAATCGAAGAGGGCCATGTAGTCAGCCTCGACAAATCTTACTTCAATGACGACGACGATACCGCAGGCATCTCTATAGCACAGCGCTTACAAGATCCCAATGAAGTTGACCCGCTCGTGTCACGACGAGTTGCCGACCAGAGGGCATACATCAACGAGATGCTCACCAAGGCGCTCGACTATCGAGAGCGTAAAGCGGTGGAATGGTTCTATGGATTAAATGGAAATGCTAAGCGGACCTGCGAGGCCATCGCCCGTGATCTGAACTTCTCCCGTCAGCGGGTAAGTCAGATACTGGAGGTGGCTGAACGCAAGCTACTGCGCCACGCTCGCACCTACGGACGGTTCTCAGATCTAATAGGGGTCAACTGACACCAGTGTCAGCGTGGCAAGCCCACTGCTTTGCAGGTCGTATGTAATGTTGTTTATGTAACAAGTCTCCGTATACTTCTTGCTCTTTGGTAACATCTCTTCAAACTGCAAGTCCACCACGTCCAGTAGCGATATCCATGGCGTAATCGGTGTGCTAACCTTGAATACCCATCTGGGGTGAGCAAATTCCGTGAGTTCCCGCTTGGCCGCTCTGCGGGCTTGATAGCGACTAAAGAGGGGATTGCTTTGCCTCGAGGACTCTCGCTTGCCCCACCGCAGGATGGAGTTAGCGTTTTGTTCAACATGAACGCTCGCGGCATCTTGCTCTAAAGAGATGCCTTTGCAGGTGATCTCAACACGGTCTCCCACTGCAAATGCAAGTCCTTCGTTGGGCACTGTTTCTCCATCATCGTTTTCTACGGTATCGTCGTCTTCAGCAAACGAGAACTTGATCTGCACATGGCTGGAGTATGCGGTATCACTTCCTCCAATAGTTGTCCACACATTGTTCACTGGCTTGATGAGTGAAGCGGTAGTGTGGGACGATTGCGTGTCTGCCAATGGATCATCAGTAAACGCTGTACTATCAATGTCGTTGAATACCGGCCGAACTTCGACCGCGTCGTTGATTACAAACGTATCCGCCGCATTTGTCGTAAGGGCCGCACTTAGGAATAATTCGCTTAAAGAGCTGATCAGGTAAAGCTTTTCACCGACGGCATGAGATTTTGCTTTGTTGAATCCAAAGGCGTTGCGTTGGACAATCAAGGTACTGGAATCTATACCAATTATTCTTATATACTCGTAATTCGTTCCCGTAGCATCTGTGATCAATAGCAAATCATTGGCTTTGAGCGCGCGACCTGCATTAGTAACTGCTGTCGTCGATAGTGCGGGAGATGTAGTGGCCGATGTCTTTGTATCGATCCGATCCACATTCTCCGTTATCGCTGTTTCGACAAGTAATTGATTGCCAGAATAGAGGATGGGCAGGCCAACGCGGGCTTCTTTACGTATCTCGTTGTCCGCGGCATCCCTGCCAATGACTTTCATATACGATCCATAGCTAATATCGGTCGTGCTACCTACAGAAATCACATAGGAGCTGGTAGTATAATTTGCGGTGAGCGAAGTGGAAAAAACTGGTTCATTGATTCTATACTTGAACTCAGCCCCAGCGGGATCGGGATTGCCACTACCGTCTGGGCCTTTGCGAATGTTGCCGCTTTCAGAACACACCAGCGTGATAGATTTCGCCGCATCATCACGTTGTCGCAAGTTGATTTCGTGAGCATAATCGTCCTGTCCATAGGTCGAATCAGCACCAATTTCAACTTTGACATCCAACTCACCACGCTTTACCATTCGCGGAAATTTGCTAATGTGATTGGCAACAAGATTTTGCCCACGCGCTTTCTGCAAGGAGAGTATGGAGGAGTCACCAACGGATGTGAAGGTATAGGTTGGCGTCTCTGCCTTGATACGTCGCTTGAAGAAGAGATTCCCATCAGGCCTGAACCCATACACGGCATTACCGACCTCCGCGAGAAGCCCTATAGCTTGCCATGCCGTCATCGATTCAAGTTGAGCAAGCTCGATATTGACCTGCTCTACGCCACCCAAGCGCAAGAGGTCGGCCGTAGTAGGCTGATCGACTTGAGACTGCGATGAAGTGCCGACCCAGTATATCTCCATCACCTTTGGGATTACGGCTGGCATACCAAAAACAAACGATTTTTGAGATGATGTTTCAGCTATAAAAGACTTATTGTCTTGCGATGTAGACCCATACGTGCCACCCAAATTCCGAACTACCATCTCATACGAATTTGATGACCCTTTATGATAAAATAGCGTATTGCCAGAACGGTAACTTGAGCCGTCTTCGAAATAGAATGGAAGCTCTGTGAGTCCTTGATAGGGCGCATTGTCTTTTTCAACGCTCGTCAAGTCTGGTGACGCGGATGATGTAACGTAATTACCCGTGCCAAGGTAGCTCAGCTCGTACTGAAAAGGGCGCTTCACTACGTACCCGCCACCCGTAGGGAAGGTCGATGTTCCATATAGGGTATTTAGGTTAATGGAAGATATGTATAAACTTCCCGTCGAAGTGCCCCCTGAGAGAGTTGTATCGACATACTTCATTTCAGTGGGAAAAGGGATGTCGAAGTATGGCATGTAATTGAAGTATGAAATCTGCCGCCAGTCAGCGTCTGCCCCTGAGGTGTCGTTTTCATAGTGTCGGCCGAGGTTGTACATCTGTAGCGCAGTGCGGCTATTGCTGGTATAATTTTCAAACTCATACAC
>JACLAC010009815.1_pt1 | contig 20765 bp, 12 predicted proteins | sample 8027881 | NCBI WGS metagenome assembly JACLAC01 (sample SAMN15725517, study PRJNA655200) | protist metagenome | isolation source: fluorescence activated cell sorting (FACS) single amplified genomes of... | place: Spain: Blaines Bay Microbial Observatory, Mediterranean Sea | collected 2016-01-19 | reverse complement strand
GCTGGTGACGACGTTGTCTATCTGCTGGCAGGCAACGGTGATCAAGGTTTTGAAAAGTTTCTACACGACCTCGCGAGGAAGCACGATAACTTCGTCTTTCTGAATGGTTACAGCCAGCACGGTGCAGAACTGCTCTATCAGGCCGGCGACCTGTTTCTCATGCCGAGTGCCTTCGAACCGTGCGGGATCTCTCAAATGCTGGCGATGCATGATGGTCAACCCTGCGTCGTGCATTCAATTGGTGGGCTTAAGGACACGGTGCATGATGGCAAAACCGGTTTCGCGTTTTCCGGTCATTCCCCGGAAGAACTCGGCGATGGATTCGTCGAGACGACGCGACGGGCAATCGAGTTGAAACGTAATTCCGAGCCTGACTTCGGCAGAATTCGTGACGAGGCGTTTGGGATGAGATTCCTTTGGTCTGACTCCGTCCGCACCTATTTGTCAGACCTCTATCGGTAAGCTGTTTTGCTCATGCTTGAATAGTCACAGTTGTCGTGGCGCCAACTAAACCGGCTCCGTCACTGCAGCACGGACGTGGTTTCAGAGTTGCTGCATCAGGATTACTGAACTCAATTGTGAGGTTCGCTCACGACCTTCAGCAGGATATCCAGCAGCCGATTTCGATCAGCATATGAGACGCCGTCGGTTAGGCGGATTCCGCGACGACGCCGTTCCAGATACGGCATCAGATCGAAAACTGTTCCGTACGCTCGCCGATTCGCGTTGCTCACGGAAGTCCGGCGAACCCGGGCAGGATCAGTATTTGATTCACAAAGCCCCTGTCTCGTACACACCAAACGCAGTCAAGTTGATTCGTGATCAAGATCGTTCGTGGCTCGGGTTTCTGAGACCGGAGCGGTGTATTTGCTCCAGTAAATGGTTGAGGCCCCAACTAGCTGGCATGAAGAAGTGGTCGCTATTGGACGGACAGAATCGTCGCAACCTGCAATGATCAAGCGAATTGTGGTTAAATGTGCTGATTGAGAGTGGTGGCTTGTTGTTTGGTGCAACCGGTTGCCAGCATTGACCCTATGAATTGGGAATGGCAGATGTTCACGAGAGTTGGGCTGACGTTGCTTGCAGTTGCGATGGTTCTACGAGGCGATTCGCGTGCGGAAGATTTGAACTGTCTCACAGATGCTGAACGGGCAGAATCAAATTTTTACGCTCATCTTCAGCAGGAGGCGTACGAGGCTTTGGACCGCAGGGCCGAAGCTTACGAGAAGCTGAAGACACCGCAGCAGATTAAAGCGTATCAGCATCGAATGCGTCGGTTTATGACGAAGCAGTTAGGGGGCTTTCCAACGCGAACGCCGTTGAATGCTCAGACTGTTAAGACGATTCAGGTGGGTGGCTATCGTATCGAAAACGTCATTTTCGATAGCCAGCCACATCATCGGATCACGGCGAATCTCTATCTGCCGGAAGTCGATGGTCCAGTTCCGGCCGTCGCTGTATCCAGTGGTCACAGTCGAACTGGTAAGACGGCCGATTACAACCAGCGGTTCGGCATCATGCTGGCGAAGCACGGCATGGCAGCGCTTTGTTTTGATCCGATTGGTCAGGGCGAGCGATCTCAGATTTTGACAGCCGAAGGGCACCCGCAGCACAACGGTACGACTACTGAACATTTTTTGATTGGTGTCGGTTCAACTCTGGTTGGCCGTAACACGGCTCGATATCGAATCTGGGATGCCATGCGGGCGATCGATTATCTCGCCAGTCGTCCGGAAGTTGACGCAACAAAAATTGGATTCACCGGCTGCTCAGGTGGCGGAACACTGACGAGTTACGTGATGGCCCTTGATAACCGCGTCGCTTGTGCGGCGCCGGCGTGTTATTTGACAACTTTTCGGCGTTTGATCAACACGATCGGACCTCAGGATGCCGAGCAGAATATCTTCGGTCAGGTTGCTTTCGGGCTCGATCATCCGGACTACGTGTTGATGCGTGCTCCACGCCCGACATTGTTCAGTTCGACAACGAATGACTTTTTTGACATTGATGGTTCCTGGGATAACTATCGTCAGGCGAAACGCATCTACACTCGACTTGGTTATCCGGAATGTGTCGATCTGGTTGAAGTCGAAGGCAAGCATGGAGTGCACCCTCAGAATCTGGCGACGATCACGCACTGGTTCCAACGCTGGCTACTGAAACGTGATGAAGCCGTAGCGGCTGTCGAGTTACCCACTCTTGCACCCGATGATCTGCTTTGCACGAAGTCCGGCCAGGTACTTACGGAGTTCTCAGGCGAGCTGTCAGTTTTTGACCTGAACGCTGATTATGAATCGGAGCTTTTGCAAAGTCGAATCTCACGATGGCGAGGGACTGACAACGAGAAACTGGATTCGTTGGTTCGAAAGAGCATTGGCGTCCGTCCGAATTCGGAATTGCAGCCGCCGAAGTTTGAAGACATTGCGCGAGTCCAACGAGAGAACTATCACATCGACAAACTGATTCTTCGCACGGACTCAGGCATTCCGTTGCCTGGATTAACATTTCACCCGCCATCGCCAGTTGACGATGCTTACGTCTATTTCCACGAAGCCGGAAAGCTTGGTGATACCGAACAGGACGGGCCGATTGAAGAGTTGATCTCGGAAGGCTACGCCGTCGTCACAGTCGATCTTCGCGGACAGGGCGAGACCGGAATCGGCAAACGCGACGCGACGTTGACCGATTGGAAGACGTACTACTTGAACTATCTGCTGGGCAAGTCGCTGGTTGGCGTGCGAGTCGAAGACGCACTGGCCGCCGCAGACTTCGTAGCCTTTTACCAGAAGAAACGCGACTCGCCTCGGAAGGTTCATCTGGTAGGAGTTGGTCATGCCGGAATCGTGGCTTTGCACGCCGCTGCATTGAATCCGAAACTATTTGCGTCGGTCACTTTAAAGCAGACGCCTGGAAGCTGGGCGTCTGTTGTCAGGCTGAAGTCGCCGGCCGGGCATCTTGACAGCACTGTCCACGGGGTACTCGGAGTCTACGACCTGCCCGACCTGGTTCGCCTTGCCGGAAGAGAGAAAGTCCGGTTTGAGGATTAGTGATGAGCCTTATTTTCCCTTGTTATATCCTGCATTCCTGCCGATCAATCCGATGGCGCTGGCTTGTTGCATTGAGTGTTGTCAGTGCCGTACTTGTTGGCGGGACGAGTCCATGTTCGTCAAAGCCTGCGGATGCCGCGGAAAATGGAGCGGAACTGGAGACACAGTTTCGGGCGGATGTTGCACCGTTTTTAAAGACGAACTGTCTCGATTGCCACGGCAGCGAAGATCCGGCAGCGAAGCTTGATTTAAGCGGTTATACGTCGAGCGAGAAAGTCGCTAAGGACCATCAGACCTGGGCGATCGTGCTGGATCGATTGAGGACTGGTGAAATGCCGCCGAAGCACGCGGAGCCGCAGCCGACACGGCAACAGAGAGATTCGATCATAAAGTGGATCAACAGTGCGCGGGATTTCGAAGCTGCGAGGAATGCAGGAGATCCCGGGCCGGTGCTCGCGCGACGGCTTAGCAATGCGGAGTACGATTACACGATTCGCGATCTGACTGGCGTCGACATGCGGCCGACGAACACGTTTCCCGTCGACCCGGCCAACGAAGCAGGTTTCGACAACACCGGCGAGTCACTGACGATGTCGCCAGCGCTGCTGAAGAAGTATCTCGATGCAGCAAGGGATGTGGTCGAGCATCTCGTTTTGAAACCGGATGGAATCGCGTTTGCCTCTCACCCGGTCGTGACGAATACGGACCGTGACAAGTACTGCGTCAAACGCATCGTGCAGTTTTATGAGCGGCAGCCGACAGAACTGGCCACGTATTTCCAGGCGGCGTGGCGAGTTCGGCAGGCCGTTTCAGGGCTATCCGGCCGTGCAGTTCTGGAACCGACGCTGAAACGTGCAGCTTCAGAATGCGGAATCAGTGCCAAATACCTTGATACTGTTTGGCATATTTTGACGGACGGTGAACACAACGCCGGGCCCGTTTTGACATTGCGTGAAATGTGGGATGCCTTGCCAAAAGATTTGAATCAGCAGGAAGCGGTCGCGGCCGGCTGTCGTGAGATGGGCGACTTTGTCGAACGAATTCGAAAAAAGCTTAGTCCGCAATTTGACAACCTTTATATCGAAGGAAGTCACAAAGGCTCACAGCCGTTTGTTCTGTGGAAGAACCGTCAGCACGCAAGTCATCGCAGACAAGTGAATCGTTCGGCTCTTCGTGAAAGCCTGGAATCGGTAGAAAAAGTGAAGAGTCAACCGCCGGAAGCAATACCGGCTGAACGTAAATTAAAGTCTGCCACAAGTGTTGTGGGCGATGAACTGGTTCCGCAGGCCGATTCGGAAACGCGGACACGATACGAGTCGGCAGTCGAACGGTTCTGTGCGGTCTTCCCTGACGCGTACTACGTTGCCGAACGTGGCCGGGATTACGTGAAGGAATCTTCCAAACAGGATGGTGAAAAAGGCAGACTACTTAGTGCCGGCTTCCACAGCATGATGGGTTACTTCCGCGACGATCGGCCGTTATATGACATGCTTCTTGACGAAAAAGGTCAGGCTGAGATTGACGCTCTGTGGCGCGAACTGGATTTCGTCGCGTCAGCTCCGACTCGACAGTACGTCGGATTTTTGTGGTTTGAGCGGACGGATTCCCGGTACATGAGGGACCCGCAGTTCGACTTCGCTCGGGCCGAAAACAAGGCCGCGGCATCCGAGGCATTGATTTTGAAGTTGGGTCGTTTGTACCTGGAAAAGGCGCGTGCCAGCGGCGGAACTGAAGTACCTCTGCAGGCGATTGAGCATTTCTTTCGGGAGATCAACGATCAGATTCGCTGGGTTGAGCAGGCTCGACTGAAGGCTGAGCCTGCTCACGTTGCGGCCGTACAGGAATTTGCAGAACGAGCGTTTCGGCGGAATTTGACTGAGTCTGAACGCCGTGATCTTGCCAGTTTCTACCGAATGCTGCGCGATGCTGATGGACTGAGTCACGAAGAGGCAATTCAGGACACGATTGTTTCGATTCTGATGTCGCCGTTGTTTTGTTACCGAGTCGATCTGATTGGTCACGGCGATGGTCAGCGGCCGTTGACTGACGAGGAACTCGCCAGTCGATTGAGCTACTTCCTCTGGTCATCTACGCCGGATGAGGGACTACTGACGATCGCAGGTGAGAAACGCCTTTCGCAAAAAGACGAGCTGATTCGGCAAACACGTCGGATGTTGCAGGACTCTCGCATTCGTGGAATGGCTACAGAATTTGGTGGTAACTGGCTCGGAATTCGGCGTTTCGAGGAGCATAACGCTGTCGATCGCGATCGATTTCCGGAATTTACTGATGACTTGCGACGGGCCATGTTTGAAGAGCCGATCCAGTTCTTCATTGATGTCGTACGGAATGATCGGTCGGTGCTGAGGTTTCTTGATGCTGACCACACATTTGTGGATTTGCAACTAGCGCGGCATTACGGGATGCAGGATCATGTGGTACGGAATGGCGGTTGGTCGCGCGTTGATCGGGCCGGCGATTACGGGCGAGGCGGACTGTTACCCATGTCCGTGTTTCTGACGAAAAATGCCCCTGGCTTACGTACGAGTCCGGTCAAACGCGGTTACTGGGTCGTTCGTCGTCTGCTTGGCGAACGAATTCCTCCTCCTCCGCCGAACGTGCCAGAACTGCCCGATGACGAGTCAGAACTCGGTGAACTGACGCTTCGAGAAGCGCTCGCGAAGCATCGTGATCACGCGAGTTGCGCCGGTTGCCACGAACGCTTCGACTCGATTGGATTGGCGTTTGAGGGGTTTGGGCCGGTCGGTAAGCGGCGGAATATCGATCTTGGTGGACGACCGATTGACGCGACAGCTCACTTTCCAGACGGCGAAGAAGGAAACGGAGTTGGAGGTTTGAGAAGTTATCTTCTGACCCACCGGAGTGATGAGTTTGTCAATAACCTGATTCGAAAACTGGTATCTTACGCCCTCGGACGAAGCCTTATTCTGTCAGATGAATTGCTGGTTCGCGATATCCATTCCAGGCTCAGGAATAATGATCACCGTTTCGCAGGCCTTATTGAAAGCATCGTGACCAGTCCGCAGTTTCTAAATAAACGCGGTTCAAGCCACCTTGCCAGAGAATGAAGTATGAACAGTTTATTCAATACCGATCGGCTTCAACTCTCGCGTCGAACGCTGCTTAGAGGAGTCGGAGTGGCGATGTCGCTGCCGTGGCTCGAGTCGATTCCGGCGTGGGGGTTTGAGCCTTCGAATGACTCGGTAGCGAATTCGTTTCCGAAACGCTTTGGCGTTACGTTCATGGCGTGCGGCGTTCATCCGGATCACTGGTGGGCCAAAGGGGCCGGGGCTGAAATGGAGCTGGGCAAGAGTCTGGCTTCTCTCGAAGGGCTGAAGGAAAAAGTGAACGTCATTTCCGGACTGTTCAACAAGAACTCAACCGGTGTTGGCATTCATCCTGGGCAGACGGGCAATATTCTCTCGGGAGCTTCACTTCAGAAGGGTGCCGAGTTGCGTGGCGGGATCAGTATTGATCAGGTTCTGGCCAACCATCTTGGTCAGGAGACCGCTCAGCCGAGCATGGTCCTTGGTTGCGAGCAGCCGATCACCGGCTACCACGAGACAAACTTCTCGATGGCGTACAGTTCGCACATTTCCTGGCAGAACGCGACGTCGCCGGTCCCGATGGAAGTCTACCCGTCTCTGGCGTTCGATAGTCTGTTCGATAACCGAGGTACTCGGCGAAACAAAAGTGTGCTTGACCGGGTGAAAGAACACGCGGCTAGTCTTAGTCGGCAGGCCAGCGCCGGCGACCGATCTAAACTGGACGAGTACCTTACCAGTGTCCGCGAAGTCGAGAAACGGATTGAACGATTGCGCGAGCATCAGGACAAAGCGCTGGAGCGGGCGAAGCATCGGGGCGAGTCGGTGGTCGGGATGACGCGCCCAGACAACGGCCTGCCGGAAGATATTCGAGACCACATGCGTCTGATGTGTGACATCATTGCCCTCGCGTTCCAAACGGACAAAACACGCATCGCGACGCTCTTGCTTTGCCGTGATATTTCAGGGCTGTTCTACCCGTTTCTTGACGTTCGGAACGCGCACCATTCAGCGTCTCATCACGAGCGTACAGACGATTGGGAGCGGGTTTCTCAGTACTATTGCAGCCAGCTTGCATACCTGGCTGGCCGGCTTAACGCGATGCCTGAGGGTGATGGCACCGTGCTGGACAACTCGTGCTTGATCTTTGTGAATAACATGTGGTCGGGCAGCAAGCACGATTCGACGAAAGTTCCACTGGTTACAGCAGGTGGTCTGGGTGGCACTCTGCAGACAGGGCGAGTTCTCGATTATCTAAAGGCTGGCGACGATAAACGAAAACTCTGCAGCCTCTACTTGTCCATCATGCAGCGAATGGGCCTTGCGGCCAGCGAGTTTGGCGACGCTGATTCGACGCTTGAGAATCTATAGGCCCAGGCTTGCGGAGTACTCGTTTGTCGTGCTGACGCCCAGTTTCGACTGGTCCGTTGCAGACTTACACAGGCTGCGTTGAGGACTGTTGGAATTGCCACTACGTTTTGTGGCAGCTTGATCAGTAGATTGGATGCCTTTTCAGGAATTATGAAATGCAGCTGTCTCGATGGCTTCCGGTAGTTGTTCTCGTTCTGGTTGGTATCGGAGTGATCTGTGGTTGTGGAAAATCGGGACTTCCGCCTCAGTCGGAATGGACGAAGGTCACCAGCGATGATGGCCGAATGTCGGCGTTGTTTCCGCGACCGCCCAGAACGCAGAGCGAAACAGTTGATTCCACGATTGGCAGACTCACTGTCAAGATGACGATTTACGAAGCGGGAAATGACGCATTCTTGATTAATCATATGCCTATCCGCTTGACCCGTCGCAGTATGACGTTGATGCGGGGCTCGCCGGAGCTGCTCAAGGGGCTGCTCAAAATGTCAAAGGCACCATCCTCGAAGATGATGATCTTGAGGCCTTTGGGTTTCCTGGTAAGTCACTGCTGATCAGCACTCCAGACGGTGCGTTTGTTCGCGGTCGAATCTTCATCGATCCAGCAGGTCCGACGCTGTTTCAGGCACAGGTTGTCGGGACTCGAGCAGCCGTGGACGGTCCGGATACTGCGGCGTTTCTGGACTCCTTGACGATCAAGTAGCTCAAACGTCACTCAGTCAATGGTGGAAGGCTGTGACCAGTTTTTCCGCCAGCTATTTACCGCCGATTGAGATGACTTGCGACTCAGTTCGAATGATCAATGCACCGTTGCTTACGGCTGGAGTCGCTCGGCTGGGGGAGCTGAGTGCGTTTCGGGCGAGCAATTCGTACTTGTCCGAAGCGGCGAGCACGACGACTTCTCCGTCGAGATCGAGACAGTAGATCTTTCCGCCAACGCAGATTGGTGAGCTGTAGAAGTTGCCGCCGACTCGTTTCTGCCAGACGACCTTGCCAGAGTTACGCTCAACGCAGGTAGCGATACCAGCGTCGCTCCACAGGAACATCCACTCTTTGTAGACAAGCGGTGTTGGTACGTGCGGCGCCTGGCGGATGATTCGATATGCTTCCTCGACAACTACTGTTTTATCGGAAAGCTGCGGCTTGACGACGACCACCTGACGCTCGCCGCCGACTCCTCCGCTGCTGGCTACCACAAGATCACCGGCGATGACCGGTGAACCTAACGCACGTTGCGAAGCACGGCCGAATACATCGATGTGCCAGTTCTGGGCTCCGTTTTGCAGGTCAACGCCGACGATGCCTTCGTAGCAGTGCGAAAAGATTACTTCGGCGGCCCGATCTTTCGGCGTATTGATGCACGGGGTTCCGTAGCAGGCACGTTTACCTTCGCGAGGGATCTTCCAGCGTTCTTTGCCGGACATTCGGTCAACGGCGACGAGGAAACTATCGTTCCTGTGGTCGTGAGCAACGAGCACGATGTCCTGATAAACGATCGGAGATGTTGCACCGCCCTGTCCGTGAAGATATGGACCGAGATCATACTCCCAGACCTGGTCGCCAGCATGGTTGTAGGCAATCAGGGGCGACGACACTTTCGAATGCCAAAGCACGTAGACATGATCTGCGTCCGCAGTCGGTGTGCTCGATGCGAAGCTGTTGTTCTTTTGCTGTTTGTACGGTTCAAACGAGATGTCCTTTCGCCAGAGTTCCTTTCCGTCGGTAACGTTTAGGCACTGAACCGTTCTGGTCATTGCATCGCCGTCAGCACTCGTCACAAATAACCGACTGCCCCAGGAAATCGGTGACGAATGCCCGACGCCAGGTAGTTTCAAGGTCCAGTTGTAGCTGTCTTTAGTCCATTCACTTGGGACAGTCGTTGCGTCGCTGACTCCTGCCCCGTTCGGTCCGCGAAAACGATTCCACTCTTCGCTACGAGCTGATGAGATGAGGCAGATGGCTATGTTCAGGGCGATTGCCGGGAACGCGATTTTGAGTTTCACTTTTGGTTTCCAGTCGTCAGTGAGAAGGTGCGTCTCTTTCGAGGTCGATTGTTGAGCCGGTTAGTGACGTGTGCAAGGGCGAGCTGATCATTCGAACGTCGACGGTTGGATACGACGATCATGTCACAGCCAAAGGATTCGGACTTGGAGCCGTTCAGAATCAGGAGAAGTATGTTGTTCATGGCCTCATCCTGCAGGGGTGGCTGGCTAATGAATTGGGTGCTGTGAATGAGGACAACCTGCATCGCGGATCAACCCGCGAAGAAACAGAGCTGATCGTCGCAGCGGAAGTGAAGTTCGCTGCGGGCTGAGCGAGCGGGTTTGATTCGTTATGATCTGCTGATACGTCCCGGTAAGACGCCGGTCGACGTGATAAACCATGGAAGGTACGTCGATCGATGCAAGGCTCGCACGAGACAGATTCTCACGGTCAGAAACTTTTGCCGGATGGAGAAGTTGGTCGGCGCTATCGATGGTTTCCAGGATGGACCATGCTGGGCATTTCCGCGGCTGCCCAGTACATGTCGGCGCCAGGGCAGTCGTATTCGGTGGCTGCTTTCAAGGATCCCATGCAATCGGAGTTGTCAGTTTCAGAAACTGACTTCTCCATGGCTTATGCCTTTGCGACGGTGGTGAGTGCCTGCTTACTGCCCTGCGTCGGGCGGCTGGTTGATCGTTTTGGGGCACGAATCATGCTGCCGATTATTGCGACCGGGCTCGGCTGCGGCTGCTGGATGATGTCGCACGTCGACTCATTGCCGACGCTCTATCTGGGATTCGGGATTGTCCGGAGCCTGGGGCAGGGGGCTCTTTCATTGGTTTCGGTGTGGATCGTCGGTGAATGGTTCGAACGTCGACGAGGCATAGCAACGGCGATGGCCGGACTGGGCGGGGGCCTTTCTGTGATGTCCATTCCACTGATCAACAACTGGTTGATCGAAAATCATGGCTGGCAGACCGCGTGGCAGGGGCTTGCCTGGGGCGTCTGGTTGATGCTGATTCTGCCTGGAATTTTTATTCTAAGGGACCGTCCGGAAGACCTCGAGCTGCATCCCGACGGTGTGGACCCAGAAGCGGATTCACGTCGAGTTTCAGATGAGGCTGATCCGGATTCATCCGTTGCGGTCACCGATGAGTCAGATGATGAGTCTGTCGCCGAGCCGAGTTTTGCCACGGGGCCAAAGATCACGTCGATGGAAGATTCCTGGACGGTCCACGAGGTTTTGCGGAACGCGACTTTCTGGAAGCTGCTCTGCGTGCCGGCGACGTCAGGACTTGTTGGTACTGGCCTGGTGTTTCATCAGGTTGAACTTCTGAAACGGCACGGTCTCGACCGTACGGAAGCGCTCTTGATGATGACGCTGCAGGCTGGCTTCGCGACGCTGTTGCAGTTTCCGACTGGGTGGCTGACCGATCGAGTTCCAAGCCGGTTTATCCTCGCGGCAGCAATGATGTTTCTGGCGACGGCTACTTTACTGGTGATCAACATGCCGTTTACCTGGATGGCTGGCGTTTATGCGTTGCTGCTTGGACTGCACGGGAGTGTGATGCGCAGCACGGCAACGGTTGTCTGGATCAACTACTACGGCCGCGCTCATCAGGGGGCAGTTCGGGGAGTTGCCTGGTCAGCGATGATCCTTGCTGCAGCTATGGGTCCGTTGCCGCTGGCGATTTCAAGCGACTACTACGGCGCTTACGAGCCTGCACTCATGGCGTTCCTGGCTCTGCCAATATTCGCGGCAGCGGCAGTCTGGACCGCTCATCCACCACAGCGCGCTGAGTGACACGGCAATTACGCCGTCACAAATTTAAGTCGTTTTTGTTTTCGGAGCCGGGGGCCTCAAGGTCGCGGGCGAGGCTGGACGGCGTGAGAGTTCGCGTGAATGACCGGATTTCCGGACAGGTCAACAGGTCGCGAGTGATTGAGCTGTTGACGAGTGTCTCAGCAAATGTGACTGTTGGATAGCATCCGACAGCAATTGAGTCTGGAATCAGGGCAGCCAACTGGTGTCTGGTTGGCTACTCTGTGCTGGACAGAGATATGATCAACTGCCGATGCATTAACGGAAGGTGATTTGCGGTTCGGTTCCGCGGTCAGAATATGTCAGTCAGGGTGTCAGTAATGGCGAAACGACAAAGAGTTCATCCAAAGATTTCGCGACGAACTTCGGTTCAGGCTGGGGCAATTGGTCTCCTCGGATTGGGTATGAACCATGTGGACGGGCTACGGACGGCTCAGGCCTCCGAGCAACCCGCCGGCTTCGGAACTGCCCGCTCGTGTATCTACATCTTTCTTTCTGGGGGCCTCGCGCAGCAGGATAGCTTTGATATGAAGCCGGAATCGCCAGACACGATTCGCGGCGAGTTCAACCCGATCCCCACCGCGACGTCTGGCATTGAAATTTGCGAGCACCTGCCGATGCTCGCGCAGCGGAGTGAATCCTGGTCACTTGTTCGATCGCTCACTCATCCGACGAACGGGCACACGCTCGGACACTATTACATGCTGACCGGACGTTCGACTGCGTCGGTGTTTAAGGGCGATCGTAAACCTCGCCCAACAGACTGGCCGTCTATTTCGTCCGTCGTTGGCGACGCTGTCCCGGCGCGGAACAACCTTCCGCCGTCGGTGATGCTGCCCGAACGGTTGGTGCATTGGTCAGGCGGAACGATTCCGGGAGCGTATGGCGGGATGATGGGCGGTCATCGCGATCCGTTTATCATCGAGGCAACGCACTATGGCGATCCATTCTGGCGAGGTGCCTATCCGGAATACACGTTTCACCAGCTTCCCCGAAAGAATCCAACATCAGACAAACCGAAGCTGTTTCAGGCTCCGAGTTTGAAGTTGCCGACCGAGTTGAATTCAAGTCGGTTCGATCGCCGACTGAATCTGCTTGGCTCGATTGATCGTCAACAGTTGGAACTGGAACGTTCGGCGGAAGGCACTCGATACGACATTCATCGCGAGTCGGCGATTTCGTTGCTGGCGAGTCAGCGAATTCGCAAAGCGATCGAAGTCACAAAAGCTGACGGAAAAACTCAGGAACGTTATGGCCGCAACAGTTTCGGCTGGTCGCTACTGATGGCGTATCGGATGGTGCAGTCCGGCGTGAACATGGTTCAGGTTAATCTTGGCAACAACGAAGCGTGGGATACTCACGGTGACGCGTTCTGGCGACTTCGCGAGAGACTGCTTCCACCCACAGATCGAGCACTTTCTGCATTACTGGACGACCTGAAGCAAAGCGGATTGCTCGACACGACGATGATTGTCATGGGCGGGGAGTTCGGTCGAACGCCAAAGATTTCGCACCTGGCCGATAACTACGATTCTCCTGGCCGAGACCACTGGGGGGCGGTGCAAACGCTGTTCTTCGCTGGCGGTGGCACAAAAGGTGGCAGTATTGTCGGTGCATCTGACAAAGACGCAGCATACCCGGCATCTAATCCACAGAAGCCAGAGAACATGGCTGCATCGATCTACAACGCTTTAGGCGTTCCCTCTACGGCGATATGGGCTGATGATCTGGGACGGCCACACCAGATTTATCATGGCGAGCCAATTGCCGGACTCGTCTGACTGCCGGGGTCTCTGAACGAGTTAATGGTTCAGGATGATTCGCTTTTCGAGGTCGTACTTTGCACCCGGGGAAAGTGTCGAGTACTTGTCCGCGTCGGATGTCGAAGCCGACCACAGGGTTGGATTGTAAAGCAGTACGACGCCGCTCTTCTTTCCGATGACCTCGAACTTGTTTTGTCGGACCACAATGGCGGTCCCCTCGTCGATACCGATGCCGAGCAATGCCGGACGATTGATGCCATCGTTCATCTTGTTGTTGGGGTCGGTGAGAACTTCGATCAGGCCGCCTTGACGCTTACGTGGGATGACGTGCTGATCGATCGCTGAGTTTGTGATGAATCCAAACCCGCGTTGATGATCACCGATCAGAATGCGGCTGGATTTGGTGTCGCCACGGACGAGAAATGAGCCCTGAATTGACGCACCAGCTGAACTCCCACCAATAACGCCGCCTCGTTCCAGGACGTTGCGAATTTCGGTTTCGGCAAGAGTTTCCAGATAGGCATCTGCAATCCGCCATTGTCGTCCGCCTGTGAACCACAAGGCGTCGGCTTCCTGGATCGGTTTTACGAAGGCGGGGGTGCCCGCCACGGTCCGATCGTGTGAATGAACAACGGTCACGTTTGGCATTCCGAGTTCTTTGCGAGCGTACCTGGCGGAGCGATGTTCAGCGTAGTTGTAATCAGGCTTGCTGGAGGCCGCCGTAGGAATGATTGCCAGTTTTGCATTTTTACCGCCCGCGATTTTTACAAAGTGGCGAAACATCGCGTTGTCGCCGTCGCCCCCACCAACGATTACCAGCGTGCCAGTCTTAGGGCCTGCTGTGACTTCAGCAGCAGTTGCATGGAACGTAGAATGCATCCCAACGGTGAAAAGTAGTACAGCCTGGAAAATGGTTTGACGCATGATCAATCTCCGATCAGTTCTGGTGGACGGCAGGTCCTGCTTTCAATTCAGTTATTTGCTTCAGTCTTTGGCTTCTTCGCCTTCGGCTGCTTGATCTGGATGGGTCTGAACTTTGGCAGCTTGGACTTATGCGACTCCCAGTTGGGTTGCGTGGTCGCTTTGACGGCCGAGATCGTCAGATTGTCGATTTCCACCACTCCGTGTTTCGGACCAGCGATGCCGAAACCGTTTCCACCACTGGTCGATTCCTGGGCGAACGATTCTCGCTGGCCGTAGAGTGTCGGTCCGTCGGCGACTTGAATGAGGAATTCAGTATTTTTCATTTCGGCCAGAGCGTGGTACCACTTACCAGATTGCCAGACAAAGCCCTTGGCCTCTGCGAGCTTCATGGTTTCGCCGTCTGACAGCAGCGTTGCTCCGTTTTTGCTGAATCGAACTCGACAGACGTGATGTCCGAATTCGATAAATGGGACGATTGCTGTTTCATCGCCTCCTGCGAACCGAAACGAGAATGCGACAACAAACTCGGCAGGCGTCACGGGGATGCTGAGGCGAGGTTCGTATCCAAAGTGATGTTTTCGCTTTGCCTGAAACTCGGCTGAAGACTCGCGGCCTCGCAGGACGCCTTCTTCGATGGCCCAACGAGTTCCCTGTCGCGACTGCCAGACGTCCTTCTTGAGCGGCCGTTCCTGCGAGAAATTATTCTGCAGAACAATTGTTCCAGGAACCGCCATGCGCGGTTTCAAAGTCGCTGGCGACTGAGCGTTGATGCTTGAAGTTACAAGGGAAAGCGAAAAAAACGTGGCGGCGATTAATCGTGTCATCGGAAGTTTAACCCTGATGCGTGTTCTTGAGGTGGGCGTTTGCGATATCAACTGAACGTTGAGCAGTTTATTTTAATAGTGTCGGATCGAGCACGGCATGTTTCACGCTTTGACGCTTGAAGGTATAGGTGATGTGAATTTTCCGATCAGATGCCTGAATGACGGCAGGGTAGGAAAACTCACTTTTGTTCTTTTCCAGTGTGACGACAGGTTTCCACGATTTACCGTCGGTCGAAATTGCAACGTTCAGCATCGCGCGGCCGGATGGAAAAGAACCTCGGCGAACTGTGTGGTTGTAAACGATCAAGTGACGGCCATCGGCAAGTGTCACTGCGTCTGTGCCTGCGTTTGGATTCGGAAGTTCTGTCGCTGTGACGTCTCCCCAGGTCCGGCCCTCGTCTTTGGACCAGCTTTGGACGACCACGCTTTCCTGACTGCGGCAAAGAATCTGCAACCGCCCGTCGGCGTGCATCAGGATACTCGGCTGGATCGCGTTGAACCGTGAGGCGTCGTGAATTGGCCCGATGACCTCCCACGTTTTGCCAAGATCCCGGGTGACTTCGAAATGAACTTTCCAGCCATCATTCTCTGTGCTGGTAGGGCATAGAATTGATCCATCCTTCATTTGCAGTGGTTTGTTTTTTACGGGACCGAGCAGATTTTGATTGGCTTTCGGAAGTGCGCTGTTTGTGCCGAGGCGACGAGTCTTTGACCAGGTCTTACCGTTATCGTCAGACGTCATCAGGGCTCCCCACCATAGCCGTGGGTTAACGCCGACCTTGTAGAACAGCATGAGCGGCCCGTCAGTTGGTCTGAAGAGTACGGGATTCCAACAGGCATATTCCTGATTCTCGCCTTCCGATCCGTCGGCCACTTCGACGGGTTTGGACCAACTCCCATCAACGTGTCGCGAAACCCAGATGCCTACGTCGGAGTCACTTTCACGAGTGCCGCCAAACCAGGCAGTAACGAGCCCGGTCGAAGTTTCAACGATCGTCGATGCATGACACTGCGGTGTCTGCCGTCCTTCGAGTTGGTAAATCAACTCGGCAGAGACGACGGGGCCCGTGCCTGGTTTTGCAGGGTTGGGAAACTGCACATCGGCGTTTGCCTGCAACGCGACGAAAAGGCTCAGGGCAGTGGCGTGGACAAAGCTTCCAGCGGCAGAGTATTTCATTTGGGGACCCTTAACAGCGAAATATTGGCAGGTGTGTTACTGGTGAGTCAGTCGAGGGGCTGAGTAACCTTGTTTCCGAATTCTGGATAGCAGCGTCTGGAGTTCGGCGACTCGTTCGGGCTCTTTCCCGGCGAGATCATTCCGTTGCCCGATGTCGTTCTTAAGATTGTAAAGCTCAACGGGCGAATTGTTGTCCGCAAGGTATTTGTGACGTTTCTCCCATGCTGTGTTTCGACCAGACATGTAACCATCCTTGTGGTTAATCATCAGCCAGTCGCCGTGTCGAATTGCGTACTGATTTTCACGGGTGTTGTGAACGTGCGTGGTTCGAACCAGTTCGACGTTCCCTTTCAAAACAGGCAACAGGTTGTGCGAGTCTTCTGCGGCATCGTGAGCCAGGTCGAACCCGACGGCTGACGCAATTGTTGCCATGATGTCAATCTGGCTGACGAGCGCATCGGAAACTCGACCGGCCTGCGTAATGCCCGGCCACTTGACAAGGTAGGGGACATGATGGCCACCTTCGTAGATGTCCCGTTTAAGTCCGCGTAGTGGGTGAGCGGACCAGTGCCCGAATTTTTCGTCTCGTGCGTATGCATATTTTTCGGGGCCGTTGTCTGCTGTGAAAATGACGACCGTATTTTCAGCCTGGTCACTTTGTTCGAGCGCTTTCAGCAAACGACCGCAGGCGTCATCCGTTTCAACCACGAGGTCGCCATACGGACCTGCCTTGGATTTGCCGTCGAACTCATCGTTCGGAATGATCGGCGCATGCGGTGCCGGAAAGGCGAAGTAGAGGAAGAAAGGCAATTGTTCGTTTGCTTGCGACTTGATGTACTCGACTCCGAGCTTCGTAGTTGTCGGGATGTTCTGGTACGGATCCCAATCTGAGATCATCGGGCCGGGACGACATTCCCAATTGCCTTCTTTGATCGGTTTCCATTTCGAGGAATCCATAACGGTGTCTGGAGCTCTTGGAACTTGATCGTCTTCGATCCAGCAATACGGCGGAAAGTTGATCACAGTGTCGCCGAAGTAGTGGTCGAAACCGTGGGCGAGTGGCCCGTCGGGGATGGGCTTCGACCAGTTGAACGCTTCGGGACCCCATGTCTTCTTGCGGCCTTCGCCTGTCGGCTTTGCGTCTTGTTTCCTGATCGCATCCCAGTTCCAACCCAGGTGCCATTTTCCAATGGCATTCGTGTGGTAGCCCTTTGCCTTGAGCATTTCCGGCAGAGTCAGGCGTTCGGGCTTGATGACTGAGCCACCGAATGAATTCACGATGCCATGAAAATCACGCCAGTGGTGGCGTCCAGTAAGCAGTGCATAACGACTCGGTGTGCAGATTCCGGACGACGAGTGTCCGTCTGTAAAACGTATTCCTTCAGCTGCAAGTCGGTTGAGATGAGGAGTAGGTATTTTAGATTTCGAGTGGTAACACCCAAGGTCACCGAAGCCGAGATCGTCAGCATAAAGTATCAGAATGTTTGGAAGCGAGGCGTCAGCATTGGCAGCAGGTCTGGCTGCATATACGCAGTTGGCGAATGACATCAGCAGTGCGTAAAGAACAAGTGAAATAGTTTGAGGATGCATGAGAAAGGGTTTTACTATTTTGGGAATCATCGTAATTCGTTTCTGGACGTGGGCGAGAATAATGACCTCACGAAAAAACTTCCCGCAGGGATTCGAAGGTAAGATGACACCTGGTGGCGTGATTCTGCAACGGTGCCGCATGATGTCATGCATGTATCTGTACCGGCTTATTTCGGATCAAGCCGCGCGGCGCTGCATGTGCGACAGGACGAGGGCACAACACTCTTGGAAAGTGACGCCAGAGCAGCCTTCGTAACTGTTGATATTCGTAGTTCGTGATGCCGACTTATGCGGCAGCAGGAGGCCTGTCTCGCAGAGCAGTGGCGACTGTTGGGTCAACAGATCGCAGGTGCAGATCCTGTTGCGGGAAGGCGATTTCGATCTGTGCGTCCCGGAATACTCGGTCGATGTTTGTGTGCAGTGCATCGATGACCGACAGTCGGTTGTCGAGGTCCGGCAGGTACGTGCGGACGACGAAGTTCAGAGTGTTGTCGCCGAATTCTTCAAACGTCACGTTGGGACCGGGGTTGCTCATTGTCAGCGGATGTTCGCGACATACCTTGAGTAGCAATTGTTTTGCTTTGTCTACGTCAGAGCCGTACGCAATCCCAACGTTAATCACCACTCGATTTGTTTTGTCGGAAAGTGTCCAGTTCAGCATTCGTCCGGTGATAAATTCCTTGTTTGGAATCACGTACTCCTTGCGGTCCCAATTAGTAATGGTTGTTGCTCGGATTCGGATACGCGACACGACGCCGGAGATATCATCAACCGTAACGACGTCGCCAATTCGGATGGGACGTTCGAATAGAAGAATCAAACCGGCCACGAAGTTTGCGAAAATTTCCTGCAGCCCGAACGCCAGCCCGAATGTCAACGCGGTCGCCAGCCATTGTACCTTCGACCATCCTACCGAGATGGCGTTAAAACTGAGCACGACCCCCAACAGAATAATGAGGTAACTCGTTAAGGTCGTGATTGCGTAGCGGACGGACTGATCCAGAGGAAGTCTTTGCAGGATCCACATTTCCATCAGACCGGGGATGTTGCGTGCACAGGCGAACGTAAGAATTGCGAGCAAGAGTGCGAGCCCAATGTCTCGCGGTGTGACGTGACGTACGACAGTGATGATCTTATGACTTTCTGCTTCGGTCGTAGTGGCCGGAGTCATGTTCATGCCTGGCATCGCTGTGCTGGCAAAACCAACATCATCGGGAGAAACGTCGACCGTGGTGGCCCAGAGGTGCCACTGATCGAGAATTCGTAACGCCGGTAAGGCGTCGACCCAGATGAGCCATGTCCCGACGAGTGATGTCGTAACGACGGCAATGCTTAACAAACGACGACTTTGTTCGGTGCTGGATTCAACATCGGCTCTGAGTTCTTCATCGGGAACGATGGCACCAGGAGTTGCCGACGATGGATCAGTTGATCTTTCCGGTACCGGAGACGTCGCATCGGCAGCATTGGTTTTGTCGCGTGGGGATTCCGTAGCGTCTTCAGCCGCCTTGATCGCCGCCGCCGCTTGTATTGCAGCCTGCTTTTGTGTCAGCAATTCGAGGCGTCTTTGTTTCGCATGCTCGATGCTCATCTGGCGGCGTTGAACGATTAACAACCGCTGTAGGAGTGCTCGTACGAGTTGCAGACCAAGAACAAGCACGATGGTTGCGAACAGACGCCATGAAAGCTGTTGAGCAGTGTAGTAGAAGCCGACGATCGTCAATCCTGCGAGGCTCAAAGGGGCCATGACGCTGCCCCAGTACCAGATCCATTTTGTCCGGATGAGCCATCCGGTCGGGTGACTGACGAGCAATTCACATAGCACGCCTGAGTCAGGACGCAGTACGCGACGGAGGAAAATTGTCAGGACAAGAGCGGCGCAGATGAAGCCTGCCCGTTCGAGTATGTCCAGACCATGTTCAGTATCGCTCATGTAAAGTGTGGTTGTGACAAAAACGAGCGGCAGACCGACCAATCCCAGCCCTGGCAGAGTGTTGCGGAATAGGCGAATGGCTGAATCGGGCCAGTCGAAGTGGTGATCGGCAAGCCCGCCCAAACGACAGATTCGACGAAGCAGTTCAAACGGCAGGAACCCCCAGGCTGTGGCGATTAGCCCACCGCCTACTGCTTGTGAAAAATCAGAACTGGCTGAGACCAGCATAAGTCGATAGCCCATGAACCAGATGAGGCCCGGCCACGTGATCGACATCAAGGTCGTGGCCCACGTGGCGTGCCATGTTGGTTCGAACGAAGTGCAGTTTCCGCGACGGGCAAGGGCTCCGGCTTCGTGAAGCTCACGTCGAATTCTAGGACGGAGCAGGATGAGTGCGGAAAAGGTGATGATTGCGATTCCGTAGAGCCACAGATTGCTGACTGCGTCTACCGTCAGCGTGTCAACAACGGATATCCAACGAGAAGGTGCGAAGAATATCTGGTCAGACGTGTCGAGTTCGAACTTCGCATACAGCGGTTTGTTACTTCGGACCCACAGAACGCGTTCGTCGATGTAGATCAGGTAGCGTTGCGTTTCTGCAATCAGAACTTGTTCGGTCTGGTCAAGCTCAAAAAGCGTATCGAGGTAACTGTTGGAACTTCTGATCAGTTGGTCGAGATATTCGGCTCGCCGGTCAAACACGTGTCTTGCCGCATCTTCGAGTTTCTGTGCCTCGGCGTCTGAAATCCCAGCCGCTGCATCCGTGAGAATCATCTGCACGAATGGTTCACGATTTGCAAGTTGTGCGCGTTGATCGTCTGCTTCGAACAGTTCGTATTGTGCGTCTTCTATTTGCTCACGTCGGTTTTGAACATTTGCTTGACGTTTAAGTAGATCAGGCAAGTCGCCTCGTTGCCTTCGTAGAAGTCCGCCGATGGCGTCGGTCAGACCAATGGTTTCAACTTTCTGTTGGATGGCCGAGAACTGTTTTTGTACGCCGTCGAGCCTGAGCTTTGTTGAATCAAGTTCTGTGCGAGTGTCTTCGATAGGAGTTGCCAGGTCGACAGATTGTTTTGCAAGTTGCTTATTGAGATCGGCATCCGCCTGGAGCAGCGGTTCGGCAGCGATCGCTTCATCACGGGCACGTGTTAACGCGGCCTTGTTTTCCTGTGCGCGCCGTTCCGAGATTTCTTCGTCAAACAGTTTCAACTCGGCTTCTGCGAGCGAAACTTCCTGAGTCCGAACATCCCGCTCCAGCCGGACAAAGTC
>JACLAC010007373.1_pt1 | contig 20766 bp, 10 predicted proteins | sample 8027881 | NCBI WGS metagenome assembly JACLAC01 (sample SAMN15725517, study PRJNA655200) | protist metagenome | isolation source: fluorescence activated cell sorting (FACS) single amplified genomes of... | place: Spain: Blaines Bay Microbial Observatory, Mediterranean Sea | collected 2016-01-19 | reverse complement strand
GGGGGTAATGATGGAAAATCCTCTGTATAACAAAAGGGCAAACGCGATCATTTCTTCAAAATTAGGCAGGAACAAAATGACCTCTTCCCGCACCCGAAACTTCTTAGAGGAGCATGCCGGCTTTATTGGAACGGTGGCACTGGCATTCTGCGCCGTATGTTTCGTTGCAGTCCCGTTAATGCTCATTTTCGACACGGAATATTCACCAAAACAACGACGTTTCTCTCTTCTCTTGTATGCTGGAATCGTTCAGCCTGAGCTCATTGGGCGCTTGGTGTCGAAAACAGTCTTGTCAGAAAAGCATAAAGCGTTGCGGGTAACTAACAAAGCTTCGGTGTTTTTTCTCGTCCTTGCTATTGCACTATATTTTGACCCGGGAGACACTTCGTCAACGGCTGGCGCGGCTGAGCGCACAGGATCAGTAGACCGGCGAAACTGTTCCCTTTTACAAAACATTCCCCGCCACTTTAAAGATAAATCTCCGCAGGAAATGTTCTACAACAAGGGCGGGGACTTCCCTTTGGTCTATGAGTATGACGGGGCAACCTTGAAAGGCTTTGAGCTTATCTTTTCGATAATAAACGAGGATAGACACCCGAAGTGCGTTCGCCATATGCAAAGAGTTTTCTTTTACAAACTGTTCCCTCCCTGCACAAAAAGCTGTGAAGTTGTGAATGAGATATGCAAGGCAGAGACAAATTGTGTACGAAATATCTCATTTTGCTCAAGTTACTTTGAAGATCGTAATATGGAACAGGCAGTAACCAAATTGGAAGAACTTGTCGATATTAACAAAAAACTTTACATGGATATAATGAAACCAATTTTTGAAAGCATTCACAAAGAAGACGAGAATGTGCGTGAAGATTGGGCCATGCAATTAGTGAAAAAACTTGTGGCCGTTATAACTGATGCTATCGATGAAAAAAGATGCAATCCGCCCAGCCAGAAACCCTGTTTCACATCCAAAGGAAGTATTGAAGAAAGTGACGATGGGAATTTGTTGCATTGTCAAAATTTGGAAGAAGCGCGTACGGCCGATACAGAATTTGCATCTAGGACGGAAGAATCCAAAACATTCAAGTTAGACGCAAGAAAATTGGCTTTAGACGTCATAATATTGATATTGTTTTTCGGAGAGGAGTCATACAGCATATTCCTTTGGGTAAAAGAGTCGTCAAACAAAGAAATGCAAAGAATGCGAAAGGAACGTCTTACGAGAGAGTTCAACATAGAGGGTCGATTCGTTGTTTTCCTAATTGGCTTAGGCAGTTTTTTGTACCTGTTGTCCGTTCTTGTATTTGTATCTGTTCTCCAAAGAATTGAAGAAGAAAACTACGGGGAACGCTACTGGTTCGTATACTTTCTTTTGGGCGGCTCAGTGTCGGTTGCATTTTATATGGGCACAGGTTTAATCTTGAGTGGAATATTCGATAATGGCATATCGATTGACCCGAGCGAAAATACAAGTAGAAAGTCAAAGTTCCTTGTGATTTCCTGGTTTAACACGTACCAAAAGTTAACGAGTCCGCGTGGAGGCAAATTCTTCTTCGCAAAGATACTGCCTTGGGAATGTATTGAGGTCATTGTTCAAATCCAGAATTTGCACACCTTTTCACACGCCAAACCACAAATATACGTGATCTTGTGCGCCATGATTTTATGGATAAACATGATGACAACGCCCATTGTGCTCTATAAAGCTTCAACGGCAGCTAAACACGAGGCCGCTAAGTGCAATATAATAACGCTCACGGTAGACACGGTAATCGATTGCTGTTATTTTGGTTTGAATTTAATTTTTTTCCAAGCCACGGACGTAGAGTCCGAACCTCTGCTGATTTCAGTGGCAATTTCCTGGCCCCTGCTGTGTGTGATTATGCGCTTCCGAACACTAGGCAGGATGGTAACGTTTACATATCCCCGGGTCCATTTCACGGAACGATCGAGTAGATTAGTTGTTGCGCTTTCTGTGAAAAAGCGTAAAACATTTTGGGGAACCCTTTCAACAAGCCGAAAGCTATTGGTTGCCATGGTTGTGCTGGCGGGTGCATCGGTATTTATAAACGTTCAACTAATCGCTGTAATAATTTCGGCCACAACGATAAACGCAAAATGCTCCTTCGAGCTAGGGGAGGCTTTATGGTCGGGTGCAAGCCCTAAACGTACCTTTCGCAGCGGCATATTTGGACCTCCCGGTTGTGCGTACGAAGATATTGAAAAGATCGAGGCCCCCGGTAAGGGCTTGTCCACAATTTCGAACAATATTGGGAAGTGCACAAACATGAAAATATTGAACCTTTTCAATAACAATATTAATCATTTGCCAAAACCCATGCTTAGTATGGTCCATTTGAAAGACGTAAATATTACTCACAACCCCGTCGCCAAGAAATTAATCGCAAAGAACATGTCTTTGGACAAGATTCCAGTTTTTGTACATCAGCATTTGAGCAAGTCCTTGGTGGAGTTAAGCCTGGACAACAATCGCATATCTCAGATCGGCGATGAAATTGAAAGGTTTGTCAGGCTTGAAAGGCTACATATGCGCAACAATCGTCTAGGACCGGACAGTTTGTCGTCTAAAATTTTGAATTTGAAGCGGCTGAAGTCGTTTGTAGTTTCTGGAAATCCACTGGCCAATAGCGTTAATTGGGCAAAAAAGAATTTAAAAAAAGCAAAATTAGACGATGCCGTGTCTTTCCTGGATTCGAAATTTTCGACTTCTTTGAAAAGCTTGAATTTATCCCACAACGAGTTCCAGTACAAACATTACAGAGACATTGCAACGTCGCATAAATTTGAACGTTTGGAATCTCTCGATTTATCGTCCAATGAGCTTTTTACCTCGCCGCTACAGCCGTTCGAGTTACACAACCTAAGCAATTTGATTTATTTACGCATTGCAAATAATTATAAAATAGGAAATATCGACTACGACGATTCCGTAGAAATGCACCAACGAATGAAGCACCGTTTGGGAAAGTATATCATTGAAGGATGTAAATTAAGAGCTATTGTGATTAAAGGTAACAGGCGCGGAAATTTTACCACCATGGTGTTCCCGTGGTTGGTATACAATCAAGTAAGATCGTCCGTCAGACACTTAAATTTGCAAAATGCGTACTTTAACAATTTCCAGCTTGAAACGGGTATTTGTGGCTTTCCGAATTTAGAGATGGTCTACATTAGCTTCTATAATCCAAACGATGCCTTGGTCAAATTAATAAACCCACAAAACTGCTGCATGTCGCGGTTAGAGGTTCTGCATTTTTTAGAGGCAAATATTCGCTTGACGAAAAGCGTCAACATGAGCACTTTGGAGGTTTTCAAGCTAGATTTTTATGGACACCCTATACTTCCAAATGTAGAAGGGTTTATCGGGGTAAACAAAAGTTTAAAGAGTGTGGTAGATCTTTACAATGTTTATCCAGCGGAAAATTCTACAATTCTTTTGGAATTGTTAAACGTTAGTAGTTTAAGACTCCGTCCTTCCAAGAATTGGATTGGAACCCTCACCATACCACTGGAATGGCGATCTTTCAAGCAGTTGGAAATTGGCAGTATAAACAATCCTGAATGCATTGTTGGATCGGTTCAGCATTTGACAATTGAAAGAAGAGTATTCTTGGAAAACACAAACGTTTCGGGCCCCATATTCAAAGTTGGACCCGATTTTGAGTGTATGCAACTGCCCGGAGAAAATCGCACTGATGCCTTTGAAAAAAGATGGAATATTTCTTGTACCAACACAGACATATTAGGCGGAGAGACTGTGACTTCGTATATAGTCAATTGCAGCATTCCGTCGAGCGCACCCGTGCACTTGCCGACAAATGTTTTGTGTACATACTATTATATGCACAAGACAGACTCTGCCAAATTTTGGCAAGCACCCAATAGGCCTGATACTTTCAATGAAGAAATAGTGTTATATTGGGCATGCTTTAATCCATCACACAGCATGTTCAAGGCAAGCATTTTTAAACAGAATGCACATTCGGACCCCCACCGACTAATGCAAGAAGGATGTTCGTTTATTTCTTAAATATTTTTTAAAATTTACTTAAACAGAGGCAGACAACAATTTTCTTGTTTTAACTTTAATGTGAAATTTAAAAAATAATTCATTTGAACACGATACTATCTAATACATCTTTGTGGCTCTTGCAAGAATTTTTAACATGCCCACATTCTATTGCCTGTGAGGAAGTCAACATTATCCTGACGGAGTTGAAATGCTCGTGGGCGAACTGAAACATTGCTTTGTAAGAAACTAGTGTCGTTTTGAATTCCTGGGGCGTCGAAGGGGTGGAAACCGCGTCCGCCTTGTTCAAGAGTACTAGTAGCGTTTTTCTTCTAAGCAAAACCTTTGCCTTCACTTCGTCAATGAACCGCTTCAGTTCACTTATGGACTTACCAATCGCCGTTACTCCTGCCTCCGATACATCGACTACGAACACTAGCACTTGGAAAAATGTCGTCGTGGCATACCGATGCCAATACTTTCTCAGCTGCGGGGTCCCGCCAACTTCCCAGAAGGAGATCATATTATTTTTGTACTTGACTTGCTTTATACTAAACCCATCCGTCGGGACTATGCCGGTGGGCAACGCTTCCCGGTTTTCTGGCGGTTGGGAAAATTGATGCAGCAGGGTTGACTTTCCAGAACCGTGACACCCTAATATCAGCACGGAAGTTTCGAACACCGCCCCATCATCCTCCGTGCTGCTCTCTTTCGAACCCTTTTTGCAACATATACATTTGCAGCAGACCATGTACAAACACGCGTGCATTAACCCACACCGTTGCCGAATCGACAAGCTCCTTTTTGGAGTGCCCCCGTCCTGCTCTAAGTTTTTTCGAGTGTTCATTATGGCGTCCGTAAAAACAACGCGTTGTACACGGTCGGTATGTACACCCAACGAAGAGTACGATTATACCGGGCAACCCAACCGCCAACCGAATTCAAATGAACTTATTGGTATGTCCCTCTGGTCTTTTACCTCAGTCAATAACAAGGAGCCTGCTGTCTTTTTGTATTTGAAATTCTCGCGTTAATATTTCAACTTTTTATCATTTTATATAGGTAGATGAATATTATATTAAATTTATTAGATTTTGAAAATTGTTTCTCCATATACAATCCAACAAATTCGTAGTACCAAAGTAGATAGAGGAGGAGGATGATGACTTCTCCTTTTTTCTCTCCTTCTTCTTCTTTTCTTCTTCTTCTAGTATTAATATTATTATCTTTTTTTTTTCTTCTTCTTTCTTCTTCTTCTTCTTCTTTTTTTCTTGTTTGTCCGTTGTGATAATCCAACCATCAATCGGTCTGGTAGAGACGATCAAAGATCACATCCATCATTCATTCATTTATTCACTCATCACAGAACACAGCATGACATTTTATTTTTATAATAATAAAAAATAATAAATAATTAATATTTTTTTATATTATTAATTATATATTTATATTTATTATTAAAAGTACCTCCGGCACGATGACCCTGCTGGTTTTAAGGGAATTATTTGTCTATCAAAATATGCATGTTCGTATTTTTTAAGGACAAATTACGATAAAATATGATTTGTAAACATCCCTTGAAATATATTCTAGTGACATTACAGTATACTCTTCTATCCCTTGAAATATATTCTAGTGAGATTGTGTACTTTTAGATTTGGTTAAAATGTAAACACATCCCTTGAAATATATTCTAGTGAGATTGTGTACTTTTAGATTTGGTTAAATGTAAACACATCCCTTGATATAGGCTATATGTATTCGTATTCTAGACTAGTGACATTGTACTTTTAGATTTGGTTAAATGTAAACACATCCGCTGTAATTCCATCAATAGTAATGCTTTATTTTTTACATTAATGTTTATACGATTTCATAGTGATGTATTGTTCTAAATCGCTGATGATATTTCAATATACAAAAGATAACAAAATGGTGTTTCTAATTATATATTACAATATTATCTTTATGTACATAATTTGTTGTAATTCTTGTAAAATAACAAATCGTTGATGATATTTCGATATATAATACATCACAGAGAAGTAGTTTACATTTTGCGGAGTCACGAAATGATGTTTTGTAAGTACATTTTACAATATTATCTTTATGTAAAGTATGTGTTGTAGTTCGTACGAAAGCAGAAATCGCTCTTGATATTTCTATATACGAAAAATCACAAATCGCTCTTGATATTTCTATATACGAAATATGACAGAGGTTGTTTTACATTGTTTTCGCTCAAGCTTATCTGTATGTATAATTTGTGTTGTAAATGTACCTAATCCGAATTAATGTTCCAGGAACCCTGTCTACACTAGTCTACACCACTCTAGTTTTTGTCTTTTTTGTTACATATATCCTTAATACACATTTTTTTTTATCTACTAAAAAAACTTATTATTTCCTTATTTCCTTATTTTCATCTATTTCGTTATTTTGATGGTCCCTGGACTAGTGTCAGCAGGGAATTATATACATATATGATGCGATGCGATTTGCAATTTGCATTGCAATGAAAATACACTGTTGTCCGACAAACAGATTCAATGCATGCACTGTAGAATCGAGTTCGTTTTTATTTCTCATTTCTGTTATTAAATCATATAAAGAAGAGAAAACAAGGCAGCTTCGCGGTGGGAAATAATGGATTACAACGCACCACCAAGTTCATCGGCGGCAGGCGATTCGCGGCAGAAGACTTACAAAGTTGATGCTGCCGTGGAGCATGCGCGGAATAAGCTTGAAACCAGGATTCAAGCCGGGTTGGCTCAGGGACTAGAGATATGCGAAATAGAAATAACAAAAAAGCATGTCCCTGAGCTGACAAAAACTTTGAACTTGCGATGGTTGAAAGACGACAATACACAAGACATTGCAGTTAAGTTTTGTGTTGCCAATAGAATTGATGTGCAAGACTACGGGCGCCGAGTAGAAGTTCAAATGAACCGCCACATTGCAAACATTTCGTCGGAGCAAAATGTATCGAGAATGCACCCACACCTATCGCCCTCGAACTCCAGATCATCATCTGGGACAGGTGCGCCTGCCGGCAAAACCGTTGATGTCATTACACTTGGGGGGTTGGAAAAAGTGCTACACAATTCAAGAATAAAGAAAGCCTCGTCTGGGTTTCGGTTGAATGAAAACCGTATGCGCTTAGTATACATGATTCACCAGTTAACAAAGGCCGGTTCCGACGGCCATTTGTACGTTATTGAGAAAGATGATGAAAGCTGCATCCCAAGCGTAGAGCCCAAATCAAAAGGGTGGGTCCACGACGTTAACCTAACATTATTTGTGCACGAGGCGGTCAACTTGTGCGTCTTGGACTACGAACCACTCCCGGTTCCTATATCCGCGCCATACGTTGGTTACATCAACATCTGCAACGAGGCAAGGCATGACATTGAGCTTTTAAGATCCGGTGGTTATTTGGAGGTGGTCACCGTCCAAAACAACGAATTCCTCCAGACAACGATTGGGACCGAAATGAGCGTTGGAAATTTGGGAAGTAGCGATTCTAAATTAACGGAGGCAAAATGGGGCATAACGCGTCTGATTTGTCTGACAAGCAAAGCCCATTCAAAGATTAAGATGGTCGACTTGGGCGCGCGAGAGGAGATCAACAGTGTACTGTTTGCCCCCCTTGGGTCAAAGGATACGTTCGACGAGGCTCACTCCGCGGAACGAATTTCCAAACGGCCGTCGTTCGATCTCTTGTACCGGACAGTGTGGCATAGACCTCGTTGTGAATTTCTACTGTGCTGTGTTGACAAAGGAAACGGCAACAAAATAATACTTCCCCCACACACGGAGGCAAACGTCAAACGGTCCACCATAACCGATGTATCAGCAGTTTCGTACGTGTGCTCACCTTGGCTGCCGCCATCCCTCCAAGTTCGGGATACGAATGGAGTGGCAAAAGCCCCCGAAAATTCCAACAGGGAGATTGGACAACACGCGGCAGACATTATTGGTGTCGCGCTAGGGCCGGACAAAGGGAAACAGGAACGCACGGCCCAGGACGCGCTGAACGAAGTCATGCTGGTCGCTGGTGTCAACGGCCCTCGCATTCTTCTGGGCGACTGGATTCCAGGATTGCACGAAAACGAAGTGTTGCGCTTGGACAACATCCTGTGTGGTCGGACAGATGTTGGAATTTCCAGAGCTGGAAGTGGACCTGCGGCCGCAGCAGTCTATAGCGAGACCCACGCTTCGCATTTGACATCCAAGACTTCATCGGCTGCCCTGTACTCCTCGGGACATCGCGTGTTCTCGTCGTCAACCAACCGACTTCAGCGGGGGATGAAAGATGCAAACAGTAAAAATCTGGAGGGGGCCACTCTGCCGGTGTCCCCTTCGCGTCGCTTCGAGGAAGGGAGTAACCCTGCTGTCACAAAATCGGCCAGAGTGGGACTGCGCGTGGTGGAAATGCTGGGCACAAATCGAAAGAGCTGTAAAGTAGCAGTTACTGTTGAGCCCGACAAGCCTCCTGTTGGAAATTGTGACCAGGCAGAGCTTGGAGAGTTTGCTCTATCGGTATCCGGAAAGGATGGGTGTGCAATATATGGGGTAGAGCTAGAAAGCATCGATCAGCATGTGACGTTTGTTAATTCGTCAGCCGATGCCAAGAAATTGAAAACGGCTGGGGTTAATGTAAACAGCTTGACACGGGCTGTGGCGCAGTTGCAAAAGCGGTCGACAATGGTTTCGGATGCAATGTTCTTTAGAGGCGGAACCGCAAATGAATACGCATCTCATGACGCTTCCTGTGGAATTGCAGAGTTACGTCAATGCCTCTACGGCACTGCTTCTCGGAGGCTGCCGGTCGAGTGTCTCCCAAAGTACGTTGGAATGATCGTGGGTCAAATGCACCCGTTCATGCGACCACCAATGTATTTGGATGGGTCTGATTACGAGATGCGTTTGTCAAGTCTTATAGGCAGATGCATTGAGTGCCATGAGCTGAGCCCGGGGGAAACACTTATCTTGGGGGCTAACGGGTTTCTTCTATCCGGGACACGAGCAGGTAGATACCAAGATATTCTGACAAAGTATGTGCGGGCGAAAACAAAAGAACGGGTTGTTGACGTTTTATCTTCACGAATAGCAATGCTAGAAGAGCATATTTTTTCCCGAAAATATAAAGTCCAAGAAACCCCGGAGGCCACCCTGATGATGATCGAATCGTTAAAGCGTATTACAGAGTCCTTGGGATCTTCGGTACAGTTGCATACCCCCGTCACTGGGACTTCTTCTAATAAAACGGCACCACCCTCGCCAGCGACTGGTTTGACCTCTGATTCTGGGCGCGAAAAGCTGCAAAAAGTCCTCGGCACCGAGTCATTGAACGCGGTTTTGTGCCGGCGCGTCACCGCGCTGTCCAGCCAACTGAACTGGTTGGCAAAAAATTGTGGCTATCATGCACATTACAATGATATGGCAAAATTGCAATACTTGAAACTAGAGGAGTTAAATTCCAAGCTGGATGCATTGCAGTACGATCGGTCGAAAAACATACAAAAGCAAAAAGGAGGTTGCTGTGTAATTTCATAATTGTTTTATATGTAAGTGAAGGAGTTAAACAAAAAATTCACTAAATTTTGATGCATGTCGTCGATTTCACCTCTGACACCACCAACCGAGACTATTTACTCCAGTTCTACTTTCATATGAAGAAAGAAAACACTAAGACAAAAAAAGAGCCAATAAAATATTTTTGAAAATTTATAACAATCTGGGTTTCTAACATACACACAGAAGGCACTACCCGTAGTAATGAAGTAAGTGACGACCATAATGGCAATGCGTACAACATCTAAAGATCTAAATACTAGTAAATCCAAAAATAAAAACACAATATTATAACGAAGGAGGACGAGGAGGACAAAGCAATGGAAAAAAATCTCAATTCTGTTCGTTCGTTCGTTCTTCTTCTTAATTATTTAATAGATAATGCTGTGTCATATTCGACTTCGACTTACAGTTAAATTTTTTAATAATACTATACTTAATTCCCCAGTCGGTGAATAACCTATTATATCTCTATGCTAAAAAAAAAGAAAAGGTAAAAAAAATATTATTATTATTTATTTAAAAAAATTCCATCTTCTTCTTCTCTCTCTTCTTCTACCACCAAGTATTATAATATTATAATATTATTATACCTCGCCCTGTTCTCTCTCTCTCTCTTCTTCTTTCTTCTTCCCGTCGTTAAATATTATTCTTTTATGAATTGCCTTTCTTATCTTTCTTTTGAATGACTGTTATGAAACGTACAACGGAGATAGTTAACAATCGTGTAAAAAAGGATGTTTGCTACGTTCTATTGGAACCATTTATCAGATATCAGGAATTGTCTATTTTTGGTTTTCGTTGTGTCAGCTAGCCGGTGTAAGTGCAACGAATAGGTAGTCATGGCGTCTCCGAATAGTCAGGAAGAATTAAGAATGCAGAAAATTTTATGGGAAGATGAGAAGAGCTATCTAGAAGATGAAATCAAAACGTTAGAATCGGCCTATAAAGAAGTTGCTGTGGAGAAAGGGAAGTTTCATAAGTTATACTTGGCACTGAAAGAGGAAAAAGAAGCAGCGAAGAGGGATGAAGAGAGTAGGTTGGACAATGTGACGCGGTCACCAACCGACTTGGGTTCAATGACGCGGGTAAAAGTCACCGAAGTTACGACAGGCGCAGATACGCCACCAGGCAATAAATCAACGATAGTTTGCAAAGATGAAATACACGGCGACACGAACGTTTCCCCCGCCACCGACGTAGCTGAACCCTTTAGCTATAGTGCCGCTGATCTAGAGTCCCCGGAACCAAAATTTTACTCCAAAGTCAACATATCCGGCTGGTTGAGCATATCTCGGGATACGGAGATGTACTCTGCCGAGCGTTGGGTGACTGTGAAAGGCAACATGATGTGTTTGTACATTGATTCGTTTGCCTCCGTGCCAGTATGTGGGTTCCAGCTGTTTAGTAATACTGTTGTTTCAATCCCAAAATCATCGCCCAAGAATCGTGCGCTTGGTGTTTCTCCCCACCAATTTGTTATCCAGAGCCCAGACAATTTTTTGCAATACCGTTTTGTCTGCAAAAACCGAAAAGACTTGGAATACTGGGTAGATTCTTTGAAAAATGTATGCAGTTGCACGAAAAGTGACGATGGAAACAATCCTAGCACTAGTTTGTTCCCCCCAAAAGAAAGTTCGGCGGAACAACGAAAATCACTTTTGGAAGATTGCCGCCAGCAATATGGGGGCGATCTCACCACCAGAATGGATCAGATTTTCTTAGTGATGGAGGAAGAATACGAAGAATCTATTCAAAAGTTCATTACAGGTGCAGTCGAGAAAGGCACCACCCTGGGACCCGCTGATGTTGATAGCCGTGGTAGCAGCCGTGTCAACACAACACAACGCGTACTCGCAGAGCTTGATAGCGAGGCGTTGATTAATGACGTACGAAACAACGAGAACAAGGCAAAGCTGATGGCCATTGGTCAACGCGTGAAAGCATTGAAATTGCTAAAATCTCGTGTCGCACAAATTAAAAGAAGCATTAAATCCCCATGAATTTGGAAGTTATATGTATTCCTTTGAAAGGAATACACAATTTCGATTTTTGTACGAGTAAAACTATAAGACATTTTACTGAAGTACATACTGAAGGAAGTAATGTGCTTTTTTAAATAATTTGGAAAGTATCTATCCATCATGATTTATCAACAACAGCCAATTTTTCGTTTTTAATAAAAACAATCTTAATATCATATTTAGGATTAGGGTATTATATTAATACTGATGTACTGATGTATGAGGAAGCTAAATTTAATTACTTAAAATTAACACCAGCCAATTTTCTAAAAAAACAAGAAAATAATAATTGGCTGTTATTTTATTAATCTTTTACAAAAGTACGAAATAAATAGTACACTATTGAATCGTACTGCCCCCCCCGCTTGAAATGATGACCAACAACAACAAGAACATTGTGAAAATATAAAAAAAGACCACGTACCAGTACCTCTACAACTACACCCTTTCTCTTTTTCTCCTTCTTTGTTGTGGATGTTTCCAGATTATTGTGGGCTCAATTTGCACGGTTCGTAAATTTACTATCATATGTTATTATTCATATCATACTTAAAACAAGAAAATTGGCCGCTGTTATTTTTAAGTAATTTTAATCCATACTTAACATACACAAAAGAACAAAACTATTTAAGCACGATCTGTCAAGTTTACTGAACGTCAAAAAATATTACTATTAAAATTCTTAATTCTTCCCTAATTAACTCATCTCTAAATTGAGATACCTCGTCCTGTCGTCGATAATTTCAAATACTTCGTACGTGTTTAGTTTTCCCGAAAGTCAAATTCTCCTCAACACTTGCACAATGCCTTGGCCAATGGGGAAGAAAGGCTAGCAAGCACATCAACGTCGCTGCCACCTTTGGTAAAATTTACTTCTCGCCAAGGCGTGGTTTTGCATACGGTATTTTTCGCATTTTCGGGGTCTTGCGAAATTGATTCAAATGTAGACCGTTTCAAATCAAGACTGTTACAGTCACAAGCTAAAATGCACATGAAACCAGTCGTCAGCGCCATTTGTTGTGGTTGATACGCAGGATCGAACAGTTTGTTCCACGTTGGGTCGCTTTCGGGCGCGCATAGTGCACGTTGCCAGTTGTTCATTGAATTAGCCATGACGTTTAAGTCGTACGCCCCACTTCTGCACCCGTAATTTTGGGCATGCTTTGTTCTCAAGGTCTTGTTACAAACGCTTGGCAATACCTCGTGGGCAGTTAAAACTAAATTTGACGGGTGCGTTGTGGACGGCAAGTCAGTAATTGCCGTAATTACGTCGGTTACGGCGTCTCGATTGTGCCAGAAAACATAGCCATCCTGTTCAATAAACAAACGGCACGTCCCATCTACAATCATCGCTTGATTCACGGGATCAGATGCGGTGCCGGGGATACCAACATCTTTGAAGTGGGACAGGCGTTCAAATATTTCGGCATCGGTAAACGCCGCGTGAGACGCAGCGCTAAAGGAAAGTAGCGACAAAGTCAAACTCAAAATTCCCATTATTCAGTTTCGCCAAAAAAATCGTTTGTATTCTTGTTTATGTCCGTGTTGATTTGATATTGTGGATCAGTACAAGGTTTACGTGCAGTTCATACTCAGTGGTGATTGTTAGGTAGAAAATACAATCTTCAAAACCAATCTTCACCAGCCCCCCTCCAAACACGCAACAAGAAAAAACATGTTTCTTTTTTTCTTTCTCTCTTCTTTCTTTTTTCTTCTTCTTCTTTTCTTTTCTCTTTTTTTTTCTTCTTTTTTTCTTTTCTTCTCTCTCCTCCTCCTCACTCACTTGATGTGGTGGTGCTGAATGGATTAATTTTTTTGTGGTATTTTAATACTGTGTCAATGTTATTATTTTACTAATACTATATAATAAAAAAGTTTTATTATTATTCGAAGAACTTTTCATTTATTCCATATTAGCTATAGCGTATCTACTATGACACAGCATTAGTAATATTTTCATACAAACATCATGTCCCAGTGGCCGGTGGTTGGGACATAGTCTGTAGGAGTTTAGTTAGACTCCCCTCGGCTGTCTGTAGGAGTATAGTTAGACCCCCCTTGACTATACGTAGAACCCACCCAGTCGTAATCTTCTAAGCTCAACACCTCTCGTTCCAGTAGCTTCTCCACGACCCTTTCCTGTTTTCTCACCGCTTTGTCTTCACTTCCAAAGTGTTTTTCCAGCTCACGGAATTCACGTTCTATCCTGTCGTTTTCGTCTTCTCCACCGTAACTGCCTTCGGCTTCATACTCAACTTGCTCGAGCTCATGCAGGATCAGGAGGCCATCGCCCTCGAGATTCATCAAGTCGTATTCCAATGTTTGGAACATGGCAGTGTCTTCTTCGTCCAATCCATCAAATGCGCTCCCGAGAGATCTTGCAGATGGGTAATCTAACATGTCTTCTTCGTAGTTGAAATATGGCGTCTCCCGCTGCTTACCCAACGCCCTCATTGCTTTGTCCAGTTGCTCCTTCGATAATTGGGGGATCTGAAAGTGCCCGACACGGACGCCTAGGGTTATCGCATTGGTAGCAAATAGCAGCGCCTCACGGACAATATCCCTACTAAGTTTTGACCTCGTGTAATCTTCCATGACCAGCTGCCTTTGCAAAAGCCTCGCTTCGTCTGCAACGCGCTTCAAAATAGCATCGTATTCTTCTTCGCTGTAATGCTCTGCCAACATCTGTACAAAATTTATGTAGCACGTCTTCACGTGGTTTGCCCTCCTTTTTCGCTTCTTCAACGTCATACTGGAAGCAGACTTTGGCCGTTGAAGGGTGCTGGTTGACTTTAACCGCTTCGAGCCTGAAGACGGTGTCTTTGCCCTTCGCATCTTGCTGCTGCTACTGCTTTTCTGGATCAATCGGTATTTGTTTCCACTGCTTTGGGGCATTGCACCTCTAATCTTCTTCGCCGTTAGCGTGTTGGAATCGTCACGAATGAATGGTGGTTTTGTAAACGTAAATTTGGGGCTTCTGTTTGACGCCTTTGTTCGCTGGGTCTCCATCGTGTCCAGCCTTCTACATATGTGCGATATATGGGCATTGTGCCAGTCGGCATTCCATCCAAAGTGTTGACCGGCCCGCTTCTTCATTTTATTATTATTACTTTACCTAGCGTCTTCGTGTCGTGAATGAAAACAGAGAGTAAAATAAATTACGAATTCACTCGCCTTCACTCGTCTTTTAAAAGCGAAGTTTTCGCAAAGAATGAGAAATAAAAGTATGTCAATTGCACAACTCATACCACACCATTTTGTAAAGTTTGCATGTCTGTCAAAAGAGAAATATACTAGACTATCTACATTTTCATGCATCATTCATGCTGGCTTGGCTGCGTTCTTCAAATTTTCAATAATCATCAACCACATAGTCTAATACATCTACACATCATCATCATCAATATTAATTTGTTGTGTTAAAATGTAATATAAAATAACGGATTTGTTTTTTTTTGTTATTCATTACTCTTTTTAGGGTTAGGGTTAGTTAATTAGTATAAAAATATAATCGACTTATAACTAACTAATAATAATAAGGAAATATTATAATAATAATAATAGGGGAGGAAGAGTGAAAATTAAAAAAACAAAAAGGCGTTTTCCTTTTTTTTTACTTGCTGTTGCTATATATATAATTATACTAGAACGACTATTCTATTATTAAAATAGATTTAAACCCTATTAAATATAATCATAATTAATATTTATAAATCCCTCACTGTGATGATATTATTATTTATTGGTTTTTATTTTTTATTGGATTTTGACTTTTGTTTTTTTTCATTTAATTTAACCACCATCCCATTTGGGTTGGTGGCCTATTGTGGTGATGCTGTCGCCTCTTTCGTTAGAATTGTGGCCCTCTAATAAATAATAAATAATATATATTATACCCACAAAATAATATCCACCACAGCAGCAGCAGCAGACAGATGAAGAAAGATTTTAATATAATAAATAAGAAAGAAGAAGATAATAATAATAATAAATAAATAAATAATAAAAAATTATTATTATCCATTTTTTTTTAAAAAAAAAAATAATTTTTTTGGAAAAATAATAATAATGGAAGCTTTTTTTCTTTCACTTTAAAAAACTTAAAAATGCATTTTGAGATTGTTCCCGTAGACAAATTATGCTTTGTATAAATTCTCAACAGAACACAAATTTAATATCACCGCAACCTCACACCAAGGAATAAGGTACCATTTATTGCACCACCGTCTTGCCAGCAGGCCATTATGTCGATTACGGATTTAAACTTTGTCTACGACTTCTTGCTCCAGGTATGGAAGCAGGACCTGGAAGTTGTCCCGGAGCGCTTTCACCCCATTCCTTCGTTTGAGGAACACTACAAGCTAATAAAGGATGAGCAAGCTGCTGGGATTGCCGACAAGGCTTCGTCGCGAAGGACTGTTCTAGTGAACGAAAGGATCATGGGGTACCAGCAAACGATCCCAACGGACTTTGGGGGTGATATTGACTGGGAGTTTGAGTTGTCCGGCTTTCATCAGTTGGACTACCCTAGCTATTACACACAGCCCTTCCACTCCATCCCTGGAGGTTGGATGAGCAAGTTTGCTGCAGAAAATAACAGGATCGCGATGCAGGCCATATACAAAGATGCGCATGCAGAAAGCTGCTTAGGGGTCCGAAAGCAATTGTCAGAATATATTCCCCCCGATTCAAAGTTGATCGTTGACTTAGGCTGTGGGGACGGCGACGGGGCGGCCGCGACGGCACGAATGTACCCTGGGGCGAAGGTTGTCGGCATTGATGCCAGCCCATTTATGATTGTTGCTGGGCGGAGGCAAAACAGGGATTGTGCTAATTTGGAATATAGGCACCAGCTGGCGGAGGAAACGTTCATTCCTTCCAACTCGGTGGATACTGTCACGCTTACGCTAGTGTTGCACGAGTGCTCTGACGAGGGAAAGCGGGGGATTCTCAAGGAAGCTTTTCGCATTCTAAGGCCAGGGGGGACGATTGTTCTGATCGACACACCTCAGAGCGACTTGTTGACATTCCGAGGGTTTTATGAGCCGTGGAAGCACCAGTGGGTCCACTTCAACGCCACTCAATTTCTAACCGAGGCTGGGTTCGAGACGGTCATCGACCACGGCATTCTTGGCGGCGATGGTGTCGTCAAAACCGTGGAGGAGCAGAAGGGAGAGCAGGACCAAACGACCAACAACCGTCTGTTCGTGTTCGAAGGGAAAAAAAGCGAAAGGATTCGGGCCAAATTGTAAAAACGCAGGAAGAAAAACTCGTCGCCCGTGCCTACACCTTTGTAATGTATTTCTTAAAATAACAAATTATACAGTGTATGTTTTAAGACGCCCGAAAACAAAGAAGGTAAACCGTTCAAGAACCGAAACTCCTCCTTGTTCCAGAATACGAAAAAATATTCTGATATGTCAAACTAATCATACGTTAAGATTGTTTGAGACAGCGGCTATTATTATTGCGTTGTAGATGCCAAAAACTTTAAATATTTTTTAAAGTTAAACGGTAAGAAGTATATTACGCATATCATGTCCATACTTTCTTCTATCATATCATATAAGACAAAAACTAATGATATAGAATGTTTTAAGACTCTCATGATTATCCCAATTGTAAAACTGATCTAATTTTGCAACTGCTAAAATACTATATGATAAATAGAAAAAAACAAATTTATTATATATAATTTGTTTTTCATTAGTTTTTTTTTTATAATTTAAACTGAAATCGTAATTGATATAAAATGAGAGTCTTAAAGCATTACATAGAATTTGTTTTTTTATAATTTGTTTTTCATGTCATATCGTAGCTCCTAAGTTTACTTCTCGTTGCTTCGTAAGAAGCGTAAAACTTCGTGCTAGACCGCTAAACGCTCTGTTCCGCCGACGGTGAGAATTAAGACTCGAGAAAATCCAGGCCTTCGCGCTTTAGCATGCTCAAGGAAGGGATATAAATGTCAGGGGTGGTTGGGAGTAGCACACCGTAAGAGCTGACGCCACCGTCCAGGACAAGCTGTGCGCCGATAGCGATAGTAAGTCCCACCGTGCGAGCCATAGAACTGTCCCCATTCGGGTCACCATAGTCGAGCAGGAGAGAAGATTTTCTTTCCGCGGCACGCCCATCGTCGTACGTTACTTCAAAATCATGCCTCATCAGGACCATGTCGCGCTCAGTGGATCCAAACTCCAGCTTATCCTGCAGAAGGGAGCAAAATGCGTCCCCGATAGACGGCTGAGAAAGCGCGTCGTCGCTCAACTCTTCGTTCATCGCGCCAAGCCACGACAAGCACTCGTGCGTTTTGGTGTCAACGGTCGCGTCACTGATTTTTAAGGATTCCATAACGTCTTTCCACGTACGAGCGTGTTCTGGGAGGGTCTGGTCCATCTCCAAAAGTCCGTTTTTCTTAAAATCATACATAATGCTGGACCAACCAGCGTACCGTAGCGTTCCACGGTACACGGTATCCGCGCTGGAAATACCGTATATGTCCCCATAGGGCATCGAGTCCCGGTTTGGGAGCTGCTCTAGGGAGAGCGTTGGAACCACGTCTGCCACTTCGGCACTGCGCAATAAATCTTGCCCATCGACCTCTACGACGTTCCCCTCCTGCAAGTAGCGAGCGTTGTTTTGAGCGGCTGTAATCACCCCCCTCGGGCTCCAGCTAAACTTGTAACGCAGGGGGTTGTTTGCGGCCTCAGGCGCAGGCAAACCGCCGCAGAGCGAAGAGAAGGACTTGATATACCCTCCGTCTTCCTGCACTTCGTCAATAATTTTCATCGCGCTCATGTGATCCATTCCTGGGTCCAACCCCATTTCGCACAAGATTGGAATGCTCGCATTCTTTGCCTCCTCGTCCAGCGACTGCATTTCTTCGCTCACGTAACTGGCGGTGACCAGGGGCGTTTTGGAACCAATGCACATCTTTGCAACGGGGACGTGCATTGGCGCGGGGAGCAGACTAAGGACGACGTCGCTGCTTTCCACCAACTCCATAATTCTCCCCGAGTCTTGGGAGACGTCCACAGTTTCAGCATTGACATCGTTCCTTCCTACTTTAGACACCAGGCCGGACGCTTCACCCTCAATGCCGGAGACGACCGTGACCAAGTTCTTCCGGGACAAATACTCCACGGCGGGGGCGGACACAAGGCCGGCCCCAAGGATCAGGACTTTCTTTCGGGCATCTAAGGGGTTCGTCCCAAACGTCATGGACGGCGGGTCTTTGAAAATTTTCTCTGTCTGCAGCGCACCCCCGTGCAATGTTTTCGAATAGTCTCCGCTGCAATACTCGAACGGCATCTCAGTTATCATGGCTTCCGCGGTTGGGTCGACCAGAGCGAGGGCATTGAGCTTCTTCAGGACGTCGTTGACGCCGTTCCTCCCGTCGGGCATCGTTATCTGAATGTCTGCGCTACTTTTGAACTCCATTTCGCTGTTTGGTCGAACATCCATTTCGACAAGGTAGAACTCGCCCCCATCGGCCTCAATTATGTCCAGGGTCTTGTTAATAAAGCCGCTGTCAAAGAGGTGCCCGGTGAGGCGAAAGACAGCGCTGCCTTCCGTCTCTTCCATGGCTTCCAACTTTTCTTTCATTAGGTTTCGTTCTCGTTCTTTCCTCATGCTCTCGATGTACGAAAAGCTGGGCGTCAGCTCCCCGTTTGCCGCGATGCAGGCCCCGTGAAGTTCCGGCGGAATGTCGCGCAGTTGGTCAGAAAAGGGCAAAGATCCGTCCGAGGTCGCCAAGGGAACGACGTAGTCGATCATAGCGTCGCCAAAGTGCATGCTTGACTCGCGGGGAAGCTCGCTCGGAAGAATGTCGACACCGCACATCAGCACCCCGTTCCCATCCAAATCTCCCGAAGTCGCATCTTCGACGGGGTCGTACATGAAGAAGGGTGCCTCAATGTACGACGATTTCGTGAGGAACTCAACGCTTCCCTCTATGTCACAGGAAATGTCCGAAACGGCAATCATCTTTTTGTTTCCATCACCACCCGCACCCTCCCCTTCCCCGCGCAAAGATTTGATCTGCCCTTTCGTCAGGAGCCGGGGGTATCGGTGGTCCCAGTAGGTGCAGTTCACGAGGCAGGACACGTATGGCACGACGTCGGTGTGGAACCGCCCCTGGTACAGTTCCGGGTTCGAGTAGTATTCTTGCCTAGAAAAGGGTTTGCCCTTGTCGATTCTCTCGACCATTCCCTCCTCCTCGACGACGCAGCCGTAGACGATGTCGGTCCGTTTCGGCAAATGCGGCAGGTCCTCCACTTTGACCCACTCGTGAGGTAGCCCGTGCTCAAATACCTCTTGGGCCCCGCGGGACACATTCCCGTTCCCCGTAAAGGCAAACACACAGGGTGCAAAATCCTCCGGCAAGCCGTGGGACGAGATCAAGCTACCGATCTCCGCTACCGCATCTTTCCCACTCTTTAGGCTGGGGTACATGTACGCACTGCCCATGTTTAAAAATGGAGTTGAGTAGCCCAGGCACAGGAGACGCTCCCCAAGCCCCCGAATGGCACTTATCATGCCGGCCCGGCCAGCAAACCCCCCGAAGGCCACGAGCCGCGGCCCATCCCTGCGCCCACCTTTGGTGATCGTTTCGTAATCTATCAACCGAACGTTCCTCTCCAGTACAGCGTCCAACAGTTCCATGTTCTCTGGCTGCGCCTTGATCACGTGGCTAAAAAAAACGTAGGTTCGCTCTGGAAGCAACTTCTCCACGGGGATCTGTTTCACGCCGAAAATTACACTTGCAGGAGACAGGTCCTCGGTGATGGTCGCCCCGGCCTTTTCGTACTCCGAGTTTGTAAACACACGCCTGTCGGACGGTTGCACCAGCACTTGAATACCATCCCTGGCCAAACGCTGAACGTGGACGGGGCACAGGGGTGCCCGCCTCTCCCACTTATTGTACGCCTCACGCACAACCCCAACGACTTTGTTCCCCCTCAACATGGTCTACACACTGTACTTGTAACGTCCCGTCCGTTGCCTTCTTAAGTAAGAAAAAAGAGGAAGAAAAACAAACTTATCGTTGCCTATTATGAATCATTAAACGATGCACGCATGTTATCATTTTACATTCATTGATATGGATTTTAAAAAATCACGTGTAGTATATACATGAGT
>JACLAC010023422.1_pt1 | contig 20771 bp, 17 predicted proteins | sample 8027881 | NCBI WGS metagenome assembly JACLAC01 (sample SAMN15725517, study PRJNA655200) | protist metagenome | isolation source: fluorescence activated cell sorting (FACS) single amplified genomes of... | place: Spain: Blaines Bay Microbial Observatory, Mediterranean Sea | collected 2016-01-19 | reverse complement strand
GATGGGTTTGAGATTATTGGGAGAACTCGGGACGAGTTTAAGACCAATTGTTGCTTTGAGTGTATAGTTCAGTTCCTCCAATACGACTCACCCGGAATTAACATCACCTTCGAAGTAGCTGAACTCCGGTAAGCTTATGAATCCGAAAGCGGGGAATCCCTCCTTGATCAGGTACCCTGTGTGATATCTGTGGTGTTGAAATACTCCCACCAACTGACTTTCCTTAATGGAGGCACAAATTCAAGATTTTCAATGGAACCCCTTCAGAGTCTTCAGAATCGTCATCAGCAGTTTTTTATATTTTACTATACAATATATATGTTTTTAATAAAAACCAACTGATGACGATTTTAAAGCTATTATAGAGGATATTGCAGAATATATTCAAGTTCAAAGGAAGGCTGTTGTGACTCTGCGAGTTAAAAAGAGTACAACCTTTGAGACCAGTATTCTCGGTTGATCTGCAGCATTAGTGAGAAAAATTGATTGAAACAGCTGGGTAGCACTCAATTACTTGAAGTCATTTTCCAAAAAGAGTATTGGTTTTCATCACTTTGTATCTGGTATTCAAAGAACCAATTCGTAGGACTAGATGATGAAGAGACAAAATCTCTGGTGGGTTGTTTTTTTGCTGATGATGTTTGTGAGTCTGGGAACTCTGCAGGCCCAAAGTCGTGCAATTCGGCCAGTGAACATCCAGATTCCCAATGAAGGAAAGGTTCAACTCTACGAAGGTAGTTATGCACTGGTGATTGGAGTGAGTGACTACCAAAACAATGCCTGGGTGGATTTGGACAGCGTCGGTGCAGATGTGAAGGCAGTCAGAGAGACTTTGGAAGAACAAGGATTTGTAGTGGAAACACTGATGAATCCTACAAAGAATCGTCTACTCAATGGAATCACGGACTTCATTGATACTCATGGCTATGAACAGGAAAATCGACTGTTGTTCTATTATGCTGGTCATGGACATACGCAGGAGCGCAATGGTAGGAAGTTCGGTTATCTGGTTCCTGTAGATGCACCAAATCCCTTTGAAAATGAGAAGGCGTTCTATCGCAAATCTCTGAAGATGGAACAGGTAATTTCTTGGTCTAAACAGATTGAATCCAAGCATGCTCTTTTCGTCTTTGACTCCTGTTTCTCTGGATCAGTCCTCCAATCAAGAGCAGTCACAGTCCCCGAAGACATCTCCTACCTGACAGCAAAACCAGTACGACAATTTATTTCTGCTGGTAGTGCAAACCAGACAGTTCCTGCTGAGAGTGTCTTCCGGCCTCTGTTCATCCGAGGAATCAATGGAAAGGCAGATTTGGACAAGGATGGGTATGTAACAGGAGATGAGTTAGGAAGGTATCTGCAGAAGCAGGTGCCTTATTACGAGACAGGACAGACTCCACAGTATGGAAAGATTCGAGACCCGTACCTAGATGAAGGAAACTTTGTTTTTGAAGTGGAGAATAGAAGAAGGCCATTAACGTCTAAAGTTGAACCAATCAAAAAACCTAAAATAGTCACTCTCTACATTAGTAAAGATGATTGGTTTAACGATTTGAGGTCTGACCGAAAAAGTTGGAAAATCAGAAGAATTTTAGACAGTGATACGATGTATGTTGGGGAAGTAAGGAATGGATTACCTAATGGCCGAGGGACTAGTACTTATTCAAATGGAGAGAAATACGTAGGGGAATTCAAGGATGGCAAGATGAACGGACAGGGAACTTACACTTTTGCAAATGGACGTAAATACGTAGGGGAATACAAGGATGACAAGCAGCACGGACAAGGGACTATCACTTCTGCAGATGGAGAGAAATACGTAGGGGAATTCAAGGATCGCAAGTATCATGGACAAGGGACTTTCACTTGGCTAGATGGACGTAAATACGTAGGAGAATGGAAGAATTATCTGCCTAACGGGCAGGGGACTTTAACTACTTCAAATGGTTATAAATACGTAGGCGAATGGAAGGATGGCAAGAGGAACGGACAGGGGACTTTCACTTGGCCAGATGGAAGAAAATATATTGGGCAATGGAAGGATGGCAAGAGAAACGGACAGGGGACTTACACTTATGAAGATGGACGGGTCTGGAGTGGTCCTTGGAAAGATGGTGAGTTTTTAGGCAGAAAGTGAGGCTGCACCAGCCTCAAGCACAGATTCGCTGAATCTGCATTGCTGTCAGTGCTGTACCCTTGGTTGATGTGCTTCTTTCAAAACCTACGAAAAGATAACCAGATATAATTCTGCCGACTGGCACAAACCGTCTCAATACCTTCTCTGGAATAGCCGCGACTTCTCTCTGTCATTGGCTTCAAAGTTGAGCAATTCTATGATATACTATATATAGTTATTACACTGAATTTGTATTGTTTTCTACAATCAATCGGCTCTAGCTTTCATACCCAACCAACCTCGGGGGGACAAGACCAAAGACCCCCGCCCCTTCATTCATTACCTCCCCTATTTGATTTCCATCTGAACTCAGTTTCCTATCAAGGAGAATACCGATGAATGCATCTCCAAATCTGACCTTCAAACAACAACGATTTGTCGAAGAGTACCAGGTGGACGGCAATGGCACCCAGGCTGTTCTCCGTGCAGGTTACCGGACTAAGCATCCGGCTGAGATGGCTTATGGACTCCTCAGAAATACTAAAGTTAAACATACCCTCCAGGATGCTCAGAGAGCCCGTAGTGAGCGTTTGCAAATGCGGGTAGATTCGATTGTCCAGCAGTATATTGATCTAAAGGAGAGAGCCTTGAGTGCCTGTGACTACCAGACATCACTCAGAGCACTGAATCAGTTAGCCAAGCACCTGAAAATCTTCGAGCACTATCATGCGGCACCCTTGCTGGAAGCGATCGAGAAGAACCCGGACAACCTTGAAGATTTAGTTGATCAATTCGTGTGGATCAATACCTCACTGGGCAACTGGTCGTACGTCCTGCGTGCTTTGGAGTTAAAGGTGAAACTGGCCGGAAAAGAGAAGGGAGGGTTGAACTATGAGGAAATGTTGCATTCTTTGGAGTTGGCTGCTTGATAGTGTTCAGCACAGAATATTAACAGTACTCAGTACATTAGGAGTAGATCAGGTACTGGTTAGAACGGTGAAGTGAGTAATTTGGGAGCCTACAGATGCCTACAGGGTTTCAAAGACCATCAGAGCAGAAAACAGACAGATTTGGACTAAATTGCGGTGATGAACCTGCTAATTGTCTTTGCTGAGATGAAAATTGAATCAGGACTGGATGAGCAAGCAGAGGAGACCAAGCAGGTAGAGGGATGGTCCCAATGTATACTTTTGGTCTTAGTATACATTCAGTAATTCCCACCAAACCCAGTAAATACTTGAACTAGAGGAGATTTATTTACCAAGGGTTAAAACTACCTCCCCAATTGTTACCAGATTAGATGTTTAATAAATAATATTAGGCAGACAGTAGTGATGTAGCCTAGAAGTTAGGTGGTGGGGCGAGTGATGTAGGGAAGTGTCTTTGGGGAACACTTCCCCAGGGAGAACTCTACGCCAACTTAGTTTTTTTAATTGGCGTAAAGTCGCACATCTGCGCTTTGAGATCATTCCAAAACAAAGCACAGATGCAGGCGCTAGGCAGCTTGGGGTGTATGGAAGATAACCTTATCACTTGGGCCAATACTTATCTATCAGATGGTAATTATTGAGTCAACTCAACAATAGTAGATCTATGGATTCTTAATCAGTCGGTGGGTGGTAGTGAGATGCACGGTCAGGTTTGTATGTAGACCATACATCTCATGAGGAAAGCGACAAGCATCCCTAGCCAAGGTGGCTGAAGGGGACCTGACTGGGGATGCTCTAGCCATGCAGCTTAGGTTCTGGACAACTCACCATATCGCTTCGGCTGAAGGAAAAATAGCTACCAAATGTTAGTTTTTTGTTAGAGAGAATTTTTCTGAGATTTTCTACTAGTCCGAAAGATTTAGACCAACGGATTAGAATTCCGATGCATCAGTTGGTGAAAATCAAAGGGTAGGGCACAGACTTAGTGGAAGAAGGGATTCAATGGTTTGGATCCCGTAGCGGGAATATTTTATTTAACGAAGTACCTCTAGCTAAATCGTTCTGGTCTAAAATAGCCAACAGACGTTGCTTTGAAGTGCTTGAAAGGAACTCCAAGCGATTGAATTTTATTCATGCATTGATCAGAGATTTTTCCGTATACTTCTATCGACAACTCATTTGCAATTTCTCCATGCTTTTCAACATAATCTTGGACTGGAGGGTTTTCAATGTGGGCAATGAAGTCATCACTAGATCGAAAAATTTCTGTCCAAACAAATTTGTGATCATCATCTGGATCGGCATCAAAGCTGTGAAACAACATTCCTGGTTCGGATTTTTCAACTGCTACATCTGCAGCAGCAGCTATTTTTAAGTAGTCTTCTACACAGCCCTTTTTCACAGTTATACGAGCTAAAAGCACAAAGGGATTTTGACTGATATTTGTTGTCATCTTGACTCACTTTGAAAAGGTCAGGGATTAACTACAGATCAAAATCAACCTCTAATTAATAGTCAGAGAATAAACAAGTTTAGGTTTTTGAGCCTGAACTCTGAGACCGTCGGATAAGTAATCCGCTGCATTAGTGATTGGTAATCAGTAGGTGGGGTAGAGATGGGGGAAGTTGAAATCCGATAATAGTGGACCCCAAAAATGCGTAAATCACCTTTAATTCTAACTAACCGCGTTGATCCATATTAACCATCATTGCCTCTATTCGTTGCATTAGTCCGCTATCTTCAAAAGATTCTTTAATACAACCATTATCCCTTAGCCAAGGAAGTTTCTGGCTAGTCCAAATTTCAATATTTGGTTCGAATTTTTGTGGGTTGTCATAGGCACCTAGAGGAATTCCAACCAGCCCCTCAAATGCTTTCCCCTTGCGGTAGCAGATAGAGCTACAATTGGGGCAATTGTAATTAACCATCGGCAAACCACTACCTCCAAGGTACTCATATGTCTTTGTTTCTCCCTTAAAAGTGACCTCGTCTTCTCCAAATAAAGTTCCAAAGTTTATAGAGCCTAAAAGTTTACGGCAACTCTGGCAACTACATTGTACAATGAGAAGGGGGTCGAATTCGGTATAAAACCTAAATTGCTGGCAATGACAACCGCCCTCGTTACGAATCATAAAGTTTCTCTAGTCGGTAAGTAGCAGTTATTGACTTGAATACAGCCAGACAAGAATTTTAGGTAATGCTTGGCGGCAAAGCTAGGACAAAATATAAGTAAAGATTGTTTATTGATGTAAAAAAAATCAAAAACAGCGGATTATTAATCTGATGCAATAGCCAAGGGGGATCAGTTGGTGGAGGATTACGTAATTCTACAAAATGTTAAGTAGTAACCCAGTGTAGGGGAATATACCTATACAAATGAATTTATGGTCTGGTGCACTGACTAACAACTTTAATTAATTGAGTGCACAATAAACCGAGTTCTCAATATGATCAAATACCAAGGGGGATGCCATTGTGGGCAGGTTCGTTTCAAGACAGAATCTGACCCACTCATGGTGCATCTATGCCACTGCGCGCGATGTCAAAAATTACAGGGAACAGTTACTATTTATGTGGTGTTTAATGAAATGGTTGAATTTAGCGGTCAACTCTCAGAGTACGTAACGACAGGGAGCAGTGGTTTGCCAGTGCGATACTTCTTTTGTCCAAACTGCGGCACAAATATAAGTTCTAGCCAAGATGCTTACAAGGGAGATGGTATTGCGATTATGCTGAGTGCATTTGATGACCCTCACCAGTTTGAGCCAGAGTGGGAAAGTTTTTGTGAACTAAAACCGAAATGGTTGCGAGACAGTGGCTGCATCAAAAAATCTTTTGATGGTCATAATGGAGAAGAGATGCTGACTTGGATTATGGAAGAATATTTCTCCTAGAAATGGTGCTAAACATTTTAGGAAAGTATTATTGCACTCTGAATCCTAAAGCCTCAGACCAACGGATCATGAATCCGCTGTGCTAGATGATCTGTATCCAGATAAATCCTGGGTATAAAGGGATTACTGCGCTCAAAATCTGCAAATAATCGCAAAAAAATCGTAATTGCTTTTCAGAAAGGCAATTAGAATAGCTTATTTATATCTGTAATAAATATTATGTTTTATTAATTTTTTAAGCTTATTTACCCCCTACTGCTTTTCTCATCCTTCTTTTTAAAAGACAGTAGGGAGATTTGCTGTAAGATCTGGAAAGTAAATCCAGAAAATCCAGCAACAGGAGAGAGAATGAATAGAACAGAAGCTTTTGAAAAGGCGTGGAGACTTGGAGTAAGTAAGAAAGATTTCTCATTGGTGGATGAAATTTATCATCCTGACTACAAAGCTGTGGATGTTATTACGGGTGTTGAGGTCAATCTTGAGGATGATAAAGCTCAGATTATTGCTTTTGATAAAGAAATTACGGTTGGACCCTACAAGACGCTTTCTGAAAATGAAGATTTCCTGAAAGTAAAAAATTTTGCCAGATTCAAGAATGAAGAAATCTTTTTTTCAGGTGTAACGTCTATCACTTACAAAGAAGGAAAGATCATTACTCAGCAAACAACGATGGAAGATTTAGATTATGATCCAAGTGAAGGTCAAGACTGGAAATGGGAAGACTACGAGTTGTAAGTAAGCAGTTGAGGGGCTATACCGCTACAGAAGTTGAATTACGGAAAGCAGTGTTAGGAGCGAAAATGAATAAAGTAGAAACATATCAGAAAGCCTGGAGTCTCGCGCTGAAAGGTGATTTCGCATTGGTAGATCAAATATATCATCCAGAGTACAGATCATTTGATTTGAGAACTGGTATCTATACAAATATTGATGACGACAAAGTTATTGTTACAACAGAAAACGAAGAGATTTTCACAAGTTATCCTGAAGTTATCTATGAAAATGATGATTTCCTATGCATTATTGCGTATCAAAAAGTTGCTGATCCAGAGCCTAGATTCAGATCATTTATTACAGCAATAAACTATAAAGACGGCCAAATTCTCAATCAGAAAACCACAGTACAAGAATTAGATTTTGATCCTAGTGAACACCTTGACTGGAACTGGGAAGACTACGAGTGAGTGTTAGGAGATGATTATGAGATTCATATGACCAGTAAATTACTGATTTGCTATCTGCTGGTAAGCGTACTACTTGTCCCGCTCGCCTGGTCACAGAAGCGAGCGATACGTCCTGTCACTTCAGAGGCCACCTCAAATAAAAGGCAAGCATTAGTAATCGGCAACTCGGAATACCAGTATGCTGGTCGACTACGCAACCCAGTGAATGACGCCAGAGCAATTGGCAGCACTCTCCAGCAGCTCGGCTTCGAGGTAACTACACTGACCAATGCTAGTCAGCGCCAAATGGAGCGTTCGATCAAGCAATTCGGTAGACAGCTGCGGGATAGTAAGGGAGTTGGGCTATTTTACTATGCGGGTCACGGGATGCAGTTTGACGGCGAGAACTATCTACTACCAACTGATATTGACCCCAGCACCGAAGAGGATGTCCGCTACGATGCAGTGCCAGTAGGGAAGCTGCTTGCCCAGATGCGAGCAGCAGATAACAAGATGAATGTAGTCATACTCGATGCCTGCCGCAACAATCCTTTTGCTCGATCTTTCCGCACTTTCAATCCTGGACTAGTACAAGTCAATGCTGCTGCTGGAACTTTTATCTCATTTGCGACAGCGCCTGGCCAGGTCGCTGCCGATGGTAGTGGTAATAACGGTTTGTTTACGAGCAAGCTATTGCAGCATTTGAAAACCCCTGGAATACGGATTGAGGAGGTCTTTAAAAGAACAACAGTCGATGTATATGAGGCTAGCAATAAGCGCCAGGCTCCCTGGGTCCAGTACTCGGTGATTGGGGACTTCTTTTTTGTGCCCAAGGGAAAGAATCCGCAAGTATTCAATCAGACCGCTCTGAATGATCTCCAGGAGCGTGCAGATGCTGAGCAGGCAGCACGCTTAGAGCAGCAACGCCTAGAGGCTCAGTGGAAGGAATGGCAGCAGAAAATGCATCAGGATTACGAGCGTGTTTTGGTCTTTGAGAAACAGGCCGTTGGAAAGGAGTTGAAGATCGAGTCTTGGGAAAGATTCCTGAGTAACTGGGCTGATGACAATCCTTATTCCCAGTAGGACTCGGAATTGAGATCTGGAGCTCAAGCAAAGTTGAGTTTTTGGAGGAATGTTCAAAAAGTGGAGCCGAAGTCTAACCCAGGAATCGAAGTAGTGTTGAGTGGGGAAGCTGCCCGTGCAAAACTTTTGAAGAAGAGAAGATGTGAGGGATGCAATTTAACTAGAGCATACCTTCAGGAAAGACTTCTACAGGGCGCCTGGCTAAACAGAGCCAATCTAACCGGAGCTAACTTGAGCGGGACTGCCCTTTACAGAGCTGATCTGAGGGATGCCAATCTAACTGGAGCTAACTTGAGCGGTGCCAGCCTGGGAAATGCTAAACTAGATGGAGCCAACTTGAGCGGAGTCAACTTGAGTGGGGCCGACTTGTGGGGAACCCACCTACACAAAGCCAACTATACAGGTGCTAAGTTCTGCAATACTACTATGCCTGACGGCTCCATCAACAACAGTGACTGCTAGCTACAGAAGTCGGGCACTGCCCCCCAAGGAGGCAGGCTCTAGGTAGGGCATTCACCGGTAAGGAATCCCTTATTTACAACCCCCACCCCTTACCCCGGGGGGAGCAAAGTGCCCCTGCCTCTTGATATTGGGACTCCGAGTCGCATTTATATCCCACCGCCACCTTTGACCCTCAGACCTTGTGAACGACATGGCGCACTACGCCCCAGATCTGGAAGTCGTCATCGACGGAGACTGGAATGCTGGAGTAGTCAGGATTCTCTGGTTGCAGCTCAAAGCGTCCCCGGTCCTGCACTAGGCGCTTCAGGGTAAATTCGCCATTGAGGGAAGCAATCACTACCTTGCCGTTGGGTTTCTTCTTGGAGCGATCCACGATCAGCAAATCCCCGTCATAGATCCCTGCGCCTACCATTGAATCTCCATTGGCCCGGACAAAGAAGACGTTGTTGGGATCCGGGACCAGGTACTGGTGCAGGTTGAGGTAGCCATCGTAGTAGTCCTGAGCTGGGCTGGGAAAGCCAGCAGTAACCATCGACTCAAACAGTAGGCACTCGGTGTTAACAGCTAGGTGTGCTGGGATGGAGTGGATGAAGTCAAAGGCAGTAGCATGCATTAGGGTACTCGGTGGGGTGATTGCCAATACGAATGCCCAGCAATCTGAACATCTTGGCGCAGGAGGTAAAGACAATAAGCATTATGGGTGAACAAGTTATTATGTTTTATTTAACCCAATAGGTGTGAGCCTCAGCACCGTCCTTTCCAGGTTTTTTTAGGCCAGTGCTGATAGTAGTCAGTAAGTACAGCACTTTTGCTCTATCAGGCTTCTTTGCATTCAATCATGATGTGAATGGTTCGAGCTTGAGCAGCAGCTGCCTCTGCAGGGCTTGTCATCACACTGGGAGGTGGGTGGATTGGATCTCGCAACCAGCTATCAAGAACTTCATAGTCACCCCCCTCGCACAGTTCTTCTGCCTTTTGAAAGCAGTCATCCAAGGTTGCTCCCATCCCACTACACTGCATCGAATATGCTTCCTGGCCTTGAGGGCCGAAAACTCCAAATGAATCAACTGAACTGACAGTTCCGCAGGATACACAAAAACTGGCAATGAACAGAAATTTTATGGAATTTGCCATTCTATAAGCCCGATTGAATTCCTTGAAAAACGATTTCTCTGAGTTGAACCAAACATTTTGAACAACCTGTGCCAAGTACCCTGACCCTGGATTCGATGAAGTGGTCGAGAACAGCTCAAACTGCTGAAGGATCTGAGAATTATTACCAAGGTAGTTGGTACTGAGATGCAGAACTGGCAGCAGTTTGGGCACTAAGAAAACTGGAAGAAAAGAAGATATAGGAACAGATTCGCAACATAGTACGAATTGTAGATTAAACAGCGATTACCCACCGTTCCCGTCAACATCATTTGGGTAGTACTGGGTTAGATGGAGTAAACTTTCTAATCCTTTCACGGATCTGTGCTTGATGCTGGTGTAGCTTAACTTTTTTCCTAGAAACTCACCATTCTTCTAGTGACCTATCCAAAGAATTCGCCCATTTGAGAAGGTGGGAGTCACTTGTCACTATTTGATTGCATCGTCATTCTAAACCTGCGAGAAGATAAGTTGTACTAAGCAGTAACCCTGCAAAAGGCTCGATTAAATTTCTAACTTTTTTGAGGAAAACAATGGCATCCATTGAGGTGAAGAACTTTACTAATGGCGCTGACGAAGTCAGTACTCCAAGCAATGCCCGGGTGGAGACAGTAAATGTTGGTGGTCAAAGAGTGATCAAACTAACTGTGCAGCCTGGGTGGAAGTGGTCAAAGGATATCAAACCAGTTGTCGGTACAGAAAGCTGTCAAGCTAAGCACATCGGCGTCATTGTCGAGGGCACAGTAACCTGTCGTCATAACGATGGCACTGAGGTGACTTATTCTGGTGGTGACGCTTACGCGATTGAACCAGGGCATGATGCATGGGTTGTTGGGGATAAACCTGCCGTTGCTTACGAATTTCATGGTGCTTGGGGAGAGTAAGAGCTGACATATTTACCGATACCGTGGTGGTGGCAGCTGCCCGTTCCTGAGAAGCGACGACTGGAGGTGCAGGGAGCAGTAGATCGTTACGATACTTTCGCCGCTTGCTGATTAGTCTCTGATACGTTGGTATTTTGCCGTTAAACTCATACTCCCCGAAGTTAAATTTTAGATTTCTGAGGAACCAAATGAAACAAATCGTCATCGTCAAGCCTACCAAAGGCTATGCACATTGGAAAAATGCCATCGAAGGTGAAACCCACATAAAGGCAAGAGCAGAGTCAGGAATACATTTCTTAGGATATGGCTTCCAAGAGGATACAGAGAGAATTTATATAGTAGAAGAACTTGAATCCCCAGATGCTGCTGAAAAGCTTTTTGCCAAATTTGAGAATTATCCAGAAGAGATGGGAGTAGACTTGTCCTCAGTTCAGATAATCCCACTGGAAGATTGACCAGTAGCGGGTATCCTATCAAACATGAATCCCATCTCTATCTTTCTACTTCAATGACTGGTGATCCGTTGATTTTTGAATCTGAACTCCACAACTGGCTTGAGCCCCCTAATCAAGAAAGACACTATGCGACTATTAATGAATGCTGAATTATCAACAACTTATGCTGACTGGAAAAAAGTATATGATGATCATAAATGGGCTCGAGATGAGGCCAATATGAAGGAAATTCTAGTTGGCTGGTGCGAGGAAGATCAAAGAATTCATGTGTGTTTTGAGGTCGAGTCCATGGAGGTGATGGCAAAATTTACGGAGAAGCATGCAGAAGTGATTGCTTCATCTGGACATAAACAAGAGACAACCGTAGTAAAAATCCTTTCTGATTCTTAGCATGTCACCCTCAAGTTCCCCAGTACCATTGGTGCTGGGGAATAAGGTGCGGTAGATGATGATACGCAGAACCACCTCCCTGACTGAATATCAATCCACTACAAGAAGCCAAGCTCGAAATCAGAACATCCTGAGGTTCTTGGCAATACTAAGGCTTCGGCCTGTTCAATGCCTAGATAGGTGCTGGTAGCTGCTACCTCTTTATACCTAAGTGGTTACCCCAAAGCTTCCACGTTTTTTAATCCTCACTCAAGCTCCAGCAACCAGAGAAAATACCTGTGACAACGGTTCTCTGTTGCCAATTCCTGCCTCATACAAGAAGTCTCTGATTGGAACAACTGCTGCAGCAGTCCAGTTGGGATATGTCGCACTCTAACCTGTCTCTACTAGACTGATGTGTCTTGAAACCGGGCCTTAACCAGTTCTGACTAGTCTCTACTAGACTGATGTGTCTCGAAACCGGACCTCAACCAGTCCTAGCTTGTCCCCACTGGACTGGTGCATATCATCGGCAACATCGAACTCCATGGAAGGACTACGATGCACACTATTATCACGCTAAACCAAGCACGACTTCAGCTACATATTGGCAAGGATCGTTTACGAAGATTACTGGAGGATTGTGGAATTGATCCGACAGTTACCGGAAAACAACGCAAGGTCATTAACTCCGATCAACTTGATCATCTGCGCAATATTGTTGAAGGGCAGCAGCCAATCAGTCGCTATATTGACAACTCAGAGGTGAATGTCTCAGGACCGGCAGAGACAGGTTTAGAAACTTCCAAGACCAGTTCAGGACCGGTTGAGGACCGGTTGGCAAGCAATGATCAAGAACGAATTCGGCTGGCAGTGCTGGAAGCCCAAGTTGATTCACTCAGTGAACAGTTGACCAAGACCGAAATTCGGCTGGAAAAAACAGAAATTGTGTTGCAGGAGGAAAAAGAGGATCGGCGCAGAAAAGATGCAGAGGTTGTTGAGCAAACCATCAACTTTCAAAAAATGGTGCAGTTCCTTCAGCAGGATAATCAGGCACTCCGTCAGCAGTTGTTGGAAGCTCCCAAGCAGTCCAAGTTTGATGTCGATTCAGCAGCAGATGATGTTGAGGATTCGGTAGAGGTTAGTACTCTAGCGCCTGCCGCTTCAGCAGCGCAGCCGCCAGAGTACACCCCAAGGAGTACTAGTAGCTGGGGGCTCGGAATCGGCCTTGGTGCTGTGGCAGCAGCCATCATCTTCTATGTGCTGGTCGGTGATCAGGGAGCCAAGTTCTTCCCTAAGATTCAGCAGAAGCTAGTGGGTGCATTGCACTTGACGGAGCCTCCATCGATTGTGCCTTATCACTATGAAGATGGGCTGATGCGCTGAACTTTTCTTTTGCACTTTGCCTAAATCATTCGACTTTTGGGGCTGGATTTGGGAGTTACAAAGCATTGCACTGTCAAGATTACGATTCCAGAACCTTTCGGTTTAGGAGGGCAAGGTGAGTTCCAAGGCCAGCGACAGTCTAGAACAACTAGACCTCTTTGATCCTCTGGAATACACGCTGGGCCTCGACTTGGGCATCAAGTCCATCGGTTGGGCTATCTTGTCCGGTGAGCGAATTGCCCAAGCCGGGGTCTACCTCTTTGAGACCGCAGAGGAGATCAGCAACGGCAGGCTCGTTTCCAAGGCTGCTGAGCGTGGTAGAAAGCGCAGAATCCGACGAATGCTGGACAGAAAGGCCCGTCGAGGACGCCATATCCGCTACCTTCTGCAACGGGAGGGGCTGCCGACAGATGCTCTCGAAAAGGTGATGGTTCATCAATCCAATCGCACTCTCTGGGATGTCCGTGCAGAAGCGGTGGAACGCAAACTCAGTGAACAGGAACTGGCTGCAGTTCTCTACCACCTTGTCCGTCATCGAGGTTATTTCCCCAACACCAAGCAACCCCTGCCTGATGATCCTGATGGTGAGGATCCTGACGATGAGCAGGGTAAGATCAACCGTGCCCTCAGTAATCTGCGCCGTGACCTAGAGGCTTCTGACTGCAAGACAATTGGGCAGTTCCTAGCTCGTCAGCGTGATCGTCAGCGCAATCGTAAAGACGATTATGACAACCTGATGGCTCGGCGATTAGTGTACGATGAAGCCCTCCAGATCATTGCCTTCCAAAACGAACAAGGCCATCAACTCAGCAAGGAATTCGAAGACAAATACCTTGATGTGCTGATGGGCCAGCGCTCTGGTAGATCCCCCAAGCTAGGCAACTGCAGCCTGATTCCCAGTGAAACCCGTGCACCTGCCTGTGCCCCCTCCACCGAATGGTTCAAGTTTCTCCAGAATCTTGGCAATCTACAGATCACTGATGTCTATAAGAACGAGTGGGAATTGACCAAAGAGCGGCGCAATCAAATCATTGCAGCCTGCTCTGAGAGGTCCACCAGCAGCTACTGGCAAATCCGCAGAGATCTACAGATTCCAGAAGAGTATCGCTTCAACATGGTGCGCTACGAGCCACAGAAACCAAGAGAGAGCCTGCAAAAATATTTGGAAAGGCAGGAGAGTAAGAAGCTGGCGAACTTCCAACACTGTAAGCAGTTGGAGAAGATTCTTGATAGCAGTTATTCCCAAGAAATCTTGGATGAGGTAGCCCGTCTGATCACGGTGGTCAAGGATGAGGAGAAGTTAGCAGATCAGTTAGCCGACCTGTTACCAGAAACGAGTGATGAAGCGATTGCCAAGCTTTGTAGGCTAGATTTCACCACAGCAGCGAAGATTTCTCTGGCAGCGATTTATCGGATCCTGCCGCACATGAAGCAGGGAATGGGCTTTTATGATGCCTGCCAGCAAGAGGGATTGCCAGAGACAGGGAAAGCGCCAGCAGGAGATCGAGTGCCCCCCTTTGATGAGATGTACAATCCTGTGGTCAATCGGGCCCTGTCGCAGTCACGCAAGTTAATCAATGCTGTGATTGAAGAGTATGGAATGCCCTCAGTGATCCGAGTAGAATTGGCTCGGGATCTGGGGCGTGGTCGGGAAGAGCGGGGCAAGATTGAATCAGAACAGCGCAAGCTAGGCAAAGCAAATGAGCGTAGAGCCGAGGAATTCCGCCAAGAATTCGAAAAAGATCAGCGGGGTGATCAGGGGCTGCGCTATCGCTTGTGGCAGGAGCAGGGCCACAGATGCCCCTACTCTGATGAGATGATTTCAATCGATAGCGTGTTATCCGAAGACACTCAGATTGACCATATCCTGCCGATCTCCAGAAGCTTCGACAACAGCCTGAACAACAAGGTGCTTTGTGTTGTTAGGGAGAATGCTCAAAAGGGCAACCAGACACCTTTTGAATATCTGGATGCGGAGCGTTTCCATCGACTGGAAGTAATCAGTGCCCATTGGCCGGAACCCAGACGAACTCGTCTGTTGCACAAGTCCTTTGGCAAGGTCAGCGAGGACTGGAAAAGTCGGGCACTCAACGATACCCGCTACCTGACCTCAGCACTGGCAAATCATGTGCGTCAGCACCTGCCAGATGTGAAGGTTCAGACTGCCAATGGAAGAATCACGAGCTATCTCCGCAAGCAGTGGGGTCTGGAGAAAGATCGGGACAAGCACACCCACCATGCAGTCGATGCAATCGTGGCGGCTTGCACTACACCGGCAATAGTGCAGCAGGTGACCCGTTATCACCAAAACATTCGACGTCACAAACAGCTAGGGGAACAGCGCCCCACACCTTGGCCAGACACCTTTCGGCAGGATGTACTGGAAGCAGAAGAAAAGATCTTCATCACTCGACAGCCCCAGCGTGTGTCAGGTGGTTTGCACCCAGATACCCTGCAGAAGCATCAGCAGAACAGCCAACCAGATCGGGAGCGGGTGGCTCTAATAGATGTGAAATTGGAGGATTTGGAGAGACTGGTTGAGAAAGATGCCAGTAACCAAAAGCTTTACGAACATCTGAAGGCTTGTTTGGAAGAAGCGGATGATCAACCCAAGGTAGCCTTCAAAGCCCCTTTTTATATGCCAACTGGGCCAGAGGCCAAGCAACGCCCAACTTTGAGCAAGGTGACCTTGTTTCGGAAGAAACCAGAGGGAAACAAACAACTGGCAGAATTAGGCGATGGACGCCTCTATGACAGCATGAGCCAAGGTCGCTTAGACGTGTACCGCTATCGTGCAGGAGGCAAGCGGAAGGACGAGTATCGGGTGGTACTACAGCGGATGATTAATTTGATGCAGGGGGAGTTGAGCAACCGTGTGTTTGTCAAAGGAACTCCTTTGGGAGAAGGACCTGAGTTAGATGGATGCTATGAATTTCTATTTTCTCTTTACCCAGACAATCTGGTGGAGTTTCGAAAAACGAATAAGGATGATCTTTTAATTGGCTATTACCGAGGCTTCCACATCAACAAGGGATCCCTGATTGTCTCAGCTTACGAAGATGGGGTCAGAATACTAAGGGATTTTGGTATTGTGAAAGCGGCGCACTTCGCCAGAGCGCAGGTGAGCCTGCTGGGAAAAGTCAGTAGATGAGCATATTTGAAAGTGGGGAGAGAGCGTTTTTTGACTGACATTGCGTCAGGCGGAGCAAAACGCTCAATAAAACTCCATTGTCCTAGTAACCCTGCGAGAAAAACTATTCCAATTCATATAGAATGGCAAGGATTCTACTATTTTATATCTGATAATCACTAATATTAGTTAATAATATCAGTAGTTTAGTCTGTTTCTAGTGTAGCAGGCTTGGATCGGAAGGGAAACTAGGACCAGGAAAACAAACAAATAAATCAGACTGTCAGTATAGCAGGCTTGGATCGGAAGGGAAACTAGGACAAAATAAATAAAAGGCTATTTCCCGTGCCCAAAATAGCAGGCTTTGACATTATTCAAGAGTTAATTCGGGAAACAGCAGAGGCAGCAACACTGGAGGGAACTTTGCCGACAGCATTACAAAAGGACAAAATGTTGCTTGTCTAAAGAAGAAGTCTTTTTTACGGAAAAAGCTGGAATTGGCGGGAAGCTAAGGAAGGCCGAATCTGGAGAGGAAGCACCGGACAACACAAACCAAAACTTTGGTCGGTAGAAGTTTGTGGGATCCGGTAATCCATTGTCGTCGAGACAGTGGAAAGCATGGAATATTTGGGCCAATATCTCAAGATGTTGATGAAATCTTCGTTGATTTTCATCGTTTTCTAACCGAAGAGCCCAGAATTCATGCGGCTTCCTCCTCAAACCCAACGAGGAGGGCAGGATGCCAAACCACCAACAAACCCCACGCCGATCATCAAAAGCCCAGCTCTGGGTAAAACGCTCCGTTCATCTGAAGTCGTACCTGCAAGATCTGCCACGCAGATTGCGCCTCGATGTGGAAGCGCTGGTCAAGATATTCCTCACTCGACGATCACTCCTACTCAAACTTGCCGATAATTATCTAGTGAAGCTTTGGGAATGCTCCAGAGCGACAGCACAACGCCGGTTGGAGAGACTAGAAGAGTTGGGCCTGTTGAAGCGAATGACACAGTCTCCGCAGAAGCAATCGGATGGAAGTTGGAAACAAGATCGGAAGCTCGTGCTGCTGCTGCCTAAAAAGCCAAAGCCTTTCTTAGTGTCTCATTTTGGTTCACTAGCTAACTCGCAGCAGAATGCTGAGAGATCTCATTCAACCCTTCCGGTCAAAACATTACCAAATATGAAGTTTGTGGATTATCTAGCGCTACAATCCAAGGTCAGCAAAGGAGCATTTGCCTTCTGGATGAGACGCTGGGGAGCCAAACCACGATCAATGGGGTACTTGCTGGATACCATTCACAGTAAAATTGAACGCAGGCCAGATCTGCTGGAGAGTGTGCTGTGGGACGCTGAGGACCAGAGACTGTCTGGGCCAGCACTGGTTGGGTTTGTGGTTAGTGAAGTGAAGGCAAGGACAGTTTGAAAAACTCGAGTGACAACGATTCTGGAACTTCTGGAGGGTAGTCGATGACTCTACCTATACTCTACTGGTTCTGTAAATCCGTAGTCGTAGCCGTCAGCGCTGAAGATTTTATTGGTGATGTACTTGGCTTGGAAGGGAAATACTTTGCCGGTACTTTTCCTAATTCTGACTCTAGTTTCGTCCGTCAAAGAAACAATTCGGCGGGGGCTGTACACTCCAGCGTGAACGCCCTTGGGTACTTCGGCGCTAATAAAATCGCCGGTTTTATAGGAGTGAGTAGGTTTGCACTTGGGCTGACCCTTCGGAAAGCCGTACTTGTCGTTGCCAACAACCTGCCGCTTTCCGTGACCAATTGCTTTGATTGCAAGGGGTCTGACATGCTGCCAATGCAACACTTCCGGCGTACTGGTACCAACACAGGCTGCGTCCAGCCAATGTGTTTTCGGTATCTGTCGCTCAGAACGGTTAAACTTAGTAAGCCCACCACTAGCGATTTCTACGGGTAACCCAGTAGCCCTCAGGCGCTCGAGCAAAGAGTAGCGGGTTGAGTTGACGGCCACAGTGTTCTTCAGTGGAGCCTTGGCCTGTTTCTTTAGTTTCTCAAGTACCTCCGGTTTATCTGCGAGGAACTCTCCGACAGGACGATTCGTTTTCTTTACATTGCAGTCTCTACAAGACAGCGTCAGGTTGCTGACTCGATGACTGACAGTACTGCGCGGAACAATGTGATCAACCTCCAGGTGAGTGTTTTTAGCTCCACAGTAACCACATTGTCGATGCCACTTTTCCAGTAGATACTCGCGTAGTTCGTAACCGTAAAGCGTGCCTTGCTGGTACTCCACGCCACTAATCTCCGGGTTTTGAATCTTTTGCGTATCAAAGCGTATGAGTTCCTGTGAAATCGCTGTGATTGGTAGATAGCGCCGTAAGCGATGGACCCAGGTCATAATGACCTCGATGCGGTGTTGCAGCGACGGCGGGAGCCACTTACCCAACTGGATGACATTATTGGCACTGGATAGCACAGGAGGCCCAGTACGCTTCCGATTACTCCAACGGGGCGGTCGATAGCGCGTTTTGCGACTGCGTCGTCCACTACGTAGAGATCGACGTGTCTCCAGCGCATTCTTGATCAATTGACCTCGGTGCTGGAGCTCTGCCGCCCAGACTACTTCACCCGTAGCTTCTGTCACTACGGCAATGCCGGTGGTTTTACTGCCAGGATCTATTTTTAGACGCACAGGACGTGGACTAGCGGTGGGGTAGGAATGTTTGAGGATAATAGTAAAAGGAAATCGACGCAGTACCGCAGCCTTACCACTGGATAGTAGTAAGCGAGCTCGTCTTGGCGTACAAGGCGCCAGTACTAAACGATTTGCATCAACAACCAGTACTCGTGACATTTAGTTAGCCTTAAAGCTAGCGATTGGGCGCGACTTCCGAGGAAGCATTACCCGCTCGTAAAGTATGCCTCGACAATGTTATCGACGGTTTCTATCAGCAACACTGAGCATCCTCCAAAGTCTCTGTTTAACTACTGACCGCAGTGTCCCGCGCTGGCAATGCACGCGGGAGTGCCTATTTATTCGCCGATAACGTAGCTCTCGAAGAACTTAGTCTGGTTGTAGCGGATAAATCCGAAGATAAATCCATCCTTCGTTTACGAGAGTCTGCCCGATACTCTCATTTTTTTGAGAGTGAATTACCCCCTAGCCTTCTAAAAAAACTGGGGTAGCACCGCAACTCCCGGCAGACCCCCGTAAAGAAGAGGAGGCTACAACTGTCCTATTTTTTCTGACTTTGCTTGTTTCCCCGGCAGACCCCCGTAAAGAAGAGGAGGCTACAACTATGAAGTAACTTGGAAGTATTAGTAATCGCCCGGCAGACCCCCGTAAAGAAGAGGAGGCTACAACGGAAACTCTAATTGTATCAACAATCCCATCCCCGGCGGACCTTCGTAAAGAAGAGGAGTCTACAACTGGTCACTGTGCGGATAGGAAATTGTTATCCCTAACAAATCACTACCCATCTAGATGGGTTAACAAACATAAAGTCAGTTTGTGCAATATTGCGAAACGGCCCCGGCAGACCCCCGTAAAGAAGAGAAATCTACAAAGTATCCTGTTTGCATATCCCAGCAAATGACCTGGAAGATCCTTGTAAAAAAGCGGGAACCGACAACTATAAGGTAGAATTGTTATCCCCAGCTAATTACCATCCATCTAGATGGGTTAATTAACGTAAATCTATTTTATGCAATTGTAAACAAAAAATCTTTAGCACTACTCGCATCCAGAATACTCGCTACTGGTGATGTAACGCGTGCTACCCTTCTGAGGCCAGTAAACATCGAGTAATCACCGATCTTAGAAAAAATTCTTTTTGATGCAGAGGGCCAGAAACTATCTGGGCCAGCACTGGTTGGGTTTGTGGTTAGTGAGGTGAAGGCAAGGACAGTTTGAAAAACCTTGTGAGAGTAATCTCAGATAATTCTTTAGACACTATAAAAAATGGGATTCTCGACAAGGGGGGAGAGGGACCAAAGGCACCCACTCTTTGTTAGTTACCTCCCCTGGTCGATTTTTATGCGGACGTGCAATCTTGTTGGTTGTTCCATAAAATTTGTGAGAGAGAGGGGCAATGAAGAGAGGTGTCTGAGTGTCTTCAGGTTTCACAAAACTTATCTCTCTACAGTAGTCAAGACCCTATTCAGGGTGCTTTTTCTATAGAAACTCTTTTTAAGAAAAATCAAAGACACCTACCTGCATGGTCTTCTGTCTCCCATCAACACTAGCATTGTGGTGTCTTCAAACTCGGAAGACACAAACCTAAGCAGCAAAAAGCTTATCCAAGCGTTGTTTCATCAATTGTAGACCTTGCTGGGCCCAAAATCTCGGCTAGACAGTTAGCATATCGAGTTGTCTTTCTTTTGAGGCTCTAATCACGGACTTCACTATGAGACAAAAACGATTTGGGTTGGTCCTCTAGCGGTAAGGCTATGTTTTGAGGGTAGGAAGCTAATGATGGGTTGATTTTCACAAGAGGATCAACCTGTCTGGACCGGTATACTATTAGGCTGAGTTTGAGATAGTTGAGAGGTCCCAGTTTGGTGAGATCCTGTTATTGAACCCCGTAAACCTAGATAGAATCTGGGCTGGAGGGTGACAACTTTTTTTGCATTTTTCTTTGAAGGCTTCAAATATTGATCCCGTCATAAATAAAACCAATGGGATATCTCACCATCTTCAAGCTGCATACATTTAATGAAGAAGATATAGTTTTTAGGATAAGCTTTTGAAGATTAAAGGGACATAATACAAACCACAGC
>JACLAC010014807.1_pt1 | contig 20771 bp, 22 predicted proteins | sample 8027881 | NCBI WGS metagenome assembly JACLAC01 (sample SAMN15725517, study PRJNA655200) | protist metagenome | isolation source: fluorescence activated cell sorting (FACS) single amplified genomes of... | place: Spain: Blaines Bay Microbial Observatory, Mediterranean Sea | collected 2016-01-19 | reverse complement strand
TTACAAATATATGCCGTTGTGGAACCTACAATCCGGTGCGGGGTGCCATTCACAGAGCTGCAGAGATTCAAAAAGAGGAAGCATGTAAATTATCAGACTCAACCGTCGTGATTTCCTAAAAAATACTGCGCTAACTACAGGTGGCATTTTATTGAGCTTTGAGACACCTCTTAAAGCACAAGCCCACGGCTCTTTTTTACAACTCGGCCCATTCCTCCAAATGACTAATGAAGGGAAAATTCGACTAGGTGTGCCAGTAGTGGAGATGGGCCAAGGTGTTTATACATCTTTAGCAATGTGCGTTCTTGAAGAGCTTGAATTGAGTATGAATTCTGTGGAACACATTGAAACACTTCACAATTCAATTTTCAAAAATTCTGTCTTATCGAACTTTACGAATGGCGTTTTCTATTTCCAAATAACAGGCGGTAGTTCATCAATGAAAGGCTGGAGTAAAGAATTCCAGAAATTGGAGCCATAGCCAGAGAACTGCTGATCCTTACTGCATCCAGTTACTGGAATTTACCGACTAGGCGATTACGATTGAGAGAGGGTTTCGTATTGCACCCTGTTAGTAATAATAGAATTAGCTTTGGCGATTTAGTATCCAAGGATTCTAATTTACCACTGCCTGAAAATCCGACTATCAAACAAGATAAATTTTATCTCATTGGTAAACCAGTTCAACGCTGGGACACTGGTGAAAAAATCAATGGCTCAGCCACTTATGGGGCTGATGTTGAGTTACCAAATCTTCTTTATGGAACTGTCGTTCATGCTCCTATCCTTGGAAGTAAGATTACTAAGGTAGATGATGCAAAAGCAAAAGCATTCCCAGGATATTTGGCAGCTATTCCGTTTCACGGTCAGGTCGTTGTTGTTGCTAATTCTACTTGGTCAGCCTTCAAAAGTACGGAGATGCTAACTATAGAAACTGAAGGAGGTTTCCCTTCACTCAGTGATGAGATAATCTCAAAAAAACTACAAGATGATGCAAAAAAAGAGGGAGTTGCTGCTGGGAATAGATTGGGAAATGTTGAGGAAGCATTCAAAAATGCATCAACAGTAATTGAGTATGAATACACACTACCCATCCAAGCCCACGCATGCATGGAACCCGTAACAGCCACTGCCAATGTTGTGGAAGATAGCTGTGAATTTTGGGGGCCAATTCAGTCACAGGATGTACCGGTATTAGTAGCAATGCAGGCAGCAGGTTCAAAGCCAGAAAAAGTTAAAGTACACACGACATATCTAGGAGGGGGATTTGGGCGGAAAGTTGAAGCTGATTATGTGATTGCACTCATAGTTGCCTCTAAATTAATGAATCGTTCTGTCAAGGTAAACTGGAGCAGAGAAGCCGACATGCGAGGAGGAGTTTACAGACCCCCTACCTTGGTAAAATTAAAAGCGGGGTTAGATGCAGACACTCTACCCATTGGAATAAAAGCAAAAGTTGTTGCTCCTTCTGCTAGCTGACATTTTGCGGAGGCTTTAGGCGGATACTTTCCTCCATGGATACAACAAAATGGATATGACTGGGCGATAAAAGTACTTGGGGCTATTGAAGAACATTCCAAACGGAGTAGTCCTAAAGAAGGCAATTTTCAAGGAATTTCTTAAAGTGATTACTTGAATACTCTACAAGCACAAGCAGTCGAGCTTTCGGTCAGTTCAATGGGAAAAATCAAGATCGACAAGGTCACCTGTGTAATTGATTGTGGACAGATTGTGAATCCACATATTGTTCATCAACAACTAGAGGGTGCAATAGTGTTTGGTCTCACATCAACATTGATGGGAGAAATCAATGTAAAGAATGGTAAAATTGTTCAGAGTAACTTTGACGACTACAAGATGATGAGGCTCAAAGACACCCCTGAAATCAACATTCACATTATTAAAAACAATGAAAAATCAGGGGGCATTGGTGAAGCTGGAACGTCGCTTATTGGACCCGCTGTTGCAAACGCTGTGTTCGCTGCAACAGGCAAATGTGTCAGGAGACTCCCAATTCGAAAGGAGGACTTGGCTTAGTTACTATCCCGAAGCTGAATCAGGTTCATAAAAAATGACTTCATCAGTTGTCATTGTTGATGATTCCCGGAGTATTCGAGGACACATTCGTCGTGTCCTCGAATCTGCTCCAGAAACCTTTAGGGTAATCGAGCACGAAGATGGACTGCAGGTTCTCCACTGGCTCAGCAAACTATCACCTAAAGAACTTCCTGACTTAATTCTTCTAGACCGGAACATGCCTCATGTCACCGGAGATGAATGCATCCGGATCCTCAAGGCTGATTCTCACTGGAAACACATTCCTGTTCTTTTTCTAACTGCCCAGGTCTCCACAGAGAACCTTGTCCAAGGTCTCGTTCAACTTTCTGCAGACGACTACTTACCCAAACCATTCGCTGCAGATGAGTTGATCGCTAGGATTCAGGTTTTACTTCGCATGAAAAGAGCCGAGGATCAATCGAGAGATTTAAATAGACAACTGCAGAGTGCTTTTGATCAACAGGTCTTGGCTTATCAAGAGTTGAAGACCACAAAGCTTAAGCTTGCAGAAACAGAGGCCGCCAATCGGTTGACAAGATTGTTCGAAAAGTTTGTGCCCAAAGGTTTTTTAGAGAGAATAGCTCCGGACGGGCTAGAGTCATTACGTTTTGGAACAGCTGAGAGCGATGAGGCGACAATATTGTTCAGTGACATTCGATCGTTTACAGATTTATCAGAACCACTTTCTCCACAAGAGTTGATGGATTTTTTAAACGATTACCTGAAGATGATGAACATGTCGATCATGGTAAATCATGGTTTCGTTGATAAGTTCATTGGGGATGCCGTCATGGCTATTTTTGACAAGACGGAACAATCAACAAACGATGCGAGGAATGCTCTTAATGCCGGAATGGGAATGCTACAAGTGCTGGGAACTATGAACCAAAAACGTCAGCGGCAAGGGCAAGTTCCAATCTCGATTGGAATTGGGATACACACTGGTCCTGTTGTTTTCGGGACACTTGGATTTGAAGAAAGGATGGATTCCACTGTATTGGGAGATGCGGTCAATTTAGCCTCAAGGCTAGAGGGGCTGACCAAATATTATGGAGCTTCTTTGCTCTTTTCTGATCAGACCCTGACAACTCTTGGAGGTCAACACGATAATCTGCTGTTTCGAGAAATTGACCGTGTAATGGTTAAAGGACGAAAGCAAGCGGTTACTATCTTTGAATTGTTCAATAGCGATAGAGCTGATGTGCAGTCGGCAAAGAAGGCTGTGATGGAAAATTTTGAAGAACCATTAAGCTTGTACAGAAATCAAAAATGGAATGAAGCTGAGCAAATTTTTCTTGAACTTGCTGTAAATCATCCTCTAGATTCGCTTCCCAGTATTTATGCTGGAAGATGTCAAGAAATGAAACAGAACTCACCACCAGCCGACTGGGATGGTGTTCAGATGTTCAATCAAAAATGAATTTTGAATCCTTACCTGCAGATGAATTTTTAGATGAAGCTCAAGAGCTTTTACAGGAGATTGAGGACGGCCTACTACTATTAGAAGATGAACCAAACACTTATGAAGTGATTCAACGATTATTTCGTTCTGCCCATACCCTCAAAGGTGGGGCCGCAATGGTTGGACTCAATAATTTGGCTAATGGAGCACACGAATTTGAGGCAATTCTATCCAAGCTAAGATCGGGCACTCTGAAAAGTTCTCCCCAAGTTATCTCTAATCTATTAGAGGGGAGAGATAATTTGCTTTCTCTCCTGAATCCTCTGTTAAGTAGTTTGCCAAGCAGTTCCTCAAGCAAAGTCCAAAAAAGTTCCACGGACCGTCACTTACCTGAACAAAGTACCAGAGCACAGACGACGGACGAAGAATTGACACCTCTGAATAGCTCTTCCCTGCCACAAGACTACGCTTATCTAATTCATCTCAAATTTGATCCACTTTGCTTGCAGGTTGGACAAGAGCCCATGATGTTGTTGAAGCAACTAGAACAATTTGGTGCATTAACAATGATTGCTCACACAAGTGATTTTCCAAGCTGGCCCGATTTTGATCCCACAAGATTGTATCTTTGGTGGAGTATTAAATTATGCAGCGATAAACCATTTGAAGAAGTTGATCAACTACTTGAATTTTATCGTGGAGAACAATCAGAACTGCTTATTGAGGCCATAGAAACACCTGCTGAGGAGGAACAAGAAGTTCAACAAGCTCACCAAAACATGCTTGCACAAATCTCTGATCAAGAAGCCCAATTCGTAGACTCTGAACCAAGCAAAGGTGCTGAATTAATGGAAAATGATGTTACAGAACTCCCAAAACCCAGCCAGACGATAAGAGTTCCAGTTTCAAGATTAGATCGGTTACAAAATCTGGTCAGTGAAACCGTAATTCGCCAGGCTAGGCTACTACGCCTTAATGATGCGATCCAAGCCACTGATGATCAATTAGGCGAGCAGTTTCTACAATTTGTTGAAGATAATGAGCAAGCAGTCAGAGAGTTACAGGATCAGATCCAGCAAGTTCGCATGATTCCAGTTGGGACAATCTTTTCTCCGATGAAGAGGGTTGTACGTGATTTTGCCAACCGTCATCAAAAGCAGATCAAATTAGATATATTCGGAGCTGAAACTGAACTGGATAAAACAATCACTGAGCAGATCCAGGGACCACTGATGCATTTGCTAAGGAATGCAATGGACCATGGGATGGAGACTCCATCAGACCGAACCGTTGCGGGTAAGAGTTCGATTGGCACAATTACTTTGAGGGCTTCTCAGCAACAAGGATTTGTAATAGTTGAAATCACCGATGACGGGCGGGGGCTAGACCCGCATAAGATCCTAGAAGCAGGCCATAGACTTGGAATGGTTGCCATAGATCATCAACCCAACAAACAAGAAGTTCTTCAATTGATCTTCCAACCAGGTTTTACGACTGCTACAGAAGTCTCAGAGACTTCTGGCCGTGGTGTGGGCATGGATGCTGTAAAGAGAGATATTGAAGCGTTGCTTGGAAATATTGAAGTCAGCAGCCAACTTGGAAAAGGGACTGCTCTCAAACTGAAGTTGCCTCTCTCTCTAGCAATTATTGAAGGGATGTTAGTCCGCATTGGTAAAGAAATATTTGTGTTGCCATTACTGTTGGTCACCGAGACTCTTCGACCACTTCCCAACCAACAGAAACGCTTCAAAACTCGAGGTGAATTGATTGATATTCGAGGACAATACCTTCCACTAGTAAGGCTTCACCAGCACCTAAAAATTGAGGAGGCCATTGAAAAACCAGAGGAGGGTTTGTTGATTGTCGTTCAACAGGGGACACAAAAATATTGTCTATTGGTCGATAACATTGAAGATCAGTTGCCCGTTGTGATCAAGAGTCTAGAAGAGCACTTTATTCATATACCAGGAATTGCTGGTGCAACAATTCTGGGGGACGGTTCGGTGTGTTTAATTCTTGATGTAGCAGCTATTTTGAATTGAAAGAGGCTAGATGGATTTCCAACCGCATCACGTGCTGGGGCATTTCAATCTTCTGGATGAGGAAGATGAAAACTTTGATTATCAACTACTTCATCACAATGGGGAACAATGGCTAACTTTCCGGTTGGGCAAGGAGACCTATGGGCTCGAAATTCTGCAGGTGCGCGAGCTCATCAGTTATCCAGAAAGCATCACTAGGGTACCAAGATTGCCATTGTTTCTGCTAGGAATGATAAACCTGCGAGGGATGGTACTCCCGATTATGGATCTACGGAAACGCTTTGAAATGGCTGAATATGAGACCGGCCCTTTCACCGTCATCATCATTGTTCAAATCAAAAGCAAGGTGATTGGCGTGGTAGTAGATTCTGTTGTGGATGTTGTGAATTTACAGCAAGACAATCTTTTAGAAGCCCCAGAAGAATCAACTGAATTGGACTCCAAGTTCGTTAAGGGGCTTGCCAATCTTCGGGGAGAAATGGTCATCCTCCTTGATTTGGAACAATTACTAGCACCTGATGAATTAGAGCAAATCAGTATGCTCCGTTGAAATCCAGGTTAAAGCATTGTTACCTTCCAAAATTCGCGTTCTGATTATAGATGACTCAGCTATCGCACGAAATACACTCAGCAGGATCTTGGAATCTGACCCGGAAATTCAAGTTGTTGGTACTGCTCCAGACGCCTTAATTGGGTTAAGAAAAATTAATGAGTGCTTGCCTGATGTTCTGACATTGGACGTTGAGATGCCCAAAATGGACGGACTTACCTTCTTGGATCGTCTGATGTCTTCTAAACCAATGCCTGTTGTGATGGTAAGTGCATATACAACAGAGGGTTCCGAGACAGCCATGAAAGCCTTGGAATTGGGGGCACTAGAAATCATCGAAAAGCCACGCATTGATGTCAGCACCGGCCTTCAAGACCTTGCTTTGCAAATTACTGACAAGGTCAAAGCTGCCGCTCAAGCAAAAATCAAAACCCCTCAACAACGCTTTCATCAGCAAGTCAGCCCAAGCGCGCGAATTTGTTCACCTGCTGTAAACCTACCCCAGATTACCAATAAACCCAAGGTCGTTGCTTTTGGAGCTTCTACGGGAGGAACTGATAGTCTCCGGGAAATTCTTGCTGAATTGTCTCTTGAAACACCTGGGATCTTGATTGTCCAGCATATGCCCAAGGCGTTTACCACCTCCTTTGCAAAAAATCTGGATCGAGTATCTAAGATCAGAGTCAAGGAAGCAGTCTCGGGAGATCGATTAGAACCTGGGTTGGCCCTTCTCTCCCCAGGTGATCAACACCTGGAACTAAGAAGTGAGGCATATGGTTATTTCGTTGAATTAAATTCTGGCTCACTCGTCAATCGGCATAGACCATCAGTCGATGTGCTGTTTGATTCAGTTGCACAGTATGCAGGTATAGATTCTATGGGAATCTTGCTTACGGGTATGGGAAGTGATGGAGCAAGAGGGCTACTTCAGATGAGACAAAAAGGCGCCTGGACGATTGCCCAAGAAGAAAGCAGTTGTGTTGTTTACGGTATGCCAAGAGTTGCTGTAGAATTAAGTGCAACTCGTGAGATACTGACGCCTGAGCAGATTATCACTAGATTACAACTACTTTCTCACAAAAATTTATGAAGAATCATCACGAGAAGGAACTTGGCTTCAAAGAATCTAAAAAAGCATTAAGACAAAATAAGTATTTTAAAGATTTCTCTCCAGACATACTCCCTCAGAGAATTCTGAAATGACTGAAATTACTTTATCTCCTTCGATTCTATCTGCTGATTTTGCCCGGCTTGGTGCAGAAATTCAGGCTGTCTCAGATGCTGGCGCCGATTGGATCCATGTGGATGTGATGGATGGGCACTACGTCCCAAATCTGACCATTGGTCCGGATGTTGTCAAAGCAATTCGCCCCTACACCGATAAGCCATTTGATATACATCTTATGATTGAGCCATACGAGCCTTACTTAGAAGCCTTTGCCGCCGCGGGAGCAGACATCATTACTGTTCATGCTGAGGCTGGAAATCATATAGATCGTGCTCTTCAACAGATCCGGTCCATGGGTAAGAAAGCCGGAGTCTCTCTCAATCCATCCACTCCTGAAAGTTCATTGGAATATCTAATAGAAAAGCTTGATCTAATTCTGGTAATGAGTGTCAATCCAGGGTTTGGAGGACAAACTTTTCTGGACTCCCAATTGAGGAAAATTCGAAGAATTCGAGAGATGATTGGTGATCACTCTGTTGCTCTTGAGGTAGATGGTGGGATCAAGCCAGAAAATATAGGGAAAGTTGTTGAGGCAGGTGCCAATGTAGTTGTGGCAGGTTCGGCCATCTTCAAGGGTGGAACTCCCGCTAATTATAAAAAGAATCTGGCTTTACTGCGCAAAGCAGCCACCGCTCACTAAACTCCCAAATAACGGTAGATTAATTCAGGTTTCTGCCGAAGTTCATTGCTTGTTCCCTTCCAAACAATCCGACCACGCTCCATCAGAAAATGTTGATCCACCAATCTCATCAACTGTTCCAGATTTTTATCGATTAAGAAAATTGACTGACCACTCTTCTTCAAAGCTTCAAGCACTCGCCATATTTCTTCTCGAATAAGCGGCGCCAGTCCTTCAGTGGCTTCGTCCAAGATCAATAACTTAGGATTTGTCATCAAGGCTCGACCAATCGCCAGCATCTGTTGTTCTCCCCCAGAGAGAGACAAGCCCAATTGATTTTTCCTCTCCTCAAGAATTGGAAATAATTCATAAACTTTTTCAAGATCCCATGCCTCGCTTAAGTTGTGCCGATTAGCCGCAGTTGCGAATAAATTTTCTCGGACAGTGAGCAATGGAAAAATCTGACGTCCCTCCGGGACCAGTCCTATCCCCAGCCGGCTGATTCGATAGGCGGGCCATTGCTGAACTTCCTGACCAGAGAATCGGACTTTACCTGATCTTGCTGGTGTCATTCCTAGAATGGAGCGAATTGTAGTAGTTTTGCCCATTCCGTTGCGACCTAGGAGGGATACTACCGTCCCAGACTGGACTTCCAGATTTACTCCAAAGAGAACTTGGGATCTTCCATAGGCTGCTTGCAGATCTTCAATTTGCAACAGAGATTTCATGCTCACCCAAATAAGCCTGACGGACTTCAGCATTTTCACGAATTTCACTCGGCGTATCAGTAGCAATGATGCGCCCATAGACCAGAACGGAAACACGATCTGCAACCGCAAACACTGCATCCATATCATGTTCAATCAAAAGCATGGTAATTTTGCCCTTCAATTGCTGAAGCAACTTCACCACTTGCAAACTTTCCTCAGCTCCCATCCCTGCCATTGGTTCGTCCAGTAGCAATAATTTCGGTTCCAACGCCAGAGCCATTGCTAGTTCCAGTTGACGTTGTTGTCCATAAGCCAAAGCATAAGCCGGAATCGCCATTTCTCGATCAAGGCCGGCCCACTTCAAATATTCTTCAGCTCTTGATCTTAATTCAAAATCATCACGAACTGCTTTCCAAAATCGAAAGCTGTGTCCTTGTTGGCTTTGTAAAACCAAAGCAACATTTTCTAAGGCACTGAACTCTGGAAAAATCGATGTGATTTGGAATGACCGAACCAGACCCAAGCTCGGACGAGTTGCCTCTGGAACCTGCAATAGATTTCTTCCATCAAACTGAATTTGACCTGAATCTGGTCGTAAGGATCCGCTTAACTGCGAAATCAAAGTTGTCTTGCCAGCTCCGTTTGGTCCAATCAAAGCGTGGAGTTCACCATGATTGACTTCCAGACTCAGGTTATCCGTGGCAGCAAGTGCTCCAAATTGCTTGTGAAGGTGTTCAATTCGCAAAAGTGTCATCAACACCCTTCATCTTCTGAAAAAGCAAAGCATGCAGGCCACCTTTGGCAAACAGCACAATACAGATGAGTGCGGGACCAAAAACCAACCTCCAGTGTTCACTTAGCAGATAGAGACCCAGTCCATGAAACAGTAGAGGCAGAAATTCCTCGAGCAGTAGGAAAACAATGGCTCCCAGAATTGGCCCAGTCCATGTTCCAATTCCTCCGAGGATCACCATGATCAGCAGGTCACCTGAGCGAGTCCAATGCAGAAAATCAGGACTCACAAACTCCATGTGATTTGTCAACAGAGCCCCTGAAAGACCTGCCAAAGCACCAGAAACTACAAAGGCCACTAGCAAGTAGGGGTAAGATGGAACTCCGATGGCTGTCAGGCGAGTTTCATTCTGCCGCAGTGCCTGCAAAACCATTCCAAATCGAGACAGGGAAAGTCTTCGCAGAAACCAAGTAGCTAGCCCAAGGACAATTAGACAGATCCAATACATTTGCCGATCTTCGTTCAAATCAAGGCCAGGGATTTTGTTACGGCCATCCATCATCATCAGTCCGTCATCTCCTCCATATCGTTCCAAGGAAACGAAGAAGTAAAAGAGCATTTGGGCAAAAGCCAAAGTGATCATGATGAAGTAGATTCCTCTGGTTCTGAGACACAAAGCACCGATGCCAAGCGCCACGATCCCAGAAACTATCATTGAGACCGGGATGGCGATTAATCCCTCGAGGGTTCCAGGCAACCCTAAAAAATTTGTTTCCTCATATTGATGCCAAGCCAGTATTCCCACTACGTAAGCGCCCACCCCCATGTAGGCCGCATGGCCAAAGCTAACAAGTCCAGCATAGCCCAAAAGCAAATTTAGACTCAATGCGGCAAGCGCATAGATCCAGATGCGTGAGGCTGTTGAAACTAAGTAAGGTTCCTCCAGCCAATTCACTAACCATGGAAAACCAATAAGGAGCAGACCAACCCCCAGCGCCAGTTTTGCTTCAAAATTTTCAGAAAGCATCATCGAGCCCGAATCACCACAGGGAGAATTCCCTGTGGTCTAAAGATCAAGACCAACGCCATCAACAGGTACACAGACATTGAAGAAAGAGCGGCACCAATGCTGTCTGCAAAATCGGGCTGTAGTATCAGCCGTAAGCCGCTTGACAAAAATGCCCTCCCCAGAGTATCCACCATACCAATTAACAGGGCTCCAACGAGAGCACCACGAATGGAGCCTAATCCCCCAATCACTATACAAACAAAGCAGAGAATCAGAACATTTTCTCCCATTCCGACCTCCACTGAGATCAACGGACCTGCTAGCGCTCCTGCAAAACCTGCCAAAAGAGCCCCCAACATAAAAAGCCCCGTATTAAGTAGGGTCAAATTGACCCCCAGCGCCTCCACCATTTCCTGATGGGTAGTCCCCGCACGGAGTAGCATTCCTGCGCGAGTGTGGGTAATCAACAAATACAGAAAAAAAGCGAGGAGCAGTCCAACCCCAATGATCAGCAGTCGATAGAGCGGGTAGGGTAGGCCGGGTAGAATTTCTACAGAGACGCTCAGCGTCTCTGGCAAACTGAGGAAGAGAGGGGCTCGCCCAAACCATATCGTCGTTGATTCATTCAGAAAGAGAATCAATCCAAAGGTTGCCAGAACCTGGTCCAGATGATCTCGACGGTAGAGTTGGCGAATTATTACCAACTCTACGAGCAACCCAGTGAAAGCAGAAGCAGGCAAAGCCAGCAACAGGCCCCACCAAAAAGAGCCTGTCCACTGCATTCCAAGTGCAGCAGCGTAGGCTCCAACCATATACAGGGAACCATGGGCGAGATTGATCACTCCCATGATTCCAAAAATCAACGTTAACCCAGCAGACAAGAGAAACAGGAATATGCCGAGTTGAAGACCATTTAGTAGCTGTTCAATTAACAAAATCACGTATTTACTCTAGAACAGCTAAATTTTAAGATCCTCAGCGGAGACCACATTCCTGAACGTAGGCGTCCTGATGGTCAGTTGCTACTTTTCGTAAAATACGGTTTTTCATCTTCCCGTTCTCTTTGACGACTTCACGAATGTAGAGATCATGGATTGGATGCTGATTAGAAGCAAATCGGAAATTTCCCCGAACAGATGCGAACTTAGCAGCTTTGAGTGCCTTGCGGAAACTTGCCTTATCCTCCAGCACCTTTCCTCCTGTGGTTTTCAATGCACTAGCAATCAGCTTGGCAGTATCGTAGCCTTGGCTCGCATAGAGGGTCGGCTCGCGCTCGAATTTAATTCGAAAACCAGAAAGGAATTGCTGATTGGCTGCATTGTCTAGATCGTGATTCCACTGGGAAGTACTGATGATACCGGAGCCTGCATCACCGATTGCGTTGAGAATTTTAATATCAGCTGAAAAGCCTGAAACTACCATTGCAGAATCTTTCATCAGACCTGCTTGTGAATACTGTTTGAGGAAGTTGATCCCCATTCCGCCCGGCAAAAATTGAAAAACCATTTCTGGCTTAGCAGCTCGTATCCGGGCTATTTCAGCAGCATAATCATTTTGGCCCAGTTTAACATAAATTTCTTCAATGACTTCACCTTTGAAAAACCGTTTAAATCCAGCCAAGGCATCTTTCCCAGCTTGATAATTGGGCGCTAGCAACAGTGCTTTTTTATAGCCTAATTCTGTTGCACCCATACCTGCAGCCTCATGCAGCGTATCGTTCTGCCATGACGCCACAAAATAATTCTCGTCACATTCCTTTCCAGCAAAAGTTGAGGGAGCTGAGTTTGGAGAGATGTAGAAAATCCTTTTCTTCAATGCCATCGGTGCAACTACTGGAGATATATTTGAAAAAATCACACCGGTTAAAATGGAGATCCGATCTCGTTCCAAGAAGCGTTTGACGATTTGACGTCCATTCACTGGATTTCTTCCATCATCCTCAACCAGCACCTCGACGGGGATACCACCAAGTTTTCCGTCTTCTTCTTCCACAGCCAGTAGAAATCCATCTCGGACATCCTGACCAAGATAACCACCACCGGTGGAAAGAGTTGTGACCATACCAATTTTTACTGGCTCTTGGGTGAATCCCGGACTGGCTAGGCCCAAGCCAAGTACTAGGGTTCCTATAAGGGTTTTTTTTAGCAGTTTTTTCATTTTCAATCCTTGTTCAGTAATTTTTGAAACAGTTTGTGTTTGGAGCGATGCTGAATTCATTCTAAATGTAGCAGTTTCATGATGGCTTTGTACACAATTGGCCAGACCGCAGAAGTTGGATCCACCAACTCAAAATGACCAATTTCAGGAATCATTTCAAAGTTTATCAAAGCATTTGGGGTTTGTGTCCGCAGTTCAATCACATCCTCCTGGACCATTTTTGCGCTGACAATTTCATCGTACTCTCCAACCAAATGAATCTGCGGCACATTACAAGGCCCCATTTGGCAAGGCGAGGCTTGCTGATAGCGCTCTGGGACCTCATCAGGGAAGCCCCCAACCAATTCAGTGCAGGCCCCTTGGCAAATATTGAAGGCTACTCCACGGACCAAATCGGCTACTCCAGCTAACGATAGGACACCCTTAAGCTTCAGTGGATCTGGGAAATATAATTCAGAGCCACTGGGCAAATGAAATCGAGCACTAAGCCAGAGACCTAAATGTCCCCCTGCAGAGTGTCCTACCGCAATCACTTGCTGCAGATCCAATGGATAAATCTTTGCCAGTAATCGCAAATAATCTGTCCCTCGCGCTACGTCCTGCATCGTCGATGGCCATCCACCCCCCTGCCCAAGTCGCTGATATTCCAGATTCCATACGGCTATCCCAATTTGGCGAAGAACCTGAGCAACACGACCCAGTGGTTCAAGACCAAAACGATTTCGCCAACAGCCACCATGCAGTAGAATCACTACAGGATATAAGCCCTCTCCAGAAGGAAGATAAAGATCACCAAACTGGTCAGCTTTCATTCCGTAACTCAAACGCAAATCGGGCTCTACTGCCGGGAACTGCCCATACTCTTCACGTGTCAGGCAATTTTTCATTCCCCGATTGAGAACATATGCTCCAGGTCATGACGGGAGTAAGTTTGGAAAGCGATCAGAGTCTCTGTAGCATTGATACCATTAAAGGATCCAATCTTTGCCGTGATTGTATCAGCCACCTCCTCAGTACTTTTAACACTCATTATTGCAATTAGATCATATCAGCCAGCAACCGAAAAAACTTCAGTGAACTGGGACATGTCATCCAGTTTTTGGGAAATATTTTTGATCTGTATTCGATCAGCATTCATCAGTACGATCGCTGTAACCATCTTCAAATCTCCAATTGTATTTTGAAAATTAAATCAGATCATTTGTTTTCATTTCAAGAATCATCCTTTTCATTGTCAAACAAGGCAAGACTGAGAAATCACTCATTAGAACGAGTAGAATATTCTTAATTTATTTTTGCAATCATAATGATATTTTCAGATTCAATCTCTATATCAAGTCATTCGATAAATGCGTTCAGGACGCCCCACTCCCCCATAGCTCACATCAACCTCCACACTACCTCGGCTGACTAGATATTCAAGATAGCGTCGAGCTGTCGTGCGACTAGCGCCGACACGCTCAGCCATTTCCTCTGAGGTAAACATTGTCGAACCCTCCTTCATTTCTTCGAGGATTTTATCTAGAGTCACCGGGTCAATTCCCTTGGGTAGCCCGGAATCCATCCGGGGTGAATCAGTCAGTTTTTCCTGATGGATAATCCGATCAATATCAGACTGATTCAAGCTGTCCAAAGATTGTAGATTGGAATGATGAGTTCGATAACGCCGAAGAGTTTGTTCAAAGCGAGAGAACACCACGGGCTTTAAAATGTAATCGAAGACCCCTCCTCGCAGAGCTTCCTGTAGGAGACGGACTTCTTTGGCTGCCGTGATTGGAATTATATCGAGAGCTTGGGAACGAAGACGAATTTCCTTGAGTAAGTCAATCCCAGAACCATCGGGAAAGTAGATGTCCAGCAGCAGCAACTGTGGCTCCATGACCTCGATCTGGAGTTTGGTATCCTCAAGGGTATTAGATAGACCAATCACTTCAAATCCAGCGAATTTGCTGACGTAGTGCTGATGGATCTCGGTAATACGAGGATCATCATCAGCAATCAGAACTCTGGTGACCATCTTCTTCGTTAATTGTAATTTTTGGGATATAAGCAGTAAAGCGGGCACCACCTAGTGAACTTTTCCCAATCGTCAGGTGCCCATGAATTTGAATCAGATTTTTCTGCACCAGTCTCAGACCAATTCCGCGCCCCATCCCTGATTTTGTTGTGAAACCCTCATCAAAAATTGTCTCTTGTTGCTCCTGGCTGATACCTGGTCCGGCATCTTCTATCTCAAAAATCAACTCGTTACCCACATCTGTCATCGACAAGCATACTTTTTTTCTACCTTCGACCAGGGCCGACGCCTCCAGAGCATTTTCCAGCAGATTTCCTATGATTGTAATGATTTTTTCACTGCGACTGGAGTGGCCCATGTTACCCATTGAGCTTTCTGGATCAATCTCCAGCTCAGTTTTGAGTTCCAGAGCCCGATGATACTTACCAACAATGATTGCAGAGAGAAATGGGTCATGAATTTGGTCAGATAGCTGGCGTAATAGCGCGTTGTAACCCGAAGACTCACGGCCGATCAAGTCTAGTGACTCTTGAGTTGCGCCAATCTGAATTAGCCCTGCGAGAGTATGCAATTTGTTCGAATATTCATGCGTCTGTGCCCGCAAAGCCTGAGAATATTCTCGAATACTTGTCAACTCTTGAACAAGTCGGTCAATTTCCTGCGCTCGACGAAAACTGGAAACTACTCCTTTTACATGGTCTTGCTCAAGAATAGGGACCCGATTTACCACCACCTCTTCCTCCTCGATCAACATTTCCTGATCATACTCCCCTTTACCTGTTTTCAGCACTTCTAGCATTCTCGTTTCTGGTAGCAGTTTTTCAATGGGACGTCCCAAGGCATCCTCTGGAGAGAAACCCAGAATCTGGGCTGCCTGATGATTCATCACGGTCACATCCCCTTTCTCATTGATAGCAATGATCCCCTCACGAATCGACTCCAATAACGCCGTACGCTCTCTATACAACCCAGCGATCTCGTAGGGTTCTAAACCAAATATTGAACGCTTTACCTCCCGAGCAATGAACCAAGTTCCCAATGCCCCGACTGCGAACAACCCTAGAATCCAGAAAAGAAGTCTCTGCTGATAAGGCTGTATTACATCCTGAAGGTTCTCGATGAGATAGCCCACAGAAACAACCCCAAGGATTTCTCCTTCGACTGAGAAAACGGGCACCTTACCACGTAGAGAAGGCCCCAAAGTTCCTACGGCAATCGAGATATAGGACTGCCCCTGTACAAGCGCTCTCTCATTATCCCCCCCAACCATGTACTTACCAATGCGCTCAGGTACAGGGTGACTGTAGCGTTTGCCTTCATAATCACCAACCACAACAAAGCTTGCCCCTGTTGCCTCACGAACACTTTCCGCGTATCTCTGGATCCCATCCGACTCAAGCTGAACAAGCCCCTGAGTGACTAACGGTGAAAGAGACACTGAGCGGGAAACATTCAGTGCCACCCGACCAATATATTCATTGAGGATTCCAGTGACAATTTGATTTCCAATAAATCCCGTCGCGCAAACCATCAGAACCAACAATCCCATCATCAACAACAACATTTTTTTTCCAAGTGAGCGAGGCATCAATTTTTGAAATCCTGAATAATTTGTTGTTGGGTCAGGAAGCATCAGTGCCTCAGCTTGATTGTGAACTTTATGAACAGTATGCACGAAACAGAATCAAAAAATTTTAAACTCAGAAGATTGACCTGAAGGGAGGTTAAACATATTTCTTTGCAGCGAAAGTGCAAAGGAGTTTATCCTTAAGCATTAACCAGGTCGAAGTAACAATTCCAAAAATTGACGGAATCCAAGGACTGTCGATTTCACGAACTGAGAAGCTTCGTTTTCATTTCATGTTCAAAGAAAATTAGGAGGGATGGCATGCGCAATTCAATGCAATCAATTTTGGGGATTTTGACTGGAACCGCAATTGCGGCAACCACGATGCTTGGGGTTGCGGTGGCTAAACCAGGCAATACCGAATGTATCGCGCCGGCTGGCGCTGGGGGAGGATGGGATTTTACCTGTCGTGTACCAGCTGCGCAAGTAATGGGAGACATGGGCCTAATTGACGGCACAATGGCGGTAACTAACATGTCTGGTGCCGGTGGAGGAAAAGCTTATGCCCACGTTGTAACAAAGCGAGGTGATGATGAAAATCTGATTGTCGCAGCTAGTATGGCTACTGCAGCGCGCTTGGGACAGAATGTTTATTCTGGTTTCAAAGCATCTGATGTTCGCTGGGTCGGCGCCCTAGGTGCCGACTATGGAGCAATTGCTGTTCACAAAGACTCTCAATTCAACACTCTGGGTGATCTGGTCACAGCAATGAAAGACAATCCCCGTCGTACAGCAATTGTTGGAGGTAGTTCCGCAGGTGGGTGGGATCACCTGAAAGTTCTGATTGTTGCTGACAAAGCAGGAATCTCTGATTTGAAAGCCATCAATTACATTTCCTTCGACAACGGTGGTACAGCAATGTTGGAAATCCTTTCCAAGCGAGCCGATGCTTTCACCGGCGATATCTCCGAGTTAGTAGAATATTATAAGCAGGGTAACATCCGTATCCTAGCGATCCTTGCCCCAGATCGAATACCAGCTGTTCCCTCAGCAAAAACTGCCAAAGAACAAGGGTATGACGTTATTGGAGCAAACTGGCGAGGTTTCTATGTCCCCAAAAACATCTCAGATGCTCGCTACAACGATTGGGTGGACATCGTCACAAAAGTTGCTAACTCAACCCAATGGGCTGACCTGAGTGCCAAGAATGGCCTAGCTCCCTTCGCCTCCTTTGGTAAAGATTTTGAGAACTTTGTAGGTGGGCAAATTGGTAAAGTTGCCCAAATTTCAAATGATCTTGGTTTCATGAAGTAATGAAGTCTTGGGGAGAGGGAGGAGCTGACAGGCTGTCTGCACTCATCATACTGGGATTTGGTTTGGCTTACGGATACGCAGGCAAATTCATTCAAGTAGGATTCTATAATGGGGACATTGGTCCTCATCATTGGATCTTCATGGTCGCCTCCGTATTGGTTTTACTAGGTTTTGGACTAGTTCTTCGGCCAACACAACATCAGTTTGAAATCGTAAATTGGGAGGATTGGCGGAAGCGACTTCCTCTCGTGGGTGTGATCATCATTTATTCAGTGCTCCTTCCCTACACGGGGTTTCTTGGTGCTATGATTGTGATGATGATTGTTGTTGCCAAACTTTTCGGAGCAAATTGGAAGCAGGCTACCCTCTGCTCTGTTACCCTCTCTCTCCTCTGTCTATTACTATTTGACCACCTGCTGGGGATCTCCCTAGGTCGTGGCCTCTGGCTGAAATAGAGCTAGGAGGAAACATCGAATCCATCCAACTGCTTTTTGATGGCTTTACTACAGCCCTGACTTTCCAAAATATCCTATTTGTTTTGTTAGGGGTTTTTCTTGGAACAGTGATTGGCATGTTGCCTGGAATTGGGCCCGTCAATGCCATTGCTGTACTCTTTCCCATCGTTTACACTTTGGAGGTTCCTCCTGCAACCGTGATGATTCTCTTCGCGGGCATTTACTATGGGTCCCAATACGGAAACTCAATCTCCAGCATTTTGCTAAATGTTCCAGGCACATCTGCTGCAGCCGTCACCACTATTGATGGCTACGCAATGGCAAAAAAAGGCCTGGGCGGAAAAGCACTTGCCATGTCAGCTATTGCTTCTTTCATTGGTGGTACTCTCTCTATCTTTTTCCTCGCTTTCTTCGCACCAAAATTAGCAAAACTTGCGATTAATTTTGGTCCTGCTGAGTACACTGTCTTGATGGTCTTTGCTTTTATTGCTCTGTCTAGTTTTAGCCAAGGGAGTCTGTTAAAAGCTATCATTTCCGCGTTTTTAGGGTTAGCAATTGCTGCAATTGGCATTGATTCCACTACCGGTGTCAGTCGATTGACCTTCGGGATGATGGAGTTGTACGATGGTATCGACTTTATCATTGTTGTGATCGGATTTTTTGCTGTCAGCGAAATTCTGATTATGCTCGGACAAAAGGAAGGTAAACAATCCCAGATGCAGCCACTAACAAGCCTGTGGATTACCTTTGAGGAGATTACAGAATCCTTGGCAACCTCATTGAGGAGCTGTTTTTCAGGATTTTTGATTGGGGTCTTACCAGGAGCAGGAGGAACTATCGCTAGCTTCATTGCCTATGCAACGGAGAAGAAAATCCTGCGACCAAACCAATTCGGAAGTGGAGATATTCGTGGAGTCGCTGCTCCAGAATCTGCCAATAATTCAGCCTCCGTTGGTTCATTTATACCTCTGCTTATTCTGGGAGTCCCAGGAAGCGAAACAACTGCGGTAATGCTCGGTGGATTGATCAGTTTCGGCATCAAGCCAGGCCCTCTGTTATTAGAAACCAGTCCAGATGTATTTTGGGGGTTGGCTGCTTCCATGTTCATAGGCAATCTCTTTCTGATCATCTTAAACCTGCCGCTTGTTGGCCTATTCGCTAAAATTCTTCAGACGCCTCGATGGATTTTGATGTCTCTAATCACCATGCTGTGTGTGGTCGGTGCATACACTATCAATGGAAGTGAATTCGATGTTTTATTAATTCTGATCTTTGGACTAGTCGGCTATTTTCTTCGTCGAGCAGATTTTCCCCTAGCTCCCCTTATTCTGGGGGTCGTTTTAGGAGATCTGATCGAAACTAACTTCCGCAGAGCTATGATCTACAGTGGTGGGGATATAGTCATTTTCTTTGAATCCAACATCTGCTTAACCCTCTGGGTCCTTGCTTTAGTGAGCCTATTCGCACCAACCCTAATCAACTCCATTCAAAAAAAGGTTCACTCCCAGTGAATTTTGTTATTTTGAGATGGCTGAACCAAAGACGGGGGGTTGCCTTAGCTGCAGCCTCTGTTGGTTCAGTTGCCTTCCTGTTATTGGGGATCCCTCTTCCACTTCTCCTTGGCCCAATGGCAGGCTGCTTGGTCGCAGCGCTCTGTCGACAACCTATGCAGGACATGGGAGTGTTCAGCATTTTCATGCGTACCTTCCTTGGAGTCGCAATCGGATGTTCCATAACACCTGAAGTGCTACATGATTTCCCCCGCTACCTGCAGTCAATTTTCTTCATCCCAATATTCGTACTTATAATTGGACTCGTAGGATATCCACTCTTTCGTCGGGTATTTCATTACGACAAGGCCACAGCTTATTACGCATCTATGCCAGGAGGCTTGTCAGACATGCTTGTTTTTGGTCAGGAAGCAGGGGGCAACCCAAGAGCACTTTCCCTGATTCACGCAACCCGCGTAATGGGAATCATTTGGGTAGTACCAACTTTGATGGCGATGATCTGGCAGATTGATTTACACAAACCTCCTGGAGTGCCAATTTATTCAGTACCTTGTTTCGAAATATTACTGATGCCAATTTGTGGCTTGTTGGGCTGGAAAATAGCGGAACGTTTTCAAATTTTTGGAGCATCTATCCTTGGTCCAATGATCCTGACAGCAATCGTCTCGTTATCGGGACTGATTCATACGCGCCCACCAGCAGAAATCATGTGGTGCGCACAGTTTTTTATAGGACTCTCCGTGGGAGTGCATTACACAGGGATTACCCTGACCGAAGTACGTAAAGACATTTTTGCTGGAGTCGTTTACAGCTTGGTTCTAGCCACCATAAGTGGCTGTTTTATCATTATGATCATCAAACTAGGAATCGCATCAGAATTGAATGCACTCTTGGCTTTTCTGGCGGGGGGTCAGGCAGAAATGATGATGATTGCAGTCATCACTGGAGCCGATTTAACGTACGTGCTCACTCACCACTTGACTCGCTTGATGTTAGTGGTATTAGGTGCACCAATCGTTCATCGGTTTTTACAATGAAGACATGATCAAGTGCCACTAATGCTCATCTTACTAATGCGGAAGGGAGGGGTTAGGATTGGGTTTCTAGTATCGACTTCACAGCCAATCAGATCAAGATTTTGTAACATCTGTTGGAAGGTGCTGGCAATGGTGAATTCACTCACAGGTTCAGCCAACTTGCCATTACGAATCCAAATCCCCTGTGCTCCCCTTGAATAATCTCCTGTTGTAACGTTGACTCCCTGTCCACTCATCGAGGTCAAATACAACCCATCATCCACGCTACAGATCAACTCGTCTTCTGTGTATTTTCCGAGTTCTAGAACTAGATTAGAAATGCCGCCTGCATGGCCGGTGGATTTCATCTTTAATTTGTTTCC
>JACLAC010005424.1_pt1 | contig 20788 bp, 15 predicted proteins | sample 8027881 | NCBI WGS metagenome assembly JACLAC01 (sample SAMN15725517, study PRJNA655200) | protist metagenome | isolation source: fluorescence activated cell sorting (FACS) single amplified genomes of... | place: Spain: Blaines Bay Microbial Observatory, Mediterranean Sea | collected 2016-01-19 | reverse complement strand
TAGGTCAACCTTTATTCGCTACTCGTGCAACAGTTGAGATGTACCAAGCTGTTCTTTCTATTGCTCCGAAAGCTGTTTTCAATCAGGCTGGTAGAACCATCAGTTTACCTGCCGAAAAACTAATACAACAAACTGGGATTTTGGTCGTCTCCGCCGGAACTTCTGACATTCCAGTAGCAGAAGAAGCGGTTGAAACCGCGAGTATCATGGGAAACCAAGTCGATCGACTATATGATGTCGGGGTAGCCGGTCTCCACCGCCTATTAAGCAACTATGAACAGTTGACCGGTGCCAATGTTCTAGTAGTAGTTGCCGGGATGGAAGGTGCACTAGCGAGTGTCGTTGGAGGATTAGTTGATAAACCCGTAATCGCCGTGCCTACTAGTATTGGCTATGGCGCTAGTTTCAATGGATTAGCGGCTTTACTCACTATGCTAAATAGTTGTGCGTCAGGTGTGAGTGTAGTAAATATCGACAACGGGTTTGGTGCCGGTTACAACGCGGCTTTAATCAACCGTCAAATCCATCAACGAGTTACTAATGATGAAAACAATTATTGATACTGACCCAGGTATCGATGATGCATTGGCAATTATCTATGCACTTAGCCATGAAGACTTATCGGTTCATTCTATTACTACAGTTGCCGGTAACGTAGATGTTGATAGGTCGAGCCAAAACAGCCAGATAATTCTACATCAATTAGGTTTAACATTGCCTGTATCAGTAGGACAAAGTCAACCCATCTGTTACGAACTTCAGACTGCAAGGCACTTTCATGGCCAGGATGGGCTTGGCAATACTACATCAGAATTTGATTTTACTGCTGGTGCCGAATACGGACTTTCCTCTGCTGCCGAATCTATTCTTGGCTTAGTCCATGATTCGTCGGATTCAGGTGTTCGTTTGATTTGTCTTGGTCCACTAACTAACGTGGCTCAAGCTATTCTAGCGAATCCTAAACTGATGAAGCGAATTGACCAAATTGTATTGATGGGTGGAGCCTTCGAGTGTTATGGTAACGTTACTCCGACCGCTGAATTCAACATTTACGTTGATCCACACGCAGCAGAAATTGTTTTTTCTTCTGGAATTCCAACCACCATTTTACCACTGGATGTAACCCAACAGGTTGAAATTAGCGCAAATCAGCTGGAAAAGGTGGCCTCGAAAAGTAGTGTGCCATGGAAGCAATTCGCTTGCTCCATAACTCACCATTCCATGAATGTTCACCAACTGAATACTGGAAATCGAAGATTATATCTGCACGACCCATTGGTAGTGGGTTACGTTTTATACCCAGATTTATTCAAAACTATCAAAGCAGACGTCCGTGTCGAAACAAGATCCAGCTTGACAAGGGGAATGACCGTAGCTGACCTACGTCAGCCATCCCATAACTCTAACGTTCAGGTGTGTGTTAAGGTTAAGTCTCAGTCATTTCTCAACGATTTCTTCTCCACTGTCTTTGGCCTTCCTCAAGGTAATTTTTGAACGAACCGATACACTCTCTCATTTGGTTTTATATAACCAATTTTTCGTACTAGTGCTTCTTGAGTTAGTGAATCTGATTCAAGACGATTTAGCTGATCCTTTAAAGTATTTCTTTGCTGTTTAAGCTGTTTTAACCTTTCTCTTTGCAAAGATTGATAGACAGTTGCTTGCCTCCATTTTAGAAAATTCCCGACGGTATGCAATAGGCTCGCCGCAAGGAGTATTAGTAAGAAGGAAAATAAAGAGGCTCTCAAAAAACGAAACACGGAATTTTCAATTTTGTATCTCTGAGTATATTTATTCGGTAAGCAAGTTGCTGAACCAGAAATAAACAACGTCATAAATCAAAGCTTGGTTACGCTCGCTTTTTGGGTCATCGAATAGGAGTGTATCGTTTTAGCCTAAATTGTAGAAAACCTTTCTTCCGCTGAATACAGCCAAATCCCCTAGTTCTTCCTCGATTCTTAACAATTGATTGTATTTACAGGTCCTATCTGTTCGGCATAGTGATCCTGTTTTTATCTGACCAGAATTTGTAGCAACTGCGATATCAGAAATAGTTGTATCTTCAGTTTCACCCGAACGATGAGAGATAACAGCAGTATAATTGTTCTGTTTTGCTAATTCGATCGCATTAAGTGTCTCGGTTAAAGTCCCAATCTGATTAACCTTAACTAAAATTGAATTGCCAACGCCACGCTCTATACCCAAACCAAGACGCTCAGTGTTAGTAACAAACAGGTCGTCTCCAACCAGCTGTACTTTGTTACCAATTGCTTCGGTTAGCAATTTCCAACCATCCCAATCATCTTCGGCCATTCCATCCTCAATGGAAATAATGGGATACTTTTGGCATAGATCGGCGTAGAATTGAACCATCTCATCGGGGGATTTTTTCGATTGGGCTTCAGCCTCTAAAATATAATTTCCATCTTTGTAAAACTCGCTAGATGCCGGATCAAGCGCAATTAATACGTCATCTCCTGGTATGTATTTCGCTTTTTCAATTGCCTCCATAATTACTTGCAACGCTTCCTCATTGGATTTCAAATCAGGAGCGAATCCGCCTTCATCACCGACTGCAGTATTGTAGTTTTTTGATTTTAGAACTGATTTAAGATGGTGGAAAATTTCTGTTCCGATTTGTAAAGCTTGACGAAAATTACTGGCCCCAACGGGCATGATCATAAACTCTTGTAAATCAACGTTATTATCAGCATGAGATCCACCATTGATGATATTCATCATTGGTAATGGTAACTCTTTAGCGTTTGTTCCACCAACATAGCGGTATAATGGCAACCCGAGACTATTGGCTGCAGCTTTGGCTACCGCTAATGAAACACCTAAAATAGCATTAGCACCTATATTTTTCTTATTATCACTACCGTCAAGTGCTATCATTTTTTGGTCGATAGCTGTTTGGTCATAACTTGACTCACCAATTAAGTTTTCTGATATGACAGTGTTAACATTTTTGACCGCTTTTTGGACTCCCTTGCCTAGATAGCGATCTTCTTCATCTCTCAGTTCGACAGCTTCGTGCTCGCCCGTAGAAGCACCTGAGGGTACCGCTGCCCGCCCCATTGTTCCACAACCGAGGTATATATCAACTTCAACTGTTGGGTTACCCCTAGAATCCAAAATTTCCCGTCCACGGACGTCAATGATTTCTGACATTGAACAAATCTCCTTTTGTATATCTCATATGTAGTTAAAAAATCTCCCATAGATCAGGATTATCGGTTAGAATCTCTGGTCCATCTGAGAGAATTGCGACTGTGTGCTCGAAATGAGCTGACAAACTTAAGTCTGAGGTCACGGCAGTCCACCCATCATCCAAGGTAGCTGATTGACTTGTACCAATGTTAACCATAGGCTCAATAGCTAATACCATACCCGGTTTTAACCTAGGACCAGTACCGGGCACTCCCACATTTGGTACTTGAGGTGGCTCGTGCATCTTTTTGCCAATACCATGCCCCACAAAGTTATCTGCCACGTAAAAACCATAGGTTTCGACATGAGACTGAACAGCATGACATACATCTCCTAATCGGTTCCCAGGTTTGGCTTGTTCAATAGCTTTATAAAGTGATTCCTTGGTCACACGCAGTAACTTTTGAGCTTCTGATGAGATCTGGCCAACTTTAAAGGTAAAGGCATTATCACCATGAAAACCATTTAGGAAAATTGCAGTATCAATACTAGCGATTTGACCTTCCTGCAAAATTTGATCTTCTGTTGGGATACCATGAACAATGACTTCATTAATGGATGAGCAGATAGTTGCAGGGTAAGGCGGATGGTTAGGTAACTGGTATCCTAAAAATGAAGACTCTCCACCTAACTCCTCAATAGTTTGGCGACAAATCTGATCCAATTCTGCTGTCGATATACCGGGTCTCACAGCTTCTCCTACCCGCTGTAACATGATCGATGCCGAACGTCCACTTTGTCTCATTTTTTCGATATCTCTTTTTGATTTAAGCCGGATTCGGTTTCGCATATCAATTCTTAATCGACTATCCTATTAAGTACTAAGGGTGAGAGTGAGGTAGGAGAAATTCCCAATATTTGGTTTATTAATCGTGAATGTAATCACTGATTAACGGAAATGATGTCACCAATCAGAGTCTGTGCGGTGGCTGTATGTATTTTTACTTCGACAGTCTCTCCCACGCTAGTATTTCTTCGAGGGAAAACTGTAGTTTTAAAACTTCTTGTTTTTCCAAAAAAATCTTCTGAGGACTTTTTCGATTCACCTTCAATCAGTACTTCAACAACTTTACCTATGTAGGTTTGGTTAATCTGTCTAGAGATTTTGTATTGTTGATCTATAATTAACTGAAGCCGTTCCATTTTTACTTTTTCTGAAACATCATCAGTCAATGATCTATGAGCTCGAGTGCCGTCACGATCAGAATATTTGAACATAAAAGCTGAATCGTAACGAACTTCAGCCATCATATCGTAGGTGTTTTGGAAGTCAGCTTCTGTTTCACCACAGAAACCTACAATAATATCAGTACTAATAGCTAAATTTGGCATCAGTTCACGCATCCGATTAACCAATGAGCGGTATTCGTCCGCAGTATAGGTACGATTCATACTTCGGAGTATGCGAGAAGAACCTGACTGTAACGGCAAATGAATTTGTTGACAAACTTTTTCACAACTGGCCATGGCCGAAATCATCGGTTCTGAAGCATCACTAGGGTGAGGCGAAGTAAACCGAATACGTTCTAACCCATTGATTTCATTAAGGGAAATCAGCAAATCTCCAAAATCATTCTGTCCATCATGATATGAGTTGACCGTTTGTCCTAGCAAAACGACTTCCTTAAATCCTTCATCAACTAATTGGTAGCATTCATCCACAAGTTTTGATAAAGTGATGCTTCTTTCTCTTCCACGTGTGAATGGTACAACGCAAAAGGTGCACATCTTATCGCAACCTCGCTGAATGGTCAGCCATGCTCGGACTCCGTCCTTTCGGATAGGCGAGAGATCAGCATAATCTTCCGATTTATCTAGCTTGAGACCAACGAATGGATCTTTAGAGCGAACTGTTTGAATCGCTTGTGGAAGGCTTCGGTAAGCATCTGGCCCTAAAATAATATCAACGAATGGTGCCGCATCGATGATTTGTTGACGAAGGTGTTGTGCCATACAACCACAAACTCCTAGAACAATATCTGGATTGCGTCGTTTTAGGCTGTTAAGATGCTTAAGTCGATGAAAAACTTTTTCTTCTGCATTTTCCCGAATAGCGCAGGTGTTGATTAAAATTACGTCCGCAGTTTCGGCATTGTCGACCATCTGGTAGCCAATATTGGACAAGATACCTGCCATCAGTTCACTATCGCTGATATTCATTTGACAACCGTAAGTCTCGATATAGGCCGTGGCGGTCACTTGGGAGTATAATGGCGTAACCAATAAAGTTGGGTCAGAATATTTCTGTTTATCAGTGTAGAGAGGAAGTTGCTTTTTCATTAGTACCTTGAGTCTTTATAGGTAATTAATAAGACTGAACCAAACACTTGTATTATACTTCAGAGCCGAAATTATCTGCAAGCTGATGCTGATCAATGTGGATTTGTATGGCTTTTCAGCCTGTGATATAATTTACTGCTGGGAAGGTTACCGATGACGTCTAAATTGGCTCAAGAAGTTTTCGATCAGGGATACTGTGTATTGGAAGGTTTTTTCGACAAAAGTAGCAGGGAGCAAATTATAGCAATCTTGCATCAAGTTTGGCTAAACGCGAATCGACCCAGCCTAGGTGGCCGGTTTGGCTATGTATTGCATCCAGCTCTAAAATTTGCTCCCGATCTAGCCCCCTTCTACGCTCAATCAGAGATAGTAAAACTGATGGCCGAGATTTTACAAGACGAAGTACGTCTCGCGCATAGTGGAGCTATATTGTGCGATGAAAGCCGAAGTTTCTGCGATTGGCACTGCCACTTGAACGGTAGTGAATTCAATCAATGGGACCCCAAAAAAAATACTGATCAAGGAATAGATCGGTTGCTATGTAATGTTTACCTACACGGTTCTACGGTAGAAACAGGAGAACTATTAGTCTATCCCCGAAAGACTACGGATTCCTGGCAAATTCCTTTCGAAAACCTACTGTCAGAGTGGGAGGGCCAATCAGTAGTGACCTGTCCTCCAGGATCTGCGGTGATTTTTGATACTGCGCTATTGCATGCGGCTCGTCAGCCAACCCAAGCTGGCTTACGCTACATTTGGGGAGGACATTATCAAGGTCGAAACAACCTGACTCCACATCGGGAAGACAATTGGCATGAGAACCGCCAAATTGAGCAATACAGGCAAGAATACCCATTATTTGGCAAATTGACTGATCCAAAATATAAATCGATTACCATTCGATAGCATAGTATGGCACAACAAAACTATCCGATGTTATATTCCTTTCAACAAACATAAAATCTTATTTCATCCCTAGATAAATATTAGGCAAATGATATGGCTCGTCGGAACCTTCAAATCCCAAAAACTGTAAAGTGGATCGATAGTAGTTCACTAAAACAAAAAATTAATTACCAGGTATCAATTGATCGAAATGGAATCGTCCACTTTTCTCGTAGTTTTAACAACTTGATTGGCGATTTATCAGAGGTCCGTGTTGGTTACGATCGAACAAAAGAAGATCTATACATCTTGTTTGTTGCTAATGGTGGAGATGCCCATATTCGTCAAAATGGTAAGCATAAACTAGTTTTGTATCGCAAGGCCCTAAGCTGTTTAGACTTAATGCCAGACCCCAAAAAAGGTCGTGAGTTGCTTTTTACTGAAGAAAATGGTCTGGAAGTTGATGAAGATCAGAAACTAGTTCGTCTTAGCTATGAACAAGCTACTTATCGTCAACTTAGAAGGAAAAAAATGCCTGAGTATTTATAATTAAGTACTCATGAGATTTTGGTGGGCATTGAGTAGATCACGATTTTTAAAAAATTGCACATACAAAAGTGTTGATCAGGCTTAAAAGACAAGAAATTAGCCTAAGTAGAGGTGAGTTTACCAACCAAACTACCCTGCAAATCTCAAATCGCTTTGGTTAGACTAACCGAAGCGCGCCCTCGCCGGATTTTCATGTTGATAATTTATTCTATACAAAAGCCTCGTATGTCTATTTTTTCTACTAGCATTTTTGTTCCACTCTATCATGGGAAGAAGAAATTTTGTCTGAAACTGACAGTGCTTGATTTCAGTTTCGTAAGAATTCACGTCCTAGTTAGATAGTATTATATTGCACTGGTTAACATTGTTTGTTTGTCCCTACTAGTTAAACTCGGCTATAGTATTACCTGCATCTTAGATAAACTATTAGTTGATTACGTTGCTTCAGAAGATACATAACGATAAAATGGTCTTGGTGCTTGGCTCAACTAAGTTTAAACTATCACAGACAAAGAGAGAAAATTGGATGTCTAAAAAATTGGCTATTGACGGTGGAATACCAGTTCGATCAAATCAATCGTGGTCGAATTGGCCCTTAGTTAACCAACAAGAATGGGAAACTGAAATCGAACCCAAAATGCGAGCTGTTTATCTCAGCGCGACCGAGGGGTTACCTGGAACAAAATCACAAGAATTTAGTCATTCTTATGCTAATTATACTGGTACTAAATATGCTACTTTTTTACCACATGGTACTGATGCCATTAGCGCTGCCATTTCCGCAGTATTAGATCTGGATGGGTTTGGGGACGGTGGGGAAATCATTACCACTAACTATACCTTTGTTGCTACCGCTTCAGCTGTTCTCGATAGAAGATGTTCAGTGGCCTTCGTTGATATTGATTCCGATAATTTTACAATTGACCCGGCAGCTTTAGAATCTGCTATCACAGACCGTACAAGAGCTATCTTAGTAGTTCACCTTGGTGGGCACCCAGCTGACATGTTCACTATTAATCAGATCGCACAAAAACATGGTTTAAAAGTTATAGAAGATTGTGCTCAAGCACATGGTGCTGAATCCAATGGTAAAAAAGTTGGATCCTTGAGTGACGCTGGAGCCTTCAGTTTTCAATCATCAAAAAACTTAACCTCCGGCGAAGGAGGTATGGTGACTACTAATGATGAAATGACCCATCATTTAGTACATGCCTTTATGAATGTTGGGCGGGAACCGTCTGGTGCAAGGTGGGAATACCCAAGACTCGGTTGGAATTATCGACCATCCGAATACTTAGCAGTATTGCTAATGGAACGGCTAAAAAAATTGGAAGCGCAAACCGATATCCGTAATGCAAATGCAAATTATTTGTCGGCTGAATTGAAACAAATTGAAGGAATTATACCTCCGTATAACAGCCATTGGGTTACGAAGCATGGATATCATCTTTATATGATGCGTTATCGATCAGAAGCATTTGGGGGGAAATCGCGAGCCGAATTCATGCGAGCTCTCGAAGCTGAGGGCATTCCTGTATCCAGTGGGTACGGACAACCATTGTCGCAAGAAAGTGGTATGCAAAGAGTCTTCGACCAGTACCCACACCTGATCCGAGTACTACCTTGTCCGAATGTAGAGCAAGTTTGTTCGGAGAGTATCTGGTTATTTCAAAATATTTTGCTGGGGTCTCAAAAAGATATGGATCAAATTATAGAAGCAATAATCAAAATCCAAGGAGCTTGGAGTTAGTAGCATATTTACGGCTCTATTGTTTGGCTTGTTGTATATGCTTGCATTCAGCTTCTCGTACTATGTTTTGTCTCTTACCTTCATTTTATAAATACGCTCGTAATCATTGAATATTGACTTGATAATTTGGGAAATAGAATTTTCGTACGGAGGTCTGTCTGTAAGCAAACACAGTTTAGCCTGATTGGTTTAATTCTGTGTGTTCAATAATGGGTGGACGCGATCCTGTAATGGAATTTTCAGTCGGCAACCATTCGATAAATGGGACAGGTAAACCCCCTGAACCATTTCAGAAATATAAATAGCGTTTTCCATGCTGGATAGTGGTTCCTGGTTTTCTTCTATTGATTCGATCAAATCTTGGATCAAAACCTGATTGCCCAAATGAAGAAAAATCTTCCAAAGTCTTTCTTCATCGTATAAATCATGCCAGCCAGGAACTAGAATTTTCTCCCAACCCAAATGGGTTTGATCAGGTAAGCAACGAGGGGCTGGATAAACAAAGTAATTTCCGGGTTCTCTTAACTCGATTCTGGCCAACTCACATTCTAAAGATAGACCAAATAAATTGCTAAATTTTGATTGATTTGGAATAACTAGGTTGGCGGTCGATTCGAAATAGCCACGAATACCGTCATCAAAACCGAAGGTCGCACTTATCGAATCGCCCATAATTGGACCGACGGGTTGTGTACCCTGACGAGTATCACTCATAGTTGCACTTCGTCTATCTTGTAGAATATGGCCTGTAACCCAACGTGGTAAACCAGCAAAAGCGATCATCAGATCGAACAAATGTGTACCATGTAGTAAAAGCTCTTCACCACCACCTCTACTGTCGTCTTTTGGCCGAGCCCACATACGTAAAAGTTGACCGTACTTATTGGACTTGACATCAATGATAGCCTTTTGTATTGCTGGCATAGCTCTCCACTGATGAGCAATTGCCATCTTAATATTCGCGCTATCACAAGCCTTCGCCATTTTATCTACTTCAGCTAATTCGCTTGCCACCGGCTTTTCACAGTAAATGTGGCTACCCACTGACGCTGAGGCTTCAACCATTGCTAAGCGTTCTGTAACCCAACCAGGAGCGATACTTACCAATTCTGGTTTTTCAGCTTTCAACATTTTCTGGTAATCACGGTATAAATTTGATGGCTTTAGTTGCTGTCCAGCCTGTTGTAAGCCAGTGGGATTTATATCCGCGATAGCAACCAATTCGACATGGTCTAAATCAGAAAACACACGGTCAAGACCATGGCCATAATTACCCTGACCGCTTGATCCGATTATCGCAGCCCTATACTTTTTTTTCACTATCTTTTATTACCTTTTTTTGCTGTCTGTAATCTTCAGTTAATTGGAAATATAAAGTTGATTAACTAGTTCATTACTTTACCTAATAAAGCGAAAATAGGCCCACAGGATGCGTAATGTCAATTACCTTGCCACACTCATAATAAAAGAAGAAAAGATAACTAATACGCTAGTATCAACAACATAATTGACTTAATCTAGCTTTCAGGTATCTCTTGAATACTGATAATACCAAAGTACCTTTCCATGTCTACTAGGATAAGATTTTGCTAATTTTTCCTGATTCAATTACATTCTTTCTGGAGTCGAAAGACCAAGAATCTTTAGCCCATTTCGTAGAACAATTTGCAAACAGGAAACTAGTGCTAGTCTTGCATAGCTAAGATCAATTTGCTCAACGTTTAACACTCTAGATTTGTTGTAAAAAGTATGGAATTGATTGGCTACATCTTGTAAGTAGTTAACTAAGCGATGAGGCTGGCGATTATCCGCACTAGCAATAACTAATTGTGGAAATTCGGCCATCTTCCTAATCATTTGTTGCTCATCTATCGAATTCAGTAAACTTAAATCAGCCTTTTGAAACTCATATGCTCCAAGCCCGCGTTGGGCCATCTCACGAAAAATACTACAGGATCGGGCATAAGCATACTGCAAATAGAAGACAGGATTATCGTTAGCCCGCTTAAGTGCCAGGTCAAAATCAAAATCAAGATGGCTATTATTGGAACGATTTAAAAAAAAGTAACGAGCGACATCGACAGCGAAGTGTTCATCTACCGATTCTCCCAGTCGATCAAGTAGATTATCTAGGGTGATTAGTTGCCCTTTTCTCTTGGACATCTCAACTTTCTGACCGGTTGAGTCAACTAAACTAACCTGTTGAATAATCAGACACTCTAACCGGCTTTGATCATATCCTAAAGCCCGAAGTAAACACTCCAGGTGTGAAATATGTCCTTGGTGATCAGGACCCAAAAGATCAATCAGTGTGTGAAAACCACGATTGAATTTGTTTTGGTGATAAGCTGCATCCGGAACAAAATAGGTGTACTCACCGTCGCTCTTAACTACGACTGTATCCTTATCATCACCAAAATTAGTCATTTTAAACCAGGTAGCACCTTCGGATTCATAGAGCAGATTTTGATCTTTGAATGATTGAATGATTTGTTCTGGGGCACCCGACTCACGAATATCTTTCTCGCTTGACCAGACATCGAACTCAACTCCAAACCGTTCTAGTGATTTTTTCTGATCAGATAGTAATCGTTCAACGGCGAGATCACAAAAAATTCTAATTCGATCATTTTCCGATAAATCTAGATATTTATTGCCAACTTCCTGCTTTAATTCTTCTGACAATTCAACAAGGTATTGTCCATGGTAACCATCTTCAGGAATTTCCAGATTAGAGTAACCGAATTGCTGTCGGTATCTTACATCTAGTGAGGCTCCCAGTCTCAGAACTTGTCCTCCAGCATCATTAATATAAAATTCACTTGTTGCTTGATAACCAGCCATATTTAAAAGGTTAACAATAGTGGAACCAACTGCTGCTGCGCGTCCACTAACAATATTAAGTGGTCCAGTCGGGTTAGCGCTAACAAACTCTACAAGTATTTTTTTGTCTTGTCCATGTTCAGTATAACCAAACTTGTCCCCACGCAGATGAATCTCTTTTAAGGAAGAAGCCATCCAGTTATTATCAATAAAAATGTTAATAAAACCCGGACCTGCTACATCAATCTGGTTAATCAGCGGTTGTTTTTCTAAATCAATTTTATCTATAATAATCTCAGCAACCTGTCGTGGGCCAATACCAGCTGACTTAGCTAAAGACAAAGCAATCGGAGAAGCAATGTCGCCGTGTTCTGGGGCTTTTGTGGGTGAAAAGATAATCTTAGGTATTTTGTCTATTTTAAGCTCGTTGATGTTTACTGCTATCTGGATGGCTGTTTCTAATACTTTGTGAACATCGTTTTTGATCTGTTCAATCATTTTAATTTTCTCCGTTGGGCTTTCCCTTTTATTTCTATACACAGAGCAAAGAAAAATGAGTTAGCTAAGGTATTCAATTTCTGCTTTATTGTGTATTTATATTATTTCGGCTTGCTTGTTATTTTTTTGTTTTACAAGGATTCTTATTTGTGAGCAAAGATTCCAAAAACAGCATAAAATTCGACGATAGACTAAGACAAATAAAACAGCCCTATGAAAACACATCACAAAATTTTCAAGAAAACGACCGAATGCAAAAACACCCGACCTTTTATGATATTATACTAAATAAAAAAGAATTTTGATTTGTATAATCAGAAATCCAAGATATTCGACCTAAAATAAATAAATAAACTCTTTTAGGTTGAATATAGCGTGTGTAAGGTCGGTCCAAGACTGAAGGTATATGTCTTTTTCTGAAGATGCATCATGTATCGAAGAAACCTGTTTTTTAAGAATTTCTAAAATCATCTCTATTTCTTCAGGAGAGGGTCTACGGGATAAGGCTTTCTCAAATATTTCTTGAATTTGTTTTTCTGGTACAGTCTGTTGATTTAGCAAAATTTTCTTGGCCCAGAACTTAGCTTGATCCATGACAAAAGGGTCATTCATCAGGGTTAGGGCTTGGGATGGAACATTACTTCTATTTCTGTTACCAATAGTTGCAAAAGGTGTGGGCATATCGAACGTCAACATCATTGCCGGCAGAAAATTTCGTCGTATCTCGATATATATACTTCTTCTACCATTCCCATCCAGTGGTCCACTTTCATTAGGTTTACCACGACCAATCATAAATGGCGTCAAATGTACTTTCACACTTGGACCATACATCTCAAGATTTAGACGTCCTGAGACAGCGAGCATTCCATCTCTAATTGACTCAGATTCTAACCGACGAACATTCATAGCCTGCAATAACTTATTGGTTGGGTCGATTAATTTTGATTCGTCTGATTGGTTGCTCGAAATCTGGAAGACTTGAGATAAAACAATTTCACGAATAATACTTTTAACCGACCATTTATTACGAACGAACTGATGTGCTAAATAGTCCAATAGTTGCGGATGACTTGGCTCTTGTCCCATATGACCAAAATTATCGACTGTTGGCACAATACCCCGTCCAAAAAGATGATGCCATATTCGGTTTACCATAACTCGAGCCATCAAAGGATTTTCCGCTGAGATCATAGATTCCGCCAATTCTAATCTACCACTTCCTTCAGAATTAAATGGCGATGTTGACTGGCTCAGAACTTCTAAAAAACGAGACGAGATAGAAGCGCCTTCTTGCCTGTAATCACCCGAAACATACACGACCCCTGGTCGATTTGGACCATCTGTCATGGCAACAACTCGTTGATCTTCCGGTATTAGCTCCTCAAGTTTAATATAGTCAGATAAGTTGATCTGTACGTTATCTACTGTTTTTAGTAATTGATTAGACAAAAAGAAGTTCAATAAATCGATATCACTCGAATTTGCTGATCCATTATACCAACGGTGAAAAGTGTGAATTAATGATTTCTCAAAATTTTCTGCTAGACTCGTTAGGTTCGAATATGATTCTAGATACGAAAGAGAACTCTCGCTCGGCTGTTGAGTAAATTTTACTGGTAATTGATCATTATGCAAAACTACTAAATCAGTTGCTATAAAGTTGTCATTTCCGCTGTCTTGTAGCAACTCAACATACGCTCGGTGTCCCTTCCAACGACTTAGATCAAATTTATGCCAGGTTGGTTTTATACTATTGACATTATGAACTAAGCCACCATGTAGTGGACCTCGAATAATTTGCAAGTTGTTTATGACGATACGGATCTGAGAATTGTGCCCCATTGCCCGTATATGAACGAAGTCATGTTTTACATCAAATGTAGGTGAACGCAAGGCGCCAGCTAGTCGGGTAGAAGATCCAGCACTATGCCAACTAGGTGGGACTAGAGAAGAAATGTGCCGGTCAATACCACTAATTACTATATCTGCGTATTGGCTGGGTCGTACTGGGAAGGCTGTTGCCTCGATACGCCAGTCTTTAAACTTTTCTCCAGATAAACTTCCTAAAACTCGGTATTCATTGGTCGCGTTAACGGTTGCCTTTGAATGTTGAGAATGGTCACCCTGCATACTTATTGGATCATTCGAAAGTCGGCGGACCTCCTTCCACCAATGAAATAATGGATGATCCTTATTATCGAAATCACTTTTCTGTCTCGTGTTATACCACTTTTTCAACAAGTCAACTTTCAAATGTTCATTTTCGGTAGCTAATTGTTCAATCATTTTTTGATAGTAATGATCAATATCAGTTGAAAGATTACTCTGAAAAATATGATCAACGAGAATATGTCCCCAACCTCCACTGTAATTATCGACAATCTCGAATTGAGCCGTCTTACCCGTAAAAGACTCTACTGACCAGCTGACAGCTTCTAACTTATCCGTGTTTCTACCAGTCTGGGTACGAACGACTTGACCTTCAATCCTCAAATTAGCACATGTTTTACCTTGATGGTTACCTCCGCTAATCAGGAAATTAATGTAGGGTTTGTTAATTTTGAAAGGTGAGGAAAGGAGACTACCTTTAGGTGTAGCACTTTTTAAGTAGGAATTCGCAAAGTGTCGACCTTGAAATCCATCTATGTCTTTTTGAGTGCTATTATTGCTACTGGATGGGAATTCCCCAAAAGCAGTACCTGAAACTGTCCAACCTTCATATGTACCTGACTCAAAGTCCCCAATTAGTAAGTCTTCTTTTGTGTTATGTTGTTTTCTTTTTTCCTGATAGTTCAATAGCGTACGTGTTTTAAGTTCAGGTAGAGCAGTAAGAAAATACCCAATTTTCTTTATCTGTTGCGGCCAAGTATCGATAAAATTCTGTTTCAGTTTGTGTTTGGAAAGTTTTAACCGATCAGTCAAAGACTGTAGCTTTTCTGGGTGTTGGATAGAAGCAAATGTCATTCTAGAATTTGCCAATGTATTAAAAAGTGCATAGTAGTCTGCAGTTGAAATCGGGTCAAATTTGTGATCATGACATTGAGCACAGCCAACGGTCAACCCAAGAAAAGTTTTACTTAAAACATCAATCTGGTTGGATAACCGGACACTTTCATCCTGTCTAACATCTACTGGGCTGTGAGTTGCTTCTCCCAGGTGGTAAAACGCCGTTCCCATTACTGACTCATTGTAACCAAACTTCGGATGAATTCTTGGCTCTGGTAGCAAATCACCGGCTATATGTTCACGAACAAATTGGTCGTATGGAATATCTTGGTTGAAGGCACGAATCAAGTAATCCCGGTAGGGCCAAACATTCCCAATGGAAAAGTCGCCTTCATGACCATAAGATTCTGCGTATCGTACTAAATCCATCCAGTGTCGGGCCCACTTTTCACCAAATCGTGGTGAAGCTAACAAACGGTCAACCAAGTCTTCGTACGCCGTGTCAGATTTATCATCTTCAAAAGATCGAATTTCTTCTGGCGTGGGGGGTAAGCCTATCAATGCATAAGTCAAACGACGAATTAATGTTCGTTTTTTCGCCTGGGGAGCTGGTCTTAATCCTTTCTCTTCTAGTTTATTTAAAACGAAATGATCTATTCGCGTGATGGGCCAACCAGTATCAATAACTGTTGGCAATTTCGTATATCTTACAGGCTGAAAACACCAGTGATTTGATCTTGCCTGAATATCAAAAGATTTGATTTTCGGCTGATGGGAATCTCTTGGATCATTAGCACCTTCCTTGATCCAAGTCTCAAAATCATCAATTACCTCTTTCGGTAATTTTCCTTTTGGTGGCATAGATAAGTTCGGATCCTGATAATTGATTGCTGTCATCAAAAGGCTATTACTTGGATGATAAGGAACAATAGCTCTACCCTTATTCCCACCAACTACCCAACCTGATTTACTATCGAGTCTTAAATTCCCTTTGACTTGAAGCCCACTGTGGCAAGGGTAGCAATACTTAACTAGGGAAGGGCGAATACGATTTTCAAAAAAATCTAAGGATTCAGTTTTAGCAGAATCCGGGGAAAAAAGTACTACCAACATAGCTAGGGTAGGAATATTTAAAGCTATCGCAAATATTTTTTGCATATTTCAGCTATTTTAAATCAAAAGCTCACTGCTAACTGGGTAGAATTTGTCGACTTGTCTTTGCAGATCCATGGCTGTGTTGTGTTCAAAAGCAATCACTTCAATACGTTTGTTCTTTTGCTGAATTAGTTCTACCAGAGGACAAAAGTCACCGTCTCCGCTGGCTAAAATAACCACATCTAGCATATCCAACATTGAGACAATGTCGATAGCAATACCAACATCCCAATCTCCTTTTGCTGATCCATCTCCACGTAAACGGAGGTCCTTAGTTTTTATCCGATACCCATTATGCTCCAATAAAGATAAAAAACTCGATTGGTCAATTTCCGGAATTTGGACAATATATGCATAAGCTACCACCAGATGTCGAGGTCCTACGGTAAGATCTAGTAACTTAATGTAGTCGAGTCGAGAAGCGTACCGATCTTTTGCCGCGTAAAACATATTCTGTACGTCTACAAACACACCTACTCTTGGTTGATCTTTATCAAAGTACCCCATAGGTCCTGTAGCAATGGTTTTTGTATCCTCTTCGTTTGTATCAATATTTTGGACTGAGCTCGATAATCTATGCTTAATATCTATGAGTGTTTTGTTTGAACCTTGGTGTATCCACTCTAATTTGTCAACGCTAGATTCAAAATCAGATATCATTCTATGAAATAGCTTCTGACTTCGAGATTGCAAATCCTCTAGAGTGGACAATTCTAGATCAAGTTCGTCCCTTTTTTGTTTCGTATTCTGAATAAGCCTTAACTCTAATGATTGTTTGGTCAGTTTTTGTCTAAGCTGTTCTTTTTCAAATTCAATAGAACTGATGTGTGCCTCATAATCTTCGACTGCAATCAGTTCTTTCTTCCTACTATTGTCAGATCTTTCGAGATTAATGTACTCTTGAGTCGAAAATTCTAGCTGGCCTTTTAACTGTTTGTTTTGATGTTTTATTTTATCGTTTTCGACCTTCAGCTCATCGAGTCGATCTTTTAGTTTATCGGTTACCAAATCAATTTGTTCCTGGTCGCGATCACTGTTTTTGTTGGTCCATTCTTCATGTATATTGGTATTTCTGAATCGATTGGGTACAAAATCTAAATAACTACAGCTCTTAAGTAAATTGGCTCCATGTTTCTGAATATTTTGACGTTTATCAATTAGCAAAGACCAAATCGTTGTTCCTCCAATTCCTTGCGCGCTTAATTCCCTAAAACAAGAACAAAAATAATATATTTCCTCTGTATTCATGTATCCAATTCGTTGTATTAACAGGTCACTTTTCTGACTCAATTTTTTAGCAATCAAATGGAAACTGGATAGAGAATAAAAGAATTTTTCTACTAACCAATGAATGAGAAACTCTCTTTCATACACCTTTGCTAAATTCACTTCCAGAAAACCAGCAAAACAATCTTCGACTAACTTAGTCAATTCGTTGGTACTAAAACAATCATCGAAAATGAAGGCCAGCTGATTTTTTTGAACTACTCCCTTAATCCAAACTAAATTCTGATTTTCTTGTTCTGGCATGATTATTTTCCCTGATTTTTCTATTTTGTATTATGAATGATCCAAGAAGTTGCAGCCATTAGGTTACTAGCAGTTTGGTCTGGTACTACAGTTTTTGTATTTTGCTGATTATTAGTTACATTCTCGCCAACGAGACAAGTCTTACAATTGACCTTTTGGCCTGCTACTATATCCCGTAAGGAATCTCCAACCAGAAAGCGATTAGTTGAATCAACACAAAAGTCTACCAGTGCTTTTTCTAGTAAACCTGACTTAGGTTTACGACAGAAACAATTGTCTTTATCTTCGTGAGGACAATAGTAAATAGCGTCAATTTTTCCACCAGCCATAACTATTTGGTCGAGCATTTTTTCGTGAATTGAGTCGAGCTTTTTGGCTTGAAGAATACCCTTGTTAACACAAGCCTGATTTGTAACAACAATCAACTGGTATTCTTTGTCTGCCAATCGGCAAATGGCATCAATTGCATCTGGCAAAAACTCAAATTCCTTCCAATTTTTCACGTAGTCGTTGGGGCGTAAGCGATTGATCACACCATCTCTGTCCAAAAATACAGTTTTCATCACAGCTTCTTGTTATTGTTCCCAAAATTGGTTTAATTTTTCTCTGTTCACTGCAACACACCCAACTTCAGTTACAACAATACCTCCAGCCGTATTAGCCATCTGTGCCGCTTGAAATGGTGTAAGACCAGCTGATAAGGCCAGCGTAAATACAGCGATCACAGTATCACCAGCACCCGTAACATCAAATACGTCTTGAGCTTTGGTCTCAATATGTTGAACTTTTAACTGACCTTCAGAAGTTTTTTCAAATAGACTCATTCCATTCTCACCCCTAGTAATAAGTAGATGAGCCAAATCTAACCGTTCTAGTATTTTTTGGCCTGCTTTTAATAAGGTTTTTTGATCCAAAATTCGAACACCAACAGCAATACTTGCCTCCTTTTGGTTAGGTGTAATGGAAGTAACACCTTCATAGCTCCAAAAATTTTCTACTTTCGGGTCTACTGTTACTGGTATACGGTTGAGCTTCGTTTTTGAGGTAACAGCTCGGATCAACTCACTATTTACAACACCTTTATCATAATCAGCAAAAATCACAGCATCGACCGTATTCACTTTTTCCAATATGATGCTCAAAAGTTGGCTATGTAGAGATTGAGCAGAATGTTGGGTTGACTCTTTATCTATACGCACAATCTGTTGGTTGCCAGCTATGATTCTGGTTTTTGTGCTTGTAGGTCGACTATTGTCAACTCTAACAGCACTAGTTTTAACAGACTTTTTTTTCATAAGGCCTATTAACTTCTCACCGTTTTCGTCAGCACCAACCAAACCAACAACTTCAACCTGTCCTAATAGACTAGCAATATTACAAGCTACATTCGCTGCACCACCCAAGCGAAAAGTTTCCTTTTGAACTTCGACCACCGGCACTGGTGCCTCAGGAGAAATACGATTAACATCTCCCCAAATATATTGGTCAAGTACTAGGTCTCCGATAACCAATAACTTTTTTTGAGCCATTAACTCTAAGTCAGGATGAACTTGTGGTCGTTCTATTGGGGGGTACTTCATGTTTTTGCTATTTCCCTCAACATCTCTTGTGCAAAAAAGACACGAGCAGAGAGGAGTGCCAATATAATTTATGGTTTATTCTTGTAGAAGCTTAACTTTGAAGCCAAGGCCGAAATAACTTTTGCTGTTTAACTTCATATCGATCCCAAGTTTCTTCTGTTATGTAGGGGGGTTCATCCATTGTAGAAATGTTTTGAGACATCATCCAAGATGGTCCATAGCCAACATGTAGAGTTTTTCTTGTTTTTTGACTACTATTTGTAAATCCCCCATGTCTCAAATTTTCAGTAAATAGAATAACATCACCGGCATCGACTTCTAGTCCAATCATACCGGGCTCATCGTTTACTGAACATTTATAAGGTGAATTGAAATTGGATTTGTGTGTACCCGGAACAACACAAAAAGCACCTTCTTCAGATTTGACTGAGTGGATGAAATAGATGATTCGTACCATCATACAGTCAATGCCTTTCGAGTTAAACGTATATCTATATTTGTGGCTCAGTGGGCCACCCATGTGTGTCCCACTGAAGTTCCCCGGATAGCGAATTCGTAACTCGGAATTATTAATCCCAATTTCTTCTTGTATAATTGCTGATATATACTCCATTGATTTCTCGTGGCTAACCAAAAAATCAAAGGCAGGTGAAAAATTGAAAAAGTCTTCGATAATCAAAGTTTCTCCATTCTCAATTCCCCCTTGAAAGTGATAACCATGATCAGGGCAGAGATAATATTTGGGTCCCCACTTGCTAATTTTTCCTTTTGGTTTATCTAAATTCGATCTCGCATGTGTCTCAAGTTGTTCGACGGTACACGATAGAGAATGGGTTTCAGCTGTTGTTAGAAATTGGGGAATATGAATAAAGCCTTGGCGATCAAATTCATACAGTTCAATTTGATTCATTTTGATTCATTTCTGTTTGATTAAATAATCAAATACAGCCTCTAGATTATTATCGAGTGAATACATTTGTTCAATTTGTATGCGATTTTCTAGAACAAATTTCGTTATTAGTTCGTAAAATTGATTTGGCCTATGAGTTTCTACTATCAAACGATTTGCATTTTCCTCCAGTCGAACCGCAAAAACATCTTCGAAAGAAACACAAACCTTTGCCAATTTTCGGAGTTCTCTGCATATAACACAAATTTTATGCGAATGGCCATCCATCTGGTCCCGAATGTCAGAAATTTTACCCTTGGCTACTAGCTTTCCATGTTGCATCAATAAAATATTATCGGTCAAAGATTCAGCTTCTTGCAGGATATGGCTAGAAACAAGAACACAATGACCTGATTCTCCCAATGAGCGAACGAGCTTGATCGTGTTACTTCGCCCAACGGGGTCCATCCCATTAAATGGCTCGTCGAGAAGGATAAGATCTGGATCATGGACTAGAGTTTGGGCTAACTTTAGTCGTTGCCGCATCCCTTTACTATATGTTCCTATTTTCTGATTCATCTGTTCTGTTAATCCAACAGTCTTCATAATAGACCAAATTTTCTGATCTAATTTATCCTTAGGAACCATGCTAAGTTGAGCGAGAAAACGAATCATCCCAAACCCAGT
>JACLAC010016061.1_pt1 | contig 20793 bp, 19 predicted proteins | sample 8027881 | NCBI WGS metagenome assembly JACLAC01 (sample SAMN15725517, study PRJNA655200) | protist metagenome | isolation source: fluorescence activated cell sorting (FACS) single amplified genomes of... | place: Spain: Blaines Bay Microbial Observatory, Mediterranean Sea | collected 2016-01-19 | reverse complement strand
GAAGATCTTGTTGCGAGTGCGTTTGAAGCGTTGGAGGGAGAATTTCCGCAAGAAGCACAGTATGTGGTGCCGATGGCGTATCAGCTACGCTGGTCATTGAAGATCAACCTGCGCTCCTTGATGTGGCTGGTGGAGTTACGAACTACTCCGCAGGGGCATGAGAATTATCGCTGGCTGGCTCAACAAATGTTCCAGCGAGTACACGAGGTCCAGCCTCGATTAGCCCAACTGATGCGCTTCGTGAATCTGGAAAATTACCCACTTGGTCGTTTGGCAGCAGAGGTGAAACAAGAGCTCCGCAAGCAGTCTTCCTAGCGCATGCCCTCTGCACACTTGAGTACCTGGACCGAGATCAGTGCTGGCTGCACGCCAAGGAGCTTACCGATTTCCACTGTACAGCGTCCCTCGATTCCTGGATGCCGCACCTTGGGTGATTTTTCAGCTCGGTATTCTTCGACCCATTCCTGCCACAAGGGCACTTCCAGCGTCATTTTTTCAAGCAAGGCGAAGCGGTCTCGGTTGCTCCCCCAATCCTCGATCTGGACTTCCACGTAGTAACGTAGATCTTGGGGAGATTCGAAGCTGATCTCTTCTTCCTTATCAGGTTCAGGCAAGATCACTGGCACTTCTGGTCGTTGTTCATCAGGCAGATTCCAGCCCAGGCGCTCAACCACCTCTCGGTAAGTTTCCTGCAGTATCAGTGGTTCCAGCAAATCTTCTGTTGCCAATGCAGGTTCTGGATCAGGTTGCAGTTCTTCCTGCAGCAAGGCACTCTGCTGAAAGACATATTTCATTTCCGTACAGAGTGCACGGATGTATTCCACGGTCAGTTGATCCAGTTCCTTGAGAGCTTTATGGCGCTCTTGTGGACGTTGCAGGCGTCGCACATCGACATGTAGTTCGTCAATTCGGCGCTTCAGTCGTGTGCGGTTCAAATCATCAGACAATGGCATTCCTATCCTCCCCACAAAGGATCACGTTAGCGGAGCTTTTCAACCGATGCCCCTTTGCAAAATTCATCACGGATTTCTCCAAACAGTTCAACTTCTGTTAGCACTGATCATCATTGGTTCCCTGCTTAGCTGGACTTCCCTAGCGGCTGAAGAGAGCAACAATCCAATCTCAATCGAGGGACAGGTCCAAGTTCCCCAGGGAATTACCCTCTCCGAAGGCCTGGATGTAGTGCTGATCAAATTCGTACTCGATCCCAGCGGTGAAGTCGTACCTGCCGGTCCAGTTGGACGAACCAAAACTGACGATACAGGTCGCTTTCGCTTTGAGGATCCTCCCCGGGATGACCGAGCCGGATATCGTCTGGGAACTCGATTTGAAGGGAACCTCTATAGCTCAGAGGTTTTCTTCATGCGTCCGGAACAGCAACTGATTACTGTGGGCATCCGTCTACCGTCCACCAGCTTCGATACCAGCGCACTGGTCTTCAGCGAGTCCTCGTTGTTCTTCGAGTCCAATATCGATCAACTTATCGTCACGGAGGTCATCAGCGTCCAGAATCCGACCGAGGACAATATTCTCAGCACCCAATCTCCCTTGTTGATGGAACTACCGAACGCCCATGAAAACTTTCGTGTTCTCGAAGACGGTCCGGAAACCTATCAACAGGAGGGCAATCAATTGCGCTGGACTCGTGGCTTTCCACCAGGAGACACGCAACTGCTCTTCCAATACACCATTCCTGTTTTTCTGGGCAGCCACTCGCTCCAGAAGCGCTACGCTCATCCATTGGATCGGGTCAGCGTCTTCACTCCAGCCAAACGCTTGGACGTGAATTCTTCCCAATTGACCTTCCAGGGGAATCAAACCTTCGGTGATGTCGACTTTCTGGCGTGGCGGGCACAAGCCAGTGATGCCAGCCTGTTGGAGATCAGGATTTCCAATATCCCGGTAGACTCTCGCAACTATGCTTTTGTTAGCTTGGCTGTCTTCCTGACGTTGCTGCTGGCGGTTGGTTGGTTCTTCTGGCGTCGAATGCCTAGAACCGGGTTGGTTCAAAAATAGTTAAATAAAGCCTGCGTTGGGTGGCAGGAACGATAAATTCGGCGCAATTCCCGTGGATCTGCCGAATTCAGGGCCTCTTCATAGGGGATCTGGTAGTACCGTTCCACCATCTTTCGAAACCGCAACGCGCTATTGTGACTGTCAAAAATAAAACTCATAAGACAACCTCCAAAGAAAAATAAAGCACGTTCCCTTCCACTCCTCAAAAATCATGCCAACCCCTGAACCATCGCCCTCTACAAACCATACTCGAGGAAGGTCTCTTGCCCTGCTCTTACTAGTGATTTTCCTGCTCTTGCCATGGCTTGGACTGATCGGACTGGGCTTTCTCTGGCTGGAAGAACGTCAGTGGCTTTGGTACGGCACCGGAGTGATTGGGGCAACCTTGTTGATCGGTGGAATCGGAGTCCGCTGGTCACTTCGCGGCTGGAAACCCAAATCGGTGACCAAGCCCTTTGCCGCGCACTGGCCTCACGACACCCAGTCCCTCTGGGAAGCCATCCAACAGCGAGCCCGTCAGGCCACTCAGCAGCCGGAGTTACTACAACAGCCAGCCCACCTTCAGGAACAACTCCTAAAGGAAATTCAACGCGTTGCCTCTCACTTTCACAAGGATTCCTCCAAAGCTCTTCTAGAGGTTCCCCTACCTGCGCTGCTCCGTATTGTAGAACGGGCTGCGCTGGATCTCCGACGTGATTTGGAAACTCATCTGCCCGGAGCGCACCTGCTGACGATCCACGATCTATTGCGCACTCGACGACTGTATCTGCTGGGTAGTGATCTCTACGCACTCTACCGGGCTCTCTCCTTCGGGTTGGCACCACAGACGGCAATTTTACGAGAAATCCAAGGCTGGTTCAGTAGTAAACTATTGAAGGCTTCCCGGCAGGAAGTATCTGGTTGGTTGCTGGAGGCCTTGTTCGAACGCGTGGGTTACTATGCCATTGAATTGTACAGTGGCTCGGTGATGATCGAAAAAGCGGATCTACAGAATTATCGTGGCTCCTCGAGTACAGCCGATCTGCAACAACAGCAATCCCATACTGAGTCGCTGCATCGAGAACCCTTGCGCATCCTGATCCTCGGACAGGTCAACTCTGGCAAATCGAGTCTGGTCAATGCGATGTTTGGAAAGTTGCAGGCAGCAACTGATGTGCTTCCGGTCGAACAAGGCCTGACTCCCTACCTGCTGGAACAGGATGAACTCCCCCAGGCGCTTGTGCTCGACTCGGCTGGCTTTGGTCTACATGCAGATGAAAAACTACCCAAAGCCTGGTGGAAAGCAGCTCGCAGTTCCGATGTGTTACTCTGGGTCTGTGCCGCCAACCAGGCCGCTCGGCAGGCTGATAAACGATTACTCGACCAGCTCCGTGAAGAATTCCGCCAATCCAAGCTACCTTCTCCCGTCCTGTTCGTTGTGCTGAGCAAGATCGATCTGCTACGACCCCTTCGTGAATGGGAACCACCCTACGACATTGAACAAGCCGTACGTCCCAAGGCCCAGTTGATTCGTCAAGCGCTGGAAGTTGTCGCCCAGGATCTGGAAGTGCCAACAGAGAGTGTTATTCCAGTCTGTCTGGAGCACGGGAAAGTCTACAACGTCCAGGAAGCGCTGATTCCCAGCATCCTTGGAAGCCTGGAGGAATCACTGCGACACAAGTACTTGCGTTGTCTGCCAGACCTACAGTCTCGTCAAAATTGGGAGCAAAGCTGGGAACAGGCGCGAGAGGCCGGACGCCTAGTCGCCAAGGGAGGATTACGACTGGTGCGTCGTGCTGCCCACACGGTCAGCGAGTGGGAAGAGCGCATCAGTCGCTAGTGATTCAGCTCAGAGGGTCTCACAGTTGCGGTGGGCACCATCACAGAACGGCTTCTTGTTGGAGAGTCCACAGCGACAGAGAGCCACTGTGCCTTCTTTTTCAATTTCGTTTCCTTCGGAATCCACCACGACCACCTTGTAGCCCTTGATTGTATAAGGCCCTTTGGCTGACATCTGAATGCGCAATTCTTCCATTATTCTTCTGAGGATGGGTTGTTTGTGTCCAGCGGTAAAACATGTACCGCTTCTTCCAGTTTGACCAAATTGAATAAAATTCCTAGTCCAGAAATATTCTTCACGAAAATCTTGCATTCTCAAACAGAATATTGAATTTTGATGAGCTTTTGCTCAAATCGTTATCATCGCGCCTAAAAACGTTACTGATAGCGTCAGGTTGGGAGTAGTTGGTTCTCCAATCTGATGATTCACCCATGCTGGAGCAGTTATGGATCCCGAAAAACAGTGCCAGAGCAATGCGGAAAGGCAACGCACCTACCGGCTCAAGCTACGTAAGAAGGGATTAGAGAGAGTGGAAATCAAACTATCGAAGGAGAGCAAGCAACTCCTCAAGAAGCTTTGTCGTGATTTTGACATGAATCGGCACCAGCTCGTTCAGCGTTTGCTGATGCGTGCAGCAGTTGCCGAGCGCAGCGCCCCGGAGTGGCTCCGTAGTGAGAAGAAACTGCCCGCCGGCCTGCACGCCTCTGAAATACCACCGCCCGCTGCCTAGCCGTAGCGGAATGCGGAGAAAATATTCCGAACCCCCTGACTGAAAGGAGTTTCCATGCTACTGGAACACAAGCACTTGATCGTCCGTGCTGAAATTCACTATCCCCCCTGCAACCCAAGCGCAATGGACGACTGGATGCGCCAACTGGTTCAAGACATCCGCATGAAAGTGCTGATGGGGCCCTTCTCAGTCTACTCGGACATGCCCGGCAACCAGGGCCTGACGAGTGTCACCATCATCGAAACCTCACACATTGCTGTTCACGTTTGGGATGAAGTCTCCCCTGCCCTGATGCAGATGGATGTTTATTCCTGCGCTGAGTTTGACCCTCAACTGATTTTTGATCGTCTCCAGAGAGACTTTGGTCTCGCCAAGCTGGAGTCGAAATTTATCGACCGCGAGCACGGACTGGATGAGATCCCTCTCAGCCGACCCATGCTTTTCCCGATGCCCGGTCTGCTCGAAGCAGTTGCCTGAACGGTTCACACTCATCAAGGAGTTTCTGATGGAACAAAATCTTTCTACCCTCAACAATTGGCCTGCCTACCATAACCTGGATGACGAGCAGGACGCACAAGATCACTTTATTGTCCGTGACGGTGTCTCCTGTGCAGGTGCTCACCTGATTGTCGATATCTGGGGTGTAGATCAGCTGGACGACCTGGAGCTGATGGAACGTGCGATGCGAGAGGCAGTTGAGGCCGCCAAGGCCACCCTACTCCACATTCACCTGCACCACTTCACGCCCAACGGTGGCATTTCCGGAGTGGCTGTGCTGGCTGAATCACACATCAGCGTGCATACCTGGCCAGAGCGGCAATTTGCGGCTTTCGACATCTTCATGTGCGGTGATGCCAAACCAGAGCTGGCGGTCGAGGTCCTACGAACTCATTTTCACCCCGGACAGTTCCAGGTGCAGGAGTTGTTGCGAGGACGTACAGGGAGTTATGGAGATATTTAGCGAGAAGCTCTACAAGGGCTACAGCCAACACTTGGAGATCACCGAGGTGCTCTTTGAACAACGCACAGAGCACCAGCACCTGATCATCTTTCAGAATCCCTGCTTCGGTCGAGTGCTGGCCCTGGATGGTGTGGTCCAGACAACCGAGGCTGACGAGTTCATCTATCACGAGATGATGGCCCACGTGCCACTATTGGCACACGGTCAAGCCACGGAGGTGCTGATCATCGGTGGGGGAGATGGTGGCATGTTACGAGAAGTGGTGCGGCATCCGAACGTCAAGCGAGTCGTGCAGGTGGAGATCGACCAGGCCGTGATCGAGATGTCGGAGCGTTTCCTCCCACAGCATTCTCAGGGGGCCTTTCAGGATCCACGGGTAGAGATCGTGATTGCCGATGGCCTGCAGTTTGTCCAGGAGACCTCACTTCGTTTTGACGTGATCATCTCCGATTCGACCGATCCCGTGGGTCCAGGAGAAGCCTTGTTCACCAAGGGTTTCTATGCCAACTGCCAGCGCTGCCTCAAGCCGGGAGGAATCCTGGCAACCCAGAACGGCGTCTGCTACATGCAGCTCCAAGAGGTGCGTGACACTTACCAGCGCCTACGGCCCATCTTTGCCGATGCCACTTTTTATGGCGCTGCAGTACCGACCTATGTCGGGGGCATCATGACCTTTGCCTGGGGCAGCGACAACCCGACCTATCGTCAAGTACCCCTGAGCACGTTGGCAGAGCGCTTCCAAGCTGCAAAACTGCAGACTCGCTACTATAATCCGGCGATTCACCAGGGAGCTTTCGCCCTGCCCCAGTACGTTGTGCAGGCGCTGCAGGAGGTGGCCTCCTAGCCCCGATTGCTACACAAGTCGTGGTGCTCTGTTGGGAACACCAAGGCCCCAAAGTGACCTGCACAACACCACTCGAGCCGAGGTTCACTCCAGTGCTGACCAAGGAACAAGGACGGTTCCCTTCCGCACAAGCTGAATGATTTCAGTGGCACAAATCCACAAAGCTGCTAGTCTAAAAGGCCTGTTGTGGGGGTGTCCCGGTATTCGACTGGGTGTGGAACTCACTGAGAGCAAGCCGTGGGTGATGAACGTCCACGTAAATACGGTCATCAAAATTATAGCTGCAAACAACAGCGACTACGCTCCGGCTCACGCAGCAATCGCTGCCTGAGTAGGCGTCTCGCGGAGGTAGGCCCGAGGGCCTCCGTTGAGGTGTAACCCTTTACTTGGGCTGGTCTGACTGGGCTTCTGACGGTCAGATGAGATCAACTGGAAGTGTACAGTCGTGAGGCGGTCGATTGCCGACACCGACTGTGAAAACGACAAGTTTCGACTAAGCTTGTAGCGCTTCGTGGGAAAGCATATCAGGACGCGAGTTCGACTCTCGCCACCTCCACCATTTCACAACTTTAGTTGTAATTCCTTCAGTTTACTCCAACTTACCTCTAGACCTTATTGCATCTGGTCTAAAGACTGATTTTTTACCTTTCTCATTTCCCTACTTTTACCTTAATTTACCTCCTCAAAATCGGCTGTTGCCCACGTATACGCCCACGTAAAAATCAACTTGTTTCGGTGAGTTTTTGGGGCTCAGGTGAGAACTTAAGATCAAGCAAGTCCCGTTCATCTATGAGTTGATACCTCTTTAGCATCGCATCAGACTTATGCCCTACTTGCTTCATTACCACATGAGAGGCGTTTCCACCGCGCATCGCCTTGGTGACAAAGTTATGTCGCAGGTCATGAAAAACGGCATCCTCAATTCCTGCCTTTTTCAAAGAATCATTCCAAACCTTCTTTTGGTAAGATCCCCAGCGCAGAATTGGTCTTTGGGTAACTGAGAGGAATACGTTTCTCCACTGCAGAGTTCTCTGTATTTCTCCTAACATTTGAATTACCTGGGGTGATAGTCGAACAGAGCGAGCTTCATCCGTTTTGGTTTGAGCTGCCCTCAGCCTTACAAATCCATCCTTCAGGTCAACAGAGTTCCATTCAAGTTGGATAATTTCTCTCTGACGCATTCCCGTCCAATACGCCATAATGACTATGCGGCGCAACCATTCTGGGCATGCCTCTAGGAGGCGCTGATATTCATCATCAGTAAAGATTCGCTTGCGAACATTGTCTACTTTGACCGATGGGAAGTAAGTCACAGGTACTTTGCTAATGATCTCATGCCTCAATGCTCGGTTGAGGATGTTGCACAGCAGGTTCATTTCTTCTTTTGCAGTTTTCGGCTTAATCAAGCTTCCCAACTTGCTTGGAGATGGCTCCTTGAGCCGTTGCTGAATAAAATTTTCTAGCTGTGTAATCGTCAAATCTCTGATCAGTTGCTGCGAGTTGAGCAGCCGTCTTAAAGCTTTAATCTGCATTTTATAACGAGGGTAACTGTCTAGCTTCTGAACTTCCTGCAAGGCAAGAAACCAATCAAATAATTGCCCAAGCGTCACCATCGAATTTTTATCACGTTCGATATACCTGTCTTCAACCTGAGCCTTCTTTACTTCCAGTAGACGAGCCATAGCAGCTGCCTTAGATGGACCAATTGACTGCCTTATCTTCTTGCCACCCTGCCGATATTCAATGCGGTAGTTTTTATTCGGCTCTTTTTTCAGTCGGGCAAATCCACAGGGTTTGCCTTTATTAGGCCCGCGCCGAAACCGGCCTTTACAGATGCTTGTACTTTCTGAGTTCCAATGACCACACTTTGGGCACTCAATCTCTAATCCCATAGTTCCTTTTTAGTTTTTCAATGTTTGTGGGAGGGAGTTCGCTCAATCACCACGAATTAACCCATCTTCTGATCTATCCAAAATGGCGATAACTTTTTCAGACAATTGCCGCCACTCCGCAAAGAAATCGTTTCTGTGCTTATCAATCCAATCCTGATTTATCTCGATTCCAAGAACCTCTGCTTCCAATGAAGGCCGGAGTTCGTAGTCCACCACAACCAAATCCATGAAGTAATACCTTGCTGTCTGCCACTGCTTAAGTTGGTCCTCGGGTACTCTATCCCGATCAATCCCTAAAAGTAGTTCAGCGGAAGTACTCTTTACTGGTAGGGCCTGCTTTAACTCTTCCCAGTCCCGCTTCAATCGCTGTTGAATGTAGTGGTTATGCCAATTGGTAACTTCGTCCATTACCTCGTGATTTTGCAGCCTTCTAGCTGATAGTTGTCCCATCAACCTGATCAAGTTCCGCTGAAAAAAAAGTACTGCGAGTGTCAAAGGTATGTCCACCATCGTGGCCGGTGACGGATAGTCCAAAGGGGAAGCAAACTCCAACAACCAACACTCGCTTGGATACAGTCGACCGTATCTTTCGACATATTTGGGGTCTTCTCCCTCTAGTAGCCAGCGATGGTTGATTTGGAACTCACATTCAACTCCCTTGGCTAACACAGGGGATATTGCAGTTCCCTTTTGAAAAATAGACCTAAATCCACTTGGAGACATTCCTAATCTTTCCGCAAAATCTTTGCGACTCATCCCCAAATCACCGATTGCTTCAGCAAGTCTTTGTGTCCCGGGAGGTAGTTCGTTCGCTGGTTTTTGTATTGGTCTTCCCATGGCTCCTTGACAAACAGATAAAAAACAGTAACGATACATAAAACTTAATTAGTTTAATTAAAACTATTTTAGTCTAAATGCAAAAGCAAGAGAAATTTTATGCAACAAGACAAACATCTCCTGATGACAATTGAGGAAGTAGCAGAAGCTTTGCGACTTAGTCGCAATACAATCAACAACTGGTTGAGTCAGGGGTATCTACATCGGGTGAAAATCGGTGGTCGAACCTTTGTTGCCAGAGAGGAAGTTGACAAATTCTTGTCAAAAGCTCTCAAACATTGATGACAGGCAGTGAAGGAAAGGAGATGCAGAAGTTGAAATTGAAGTTTGGTAGAGAAAGTGACTACGCCTCAGTTCAGAGCGAAGGGTAACAGAACTACATTCGTCAACTTATTGTCAACCTCTTCAAGAACGGAGTTGACAGGTTTTCCCTAGCTAACGCGCAGGCTAGAGGGATCTTGTCAATCTTATCAGGTTCTGTAGGTACGCCTGGGACAAGAGACATCTGTACTGGTGAGCACTAACCAGCAGTCAGTTACTAAATATTAAGTTGGATTTTCTAGGAGTGAAGATGTCAAGACTGAAAGAACTTGGGATCCTTCCACCAAGGAAGGATGAGAAAGGCCGGTGTCAATTGAACGCGCTCATCAATCATCAGTTGATTGCGATGATTGACCGGCATGTTCCCAGCTAGCAGAGATCCAAATTCATTGAAGAGCTATTGCGGCGAGAATTACCGCGCTATCTGGGCTGAAAAGCTCAAAGGTGCCTGATCCTCAACTCTCAAAGATTTTAGGATCAGGCTTTAATAAACCCGGTCTCACCTGACGGTGTTGACAGTAGCAGCCACTGCTGTCAAATCCCGGACAACAGCAAGATAACTTCAAGAGCTTTACAAAAACAAGCTCTTGGTACCAGTCCCTTGCAGTTGGGGTGAGCCACAACCATAAAGGAGATCATGTTCATTCATGATTTTACTGACGGTGTGAAAACACCAACTTCAAGAAACAGATCCTCCGTTTCATCTCTGATATTCGATCAAGCGACCCAGCAATATGTACTGGTCTTTTTCGAGGAACCCTCCTCAGAAATTACCTGCCCAAATTGCGATGAACTGTGTGCAGATACGTGTTGTCTCAGTGGGGCAATAGTCTGGCACTCTGGTCATCGGATAGGTAGAGGTGACTTATGGAGATGATTTTTGATCTCATCGATGAGTTGCCTCCAGGAATTTACGAGGTTGAACTGAATCAGTACAAAACTCGGCAATGGGTGAACCCCGCAACGGGTGAAGCCGTAACCTACCTAGATTTTGAATTCCTCCCAGTCGATGTAGCACAAGGCGACACGATTCAATTTAGTTGTCCGAAGCAGGAGCGTGGTTCCCGTTCCAAGCTTGCCAAGCTTGTCAAGAGTCTCCTGCCAGGGACTTTAGGTAAGATTCAATTGGATGATCTACTTCAACATCGAATGCAGGCAGAGGTAAGTCTCAATGAACGTGACTATCTGGAAATCAAGCGGCACTGGCCTTTAGAGACTCCACAGGACTCATCACAAAGTGAAAGGGCAACTTCCCAAGATCGTTCTCCTGACAACAACACTCCTGGTTAGTTGAATACTCTGAACATCCAGCAGATCGTCTGAGCACCCACGGTCTGCTTGCTCATCTTTTTCCAATGACACAACTCTCCATGAACCTGAATGGCGTAGGAAGCCGAGCTCCTGCTACCGATCACGAATTTGAATTATTGCCAGATCTTCTCGAAGAATTAGAGCAGACTCCCCGTGAGACAGTCCTTGCCGTTCTACGGTTGAAGTACGGTCCGTCAGTAGAAGTCCGCCTGAATCTGAAAAAAGGAGCTGGCTCTGAGGGTTTTAACTACACAACACGCTGTCCTTTTCACAACAATGCAAACAAACCGGTTGCCGTGCTGGCTCTGGATCGATACACACGAATCTACTGCCCAAAGTGCAATCGTACCGGTGGGATTGAGCAGATGCTCGAAGAGAATGGAATTGAGCAGCGACAGCTACTGGAATTTGTCCACTCGAATCTTGAAGAGCTTCAGCAAGAATTTCAGAGACTAAGTGAGGAAGATGAAGCACAAATCGCTCGAGAAAGGGGGTATGTGACCCTCGGTCAACAGTCTCCACACTTTGAGGGGCAACCAAGGCATATGAATCCCGCTCTGCCCAGTTCACCAAAGCCGAGGACTAAGCAGAAGCTGAGTCCTGAAACGATTCCACCAGTCTGGAATCTGCCAACTTACTTAGAGCCGGTGTTTCTCAATTCGCTCAAGGCAGTCAGTGGAGCCGTCAACTGGGATAGTCCAACTCCCAGTCTGCAGCCGCCAAAAGAACAAAGCCTCACTGAACACACTGGACAACCTCAACCCGGCAGCAAAAAATTTAAAAAACCTTCCAACATGAAGAAGCAGAACGATCAATCGATTACAAACAAAAAGACCTCTTCAGAGAGCTTAGAAGGTCTTGAGACCTCCTCCTCAGAAGAAACTCTGGTGCTCTGTCATACTTCGGCAGACCGTAAAGCCTTGCTAGCATCTGAAAGGTTTCTGCCGGTAGTCGTGAGTATGGGCAATACACCTGTCGAACAGGCGATGAAGGAAGTTCTCTGTTTACCACAGAGTGGATTACTGCTGGCTTTTGGCCAAACAGATCAGGGGATCGGTCATTACCAACAAGTTTGCCGTATTCTCTCTGAAAATCATTACACTAAAAGTATTGGACGGTTGACACTTCCAACTAACAAAAATCCTTCTGATTGCGACACTCCTACACTCTCAAAATGTTCATTCCACCAAGTCAACCTTTATCAAAACAAGACATCCGAAGAGAAAGAGAAGAAGCCCAAAATTCTGAAGATGAGAGAATTGATCGAAATGGATCTGCCGCCCGAGCGTCCTTTGCTTAAACCCTGGTTACCGGAAGATGGAATCGTACTTCTTCACGCCAAGGCTGGTGCAGGTAAAACCTACTTTGCAATGGCAGTAGCCTATGCCGTTGCCACCGGAGGGACTTTTCTGGGATGGGAAGCACCTGAACCTGCAGGCGTCCTCTACTGTGACGCAGAATTACCGATCAAGGTATTGCAAGAGCGCCTCAAACAATTGTCAAAAGTCAACAGCGACCGTTGCCCGGAAAACTTTCATTTGCTCAATAATGATTTCCAGGAACTGGGAATTCCCTCAATCGACACAGTCGAGGGGTTTAATTTCATCGAAGAGGCTCTCCAACCGGGAATCCGTTTGTTGGTATTGGATAATCTTTCCACGCTGTTACGCAACGGAGTCGAGAACGAAGCCCAATCCTGGCAACCGACACAAGATTGGATTCTCAGCCTGCGACGAAAAGGAATAACTACCATGGTAGTTCACCATAGCGGCAAAAGCGGGGATCAACGAGGCACCAGCAAAAGATTAGATGTAGCCAATACGGTGCTTAGTCTAAGTCTCATAGACAATGGAGATGAAAGTAAAACTATGATGACGCTCAATTTTTCCAAACACCGCGGGTTTTTTGGAGCGGAGGCCGCTGCTCGGAGAATCACACTGCAGAACGGGATTTGGAATTGGACACCTGAATCTCAGAATACGCGCAACGTTGTGAAGCAACTGATCAAAGAAGGAATGAAGCAAAGCGAGATTAGCCGTGAGCTCGGTATTTCTCGACAGGCGGTCAGCGAGCACGCGAAGAAAATTAAAGCGGAAGACATCGATGTAGGTGAAAATGAGTTTCATATTGATCCAGAAAAGTGATGTTCGACCTTTCAGTTGACAAATCGTCAACTACCAGACTCTCCGTTGACAAACGCTCTACAGACTTGATTGTATCCGGCTTAGCCTTGTCAACTAACTTGTCAACCTGCTGATTTTAGTATCAATTATGACATCACAAATTTATTATATAGATCAACACGATCCAAAATTAATCTCCAGTTTTCAGGAACAGTGGCAGCAAGTTCCAATAGTCACAATTGACTGTGAAACCACGGAACTAGACCCTGTCCGTGATCAATTAACTCTGGTCGGAATTGGCATCCCAGCGCAAAGTGGTTTTCAGTGTTGGGCCTTTGATGTCCATGCCGACAAAAACCTACTGAATCAACTCACTCCTCTGTTGGAGTCAACAACCATTCTGAAAGTCGGCCACAACCTGCTCTTCGACTGGAAATTCCTGTGTTACCGCAGAGCCAGCAAATACTTGCAGCCAGTCTTTGACACCTTCATTGCCAGTAAACTTCTCTATAATGGACGTCGGAATCTCCGCCATCGCCTGGAGGACTGTGTGCAGCGTGAGTTAAATCTGGAGATGAACAAAGATCCGAATGTTCAGATCAGTTTCCATGGCGGGCCTTATTCGAAGGAGCAATTGCAGTATCTGAGTGACGACCTTGTTGCTCCGTTTCTTTTGCTCAAACCACTGCATGAAAAATTGAAGCGGGGGAATCTACAAACACTAACTACCCTAGAAAACCTATGTCTTCACTCTTTTGCGGAAATGAGTCTAACAGGATTCTTGATCGATCAGCATGCTCGAGGGCAACTAGAAGATCGGCTGAAAGAAGAATTAGAACAGGAACGTCGCAAACTTCCGAAAGTCAGCAAGAAAGACGGTAGTGAAATAGAGCTTAACTTCAACAGCCCCAAGCAGATCAAGGAATATTTTGCCAACGCGTTCGGGTTGAATTTGCCCAACACTGCAGAAATCACATTATCAAGAGTTGAGGAGCCTCGCGCGCGTGAACTTGCCCAATTGATTTTGCGCTGTAAGGAACTTAGTAAGCGTAAAGATGCCTTTGTTGCCAGGATTCGCCTGCAAGATTTGCATGAAGATGGACGGGTCAGAGCTAATTTCAACCCCTTGGGTGCAACATCTGGAAGATCTACTGCCAGCAAACCGAATCTGCAGCAGGTTCCAAGGGATCCGGAGTATCGATCTCTTTACACGGCTGGTCCGGGCAATGTACTGGTGATTTGTGATTACGGGCAGATTGAACTGCGGGTCGCTGCAGAGTTAGCCGGTGAGTTTCAAATGATTGAAGCCATGTGCCGTGGTGAGGACCTACACACACTAACTGCTTCACAATGTTTCTGTGTTCCAACAGCTGAAGTCACCAAGGAGCAGCGTTCAAAAGCAAAGGTAATTAACTTCGCATTGATTTATGCTGCAGGTCCTAAGCGCTTGATGGAAATGGGAGCAGCAGACACACTCGCACAGGCAGAAGAGATACGCTCTTCCTTTTTTCAAGCGTACCCAAAACTCAGGGAGTTTCATCGAAAATTGATTCGACAAGTCGAGAAGGATTTCAGTAGAGAATCTGAAATCGGTAAGATGGTGACCCCAGGCAGTAACAGATTACATTGGTTCCCGAAGCAGGATCTTTACTATGAGGACGGACCCATTCGCAAAGCTACGGTATACAACAGGCCGGTACAAGGGTGCGCTGCAGACGGGATGAAAGTCGCCTTAGTGAGTCTACAAGAAAAGCTAAAGAATACCAAAGCGAAGCTTGTGGCAATGATCCATGATGAAGTTATTGTCGAGTGCCCGGCAGAGGAATCTGAAACAGTAAAGACTTTGGTGGAACAGGCGATGGTTGAAGGAATGAAGACTTTCTTGACGGAAGTGCCGGTTACTGCAGAAGCTGGTGTTGGAAAGACTTGGGCTGACAAATAATATAGGCTGACGCTGATCATTGTCTTGAATAAGAAAAGTATTCGGCATTGCGATCTAATCAACCAAATTTATTTGGTTGATACTCAGAGTTTTATTCCGACATAGGGGTAGGGGGTCACCTAGCCCCCATACCTCTTTTTCTTACCTCCCCTAATTGATTTTCACACACAGTCAAATTTGGTTACCAGTCATCTAATAGCCTATTAGGACTACCATGTATCAAGCTAAGAACCTTACTTGGAAGCAGGAGCGTTTCGTCTCAGAGTATTTGCTGAGTGGAAATGCCGCTGAGGCTGTAAGAAGAGCAGGCTATCAGACCCGCTATCCGTCTGAGATAGGCTATGGTCTCAAAAGACATCCCAAAGTCAGAGCAGCACTAATTGAGGCTCAGGAGGCAAGAGCAAGAAGACTAGAGATTCAGGCTGATCTTGTAGCGAGTAAGTACGTGGAGTTGATGGAGCGAGCACTGGAGGCAAAGGATTTTGAGACCGCTCTACAAGCGCTAAATCAGCTGTGTCAGCGACTAAGAATCTTTGAACGTCATCAAGCGTTGCCGCTACTGGAGATAATGGAGCAGGCTCCCAATGATTGGGAAGGTATGCTGAGAGCAACCATTAGGGTGCTAGCGATTGCTGGTAAGTATGATGAGTTGTTGAAGGCCTTGAAGCTAAAAGCCCAGCTTGAGCAATCTGGCAACGCTGAAGGTATGTATGAAAAAGCCCTGCTGAGCTTGGAAATTTGATTCAGCTATAGATTTCTACAGCCGGTCTTTGTTCCGAAAAAGTATTCCATCCCATTCTCCCACTTGTCTAACCCCTAAAAGACTAAATTGTTCTTTGTAAAGTGTTGTTTTAAGTCGGTCTAACTAATTGAAAAACTCATCCTTGAGCATTGACAGATTCAATAACAAGTTCTCATCCTGAGCATCCTTTGCCCCTTTGCGTTTAGTACCACTGTTCAGCAACAGGCTACCTCACACTGAGTTTTTCTACCCCATCAAAAAAAGATGGAAACTTCAGTCGGCATTCCCCGCTCAACACCCAGATCCTTTCCGTTGGGCTAACTAACAATCAATCCAATCTCAGAACTATCCTTCTACATTTCTTTGTATAATTTTTAAATTACAGTGTACCAAGAAATAAATTTATGAGTTGTAAATTGCGATTTTTCTTTTTACAAACTAATACGTTGTTGGACAAATATATAAAAATTGGAACAAATAAGGCATAAATTTTAGTTAGGCTGTCACTTGGTAAGACATTTTCAGAGTAATCGGATTACGACAACTAGATACGCTTTCACTGATGTAAAGGTGCATGTCGATTTGTATCAAAAATTCGAGACTACTCTATTGCCTTATCTGTGGGCTTGGTCTAATGCTGTATTCTGCTCAAAGCACCCATGCCGATTCATCACCGTTGACAACAGAGGAATTGTGCAATGAACCAGGTCGGCCAACCCTGCAAAAGCAATTCGAATTGGCTGGCCAACCGCTCAGACATATTCCGGGTTTTTGTCGTTGGCTGCTTCAACCTCCAATTGTGTATCGACAAAGCCCGCAATCAGGAAAATCGGACTTATCTGGAAAAGAGCTAGAAGAAAACGAAGATAGAGAGCTCAATCAGCCTGACCCAAAACCTGGACTTGAAGAATTTGAGGAAGAGAATGTTCACCTCCAGCCCATACAGAAAGAAGAGAAAAAAGAATCGTTAGTTGAGCAAGAATCATCTGAACCTGTTGCAGAGCAGAGACCGATAGAGCCAGAGATCCAGTTGGTAGAACCACCGGAGATCAAAGCTAAGAGTAAGCAAATTGAGTTGAACGCTGTTGAGCCTGCTACTCAGCAGAAAACCACCAAGAAGACACCTGAGAAGACAATCCTTAAACAGAAAGCCGAAGCGGGTTGGCAAGTCTCTGCGGGTTCTACTGAAGCTAACTATGCAGAGCGCGGTTATGAGGTAGCACTTCAAGGTCAATCTCTGGGCGCTCGTTATCAACAGTTTGGTCCCTGGGGTACAGTCTACGGACTTCAGCAGCACTGGCTGCGTGAAGAGGGCAAGGCCCAGATTGGTGATGTAGACGGAAAGCTAGAGCGTGAGCAGTGGCAATTTGGTTTCAACGGTGGGGTAGAGCTTGGCCATCAATACTGGTTGCGGCTGCAGTTAATGGTCCTGCTCGGTTGGCAGGAAGACCGGCTCAGCTACCGACACCAGAAAGTTTCAGGAGAAGTCCAGTATTCTGAGACCATCGGCAATGGTCAATTCCTTTGGGGCTATGAGCTCTCTCCTGTGTTTCAGATTGCCGAAAACTGGCTGCTGGGGACTCGCTGGCAGCAACGCATGGACTCGCTGCAGATCCGCTATGGAGACGGCACCAACGCTGAAATTCTCAGCAAGCCGGCTTGGCAGATCTGGATCGAATACCGCTAATGACGCTCATGTATTCATTGAGTAATCGACTCTTTGTCGGCCTGACGTTTTTGATAGTGGCCTGCTCTGGTGGTGATGGAGAAAGTGAAAGCAGCTCCTTTACTGAGCCATCTTTTCCAGAAGTAAAAATACCTGAGCCTGAGATTGTGATTGTTGAAGTTGAAGTTGAAGTCGAGGTACCTGTACGGGACAACCTCACTGCTTTTAGCGGCAAACTGGCTCAGGACTATGTCAAAGGGGCAACAGTAGTTGCTGACATTATCCGCACCGACTCTGAAATTGGTAACCTGCAACAGGATCCTGGGGAGGTAACTGCTGTTTCTGATACTGGTGGTGGTTACACTTTGAGCAGCGGCTACAGTGGCTTTGTCTTTTTCTCTCAGGGCGGCACGATAACTAACGCAAACGGAGAAGAAGTCCCTGCGCTACCAATGTTGGCCCCAATGCCGGAAGCTGGCCAGCAGGCAGCCAACATCACCCCATTGACGACACTGGTTACCACTCAACCCGAACTCAAAGCCAAGCTCGATGAGATTGGTGGCTGGAACACTGATATCGCCGACCCTGCCGGCTCACCCGGAAGCCTATTGCGTGTAGCCAAAACAGTGGAAACAGTGCTACAGGTGCTCAGTGGTGGAGAGAGCCCTCTATTGGATTCAACAGCTGCTCAGTTGGCGGCTCTGAGCAAGGTGGCAGAGACAATGACAGAAGTTGAGGACATCAGCTCCGATGCCGCTTTGACCGAGTTGGCCAGTAATTCTGCCAATGCAGTCCTTAACGATCCAAATCTGGTGGCTCCTTCGCGGCTGGAGCAGGCTGGTTCCTTAGAGCAGGTTCTTGCTGGGATTGAAAACAGTGTTGCCGTTGTTGCCCAAGCGGTCCCGGACAGCGAGGAGCCAATCGTCGAATCGGAGATTGTTGAGGCAATTGAAGAGAGTGTCGCTGAAACTGTTGAGGAAGTGGAGCAAGTCGTCAGCAAAGCCATAGATATTGGGTTGACCTTTACTCCAGTGATCGAAGAGTTGCAACTAACTCGGAACTCAACAAACCAGTTGACCCTTAAAGCGACCATCAGCGATGACGGTCCACTCAGCCAGCTACGTTACCAATGGTCCATGGAGGGATCTGTATTTTCGGAGCCAACCGGCAATCCAACCGTATTGCTGGGATATCATGATAATCTAACCGGCACAATTACCCTAAGGGTAACTGATGAAAATGGCTCCGGTCGCAGTGCACTATTAACCCGCCCCCTGAGTCTCGGGGAATTTCCTTACTCCGCTCCATAGGAGAAGTCATGTACAAGTTCATCCACTCTGTCCTGACTCTACTGCTGGTCACCCTGTTGGCTGGCTGTGCGACTGAACCCGAGAAAACTCAAATCCCTGCTGCTCAAGCACCAGAGACCACATCAATTCCGGAAGCCATAGATATCATTCCTGTTGGGAGCAACTCTGAAGAGGTGACCCTGGAGGTCCTGCTCTCCGAAGGCAACACCATCCAGCAAGGCCGCAGCAAGCAGCGCTATCTTGGTGGCTACAGCGACATTGATAACATCAGCATTGATGTCAAGAACGCCACCAGCGGCTCCACCCTGCAGTCGGTCTTCCTCAGTCAGGTGGGTGGAAGTTGGACCGGCAAGGTCTACAACATCAACATCGGCCAGGTCTACCAGTTTGACGGTCGAGCTTATGACAACAAGAGCCTGATGATCTTCAGTGGCACGACCCAGCAGTCCCTGGACAACGGCACCAACACGCTAAACTTGCGCATGGACCCAGTAGCCGATCAGACGGTGCTGGCGATACCAAGGATTACCAGGATCATGGCACCTTCGAGCATCGGCACGGAGATGACAGATTCTGTCCAGGTCGAAGTCGAAGGTTCAAGTGGCTCGAAGCTCAACTACAGCTTTGCTGCTCCAGAAGGTGGTTCTTTTAATCCAGCTGTGGGCTCCGTAAATTTACTAGGCACCTCAGCAACGCTCACCTCCAATTACACAGCACCCATTTCAGCTGGAATCCGGAAAAATACAGTTCAGGTGACAAACAGTCAGGGAATTGGGGTTAAGTCCAGCTTCAGCATTGCAGTGAGCACGGTGAGCAATCCCAACATCGCAGGTATCCAATTCTCCCCCGTGGTTACCTCCTTAGTCGGTTGGCGCGACAATGAGAGCAACACGATCCTTTGGACGGCCGATGTCAGTGATGACAAGCCGTTGGATCAGATTCGCTATCAGTGGAGTTTCACCCGCGACAGTGACAATGGTTCGTTAGGACTGGCAACGCCAAGCTTCGATAATGCGACAGTAAATCCGGTGACCATGGTCAACTATGACCCGGCGATCAGCGGTACCCTGCAGGTGACGGTGACTGATGATAACGGCACCGGATCAAGCACCCAGATCACCTATCAGGTTAAGCAGGGACAGTTCCCCAAAGGCTTGGTCGTCGATAAACAGATAGTTGGTACTTTCACTTTGGTGACTAGCCTAGTCGGTGACAATAACTCGACAGTCAGCAGTATTGATCATCTTAGAGGCGGCGATCAGATTGATAATGCTACAGGGGTTCTGAAAAAGCCTGGCAATCTCTTCTTCTCCTCAGGCAATAATCTCTGGATCTTTGACAACAGCACCTCTGCTTATCAACTTGCAGCCACCTATGACAACGGAAGTGGTAATTCTACGGCGATCAGATTGGATAATCTTCAATACTATTTATCTCAAGGTTTCAGCGTCTCCTTGGACAATGGTTCAAACGACAGAATTTATTTCCAAGCCAGGGTCTACGACAATGCAACTAATGCCAGCTATGGCTACGAACCCTTGGTAGCTGATCGCACAGGCGTAAGATTGCTGGGAGATCTCTATCCTGGTTCAAATAGCAGTTCTCTGCACAACCTTACGCAAAGTGGTAACAAGGTCTTCTTCACCGCTAGTGCCTACAACAGCTATCGTAATCAATGGCAAAACGGACTCTATCAAGTGAAGTTGGATGGATCTGACAATGCAACGTTTGATAATAATACCGCTTGGTATCCATCAAATCTTCAGGATATTACCCTATCTAGTGAACCAGATAATGTCTCCCGGCTTTTATTCACTAGTCAATACGACCAGTACGGCAACTACTCTTGTTGTGGGAATAATCAAAAAATCTATGTCACAGATGGAGACAACACTACGACAGAATTGAACAATGTCCCTTACACCGTTGCTTCCCAAAGTCATAGACTGGACAATACGATCTACTTCACTCAAAACAGTGAAATCTGGCAACTTCCCCTCAGCACCGTGCGCTTACTTCAGCCTGGCCAAAGCAATGACAATGGAACTGTTGTCGATAATGCGACCTGGACTGCGAATCCGAGTCGAATTGCTTCAGTTGGAACAAGCAACAACAATTACAATTCTGCACAACTTCAAGGAGCAATGAAGGCAAATGGGAAGCTTTATTTCAGGATTTATAATTCTTCTGGAAGTTCTAATGAGCGATACCAGTGGTGGGAATCCGATGGCACCTCCAGTGGTACAAAACGAATAATGGCAGGATATGGAAGTGGTAAC